>Ga0208478_1000034_pt1 | contig 55967 bp, 46 predicted proteins | sample NGESurdeep072012_5_FD_184462 | JGI IMG/M metagenome (GOLD analysis project Ga0208478, IMG submission 184462) | Arctic peat soil microbial communities from Barrow, Alaska - NGEE Surface sample 415-2 deep-072012 (SPAdes) | ecosystem: Environmental > Terrestrial > Soil > Wetlands > Peat ...
GAAAACACGAAACCCCCTGATCGACAAGATCTTAGGCTGGGAAATTCCAACTTCGCCGAAGTTGGACTCTGCCCTAGCTACCTGAACCCAGACCGTTGCTTCAACCCCGATCCCAAGTGCCATGAAACAAGCAATCGCAAAGCTCAACTTCGGATTTCAGGATGAGTGGTTCCACACGTTCGACGAACCGCACAGTATGCGGTAGCCGTGCGTGTTGTTCGAATGCTGTTTCGCCGGTCCACCGCGAATGAATGTAGAAGAGTTGTGGATCGCGAATCGAACGGTACGCATGGATACTCAGGCAGCCAGCTTCTTTTTTCGTTGCGCCCACAACCTCATGTAGCGCCTTTCCAACTGCCGCCTCGGCTCCCGGTCGTGCATGAAAACTGGCGAAGATAAGAAGTTCCACGTGGCTCACTCCTTACCCCAATGCCGGAACCCTAATTGATCAGAACGTTACATCCGCTCCAACACCATCGCGATCCCCTGGCCGACTCCGATACACATGGCGCATAGCCCGTAGCGCCTTTTGCTTCGTTGCAACTGGTACACCGCTGTCGTAATCAATCGTCCCCCACTCGCGCCTAGCGGATGCCCTAGCGCAATCGCGCCCCCATTGGGATTGACCTTCGGCGAATCGTCGGGAACGCCCAACTCACGCAGCACTACCAGCGACTGCGACGCGAAGGCCTCGTTCAACTCGATTACATCCATGTCGGCGATCGTCAGGCCCGCCCGATGCAGCGCTTTGCGCGAGGCCGCGACCGGCCCGATTCCCATGATGCGCGGCGCGACGCCAACCGCTGCCGATGCCACCACGCGGGCTTTCGGTGTCAGCCCATACTTCTTCACGGTGGCCTCGGAAGCCAGCAGCAAACCGCACGCTCCGTCGTTGATCCCCGACGCGTTTCCCGCCGTGATCGTTCCGCTTGGCCTCACGATTGGCTTCAGCGCGGCCAGCGCTTCCATCGTGGTCTCGGGACGCGGATGCTCGTCCCTGTTCACCACTAGCGCCGGACCTTTGCGCTGCGGAATCGTGACCGGGACAATCTCCTCCGCCATCGCGCCACTCTGGATGGCCGCCGCCGTGCGCTTTTGGCTGCGATACGCAAACGCGTCCTGGTCCGCGCGCGAAATGTGAAACTCCTCAGCCACGTTCTCGCCCGTCTCCGCCATCGAGTCCACGCCGTAGCGATCCTTCATCGCTGGATTGATGAACCGCCACCCCAGTGTTGTGTCTTCCAGCTTGGCCGTGCGCGAAAACGCCGCGTCCGCCTTGCCCATGACGTACGGCGCGCGCGACATGCTCTCGACGCCGCCCGCAATCACCAGTTCCGCCTCGCCGCTCTTAATCGCGCGGGCTGCGATGGTTACCGCGTCCATGCTCGAGCCGCACAGCCGGTTGACCGTCGTGCCCGGAACCTCCTGCGACAGTCCCGCCAGCAATAGCGCCATGCGCGCGACATTGCGATTGTCTTCGCCCGACTGATTGGCACAGCCGAAGATCACGTCGTCGACCGCCGCCCAGTTCACTGCAGGGTTGCGCTCTACGAGCGCTTTGATAGGAATCGCCGCCAGGTCGTCGGTTCGAATGGAAGAAAGCGCGCCGCCATAGCGGCCAAAAGGAGTGCGGAGAGCATCACAGATGAAAGCGTCAGGCATGGGAGTCCCGCCAGATGAATTGGACTAGGCACTCCACAGTCGCGCCTAAGTCCGTGCAGCAAACCATCCATGATAGCGTGAGCAGGCCACCGGCGCCCACGCGCCGATGGTTATCACCGTCACGCAGCCTCGTGACTCATCTCCTAGCCTTCGAGACCTTGGCGCTGCAACTATTTAGTTATCGTGGCGCGAATGCAATTCCAGTGCGCGTTGCTTGGCTTGACGTTGGTCTGTTCCGGAGCAGCCCAGAGTCCCAAGTCGATCACCTACCTTCGTCTCAGCCAGCCGATCGTGGAGCAGCGGTTGCAGACTCCCGCACCTTCCGACGATTGGTCGGCTGCACTTCGCAAGCAATACACGAAAGCCGGGATTTCCGCCTCTCAAACCGTCGAACAGTCCGTGTCCGGCTCGTTGCAGAAGATGATGATTTGCACCATCGTGGGGCGCGGCGATAGCGTCATACTGGTGAGCGCCAGTCTGGCTCGTCCCAACAACGACGACGCGGCCTCAGTCGCTTGGGCTTCGCTCGCCATGCTGCCGTTGTTGGCCGAATCGCTCAACGGAGTCAGCACCGAGAGCAGCATCCTGTTCATCGCCTTTCCCAGCGACAAGCACCATCATTCTGGCCCGGCGCAGTATGTTCAGCAGTTGAGCGAAGTGCAACGCAAGAAGATAAAGGGTACGGTGGAGATCTCCGGCGTAGGCCGCGGACGCACTGCCTACGACGTGAATCGAGATAATCGATGGCTGTCGGACTGGCTAGCTACCGCTGCGCTCGCCCTGCGCCTGCCGAGTCCGTTACCCGCCTACGAAGGAGATGCTGTCGATTTCACCGATGCGAAGGCCTTCCGTGCGGCAGACGTACCGGCCATCACGGTGTCTTCGCTGCCGCAGCGTATCCCGCATTCCTTCAGTGCCGGTTATACGCCGCTCAACAAGTTGGGCTTGAACGACTACTACAACACCTACCAGTTGCTATGTGTGTTCTTGCTCGATCTCGACCGCGTGGCTCGCGGCGCGTCGCCCAAATCGACCATCACTCCTCCGCCAGCCACTCAACAGAAAGTCGTCGGCCCCGTCTTTACGGCGGGTGAGGCCATTAGCATCATCGTGGCCCAGATTAACGATGAACGCTCCCAGCATGGCTCCAGGGTGTTGCTATGGTTGGGAATTGAGGGGCTGCAAGATCTGACGTGCGACATGGCTCGCAACAACCATCTGGATGCCGGGCCGTTCGAGAGCTTGCTCAAACGGAAGAAACTCAGCGGCACCGTCGCGGTTTTCTCCGGCGACTATCCCAGCCTCACGCCGGAACAGTTGCAGGGATTCAAGGTTGGGCGTTTCCAAAGGCTTGCCATTGCAACGTGCGTTGTTCCCTCTGTCGACGCCAAAGGCCCAACCTACTGGATTGCCGCACTGGCATACGAGTAGGCTGGGCGGGTGGCCCATAATAGCCTTCAGTTGGCGGGTGTGGGATTCAGAGTGTAGCTTCGGCTTCGCCAGGATTCGATAGCCACGCCGCAGTCGTCGCTACTCGCGTAGTGACGGTAGCGGCTCCAAGCCCAATCTTTCGGTAGCTCAACCAATCCACGCTTCACCGAGTTTCACCGCAACCAGCGCAAAATCGGCGCTCGTCGGGGACCCCGACGAGCGCGATGGATACATTTCAGTTTCTCGACGAACTCCTTATGGTTCGCCTCGTTCCCGTCGTAGCAACGTTTTTGCCAGAAGGGGCACAGTGAATCGTGCGCCCCCGGCACGTGGGCGTATGCCGGCCCCGGGGGACTCACGTACTATCTTCACCCTACCCAGCACTCCGCCTACGGCTCCGTGCTGGGCTATCTTATTCCCACCCCTTCGGGGCTCGATTCCTCGCGGGTTGTACCACCGTCGCAACCCAGAGTGTAGTTCTCACACAGACTCTAAATTCCGGTGTTTACGGCGCCGAGGGCGGCACGGCTGAACAGGCCGCGGAAAAAGTCGTTTCTGACGGTGGAGAGTCTCACAGGGGCTAAAGCCCGTCGCTTATTTGCGAGGCTTTTCGCCATGACTAAAGTCATGCCCTGATACAAACCAGTCGCAAAAGCGGGTTTCTCCGCAGCCTGGGAAGCCATGCCCTTTCAGATCAAATTGGTGAGACCGGGCCCAGTGAATCGTGCGCCCCAGGCGAGTGGGCGTGTGCCGTCCCTGCCGGGACGTGGGTGCCGCGGATATTAGCACCGCAGTGAACCCATAATTACGCAGCGCAATATTGGGTATCCGCCCAGTGCTGAAGTACCGGGCTTTGACATGTTGCCCCTGCCGGGACGGGTCACCTACGAACGAAAATCCCCACTCAAGACCAAAAGACGGCATTGAATGGGGCACCCGAACGCAGCAATCGTGGGCCATCCGGCTCGAGGCATTATTGAATCCCGCATTTCCCATAAGCAGGGAAATGCGGGCCACCCACTTACGAAAATCCCCACTCAAGGCCAAAAGAGGGTCTTGAATGGGGCAACCGACCGCGGCAAACGTGGGGCCGCCCGGCCAGAAGCAGGGAAATGCGGGTCACCCATGCGCCCTGTATCTTTCGGCTGGCTCGCGCATCCGATTTGGGAGAGGTTTCGTACTTTTGGTATGCAAAAACTCAATCGTCTATTTCCTTTCGTTTTGGCATTCGGCATCATCATCTCGCTGGTGGCTTGTAGTACAACGCAGGCTGCGCCGCCCAGTGCGCCGATCCCGGCCGCCAAGCTCGACGCTCCCCTGGCCGCCGCTCCGGGCAAGCAGACTGCCGTCTTTGCGGGAGGATGCTTCTGGGGCACGCAGTCGGTATTTGAGCGCGTGAAGGGCGTGGTGAAAACTACGGCAGGATACTCCGGCGGCGCGGCGAAGACCGCCACCTACGACCAGGTCGCCACCGAAACCACCGGGCACGCCGAGTCGGTGGAGGTGGTTTACGATCCTTCGAAGATCACCTACGGCCAACTGCTGCGCATCTTCTTTTCCGTGGTGCACGATCCCACGCAGCTCAACCGCCAGGGACCCGATGTCGGCGCGTCATACCGCTCGGTCATCTTCTATAGCGATGACGAGCAGAAGCGAATTGCCACCGCGTACATCGCGCAGCTGGAAGCGGCCAAGGCGTTTCCCAAGCTGATCGTTACAGAGGTCACTCCACTGAAGGGCTTTTATCGCGCCGAAGACTACCACCAGGACTACGCGCTGCATAATCCTGAGAACCCGTACATAAAGGTGTGCGACCTACCCAAGACCAAGGCGTTGAAGCAGCAGTTTCCGGAACTGTTTGTGGAGTACCAGGGCAAGTGAGGCGGTGCGCAGCGGGCGCGGGTGGCCCCCTCGTTTCTGTCGTAGTAACGTGTTTGCCAGAGCGGGCCCGGTGAATCGTGCGCCGCAGGCAGGTGGGCGTGTGCCGCCCCTTCGCCGCTACGCGGCTTCGGGACTCGGAGATTTGGGAGTGGACCGTGGATCCAGTTCTGAAGCACTGGGCTTTGATGTGTCGTCCCTGCCGGGACGGGGTGTCGGGGGTATTAGCACAACCTGGGTCCCTGGCCCGCACTTCCTTCACGACATCATCCGCTCCACCTCTTTTTTCTTCACCTTGCTATACAGCGAACTCCGTGAGATCCCCAGCCGTTCCGCCGCGCGATCAATCGAGCCTCGCTCTTCCGTCAGCACCAGTCCGATGTAGCGCAGTTCAAACTCTCGCATCGTTAAGTTCGTGTCGAGTGCGGGCGCGTCTGGCTTCACCGGAGTGCCGCCCGGCCACTGCAGTTCCATATCCTTCGCCGTGAGCGGGCTGCGTTCTGCGATTTGCGCGGCACGCTCCAGCACACTCCGCATCTCCCGGATGTTCCCCGGCCACGGGTAGTGCGTCAGCATCGTCATCGCGCCATCGTCCAATTGGATTTCACCGCGCCCTCGCTCCTGTGCAATGCGTCGTAAAATGTCTTGCGCCAGCAGCGGGATATTTTCCTGTCTCTCCCGCAGCGGCGGCAGTCTGATCGGAATAATAGTAATACGGAAGAACGAGTCTTCCCGGAACCGCTGCTGCCGCACCAGCTCTTTCAGGTCGCGATGCGTCGCCGAGATCAGCCGGATGTCCACCGTTCGGTCATGGACATCGCCCAGGCGCCGAAACTGGCGCGTCTCCAGCACCTTGAGTAGATTCGGTTGCACGGTCAGGTCGATATGTCCGATCTCGTCGAGAAATGCCGTTCCCCGGTCTGCCACTGCCAGCAACCCGAGCTTGGCGTGAACCGCGCCGGTAAAAGCTCCACGCTCATGTCCGAACAACTCCGTCTCCAGGAACTCCCGTTCCAGCCCGGCGCAATTGAGGTCCGTGAACACCGCTTCCGCGCGCGGGCTGTGCTCGTGGATCCACTTCGCCAACACTCCTTTGCCCGAACCCGTCTCGCCCTGAATCAGGATGGGACTCTCGCTGCTCATCACCCGCCGAGCCAGCTCCTGCAATTTACGGATGGCCACGCTCTCTCCCAGAAACGGGTCCAGCCTCTCCCGTTTCGCTTTCGACAGGTTGACCAGGGAATGTTGCCGGTAGCGCTTATTTTCCAGGGCCCGCACCAGCAGAGTGTGCAACGCCGGCAGTTCAAACGGCTTGGTAAGAAATTGTTCCGCACTTTGCTTGATCGCCCGTACCGCCGCCTCGATCGAGCCCTGTCCGGTCAGCACGATCACCGGCAGGTCGGGATCGGCGCTCTTGAAGTGCTCAAGCAGTTCCAGTCCGTCGCCATCGGGCAGGGCGAAAGCGACAATCGCGGCGTCGGGGCTGGCTCCGCTGAACTTCTCCTGCGCTCTCTGCGCGCTCTCCGCCTCAGTCACCTGCATCCCCTGCGACTCCAGGAAATTGCAGATTCCGAAGCGGATCACCGGATCGTCATCGACCACCAGGATCCTATTGCGCGACATGCTCGCGCTCGCTTAATTGATGGCGAAACTCTGCTACGGTGTCGTCACCCGTCGGCAGGAACACCGTCGCCTGCGCTCCTCCCGCTGCCCGGTTCGACAGCCGGATCGTGCCCCCACAATCCTCGGCAATCCTCTTCGCAATCGTCAGTCCCAGCCCGGTCCCTCCCGTCCGCGGCGTGAAGAAAGGCGTAAGCAGATTCTCCATGTGCTCGGGAGGAAAGCCCGGCCCTCGGTCGTCCACGTCAACGCGCGAAAACCTGCGCTCCCCCATCCTTGCAAGCGGACAACCGCAGCCTCACTGTGCCCTCCTGCGGGGAGTGCTGGATGGCATTTTCCACCAAGTTTTCCAGTGCCCGCACCAGTCGCGAGGGATTGGCCACGACTTCGACGTCGTCCATCACTTCCACCTCCAACCCAGCTCCCATTCTGGCCGCCAGGTTCTTACAACCGCCGACGCAGCGTCGCATCAGAGCAGCCAGCGAGAGCGGTTCCAATTGGCCCGCCGTGAGATTTCCGTAGTCCAGCAGGTCGCGCAGCAGGCTCTGCATGCGAGCGATCTCTATCCTCAGGTTGTCGATGTAATCGTTCGCGGTGCGTCTCTCTCGATTCGCGCCTCGAAAGCGTCCAATGTGGCCGACAGACCGAAGATGGCGTTCTTCGCCAGGTGTGCGGCTCCCGCCAGCAAGGCTCCGATCGCAGCCATCACCTCGCGCTCCTGCATTCTCTCGCGCGTTATGGCGGCTTCGCTGATGTCGCGAATGACCAGCACGAGTCGTCTGGGCAACACCCCGAGGTACGTAGGGAGCAGAAAGGCCACGGCTTTGGATTCCAGTTGACGCGCCACCGCATTCTCATGCCGCGCCTTGGTGTAGGCCGCCAACCAGTGCCGTTGCGTTCCTGCTCCCATCACGTTTCCAGGAGACCCTTGTAACAATTGCGGCTCCGCCATACTCAGTCCCAATTCCCTGATCTCCACTTCCCGTCGGCCGCTTCAGGCTCCTATAGCCAGCGCATTGCTATCCGGCACCGCGATCTCGGCCACCATAATGCGCCGGTGCCGACCGTGATTAGACCCGTAGGTTGCCAAACTGGCTGAACGCAGCAAATGGCCTTCAATACCTCCTTCCGTCACATTTCCGGGTTGGGAACCCCTCGCCCCGGTTTCCAATTCTTAGAAATCGAACGGGAATCCGTCCAAAGTCTGGACGACTGGCTGTCCCAATTCGGCCCCACGCCGCCCCCGTTTGTGATACAACTCTGCTGATATGAACCGTTCAATCACCCGCTCGCTCCTCCTGGCCGCCACCCTGGGTGCGCTCTGTCTCACCGGAGTCGCGCAGTCCAGCAAGTCCGCCAAGCCCGTCAAGAAGCAGGCTGTCGAGTTGAAAGACGCCAAGGGCAACAGCGTCGGCACAGCCACCATCAAGTCGTCGGGCAATGGCGTCGAAGTCAAGCTCAACGTGAAGGGACTGCCTCCCGGCGAGCATGCGCTGCACTTCCATCAGAACGCCAAGTGCGATGCGCCGGACTTTAAGTCTGCCGGCCCGCACTTCAATCCTGAGAAGAAGGAGCACGGCACGCTCAATCCCAACGGCCATCATGCCGGGGATATGGCCAACTTCACGGTGCAAGCCAACGGCACCTCGAAGGCCACCGTAAAGGACGCCGAGGTCGTACTCGGCACCGGTAGCGAATCCAACTCCTTGTTCGCCAATGGAGGCACCGCGCTGATGATTCACGCCAAAGCCGACGACATGAAGACCGATCCGTCGGGCAACGCGGGCGATCGCATCGCTTGCGGCGTGATCACGAAGTAGCGGCGACCACGGGCACAGTCGAATTCTCATTGTCACAGTCAAGGCACGGGTGTGCGCGACGGTCCGTCAAGGGAAGCTATGCGAATTCTGGTAACAGGCGGAGCAGGTTATATCGGCAGTGTGGTCACCGACCACCTGCTGCGCGCCGGACATGCGGTCACCGTTCTTGACAATCTCATCATGGGATGGCGCGAGGCCGTACCTTCGCAGGCGGAATTCGTCTCGGGCGACACCGGCGACGAAGCCGCGCTGGATCAGCTCTTCGGCAGCCACGGCTTCGACGCCGTCTTGCACTTCGCCGCGCTGATCGAAGCCGGGGAATCCGTCAGGCATCCCGAACAGTATTTCGAGAACAACTCAACCCGTACGCTAACGCTCCTGCGTGTGATGCTGAAGTACCAGGTTTTGCGCTTGGTTTTTTCCTCCACGGCCGCTGTGTACGGCGAGCCGCAAAGCGTTCCCATTGTCGAAGAGCATCCGCTGTTTCCGACCAACCCTTACGGCGAATCGAAGCTCGTTGTCGAACGCATGCTGGGCTGGTTTCACATCGCGTATGGCCTGCGCTACGCCAGCCTGCGCTACTTCAATGCCGCCGGGGCGATGCCCGCGCGCGGCGAGGCCCACCGCAGTGAGAGCCATCTCATCCCGCTCATCCTGCAGGTGCCGCTGGGGCAGCGCGAGGCCTTCACCATATTTGGTGCCGACTACCCCACCCCGGATGGGACCTGCATCCGCGACTTCATCCACGTGGACGACCTGGCTTCCGCGCACCTGCTTGCGCTAAATGGTCTGGAAACTCATGAAACGTTGATCTGCAACCTGGGAAGCGGCAGCGGCTTCAGCGTTCGCGAGATCGTAGCCATCGCCCGCAAAGTCACCGGACACGATATTCCACTGATCGAGCGCCCGCGCCGCCCCGGAGACCCCGCCGTGCTGATCGCCAGCTCCGAGAAGATCCGGCGCGTCCTGGGCTGGAATCCTCAGTATTCGGACGTGGAGAGCATCATCGCCAGCGCCTGGCAGTGGCACAAATCCCATCCCTACGGCTATCGCGGCGCGTGACCCAGGTCCTTGGAAGATGTTTCCCTGGTGCGCTAAACTTCGGCCCATGAAACAAACGCTATTTCTTCTGTTGTTCTTCTTGCCCGCCATGGCAGTGGCGCAATCCGGTTCAGGCGCGGAGTTGCGCAACTCAGGGAGCGACTATTTGCGGGTCTGTGAGTCTTCGGCGACGGCGCGCCCGGCGGTATGCAACGTCTGGTTGACTGGAGTCGTCGATGGTTTGCAGGCCTATAACACCAACCTGAAGACGCTTCCGCTATTCAACGCTCCGGACATTACCGTGGGGCAGGTGGCCAAGGTGGTGGTCAAGTACATCAATGACCATCCCGCAAATGCGAAGCTGCCGACCGCCGCACTGGTGCTGGCTGCGATGATCGACGCGTATCCACCAAAGTAGTGGGTCAGGAGCCGGACGCCCAAGCTTCCTCATGGTTGGCATGACATCATGAGCCCGCGGTGGCGCGCGGGAAATGCTTTTCGCGTTGTCACCGGCGAGCACAATGTCGCGCTCAACTCAAGAACCGCGCATGCTGTTCGGCCGTAGGAACGAGGCAGGATTGGACGCTGCCGGAGAGTCGCCGGCGGTTGCGCGCGATCAGGCGATATCCCCAGTTGCGCAGGGTGGCCGGAATCAGCGAGCCAATCGTGGCGAGAGCAGACCACACTCCGCCTAAATAGCGTGCCGCCTGCAGCACCGCGCTGGATTCGATCGCGGCCTCGCCGTTGGCAATCCACAACAGCGATTCGACGGCCTCGAGGCGACAGTTACGACGCAAATCCTGACCCAGGGCGGAGTCGCGGGGCACGAACAGCAGGTCGTGACGGCGTTCGTGGCGCAGGATGAATTGCACCGCCCGGCCGCAGAATCCGCAGGACCCGTCGTACACCAGTATGGGCTGCGAGTTTGCGGCCAACGTACGATCCATCATTTGTCCACCCCGCATTTCGCTCTGCCAGCTAAGAGCATAGACCACCTAGACACCGAGGCACGGAGAGGATCAAGACAACAATGTTCCTCTGCGACTCTGCGTTTCTGTGGTTAGAGTCTCTTCCGTCTATCCCCTATATCCCGCGCCGCGTAGCGCGGCTCCGAAGCGTGCGAGAAAGTTCTGCACGTGGTCTGAAGTCGCCAGCGGGCCCATCAAGCCGATGCGGAAGACCTTGCCGGCCAGCGGGCCGAAGCCTCCGGCGATTTCGATGCCGTCGTCTTTGAGCAGCGTGGCGCGGACCTTGGCGTCGTCCACCGCTTCAGGAACGCGCGGTGTGTTGAGGTTCCAGATGCGATACTCGGCCGGGACGAGCATTTCCAGTCCCATCGCCCCGATACCCTTGACGAATTCGAGATGAGACTGATGATGCCGCTCCCAGCGATTCTCCAGGCCTTCCTCCTCGATCAGGCTGAGGCCCTCATGCAGCGCGTAAAACAGCGTTGCCGAGGCGGTGTGATGGTAGCGATGAGAAACGAAAAGGTAATCGGAGATGAGCTTGATGTCGAAGTACCACGAGCGGTTGGCCGTCTTGCGCGCCTGCAGCCACTCGGCGGCGCGCGGCGAGACGGTGATGGGTGACAGGCCTGGAGGACAGCTCAGTCCCTTCTGGCTGCAACTGTAGGCGATGTCGATGCCGGTCTTGTCCACGTTGACGGGCATCGCGCCGAGCGAAGTCACGCAGTCGGCGATGACCAGCGCGCCCACTTCGTGCGCCGCCTGGCAGATGGCTTCGCCGCGCTGAAATACCCCGGTGGAAGTTTCGGCGGTCACGTACATCACGACTTTGGGCTTTTCGCGATGGATGAACTCGGCAGCTTCGGCGTCGCCGAAGGCCCCGCCCCACGGCTTCTCGAAGCGGACGACGCCAGCGCCATTGCGCTTGGCCATCTCGGTCATGCGGTCGCAGAAGAATCCGTTGGCGAAGATGGCGACCTTCATGCCGGGTTCGACGAAGTTGCTGATGGCAGCTTCCATACCCCCGCTGCCAGTGGCGGAGATGACAAATGTCCACTCGTTAGTGGTGCCGAACACATGGCGCAGCATCAGCTGGTTCGCTTGGCTGATCTCGAAGAAGTAGGGATCGAGGTGGCCGACGATCGGTTGCGCCATGGCCCGGTACACCCGGGGATGCACCTGCGTCGGGCCGGGCCCGAACAACAGCCTTTTAGGGGGATGAACGGTTATTTCTTCGCTCACTGCGGTGGCGTTTTGCTGGGTAAGAGTCATGGAAACTCCCTTATAATGTCGGTACAAGTATAGCCTCAGGGTTGTGTTCCGGCACGGGCGAGGTTTCGTGTTCGGGTGACGAACGAAGTGGGGCTTATGGAAAGCGGGGAACCCGTGGTGTCGCTGGCCACGGTTGTGCCTCGGCCTTGACGTAACCGTAAGGTGCGCCCTTCGGGAGATGGGAATGATGTTTCTGAAGCTGCTGCTCTTGGTTGCGGCAGCAGGGTTGGTGACGAGTACCGGGTACTTGGCGCTGGTGGTAATTGCCAGCGCCCGCTTTCGCCGAAACCAGCGGCCCGGGACGGATGACGTCGCCTTTCCGCCCGTCACCTTGCTGAAGCCTGTCTGCGGTATGGAGCCGGGTCTGGAAGCCAATCTGACCAGCTTCTTCGAACAACAGTATCCAAGTTTCGAAATTATCTTCGGCGCCCGCCACGCCGACGATCCCGCGCTGGAAGTCGTGCGGCGGATCAGCCGTAAGTATCCTGCGGTGGCGGTGAAGATCGTTGCCACGGGCGAGCCGTTGCGGCCCAACGCCAAGGTGTGCTCGCTGGTCAAGATGTATGCCCACGCCGCCCACGATTACCTCATCATCAGCGACAGTGATGTGCATGTCGCGCCCAACTACATCGCCGAGGTGGTACGCCCTCTGTTCGAGCCGGGCAACGGTATGGTGACTTGCTTGTACCGCGGCGTGTCCACTGGGGGACTGTGGTCCAAGCTCGAAGCCCTGGGCATGAGCGTGGAGATGACGTCGGGCGCGATCACGGCGAATTTGCTGGAGGGCATGAAGTTTGCGCTGGGCCCGACCATGGCGATTCGACGCGATGCGCTGGCCTCGGTCGGCGAATTCGAGCCGCTGGCCGACTATTGTGCCGACGATTACGTGCTGGGCCGCGAAGTTTCGGAAAGTGGCAGGCAGGTGGTGATGTCGAAGCACATCATCGACCACGTGGTGATCAACCGCAGCTTCGCCAACTCCATGCGGCACCAGATTCGCTGGATGAAGAGCACCCGCTTTTCGCGGCGCGCGGGACATGCCGGTACGGTGCTGATCTTCGCCATGCCATTCGGATTGCTTGGACTGCTGGCGGCCGGAGCGCTGCATCATTGGGCGCTCGGGATCGGCCTGATCGCCGCGGCGTTTCTCAACCGCGTGCTTCTGGCGATCATGTCAGGATGGGGCGTAGTGCGCGATCGGCAGGCGCTGCGTCTGGCATGGCTCTATCCGCTGCGCGACCTGATGGGCTTTGGCTTCTGGTGCGCCAGCTATTGCGACCGCCAGATCGAATGGCGGGGCGACTGGTACCGGCTGGAACAAGGTGGACGCATGGTACTGGTGCAGCCCAGCGCGACCACAGTAGCGCGAACCCTGGCGGACACCGAAGCCGCCACACCTACGGCCGTCGCTGATCGCTATTCGTGAAATGACATTCGGCGTGATCGGCTTGGAAACTTCACGCCGTGACCGGTCGGGTCATTTCTAATTCAGGCGTTTTAAGTATTCCGCGTCGAGGGATTTGCAAATATTTTCCACCGCCTGGAGATGAGACATCGAAAGTTGAATTCGATGGGTCAAGTCGTCGAGTTGCTGGTCGCTGAGTTTTGAGAGGTCGCCGTTGATGGCAGTCATGGAGAGCCAGTAGTCCATCAACTGCTGCGACAGTCGGTTGGCGTTGTCCTGGACTTCGTAATCGGAAGCGAATTCTTTTACCTCTCCGTACGACATCAAACCCAAAGCGCCGGTCGTGCCCGCAGTCTTCCAACTGCTGTCGTCGAGGATGAGCATGTTGAGGTTAAGGTCTACTTCGGGGACTTGGACGCGTCGATCGCTCCGGACCTTCGCCAGAGTATCCAGCAGGCTCTTCAATTGCCCTTCGTTACTCGCCAGTTTGGGCAGATTGTCCTGCAGCGTCTGGTGATTGTCGCGAATCTCGCCGATGATGTTTTCTTTTGCCTCGCGCACCAGGTGGCGATTGTGGACGTGCTTCGCCAGTCCCTCGGCGCCAAGCGCTAGGAGCACGCCAATGGCAATCATGGACAAATGAAGCAAGCAGTCTTTCAAGGAGTGTATTGGGCCTTCCGGTGGATGGATTTCCATGCTGTCTCCATGAGTGTTGGGCAGCGGGCAGAGAGCAGAGAGTATTTTAGCGCAGCCGTGGTTTAGGCAAGTGCATGCGGTTGACACAGCTCTTTGCAGGGCCAGGCCTGAGGGAGTTTGTGGAACCCCGGCGCCACCAAGCAGGAATCATGAATGTGAGATTGTAATCACGCGCCAGAATCGTGCGCCGCGGCGGTGCTTCCGATCATCTAATGGGTGTCTGCCGATGGTGATTGGCCCATCTTTCTGCTGTAATGTCTAAACAGGCATCCGAGTGAGAATCCTTTAACAATGAAGCTATTTTCCTTCCGTTGGTTTTCCCTTGCAGTATTGCTTGCCGTGTCCGCCTTGGCTCCCGCGACCACCGTCGCGCAAACGGAAAAGTCCTCCGGGGCGCTGCGCAACGATCCTCTGCATATTTTCAGTCAGTCGATTCAGGCCCTGACAGCGACAGTGACCAAGTCGGTGGTGCAAATCGTCGCCACCGGCTACGGCTTCAGTTCAGGGAAAGAATCCTCTAACACCGCATTGTTCGAGCCACAGGAGGCCATCGGAGCAGGAGTGATTCTGTCCTCCGACGGATACATCGTGACCAACGCGCACGTGGTGCAGGGTGCGAAGAAGATCCGCGTGCGGCTTCCAGGTTTGGAGGAGCCCGGCCCTGACGGCTCGAAGCCGCATGGCCCGGTGACCGCCAAGGTGGTGGGCATCGACCGGCAATCCGATCTTGCCGTGCTGAAGATCGACGCGACCAACTTGCCGGCGCTGCAGTTGGCTGATTCCGACGAACTCAAACAGGGACAGGTAGTGTTCGCCTTCGGCAGCCCGCAGGGGCTGGAGAATTCCGTCACCATGGGCGTGGTCAGTGCCACTGCGCGGCAGGTCAGCGAAGACAATCCTACAACCTACGTACAGACCGATGCGCCCATCAATCCCGGCAACAGCGGAGGCCCGCTGGTGGACGTGGACGGTCGCGTGGTGGGCATCGACACCTTTATTCTCTCCGAGTCCGGCGGCAGCGAAGGGCTGGGCTTTGCGATTCCCAGCAACGTGGTGCGTAACATTTACGAACAGCTCAAGAGCGAAGGACACGTGCATCGCGGCCAGATCGGGGTGTATCTCCGCACCATCACGTCCGACCTGGCCGAGGGACTGAAACTGCCCCGCGACCACGGAGTGCTGCTGGAAGATGTGTCGCCTGGGTCGTCCGCCGATAAAGCAGGTTTAAAGGTGGGCGAGGTAGTGATGAGCATCGGTGGCAAGCCAGTGGGAGATGTAAAACAGTTTGCCACGCAACTGTTCACCTACAAGATTGGCCAGGCCGCTCCCATCGGCGTGTTGCGCGACGGCAAGGAAGCCACAGTCAACGTCACGCTGTCGGAGCGGCCCGACGATCCGCAGCGCTTTGCCGACATGGTGACCGGTCCCGTCAATGTGGTGGAGCGGCTGGGCATTGTCGGCATTACGGTTAACAATGACTTAAAGAAACTGATGCCGGACTTGCGCATTCCTTCGGGGGTGATTGTGGCCGCCCGCACACCGGCCAGCACGCTGCTGGGCGAAGGGCCCGAGCCCGGAGACGTGATCCATTCGCTCAACACCATTGCCATCACGGACATTGCCGGACTGAAGCAGGCGCTGAAAGGGATCAATCCCGGCGATGCCATCGTGTTGCAAATTGAGCGCGAAGGTGGATTGACCTACCTGGTGATGGAGTCGGAGTAGCTAAACGTCCACGATACCGCAGGTGCCGGGAACATCATCCTGAGCGTCCTGCGGACCTTTGGGGCCGCCCTCGCGCATCTTGGCGGTGATTTCTTCGATTACCACTTCCACCACCGCGGTTGTCGCCAGGTGCGAAGACGGTGCGGGCGTGTAATCGCGTCCGGCGGTGCGTCCAGGAAAATAACGCGCGGTCATCGCCTCGAACATCACCCGCTTTTCCTGCTCATCTTCAAGGATGCGGCCGTGGCCGAAGCACATCACGCTGCGGTAATTTGCGGAGTGATACTTGGCGTCGCGTGAGTAGACCAGACCGTCGAGTTGCGTCACAGCGATGCAAACCGGAATGCCCTTCGCCAGTTGCTGCAACATGCGGCTGGAGAAACCTCCATGCAGGTAAATCCGGTTGGGACGCTCGGGCGAATAGTGATACAGCATGGGGATGACGTAAGGACGGCCATCCTGCTCGAATCCGACGTGGGCGACCTGGCCCTGCGCGAGAAACTCCGGCGCGCGCTGCGGCACGGCGCGCTCCGGATGCTGACGGACCACAGTTGTCCAGTTGGCTTCCTGCTCACTCATAAGATTCTTCCTTGACTCTAGAATCGCCTAAATTGGTGCAAAGGGAAAGGACTGAGTCAAAGCCCGTTTTCGCCCAACCGCGCCCCGATTCGTGCCCTGCAGAGTCTATAGAAATACCGTTTCGACGTGGATGCCGGGAGTGGCAAGTCGCCAGGGCTCGTGCGAAACTAAACGTCAGAAGAGGATGGAATGTCTTTCTGTCGCAGCATCTTGGCTGGTCGCCGTTTTCTTGTGTGGCTCTTACTTGCAGGGCCCGGTCTGTTCGTGGCGTCTGCTCCGAATGCGAGGGCAGTCGACGTGAAGTCATGGATTCAGCCGACGGAGCCGTTCCACATTGCCGGGCCCATCTATTATGTGGGCACGCGCGGGCTCAGCGTCTTCCTCATCACAACATCCAACGGAGACATCCTGCTCGGTGGGGCCGTGCCGGGAACTGCGCCGCTGGTTGAAGCCTCCATTCGCAAGCTCGGATTCAAGCCCGAGGACATTCGCATCCTGCTGCTCAATCACGCGCACTTCGACCACGCTGGCACTCTGGCTGACTTCAAGAAGCTCACCGGCGCAAAGGTCGAAGTGATGCAAGCCGATGTGGAGCTGCTGAAGTCCGGCGGAAACATTGACTACCTCTTCGCGAAGGATACGAAATTACACTTCCCGCCCGTAACCACAGACAAGGTGCTGAAGGACGGTGCTACCGTGTCGCTGGGCGGCGTTGCCCTGACGGCGCACGCTACGCCGGGACACACCCCCGGTTGCACAACCTGGGTCACAACCGTCGCAGAAGGCGGACACTCCTATGCCGTGGTGTTTGCCGACGGAACCTCGATTAATCCAGGCACGCATCTGGTGAAGAACCCGTCGTACCCGGGCATCGCCGACGATTATCGGCACACCTTCAACGTGCTGGAGTCTCTGCATCCCGACATCTTCCTCAGTTACCACGCCGAAGCTTTCGATCTGGAAGGTAAGAGCGCCCGTGCCGCCACGGAAGGTGTGCAGGCTTGGGTCGATCCGCAGGGTTATCGCAGCTTCGTCGCAGAGCGGAAGGCAAGGTTCGAGGAAGAAGTGGCTAAGGAGAAATAGGTGCGTGTCCAGCCGGGGGTGGATGGCCAAGTCAGATTGCTGTAAGTTCGCGCTGAACCGGACGCGGCTCAAAAGCGAGGCGTTTTTCGGCGACGCGCAGAAACCAGCGGTCGATGACGACATTGCGACAGAAAGAATTGCTGCGCAACAATCGTCGTCCCAGGATTTCGCGCAGCGTGTGCGGAAGCAATTGCGACAGCGTGTCGAGCCGGCTACGCTCACGCTGCAGGCGCTGGGTCAGTAGCTCACGGTATAACGCTAGTTGCCTCGTGGCGTAGTCACGGTTTGCCGAGAGGATTGAGTGAGCAGCGATCAGCCCTGATTCGATGGCGGGGCGAATGCCTTCGCCGCTCTCTGGATACGCCAGGCCCGCGGCGTCGCCGATTAGCAGAACGCCGTCGCCAATGATGTTCCGCTGCGAGTGGCCAAACAAGCCATAGGCATGCCCGGAAATTCCGTTGCCGGGTACCTCGACCGCGCGGGTCTTCTTCAGATAGCCGACGAAATCTCTGACATGTCGCGAAATTTCGTGGGAGTCAGTGCGACCGAGTCCCACATTGAGGTAGTTGTCCTTGCGAAAAATCCAGCCGTAGCCATGCATGTCGCGGCAGAAGAAAAGTTCTGGAAGATCGCCAGCGATTTTCGAAGTGCTCGCTTGCGCGGGATCCATCTCGCATTCGACTTCCTGTGCCACTACTGGCGCCGGGGCGCCTTTGTTACCGAGATAACGCGACACTGGACAGAAGTGGCCTCCGGCGCCGACGAGAATCCGCGCCCGGATATTGCCATTCACCAGCCAGCCGCCGTCGCAGCGCGCGATCGAGGTCATGGGTTCGCCTTCGCGAAGCCGGGCTCCGCTTCGCCGCAGCAGGTATTCATCGAACTCGCAGCGGCGGATGCCATAGCTGACAACTCCATCGCAACGAATATCGACTTGCGGACCGCCGATGCTACTGAGGCGAAATCCCGAAATCGGCTGCAACGTTCGGCCGGGTGCGTAGTGCTGGGAGGTGATTTCCAACTCGTCGAGCACCAGCGGCGTGATCCATCCGCCGCAGAGTTTATGGCGCGGGAACGCGCTGCGGTCGAGGATGAGTACATCGAGTCCAGAGTAGCGTAGTCCCCAGGCGCACGAGGACCCGGCGGGGCCGCCACCGACGATCATTACATCGCACGAGTCCATTGTTCGTCGTCCGACTCCTCACGGACTTGGGCGTACAGGTGTTCGCGCGTCCAGGGTATCGACTGGCAGCGGCTGCCGGCGAATAACACTTGGAACAGCTGCAGGTTACCAGCGCGGAACGAGGCGATTGATCCGGCAAGGTACAGCCGCCACATGCGAGCGAAATCCATGCCGTGCTCGCGCACCACCTCATCGAACTCAGACTCAAACCGGGCCAACCAGTGTTCGAGGGTCTTGGCATAATGCTGACGAAGATTTTCGATGTCAAGCACGGAGTAGTTCTGCGATTCGAGAACCTCCATGGATTCCTGGAGCGATGGGCAGTAAGCGCCGGGAAAAATGCGCTTCCTGGTCCAGACGCTGAATGGCCGAGGCTGGTTGCGGCCAATGAAATGCAGGAACCCACGGCCAGTGTCGCCGATGGCGCGATGAATCACGCGGCCCAGCTCTGGGTAGTTCTCCCGCCCCACGTGCTCCAGCATGCCGACCGAGACGAAGACGTCAAATTGGCCGCTGACATTGCGGTAATCGTCCTCGATAAATTCCACTTTGGTCGCGACACCCGCCCTTTTCGCGAACTCGCGAGCCCACCCGACCTGCTCGGGAGAAATATTCAAGGCCTTCACCCGGACGCCGTAGCGCTGTGCCATGAAGATAGCCAGCGCACCCCAGCCGCAGCCGACTTCGACCACCGTTTCACTGGGGCGCAGGCAGAGTTTTCGGCATACCAGGTCGAGTTTCGCCTCCTGCGCCTCTTCCAGCGAGGCGTCCGGCGTGGGGAAGTAGGCGCAGGTATACACCATTTGCTCATCGAGCCACAGCCGGTAGAAATCGTTGGAGAGGTCGTAATGGTGATGAATGTTGCGCGATGAACCACGCCTGGTATTGGCTTGCACCCAATCGAACCATTTCGACAACAGGTGCCAAGACCAGTTTCGCACTCGAGGAGACGAATGGCACACGCATTCCAGGCTGCGGACCAGATCGCCTTCCACCTCGATCCGGCCGGCAGAGTAGGCGTCGCCGAAGCCCATTTCAGGGTTCAGAATCATCGCCAGCAGGGCGGAGCGGTCAGCAATGCGCACGGTCCCAACGATGGGTGAATCCGTGTTGGGCACGTCTTCGGTGCCGTCTAAAACCAGGGCGACGGGCACGGGACCAAGCAGAGAACGCAGAACAGCGAGCAGTTTCCGATCCAAAGGGGAAGTCGCAGGCCGGGTCACAGCTTCCTCCGGTTTTCGACATAATAGCCGCGATGTTGGCGGCAATGCCAGTCCAAAAAGACGATAAAGCGGCGTTGCGGGATACAATCTTCCGTCTGCTCAAGCTTTACACCTTTTCGGGACGAGCACGCACCAATCGGTAACAGTGGCGCCGAAAAGCTGCCAGCCTTCCGCGTTTGGGAAAAATGGATCAGCCGCAATGTGGGCAATTCCTAAGGCTTTTCGACTAGGCTGCGCCCGTTGTCGTGGTGATGGTCTCCAGTCCGTGCGCGTTGGGGCCGGTTTCGCGCTGGCGCAACAGCAAGGCAAAGAACAGCGCCAGAAATCCAAGAATCGAGAAGATCCACATGCCCAAAGCGTAGCCGTGGAAATTGTCCGGCCCAGCGTGGCCGATGTCGTTGGCCTTTCCGATAGCAAGGTTAAAGATGAAAAACCCGATTTGCTGCAACAGGCTCATGAGCGCGTAGGCCGTGCCCAGCCGATGCTCGTTGACGATGTAGGCCACCGACGGCCACATCACGGCGGGAATCAGAGAGAAGGCGATTCCCATCAGCGACACCGGTACAATCAGCGAAACATTGCTGTAGGCGATCAGCAAGTACACCGGCATCATGAGGAACGAACCAACGACCATCAGGGTGGCGCGCTTGCCGATCTTGTCGGCCAGCAGACCGAAAAGAGGGGTCGCGATCATGGCAGAGAAGGGAAGCAGGCTGTTCAGCCAGCCGGCATGCTGCTGGGCCGAGGCGAACGCCGCAGTCGAAGTTACGGCTGCGCCCATCTGCGAAAGGTATTTACTGGTGAATAAATCAATTGCGAAAGTGCGAAACGGAAAGATCCCGGAGTAAAAGGTGAAGCACAGCGCGACGACGTACCAGTACGAAGCATTGAACTTCAAGCCCTCGCGGAAGCTCAACTTGTCAGGCTCGCCCGATTTTCCGAGGTGGTAACGGTCCTCGGCGTAGCTTTCCAGCGCCCAGTACACCGCGGCTCCGAGTACGGCTGTAGAACCAACGACTGCCGCGAGTACCAGGGGACGATGCCAACTCGGCTGCGCGTTCACGCCGTTGGGGAAGAATGCGAACTTGGCCCATGTAGGTGAGTTGTCGGCGGCAATCGAAGCCATGCGCGCGATGGTCAGGTTGATGCCGAAGGCGAAGCTGAGTTCCTTGCCCTTAAACCAGCGCGCCAAGGCCGTGGTGACGGCGACGATCTGCGATTCCGCGCCCAGGCCGACCAGGGCGCGGCCGGCCACCATCATGTAAAAGCTGCCCCTGAACGCGGTCAAAATCGCGCCAAGAAGAATCAATATTGAGAACAGCAGCAAGGACTTCTTGATTCCCAGGCGATCGACCAGGATGCCACCTATCAAAAGCGTGGCCAATGCCGCGACGCTGTAGCTGGCATTGAGCCATCCGAACATGGAGGCGGAGAATGCGAGCTGATCCTGAAAAATGCGCTCCAGTGGATTGATGCTGTCGTAGATGTAGTAATTGCCGAACATGGCCAGGCTGACAAAGATCAGCACCAGCCACCGGTACAACTGGCTGGGTCGGGGAAGGCTATCCAACAGCGCTGCGCTCTCAGACATTCGGGGTCCTCGTGGGCAACGTCGGTCGCCACATTCTTTCTTTGTAGTCGTGGAAGCGTGTTCCCACACATCCCAAACTCAGGGATGGGTAGGGCACCCAGTACGGAAGGGAAACGATATCAGACGCGGCGGGAGGGCGGCGAGGGGGCAAGCCAGATGATTACACCTTGTCCGCAGATGGGGCGGGCACTCGGCCAAGCCTGGTCAATTCCTTCAGGACGCTGCCGGAAGAAGCCGGCTAGAAATATTCTTCCCAGGCAGGGCGACTCCGTCTATATTTCCTGCATCAGAGCGGGCTGGGTTTGGTGGTGGGGAACCCTGGATGTGGGCCAATCAGCACAGGCTTCGTTTGGAGTTTGGCACTTTGTGTTAGGCGGTCTCTCCGTTCAGCGCGAGACGTATTCTCCGGGATGACTTGGACTTCGCTTTCTGAACGCACGCTACTCGTTTATGCATCGAATGCAGGACTGTGGCGGAGGTCGGTATGATCGCTCAAACTGCAATTCCAACTTCCAAGGTCGCACTTGTCCTTGCTCTCGCTGCGGGATTTTCCTCGCTAACTTGCACGGCATGGGCGCAGTCCGGCTCACTCGACGAAGCGCATGTGGTTCCGCAGGTCCGTCCGGACACCGGCACGTTAGCAGCATCCGTTAGCGAACCTACCCTGCGCCCTCGGTCTAAGCCAATGCGAGTGGACGTTGACCTGGTGCTGGTGCCGGTCACCGTCACCGATGCCCTGAACCGGCCGGTCATCGACCTTCCCCGGCAGAACTTCACGCTGTATGAAGGCGGGGTCGCCCAGCCCATCAGGTACTTCTCCAACGAGGATGCGCCGATTTCGGTGGGACTGATCCTGGATTGCAGTGGCAGCATGCGCAACAAGATCGAATACGAGCGGGAAGCGGTGGCCGAGTTCTTCAAGAATGCGAATCCACAAGACGACTATTTCGCCATCTCCGTGTCCAGCTATCCCAAAGTGATCGCGACTTCGTCGCAATCGATCGAAACGATCGAGGCAAAACTGGGAGAGGCTGATCCGAAGGGAGGCACGGCGCTCTATGACTCGGTGTATCTCGGGATCTCGCGGATGAAGTCAGCACAGCATAAGCGTAAGGCGCTGGTGATCATCACCGATGGAGGCGACAACCGCAGCCGTTACAGTTTGAAGGAGACCCGGGCCATGGTGGAGGAGGCCGACGTAATCACCTACGGGATCGGCGTCTTCGACGACGTGCCGGTGCATTTGTTCAAGACGTTCGAAGAGCGGATGGGCCGCAAATGGCTGAGCACGATCACGGACGCCACCGGCGGGCGGGCCATCGCGGCCGACGACCGCAAGCAAATCCCCGAGATCGCCGCGCTGATCAGCCGGGAACTGCGCAACCAGTATGTGCTGGGGTACCGGCCGAGCAATGTCACACACGATGGCAAGTGGCGCAAGGTGCAGGTGCTCCTAATCCCGTCCGCCGCGCCGCTGCATGTGCATTACAAACAGGGGTATGTCGCGCCGCAGGAGTAGAGATCGAGTGAAGCTCCTCTTTCTGTCGCGAATTTCTAGCGGCCATCCCACCGCACCCTAGAATGTTCTGTCTCTGCGCGGGAAAAACGTCTTGCTTTCCTCAAGCGAACGGGCACATAATCCGCGAACCTAGGAGGTGGTCACTGATGAGCACTGCGCCGAGCAATCTGAACTGCATCCTTTTGAATGCGTGCGGGGCGGCTTACAACGTTAAGCCCGGCACGAATGTCTGGACGCCCGACACGATTTACAGCCCCAATGTTCCTTACACTGCGCCTCCGAAAGTCGCCTTCGGGGAGAAGGCTTCATCAACGTGGCCACGGTCGGGCCGTGTCCATTCGGCGTCGTAGTGGCATTTCGCGGCACGCTGCCGCCCGTCCGCGACCGATCCCGACAGCTGGCTCGACTGGCTGCAAAACTTCTTAGTCGGGCCCATATCTTCTCCCAGCGGACCCAACCAGATCCCCGGTCAGGTACACAGCGGTTTCTTCAATGCGACCACGTTGATTATCCAGCAGGTACACAATCTGGTTGTGGCGTTAGACCCCGCAGGGGACACTCCGGTTTATGTCACCGGACACAGCAAGGGCGGCGCCATGGCGACGATCGGGGCGTACCTCCTGAGCCAGAACCGTGGTGTTCCCAAGGTTCAGCCGGTGATCACGATTGCCTCGCCCCGGCCGGGGGACGTTAATTTTCAGAAGGGATTCGAGGCCGTGATGAGCCAGACGCGGTACGAGAACGATAAAGACGCGGTCCCGCTGGTGCCTCCGCCGCTCGACTTCATCGGACGCGTGACCCACAATCCTTTTCTGTCATTCACGCCTGAAGGGCGGAAGCTGATCCAGATACTGCAGAGCGCGCAAGACTGGAATTACGTTCCGGTGGGAAACATGCTGTTTATCACCAGCGATTTCAAGGTGATTCCGAACGAGGACCCGACGGCGCAGAAATTGGATGTGGCCCTCGAGTTCGTGCAGGACTTGGCGAGCAGGAATTTCAGCTCCTTCGGGGAGGCCCACTCGCTTCTGCCCAGCAAAGGGTACAACTCGGGGATTTGCGGGTAGGGCACTGAGGGACGACTGAGTAGCCTGTCGCAAAAAGAATTTCATGTTGCTGAAAATCCGTGCGGAAGTCCTTTTCCATCTGATGTACCAATTATGGTACAGTGAACGCGATGAAAGGCCGCTCCCCGAACCCGCAGAGTCCGCCCACAGTAAGCGAGTTGCGGCAAGGCAAACGGATTCCGGCGTTTTTCTTCCGCACCGAGGCGGGTGGGGAGCAGGTGCGAGAATGGCTGAAAGACCTCTCCGATGCGGACAGGAAGGCTATAGGAAGGGACGTCATGGCGGTCGAGTTTGGTTGGCCGATAGGACTGCCGTTATGCCGGCCTCTGCAGGGCGGGGTGCATGAGGTGCGGACCTCGTTGGACAACAACCGCATTGCCCGCGTGCTGTTTTACGTGGATGCGCACGAACGCATGGTGTTGCTGCATGGCTTCGTCAAGAAAACAAGGAAGACACCCGATGGTGACCTTGGATTGGCGATCAGAAACAAGAAGAAACATGAGAAGGGATTAGCATGAGCCGCAAAGCAAAATTTGACCACACCGGTTCCAGCTTCGACGATTTTCTGGAGGCCGAGGGCATCCGCGAGGAAGTAGAAGCGGCGGCCATCAAGGCGGTGATTGCCGCTGATTTGCATCGCACGATGATCGAGCGAAAGATTTCCAAGAGCGCTCTGGCGCGTCAGTTGGCGACCAGTCGCGCCCACGTGGATCGGCTGCTCGACCCGCGCTATACGCCGGTGTCGCTGGAGACGATCTCCCGCGCGGCCACGTTTATGGGTAAGCGCCTGCACTTCAGCCTGCGGGATGCAGCGCCAAGCGCGGCGCGCGCAGCCAAACACAAGACTTCGGCGACCAGAACGGCGCGACGGAAGGCGGCGGTGTAAACGAAAGCCCCCACGCCGCAAAAATGCTGGGATCCTAGTTTGCAGACGGGTCGGCGGCAGCCGATGCCACGGCCTCATCCTCGAAGAAGTCCGAGTCAATTCTCTTCACGACATAACTATTTACGGTTGCCACGCCGACGCCGTAATCGAACATGAGTTCTGACAGTTGTACACCGTCAATCAGAATGACCTTGCTTTCCAACGCATCGGCGTACTCCTTCGCGTCCTTCGAGAATGTCGAGGTAGTGATGAAGATGCCTTTCTTCGCTTTCTTGCCGTATAGAGCGCCGACAAACTTCTGAATCTCTGGACGTCCTACAGTCATGTTGTCCCACCGTTTTGCTTGGATGTAGAGCAGGTCGAGCCCTAGCTTATCTTCTTTGATGACGCCATCGACACCGCCATCACCCGACTTGCCTATAGCTCTCCCTGCGTCGGCCAGCGACCCGCCATATCCGATTGTCGTCAGGACTTTCACGACGCGGCGTTCGAAGAACTCCGGCGGACAACCTTTTGCTCGAGCAAGAATCTCCGTTTCCACCTGCTTTCTCAGCTTTAGGTAACCAGAAGACATCAATTCTTCGGGCGTCTCAGTTCCATTTTCGGGAGGCTCTCCGCCCTCGCCGCCAGTTGTCTTCTTCGGAGCTCGACGAATTCAGGGAACTGGCGGAGGAATGCAACGTCTATTCGTGGAGGACGCTTCGCCAGCACAGCTCTACCTTTTTTATCCGAAAGTATCCGCGCTTAGGATAATCAATGAGTCCGGCTTTTTTTTAGATATGTCCGCGCCCATCCAATCCGGTTGTCGAAGATGCTATCTACCCCGCTCGGCAAAAGTTCCTTAGTTTCTTCCTCGGTCGAATGAAACTGTTCGGCAAGCTGATTAATGGCTGCCCTGATGTGGTGTTCTTGCCGATCAGCAGCGACCTTTAGTAGAGGAAGCATTGCGCTTTGGTAGTCGGGTATTGCCATTTATGCCTCGGTAGGCCGAAGTATAGCCGTGTTCCTAACCCCTCGTAAGTGAGCATCGTCACGAAAAGAGCGGGTGGTTCGAATCTCCCCTATGACCCCACATATCTGGCATACAAGCTTCTCGCGATGGCGGTGTCCGTGGTGCCTTTGATGATGGCGCGGCCGTCGGGGAAGAGTGTCATTTCGTACGGATCGTGCCAGAACTTCAATACGAACTCGTTGTGCTTCACCGTGCCGTGAGGGGCGAGGCGGCGGGTGAGTTCGGCGAAGTCGATGGGGCGCTGGCGTTCGTGGATTTGTACCGAGTTGCGGCCACACATCGAGATGGGCGGGCGGCCTTCTCCCGCGAGGTGCACGAAGTCGTGCTGCTGGCAGGCGCGGCAATCGGCGCGAGGGTGGGCGGTGCTGACCTCCGCGTGCTGGTTGCTCCAGACGTCGTAGGAGAGCAGAGTGCGGCGAATCTGGTCGCGCGCGCCGACGATGAGCTTCATCGCCTCGGTCGCCGCAATCGACGCCACCAGGTTAACGGCTGAATTCAGGATGCCTGAGGTGTCGCAGGTTTCCACCATTCCTTTGGGGGAATCAGGAAAGATACAGGCGAGGCAAGCGGTCTCTCCGGGAAGCGCCGTCATGGTCACGGCATAGCTTCCGACCCCCGCCGCGTAAATCCACGGCAACTTTTCGCTGACGGCGAAATCGTTGATCAAATAACGAGTTTCGAAATTGTCGGTGCCATCGAGGACGAGGTCCACGTTGGCGAGCAGGTCGTGCACGTTGCCGGGCACGAGGTCGGCGGCGTGCGGCTCGGTCACGATTTCCGAGTTAAAGCTGGCGATTTTGCGGGCTGCGGCGATGGCCTTGGGCAAAGACTCGGCCGCGTCGCTCTCGTCGAATAACACTTGGCGCTGCAGATTGCTAGGCTCCACGTAGTCGCGATCGATGATGCGCAGGTAGCCAACTCCGGCGCGCGCCAGCAGGGAAGCGAGGGCCGATCCGGTGGCTCCGCAGCCGACAACGGCGACGCGCGCGGCGGCCAGCTTCTTCTGGCCTTCGGGCCCCACGGGTTGGAAAAGGATTTGGCGGGAGTACCGCTCGGTGAATTCCAACAGCACTACCTGCTCTCTGGCTGCATCCTTAGTTATTATAGGAACGCCATAGAGGTTTCGTCTTGAGGCTCGCACTGGGACGGTCGGCAGTGGGGAACGGGTCATGGGCAGGTCGCGGGTGCGGGCCAGGCGCGGCAGCTTAGACCGCGGCGGCTTGGAACTGGCGGGTCCAGCAAGGGTTACGAGTTTGAGGAAGCCAACCACGCCATTTATCTTCGGGATCGGCCTGCTGGGCGCCGCGCTGGCGCTGGGTCCTTCGCTGGCGTGGGCGCAAAATCCTCCGCCAGTCCCCATTCCTGAGAACGAGACAGCCTCCGAACAGACGCATCCCTCGCCTGAGTTAAGCGGCGCAGCAAAATTCCAGGGCGAGATGGTGCGCGACATTCAGTTTCGGGGAATTACTGGGACGAACACGACGATGCTGCGCAACCTGATGCTGGTGAAGCCTGGCGAACTACTGGACCGCGACGCGCTGCGCGAATCGATCATCGTGTTGTACTCCACGGGACGATTTTCCACCCTGCACGTGGAGGCGGCGCCCGCCGAGCCCAGCGGTATCACCCTCACCTTTGTCGCCACGGAGAATTTTTTCAACGGCGACGTCAACGTTGTTGGCTTGAACACCAGGACGTTGCCCAGGCCTCATCAGTTGATCAATGCCAGCAAACTCGATCTCGGGGCGCTGTTTTCCGAGGACAACCTGAAACGGGCGTTGGAGCGCATGACCAAGGTGATGGGCGACAACGGCTACTACCAGTCCGTGATCACTTATGAGCTGAAGCCGCACGAAGACACCCGGCAAATGGACATGGTCTTTAGCGTGACGCCGGGGGATCTGGCGCGGGTGGGCACGGTCACAATTGAGGGCGACACCGGCATTCCGCAAGAAGAAATCCTGGATATCACCAAGCTAAAACCAGGTTCGAAGGTGAAGAGCGAGAACCTGACGCGCGCCCTGGAACGGCTGCGCAAGCACTATCAGAAGAAACAGCACCTGGAAGCGCAGGTATCGCTCACCCGTCGCGACTTTCGCGCTGACTCCAACACGCTGGACTACACCTTCGAAGTGGAGCAGGGCTCCAAGGTCGTCATCACCACCGAGGGCGCAAAGGTCCCGAGTGGACAACTGAAGAAGCTGGTGCCGGTTTTCCAGGAAAACGCGGTGGACGACGATCTGCTTAACGAGGGCCGCCGCAATCTGCGTAATTTTCTCCAGACCAAGGGATACTTCGATGCCACGGTGGAGGTCGAGCGGCGTCCGGTGCCCGACGAAGACCAGGTCAACATCGTTTTCAAGATCGACCAGGGACAGCGCCACGAATTGGGGGCGATTAGGATCGTGGGCAACAAGTATTTCGATGAGGCCACGATCCGCGAGCGCATGACGATCCAGCCTAAGAGCTGGGTGTTGACCAATGGGCGATTCAGCCAGCGCATGATGTCTGACGATGTGGCATCCATCAAGGCGCTGTACCAGGCGAACGGATTCCAGGACGTGAAGGTCGATGCCGCTCTGGACGACAATTACGGGTCTCACAGTGGTGAACTGATCGTGGTTCTTCGTATCACCGAAGGCCCGCAAACCCTGGTACAGAATCTGACAATTGAAGGCAATAACAGCTTTACCACGGAACAGCTCGCCCCGTTACTGAGCAGTGTTTCGGGACAGCCTTTCAGCGACGCCGATATCATGAACGATCGCGACGCGCTGACCTTTTTCTATTACAACCGGGGATTTCCCGACGTGCAGTTTGAGTCCTCGGTCAAGCCGGTGGAAGGGCATCCGTACCGCATGGACTTGACCTACAAGATCGCCGAGGGCCAGCGGGTTGACGTTGACCGGCTGATCGTCACCGGACTGGAGCATACCCGTCCGTACATCCTGAACCGCCAGATCCGGATCGGCGCCGGCGACCCACTGAGCCAGGCCGCCATGGTGGAGTCGCAGCGCCGTCTTTACAACCTGGGCATTTTTAACCAGGTGGACATGGCCGTGCAGAATCCCGAGGGGATCGAGCCCAAGAAGAACGTGCTGTTCAACCTCTCCGAAGCCCCGCGCTGGACGTTCCGCTACGGCGGCGGCATTGAATTTGCGACCGGCAACACGCCGGCCATCAACAACCCCCAGGGCACGGCGGGCGTCAGTCCCGCCGGGGTCCTGGAAATCACGCGCCTGAATATGTTCGGGCGCGATCAAACGCTGAGCCTGCGGGCGCGCGTCGGCCTGCTCACGCGGCGCGGCCTGATCAGCTACGAGGCGCCCCGGCTTTTCAAAAGCGAGAATTGGCGTTTTATTCTGAGCGGTTTCTACGACAACACGGTCAACGTCAACACGTTTACCTCGGAGCGTCTGGAGGGTTCATTCGGCGCCCAGCAGCGCCATAGCCGAGTTACAACTTTTCTCTACCGGATGAGCTACCAGCGCGTGCGGGTGGATCCCGCCAGTTTAGTCATCGATCCCAACCTCATACCGCTGTATTCGCGTCCAGTCCGCATCGCGATGCCCAGCTTCACCTGGGTGCGCGACACCCGCGATAACCCGGTGAATTCACGCAAAGGCAGCTACAATCTGCTCGACATGGGGCTGGCGACCAGCGCGCTGGGCTCGGAGTCGAATTTCGGCAAAATCCTGTTCCAGAACTCCACCTACTACACGTTCCATAAGAAGTGGGTGTTCGCGCGCAACACCCAGATCGGCATCGAGCATCCTTATGGGACCAACTACTACCCCGGCGGATCGGCAACCGCCATTCCACTGCCCGAGTTGTTTTTCGCCGGAGGCGGCAACTCGTTGCGCGGCTTCGCTATCAACCAGGCAGGCCCGCGGGACCTGGAGACCGGCTATCCGATTGGCGGGCAAGGCCTGTTCGTCAACAACGTTGAGATTCGGACGCCACCCGTGCTGTTGCCCTACGTCGGTGACGACCTGAGCTTCGTCTTCTTTCATGACATGGGCAACGTGTTCGCCACGGCGAACCAGATACTGAGTGGGCTGGTGCGCTTCCAGCAGCCTTCCATTTCGGCATGTGCGCCGCCCAACAGCACGGTGGCCTGCAATTTCAGCTACAATCCGCAGGCGATCGGCATTGGCATCCGCTACAAGACGCCGGTGGGGCCGGTGCGCGGCGATATCAGCTACAACTTCAATCCCACGCGCTATCCCGTTCGCGAGCAGGGCACGGTGGAGACATTGAAGCATTTCAACTATTTCTTCAGCATCGGACAGACATTCTAATGAGACGCCTTCTTTACACCACGATTTGCATGTTGCTGTTGGTGCCCTGTGCGGCCTTCGCCGGAGAGCTGATCGACGGTGTGATCGCCACGGTGAATCGCAAACCGTTGCTGCAAAGCGATTGGGACGACGCCGTCCGCTTTGAGGCATTCATGCGGCAAAAACCACTGGGCAGCGTGACCGAGGCAGACCGGGCCAGCGCCTTGCAACGGCTGATCGACCGCCGGTTGCTGGAAATCCAGATGACCGATCCGAACTACCTGGCGCCGTCGCGCGAAGACGTTCGCGCCAATCTGGCCAAACTGCGGGCGCAAATCCCGGCGGCCAGCGATGAGCAAGGCTGGCAGACATTGATTGCGGCCTACGGATTCTCGCAGCGGGAGATCGAGGCGAACCTGCGGCACGAGATGCAGATGATGAACTTCGTCGAAGTGCGCCTGCGGCCCAATGTCCACGTGACGCCCGAGGAAGTCGAAGCCTATTACCGCACGCAGGTGCTGCCCGACATGGAGAAAGCCGGGGTCAAGGTTGTGACTTTGCAGGAGGTGGGGCCGAAGATTCACGAATTGCTGGTCCAGCAGCACATGGACGAATTGCTGGACGCGTGGTTGCACAATCTGCGGCAGCAGACCCAGATTCAAACGTTGATGCCTGTTCCGGCGCATATTTCGTCCTCTGGACGCGCCGTGGCTGGCGGAAAGTAGCATGAGCGAAAAATCACCATCCCGGTTTTTGCGTTTCCCGCTGTGGTTCTGGGCGGTGATGGCAGGACTGTTTGTGGTATTGGTGATCGCCATCGCCTGGTTTCTCAGCAGTCCGGCATTCGAGGAGATCGTGCGCGGTCGCGTGATCGCCCAAATTCAGAAGGCGACCGGCGGGAAAGTGGAGCTGCAGTCCCTGCGCTGGAACGTAAAGCGCCTGGAGATTGAGGCCAATGGGCTGACAATTCGCGGGATTGAACCCGCGGGCGATGTTCCACTGGCACATGCGGACCGGCTTTACATACGCTTGCGCGTGGTTTCGTTTCTCAACACCAGCATCGACCTGAGCCAGTTCACGCTGGACCAGCCGGTGGTCCACATCATCGTGAAGCCGGATGGTTCCACCAATGTACCCGAGCCGCAGGTGAAGTCGAATGGCGATCCGATCCAGCAACTGTTCGATCTCGCCATCGGAACGGTCGAATTGCACAATGGCGCCTTATTGCTGAATGAGCAAAAACTGCCGCTGGATTTCAAGGCCAACGACGTGGGGCTCACGATGGACTATCAGCGCCTGCGGCGGCAGTATGACTGCACCCTGCACATCGGCAAGATGGATGCGCAGTACCAGGACTATCGCGACATTGCCGCCAGCGCCGATGCCCAATTCAGCCTGTGGCGAAACCGGGTGCAAGTTCAGTCGCTGAAGCTGACCTCGCAGCAGTCGTCGGTGGAGTTGAGCGGAAGCATCGACGATTTCCGTCACCCCCGTCTGCAACTCAACTATGGCGGCACAATCGATCTGGCGCAGGCCGGCGCGATTGTTCGCTCGTACAACTTGCGCGCAGGCGGGTTGGACATCACCGGTTCGGGTGACTTTGCCGAGGACAATTTCACCACCAGCGGGAAGCTGCTGCTGCGCGGCGTCAACTTCCAGGACGAGGGCCTCACCCTGCGCGACGCCGGCGCGGGCGCCGATTTCGCCGTCGATCGCGATCACATTCTGCTGAAGAAGATCACTGCGCGCCTGTTGGGAGGGACGGTGACGGGCGATGCGGAGGTGAAGAACTACGCTCACAGGCTGGCGGTGACCACAGCGCAAGTCCGCAATGAGAAGCCCGAGAAAGCCGGAAAGCCATCCGCGAATATCCCGCCCAGGACATCGGTCGCTCTTCCGCTGCAGCAAGGTGCGGCAAATTTCAAGGTCAGTGGAGCGTCGCTAACGGAAGTTCTGCGTATGTTATCGAGCAAGGCAGTTCCGCTGGACACGTTGAACGCCACCGGCTCGGTGAATGGGACAGTAGGAGTGGCGTGGCGGGAATCGATCAAGCGGGCGACTGCCGAGCTTGCTCTCGATGCCATCGCTCCGGCGCAAAGCGCGACCAACCAGTTGCCGGTGAGCGGAGCGCTGCGCGCCCGCTACGACGTGCACTTCGGAGTGCTTGCCATCGCGGGACTGAATTTGGCAACGCCGCACAGCGAGGCGAATGCGTCCGGGGAATTGGGGCCACGCGATGCCCAGTTGAAGCTCGCCGTCACCACCACCAACCTGCAGGAGTTTCAGCCGTTGCTGACAGCGGCGGGCCAGTCGCCGTTGCCGATCGAACTCAATGGCCGGGCCAGTTTCAATGGCACGATGAACGGGAAGCTTGCCTATCCCGACATTGTGGGGCGCCTGCTGGCCACTGATTTCAGTTTTGTCTTCACGCCAACGCTCGCGTCGGTTGCTGCAACACCACATCCGTCAAAGGTGAGCACGGTAGAATCGCTACTGCATGTCGAACAGAACCCTCCTGAGCAGAAGCCTCAATCCAAGGCACCGCGTATCCATGTCGATTCGTTTGCCGGCGATGTGCAGTATGGCAGGAACAAGGTCGCGCTTCACAGCGGGGTGATTGAGCAGGGTGGCGCTCAGTTAAACGTGGACGGGTCCGCGACTCTGGAAGATGGCAGTTTCACCGCCAACACTCCGTTCGAGGTGCGGGCCGCAATTCACAACGCCAGTGTCGCTGACTTGCAGCGGACGGTGGGCACGAACTATCCCGTGTCGGGCGTGCTGAACTTCAGCCTGCAAGCGTCGGGTACTGAGAATGATGCGCATGGGCGAGGGCAGTTGTCGGTCAGCGAAGGCGAGGCCTACGGGCATCCCATCAAGGCGCTGACCTCGGAAATCGTGTTGGCGAACCACGAGGCGGCGTTCGAGAACATTCATCTCGAGGCCCTGGGCGGAGTGGTTACGGGATCGGCAGCCTACAACCGTAACAGCCGGCAGATGCGCTCCGACCTGCGCGGCGACAACATCGACCTGGAGAAGATCACCGAGCTGCAGACTGTGCCGTTGCAGGAGCGAGGCACCGCCAGCTTTACCCTGAAGACATCGGGCACGCTCGAGCTGCCGATGGTGGACGCCCATATCGAAGTAACCAACCTGGTCTTCAACGACGAGTATGCCGGCGGGCTGGTTCTGGATGCCGTCAGTCACGGCAGTAAGCTGCAGATCACGGCGCGCTCGCAATTTGCCAAGGCTTCGCTGGCGCTTGACGGTACGGTGGTGCTGACGGGCGACATGGAGAGCGATCTGCGGCTGCAATTTTCGCAGATCGACATCGATCCGCTCCTGCGCACCGGGATCAAGGGGAGGATCACAGGTCACTCCGCCTTGGCCGGGCACGCTACCATCGCTGGCCCCCTCCGCGCTCCACGAGCGCTGAAGGGCACGATGCAGGTGGATTCTTTTGCAGTCGGGGTGGAAAAGATCCCGATCCATAGCGACGGCCCGATCCAGTTGGCGCTGGCCGACCAGGTGGTGAGCGTGCAACGCTTGACGCTCGCGGCTGAGGACACGAACTTCAGCATCGGCGGAACCGTGGACCTCAAAGGCGACCGTCGGCTGAATCTTTATGCCAAGGGCCACGTCAACCTGGCGCTGCTGCACGTGCTGGATGACGAGATCACGTCGTACGGTTCCACCGACGCCGATATTACCGTGCGGGGCACCGTGGCCAAGCCGGTCATGAACGGACGGGTAGTGGTGGCCCACGCCGGCTTCTCCCTGATCGACTTGCCAGCCGCATTGGGAGAATTGAACGGAACGTTGGTGTTTAACCAGGACCGGCTGGAAGTCGAGCATCTCGCGGGGCGGGTGGGCGGCGGCCAGGTGAACTTCTCCGGCTACATTACTTTTGGCAATACGATTGGGTTCGACCTCACCACCAACGGCACCGACATTCGCTTTCGCTATGGCGGGGTCAGCGTCACCGCCGACCAGAGCCTGCGCCTTAACGGCACACTGCGGGGCTCAACCCTGAGCGGCGACATTACCATCACGCGCTTCGCGCAGATTCCCTCGATGGACATTGCCGCTGCATTTGCTGCGCAAACCGTGGAAGTGCCCAACCCCAACTCTCCGCTGAACAATCTGCGACTGGATGTGCGGATACTCTCGGCGCCGGAGTTGACAGTGCAGACCTCGCTGGCAAAATTGTCGGGCGATGCCGACCTGCGCCTGCGGGGCACAGCGATGCGGCCGGTGCTGCTGGGCCGCATCAACATTGCGGAAGGCGATATCAATCTCAATGGCTCCAAGTATCACCTGGACCGCGGGGACATCACGTTTGCCAATCCGATTCGCATCGATCCCATCCTCGACATGGAGGCGACGACGCGGGTGCGCGACTTCGACATCACCATCGGCCTTCACGGCACCCTGGAGAAGCTCACCACCACCTACCGCTCCGATCCGCCGCTCTCGAGCGACGACATCATCGCCCTGCTGGCCTTTGGCCGTACTCAGGAGGAAAGCAATCTGGCCGGCCGCAATACCGGCCTGACCGAGGGCGCTGGCAGCCTGGTGCTGGGGCAGGCTGTCAACAACATGGTGAGTAACCGGATGTCGAAGCTTTTCGGCGTCAGCTCGATTCGTATCAATCCATCGGCGGGCGGTGCGGACAACAACCCCAGCGCGCGCCTGACCATCGAGCAGCAGGTTTCCAAGGACGTGACCCTGACCTACATCACCAACCTCACGCAGTCTGCGCAGCAGGTCATTCAGTTCGAATACAACCTCAATACTGAATACACCATACAAGGGGTCCGCGACGAGAACGGCGTGGTGAGTTTCGTAGTGCTGATCCGGAAGCGGAGGAGGTAGCGCGGCCTGCGCCAGATTCACGAAGGCACGCCAATGGCCCAATGAATTGCATGGTGAATCCGGAAAGGTTCGCCGAGCGCCGCTCCCAGATGGTAGAGGAACAACTGCGCGGCCGGGGGATTCGCGCCGAGCGCGTGCTGGCGGCCATGGGCAAGGTCCCACGCGAGAGATTCATCGCTCCTGAGTACGCGCAGGAAGCCTACGCCGATGGCCCCATTCCGATTGGCTCAGGTCAAACAGTTTCGCAACCCTATATGGTAGCCGCGATGGTGGAGGCGCTGGAGGTGCGGCCCTCCGACCGGGTCCTCGAGGTGGGAACGGGCACCGGCTATGAGGCGGCCGTGCTGGCAGAACTCGCGGCCGAGGTGTGGACCATCGAGCGGCACGCGGAACTGGCAGACAAGGCGCGCCAAATCTTGTTGGAACTAGGCCACGAAAACGTGCATGGTATCTGCGGTGATGGCAGCCTGGGACTGCCTCAGCATGCTCCCTTCGACAAAATCCTGGTAGCTGCGGGTGCGCCGCAAGCGCCGCCAAGCCTGATCGCGCAGTTGGCCGAAGGAGGCACGATGGCTGTGCCGGTAGGTAACCGCGTCGAACAGCAATTGCAGGTAACGCGCAAGATTGGCGGCGGCATGGTCGTTTCCCGCCACGTGTTGTGTTGCTTCGTGCCGCTGTTGGGGGCCGAAGGATGGGAACCGTGACGCCTCAGTGCAGGAACAGTACGGTAGCTGCGGTTACGATACCGGCCGCCGCAAACGCTATCCCCATTTTCCAGTAGAACATCCTCCCGGTGAGCAGCGTAATCGAAGTCACCACCAGGGCAATCTCAAGCAGCACCTCGCCGAGATCGAAGCGGTTAGCGCGCTGCGTCTCGTGGCGTAGTTCGGCCTCCAGGTCATGGGCTTCCTTCTGGATGTCTTTCTGTTCTTCGCGGTACTTTTCAATATCGCTCGCAAAACGCTTCGATACCTGCTCGGCTTTTTCGTTCTTGCCTTCGAGCGCAGACAGCACGTCGTTCAGGGCTTCCAGGTTATTGCGCCGCAAGTTCTTGGCCTGATAGTACGCCCACTGGTCGGTGGTCTTGTTCTGCAGCAGGATTTCTTCGGTGTGGGCGCGATGTCCCAGCAACGAGATAGTAGCCACCAGCACGGCCACGACCGCCATGGTGAGGCTCGCTGGAGCAAGTTCTTTTCTTTCCTTGGCTGCTTCGGCACGTTCCTGCAATTCGTTGAGCTCTTCACCGGCTGACATGGGTCCCCCTGGTCGGTCCTCGCGGTCTGAGGTTGAGTGAAAAGAATACTATCGAGTCGCGGTGGAGTGTACAAGCGTGCTGGCTGCACGCTGCCGCCGCACTAGAAATGGAATCCAATCTCAGCCGTGATGGCGCGCGGGGTCACGTAGTGTGTGCCGCTGAAAGTCGACAGGAAGTTGTACAGCGTGTACCTGTTTGTCAGGTTGATGACAGTGACTTGCCCGCTCCATTTGTACCGATCGCCCTTGAACAAGTTGTTCTGACCGATAGCGAGGTCGAAAAGGTTTCGCGGCGCAATGCGTTGGGGGTTGTGGTCGTCGTTCTGGGTGTTCGCGGCCGGGATCGACACCAGGTTTGAGCCGTACAACCCAACCGGGCACGGAGAGGGCAACGGCGTGAACGGGTTGGATTTCACGCTGCCGCAGAACAGTCCCGCCTGGAATTCCTGATTGGCGGTAAGCCCGCTGAGATCGACGGCGGGAGCGCCGTTGGGAAGCGTGGCCGAAGTGGGGCAGTTATTGAAGGGAAGGGTGCCATAACACGGCACCGCGCCGGCCACCATTCCGCTGTCATAGCGCCAATTGAAACTGAACCAGGGTGCGCGCTGCCAGGGAAGCTGGTAGTGCAGGGACGTGGTCTGGTTGAATACCTCATCGTGATCGATGCGGAAAGGAAAACCGCCGCTCTGTGGGGTCACGCCCAACCCGCCGACTTGAGGCGGGAAGAAGCGTGCAGCCACGCTGGACATGACAACCAATGCGCTGAAGCCATGGAAATTCGGTATGTTCGCGCGCAGTGCCCATCCCGGGATCTTCGAGTTGTTCCACTGTACTGGGAAAGTGATCGGCGTATTGCCCAGCACGCTGAAGTCGTAGGGGTTGTGGGTGTACTTCCAGATGTACTCGCCAGAGACCACGAGGTACTTCCCAAAAGCCTGCTGTAACCCTGCATGAAATTCATTGCGTCCACCAGGAGCGAGTGACGAGGGAGTACAAGCAACCAGCGCGGCAATCACGGGGGAGTAACAGCCGGTACTGGAGAGCACCAAGTTCTCGTTGAACGGAGTCTCCATGGTGCGCGCGTAAGAGACGCGGAGGACGGTATTCGTCTTCTGGACGTTGTAGGAAATTCCCACCCGTGGCTCGGCCTGTCGAGCGACGGCCAGTCCGTTATACAGGTCGCCACGGATTCCCAGATTGAAGGTCCAGTTTTTCAAACTTATGGAATCCTGGACATACATGGCAAGTTCCTTGACATCGGTGTGACCAACGAATTCGTACAAGGTGCTGTGGGAACCAGCGCAACCGGACGCCGGGGAGGGGAACGGCCGGGTCAAGTCATAACAGCTCAACGCGGTCGTGTACCTGGGGTTCGACTGATACCCGGCGGCAGCGCATTGCGAAGGATCATTGAATCCGGGGACCGGCTGGCCCTGCGCATTGACGCATGGCGCGTTAAGCGAGGGATCGACAATTCCCAGTTGATTGTGCTCATTCAAAAAGGTCTGCTCGTAAACTACGCCCGCCTTCACGTTGTGGACGCCTTTCGTGTAAGTCAGGTTGGAAAGGACACCGGCATTGGTGAGATTGCGTTGTTGCGCTACTGTTTCCTTCTGGATCGGACCGAAATCTGCGAAGGGGTTGTCGCTGGGGTAATAGTTGAACTGGTCCCGCCGCACGAATCCCGACAGTGTGAAGAGAGAACTAGGGCTGAGAGTGTGTGTCCACGAGGGTGCGATATTGAAAGTCGTGATTTTGGAACGCTGATCGGTCGGGCCAACCGGATTGCCATCGGTACCGAGAACGCCAGCATTCAGGTTATCGTAGGAGTTCGGGGTCTGGAACCAGGAGCGGGTAAAGCCCAGGTTCAGATGGAGCGCGTCGTTGGTGGAAAAAATGTAGTCGAAGCGATCGAATACATTCTCCTGATTTCCCTTGGCATGCATGACCACGAACTCCGGAGGATCGAGGAACCGGCCCGAGTTAAGTCCATTGACTGCGATGAAGTTTCCCCAGCTCTTGCCACCGTACGAGAAGTTGAAGTCGACGTTGGAGCTGCCAAAGGAGCCGTAGGATGTCGTGATCCCGCCGTGCGGCGTGGTGGATCCGAGTCCCGAGCGGGTGGTCACGTCGATCACCAGGCTGGTCTTGTCGCCGTATTCGGCTGGAGGCGCGCCGGCTATGACTTCCATCGATTGCACCGCATCGAGCGGGATCTGGTTGGAAAACACTTTGCTCTGCTGATCGGTTATAGGCTGGCCGTCCAATGAAAAGGAATTCGAAGCATGGTCGCCCATTCCATGAAACATGCCGTTGGAATCGGCCGAGACTCCGGGCGTAGCCAAGGTCACCAGCGAACTCACTGCAGAGGAACTGCTTTCCAGGGGAAGCGTGTCGAACAATTTGCGGTCCACGTCGGTATGAAACGTTGAGCTGTTCTCCAGCAACTCTCCGCCGTCGCCTTCCACGGTGATGTTTTCCGAGGATGCGCCGATCGTCAGCATGGCTTTGACGCTGACCGGCACGGCGGAGCGGACCTCGATGTCTTGCGCAAAATTGGCGAATCCCGCAACCGTCACTGTCAAGTGATACGGATTCATCGGGACGTTGGGAAAGCTGAACAGTCCGGCGCCGTCGCTGGTTGTGGTCCGGGTGTAGCCACTGATTGTGTTCAGGATCGTCACGCTTGCATTGGGAATCACCGCACCCGTCGCGTCTGTGACCGAGCCGGTGATGCTGCCTGCGTTCCCGGTGGATTGGGCAACCGCGACTCCACACAGCAACAATGCCACCGCCAGCGCGTACAACCCTTGCCGCCAGCTGCTCCCACGAAACGCGGCCGCCTTGGTTGTGCTGCTGGATAATGCCGTCGAAAGTGGATGAGCGCCATCCCGCAAAATGCAACTACCTAACATCCGGACCTCCAAGAGCTGGGCCGCCGTCGATTGCAACGCCAATACTGAGCGTCGCTAGAAGAGGCTTTCCTATAACGGATTGACCATGCAGCGGGGCCAAGTAAGGCGATCCGATGGTCGAGGGAAACTCAGCGTCGGATTAGAGGTTTTGCGGGGGAGGACGAATGTACGAGGAAGCGACTTGAAGCCGTGACTGAAGTTGCGGTTCCAACGCCGCGAGCCGCGCCGACTCGAAGACCGGCGCCGGTGCAGTACTGGCTGGGCTGATGAGTGCAGCGCTATGCGCGACCACGCACAAAGAGCAATGCGACTCAGGCGCGTTTGTGGCCGCCACGGCATCATGCACGTGGACAGCCTGCACCAAGCCGAATCCCGCCATCACCAGCACGAACAGCAGCGCCATCCATTTCCGGAGGAGCGGGCGACCGAACTGGGGATTTTTCTTCATAGCGCGGCGGGGCGTAGCTGTACTATACAGCACCTGTTAGACGCCAAAGTTGCGGTTCAGGAAGCAAGAAGTGCTGATTCTTCTGCAACTACTCGTGCTTAACGGACTTCAATCGGCGTCTGACGGCGCCTCCGTGACTGCCGGTTTCCCATGAAAGTGCTGCAGGATGGCGTTTGCCTGAGGTCGGCTGACGACCGATGCCAGTGCGGCTGCGTCGGCCTGTTTGACCGCCTCCAGACTGCCGAAATGCTGCAGCAGGCGGCGGGTGGTTTCGGCGCCGACGCCAGGAACGTCCAGCAATTCCGTTTTGTGGTCGCGCATTTCGCGGCGCTTGCGGTGGAAGGTCACGGCAAAGCGGTGGGCCTCGTCGCGCACCATCTGAACGAGATGCAGCACCGGAGAGTGGTGGTCGAGCACGATGGGGTCGTCCTCCTGGCCGTGCACGTAGATGATTTCTTCACGCTTGGCGATGGAAGCCAGCGGCTGATTGACGATGCCCAGCGCCTCCAGCGCATCGGCGACGGAATGCAACTGGCCGATGCCTCCGTCGATGAGGATGAGGCTGGGTAGCGGCTTCTCTTCTGCCTGCAAGCGCCCGTAGCGGCGGGTCACCACTTCGCGCATCGCAGCGAAGTCGTCCACGCCTTCAACCGACTTGATGATGAACTTGCGGTAGTCCGACTTCTTCATCTTGCCGTCTTCCCACACGACCATGGACGCGACAGTTTCCGCGCCCTGAATGTGCGAAATGTCAAAGCACTCGATGCGCTGCGGCAGTTCGGGCAGGCTGAGCGCATCCTGCAGCGCTTCCTGGATGACCTTGGCGGCTGGCTTCATGACGCGAAAGCGCTGGTCGTAGGCCTGCTTGGCATTCTGGCCTACCAGATCGACCAGCGAGCGTTTGTCGCCGCGCTGCGGGACGTGGATCTGCACCTTGCGATCGCGACCGTCAGAGAGCACTTCTTCGAGCATGGCGCGGTCTTCAAAATCGACGGGCACATAAACGTTGTGCGGGATGTACTGCTGGTCGAGATACACCTGTTTGAGCAGCGCGGAAAAGAACTCGCCGGGATTGAAGCCATCTTCGCCGACGATCGCGTGCATGTCTTCCCAGAAGAACTCGCGCTTGTCCATGATCTTGCCGCTGCGCATGTGGAAGAGGTTTACGGCCAGCATGTGGTTCTCATAGTGATAGCCGAAGACGTCGGCATCGTCGCCATCGACAGCGTGCATGCGTTGTTTCTGTCCCAATAGTGCGACAGTCGAGATGAGGTCGCGATACTTGGCCGCGAGTTCGTACTGCTCGCGTCCGGCGGCGGCGTTCATGCGCTCATGTAGAGAGCGCGTCAGATCGGCGCCGCGTCCTTCGAGAAAGAGCTTCGCGTCGTGCACCGCATCGGCGTAATGATCGGGCGGGCTGAGTCCTTCGACGCATGGACCGAGGCAGCGTCCGATGTAGTACTGCAGGCACGGCCGCGGATGGTTGCGATTCAAATCGATCTTGCACGAAGGAATCAAAAAGTGACGGTGAATGAGATCGACGATGCGATACGCAAGGCTGGTGGGGAAGTAAGGCCCGAAGTAGAGTGATCCATCCTTGCGCAAGCGACGCGTGGCGTACACGCGCGGATAGCGCTCGCCCATGGTCAGCTTGATGTACGGATACGATTTGTCGTCGCGCAGAAGAATGTTGTAGCGCGGCTTCTTCTGCTTGATCAGGTTGTTCTCAAGCGCCAGTGCTTCCTTCTCATTGTCGACCACGATGTAGTCGAGATCGACGGCCTCCCGCACCAGCGTACCGGTCTTGGCGTTTTCCGCCGCGCCTTCGAGAAAATACGAGCGCACCCGCGAGCGCAGGTTGTTGGCCTTGCCGACATAGATGACCTTGCCTTCGGCGTCCTTATAGAGGTACACACCAGGCGAGGTCGGCAAATTACGAATTTTCTGACGTAGGTCCATGCGCCGGAAGGCAGAAATGTTGTGAATGTAGGAGACGGCGAAGCCTTAAATCGACATTACCACTCTGTAAAAATTCTACTACTCACGTCAGGATTATCCGGTGCATTTTGACACTCCCACTCGCCCGCCTTCCAAGTGATTGAAAACACTACGCTCATTCTCGGCATTGTGGGGCGTGCGATTGGCAGCCGACGTGCACTTCAGTATGTGGAAGTCTGTATTGCAGGAGTTTACTTAATGAGCAGAATCTCTCTCGTCGCGGTACTGGTTTCGGGCAGCATGCTATCCACCATCGGTTGCGCAACTAAGAAGTATGTGCAGAGCCAGGTCACGCCCATCAACAATAGGATTGGCGAACTGAACGACATCACGTCGAAAAACACCAGCGATATCAAGGATGTCGACGGCAAGGCGCAGCAGGGGATTCAGGCGGCCAACCAGGCCGATCAGAAAGCGCTTGCTGCCGGAGACTCCGCAGACCAGGCCAATCAGAAGGCCAACCATGTGGCTACTGGCTTGAACGGACTCCAGGGAACGGTCGAGAACCTCGACAACTTTAAGCCGGTCAGCGGCACCACCGTCCAATTCGGCCCCAGCAAGTGGACCCTGACGAAGGCCAACGAACAAGCGCTGGATGAGTTCGCCCAGAAGATCACCGACCAGAGGCATTTCATCGTGCAGGTGCAGGGCTTCACCGACTCGACTGGCCCGGCTTCCTACAACGCCCAGTTGAGCCGGCGCCGCGCCGATTCCGTGATCCAGTACTTGGCGGCGAAGCACAACATTCCGCCATTCCGGATCTATGTGATCGGTATGGGCGAAGCTAATCCGGTTGCGGAGAACAACCATTCCGCCGGTCGCGCGAAAAACCGCCGCGTCGATGTTGAGCTGCTGACTAACTCGCTGGAGTCGACTTCGGCTCATGCTAACGCGCCGCCGCAAACCCAGCCTTCCAGCGATCGCCAGTAAGCCTGTTAAGTTGCCTCCAGAAGCAAATGGGTGACAACACCCATCCGACCGAAGGTCGTCCGTTCAGCGGGCGACCTTTTTGCGTGGCGTGTGCGACTCGGATGAGGATGTTCATCCGGGCAATGCCCGGTTACCATCGGTACGGAATCTATCGATTTCAATTTGGGAAATTCCGTTTTGGGATTATCCGATCAATCTCATCCAATATTTTGTTGCGCCGACGCGATGTGCGGCTAAAGTGGAATCCTCCCCTAATCTTCAGATCTGAGTTTCCGCCTTAAGGAGGATTATGAAAAAACTAGCCTTACTTCTGTGCTGCCTGGTCCTCGGATTGGGCAGCGGGTGGGCGGCTGTAACCGGCACGACCAATCCCAATCTCTTCAACGATTATGTGAACTGGTGCCAGTTCGGTTGCGCAGGCAACCAGTTCGCAACTCCACAGTCTTTTAGCTCGATCCTGAATGGAGTCACCGGAGAGGTGGGCCTGGTTGGCACCCTGCAGGGCTTCTATAACCTGAAGCAAGGATCTAGCTGGAATGGCAATTTCGCTACCGGCATGGGTCTGATTTATAACGGCGCTGCGTTCCGCAACACCCCGACCCAGATTGCCACCACCTTTGACGTGGGGCTTTACGGAGCCGGGGCCTGGATTCAGTCCAACTTCTACGGCCCCTTCACGGCCTCAATCGAGCTGTTTGATAGCAGCTACCAGTCGCTGGGTCTTTTCACCACGGGAGGCGTTTCTAACGGCAACCCGGGCACCGCCCTGTTTATTGGCGCTTTGGATACTGTGCCTGACGTGTGGGCGGCGCAGTTCGACGTGATCGATCAGTTTGGTGACCATGATTTCGCCATCGGCACACTCGGCGTGTCGACGACTCCGGAGCCAGGAACGTTGCTGCTGGTGGTTCCGTCAGCTTTGGGCTTGGCGGGCGTCCTTCGCCGCCGTTTTAAGGGGGTACTGTAATGAACCTACGGAAACTCTGCTTAATTACGTTTGTTGTGCTTCTCGTCTGCCAACTGGGATTCGCGCAGATGGCGGTCGACAGGACCATCGCCGGCAAGGCCATCGCTGCCGCAAAGGCATCGAGCCAACCCGTTCCGGTCGTGCCTGCTTGGTCTGCGAGAGGTAAGATACGTCCGACCATTTGGGTGGCGGGCCAAGCCCTAGCCAAATCGGCAAAACCATCGAGTGTTACTGGTGAGCCTTCGTTCTGCGACTACGGCAATGGATACTTTCAGGTGTTCTGCGCCAAGGGCGTACAGACCGCTTATGGCACGAACCAAATCTTGAACGCCAACGGTGGCGCGGGGACGGTGATCGCCATCGTCGACTTTTTCTCCTACTCACTGGCAGAGGCTACCCTGGCCCAGTTCGACTCCGATATGCACTTGCCAGCCTGCACCACGGCGAATGGCTGCTTTACCAGCGTGGCCTTGACCACGATCGATGCCACCGGCACCGGCTGGGACCTGGAATCCATGCTCGACCTCGAGTATGCGCATGCCATGGCGCCTAACGCCAAGATCGTCTATGTGCAGGGCGACCCATACGGCGATCCTGGGTATTATGCGGTAAGCATCGCTGCGCTGGGATGCCCGGCGTCTCCATACTGCTCGCTGTATGGGATTACGTCGTCGCCCGCCGCAGACATCGTCTCCAATAGCTGGACCTACACCTACGGCCCGGTCTATTCCGACGATCCGTACTACAACCTGGGCAAAGTGCTGCTCTTCGCTTCTGGCGATGCGTCTGCATTCCCGGCCTATGCGGTTGAGAGCTATCCATGCACGGCGACCACGGTAACCTGTGTGGGCGGAACCTCGCTCTACACCACCAACACTCTGCAGAGAACCTTGGAAACCGGTTGGGCTGGAGCCGGGGGCGGCTGCAGCGCTGGTGAAGCGATTCCAGCATGGCAGGGCCCTGTCGGTTCGGGTGTATGTTCGCCGAATCGCGCCGCACCTGACGTCGCCGCTGTCGCGGATGGCAACACCGGCGTGGGCGTCTATATCAACAACGCGTACTGGGGCAATTATTACTACAGAGTCGGAGGAACTAGCGTGGCCACTCCGATAACCGCCGGCTTGGTGGCTGACATGGATACCGCGCGCGTCAGCTTTGGTAAGGCCAAATTTACCTTCCTGAACACTGGCCTGTATAAGGCTGCTGGATCCAACTATGCCTACTTCTACTACGACATAACTTCCGGCTTCAACGGCTACAATGCTGGACCCGGATTTGACATGATCACCGGACTGGGCAATATCACCGGCAAGGATCTTGCCAACCGGTTCTATGGTCTTCCTTGAGATGTGAGTTTGAAGGGAAGCACGAATAACCTTACGATGATTCGCCAACCTCCCCATCCCGGCCTTCCCGGGGTGGGGTTTTTGTATTCAGCGTCCTGGCGAGTCACCCACCCGCTTTTCGGGTTGCAATAGAATATGAGTGTGCGGTTACGCCTTCTGATCCTCGCGATTACTTGCCTTTGCCTGTCTGGCGCTGCGGTGGCGCAGAGCCCCGATGATGGGCCCATCACGCGTGTGCCGGTGGACAAGTCGGCTCCTCCGCCCAAGGACAATCGCAAGGCCCCGCCGCGCTCCGACAAGCTGGCTCCGGATGAGAGCTCCAGCAAGCAGACGCAGATCGATGTCACGCCGCCCTCGGGAGACGAGAAGCATCCCGGAGCGGACGTGGCCGACAGCGAGTACAACGAGTTCCATCCCTGGGACCCGCACAAGGCGGCGAAGTGCATCGAGGTTGGCGACTGGTACTTCAAGCAGGGCAACTACAAGGGTGCCATCAGCCGCTACCAGGAAGCGCTGGAGTGGAAGCCAAAAGACGCCGAGGCCACCTACAAACTCGGTGAGGTGCAGGAGAAGACCGGCGACTTGACCGCCGCGCTGGGAAGCTATCAGGAGTATCTCAAGCTCCTGCCCAAGGGCCCGTACGCCGACAAGGCGCAGAAGGGCATTGACCGCGTGAAGACCAAGGCTGGCGTGAGCGCGGCTCCGTCAACGCCCAAGCCAAGTTGAGCGACGCACGTGCACTCCTATATGGTGAGTGCATCGCGTGAAGAAAACCTCCTTATCGCAGTCGAAGACCTTGATGGAGCGCCGCCGCAGCCTGAGCCCGCGCGTGGCGATTCCGTTTGTGCTGCTTTCAGTCTTCGCGATGCAGTCGCTGTGGTTCATCCAGACACAGTCGCTGACCTACGACGAACCAGCGCACATCATCGCCGGCATCGACGCTTGGCAGCACGGGCGCTTCGAGAAGTGGAATGACCATCCTCCGCTGGGACGACTGTGGCTGACGCTGCCGCTGGCGCGTGTGGACAGCCAGTTTGCGTGGCAGCAGTTGCCTACCGGCTATCGCGTGATGGCCATGCAGCCCGGCCCGGAAGTGCTGGCGCTGCGCACGCGCCCCATGAATACCGTGCTCGGGCTGCTATTGGGAATCGCGCTGTGGTTCGCGGCGCGGCGACTGTTCTCTGAGGGAGCGGCCAACGTCGCGCTGGCGCTGTTCGTATTTACCCCATCGCTGATCGCGCACTTTTCTGTTGCCACCACGGATGGCATTGGAACGCTGTTCATTTTTTTAACAGCGTTTCAACTGGTGCGGTGGCGGCATCGGCCCAACTGGATCAATGCCTTGCTGATGGGACTCGCGTTGGGTGGGTTGCTTCTGGCCAAGTTCTATGCGCCTCCGCTGGTGCTGCTGGCGGTGGGACTGATGCTGGTGCTGAAGCCCGAAGGCGCAGCGCGTCGACCGTCGCAATGGAACTGGAAGCCCGCTCTGGCGGCGCTGGCTCTGGCGTTGGTCACGCTGTGGGCGGGATACTTCTTCCACATCTCGCACCTGAAGGTCGGCGACGGCAAAGTGATAGCGACATTTCCTAATCGCGCCGAGAAGACGTGGGCGACGAAGAAGACGGCGCACATCAGCGCGGTTGTTCCTGCCGGTGAGTTTTTCGAAGGCTTGCGAGAAGTCGCGATGAGCAACAAACACGGGCGGCCGGCATGGTTCCTCGGGAAGATCTATCCCACGGGCGGAATCAAAGCGTATTACCCGGCGGCCATCGTGCTGAAGTGGCCTACGGTTCTGCTGGTGCTATTTCTTGCCAGCCTGCTGATGGGAGTGCGCAAGACCTGCCGCAATCCCAGCGACCTGCTGGCGATGTGCGCGTTCGCGCTGGTGTTCTTGTTCTTCGCCATCCAGTCGAAATACGACATCGGCGAGCGCCACATTCTGCCGCTCTATCCCTTCGCGCTGCTGATTGCGGGAGCAAGCTGGGAGCATGTCCGGACGTCTCGCTTCGGCCTCGATATTCGTAAGGGATCGGCCTATCGCGTCTATTCCTGGGCTGCCATCGTGGTCTTTTTATTGCTCGGCCTCAATGCTGCCGATGCTTTGCGTTCCGCCCCCGACTACCTCTCATACTTCAACGTGCTGGTGAAGCCCGCCAGCAGTTGGCATTACCTGACCGACAGCAATCTCGATTGGGGGCAGGGGCTCATTGCGCTGCGCGAACATGAACAGAAACATCCCGAGGAGTTGCTGCGACTGGCGTATTTCGGGTCAGTCGATCCCGCGTTGTATGGCGTGCGGGCGGTGCCCCTGGTGCCGGGGGAGCGCGCCGAGGGAACTGTCGTCGCGGGTGCTAGCGTCCTGTCAGGACAGGTGCTGGCCGATCCCAATGGATACCGCTGGCTGCTGTCCTATCCGCCGCAGCAGAGGATAGACCGCTCGATGTTGGTGTTCGACACCCGAAAAAAGTAATCGTGTAAATCGCAATTGGTATGAGATCATCATGCGCCGCGCGATTGCGGAAGACATGAATCATCGGAGGAATCTGGCATGAAAACTGTAGTGGCAATTTTGCTTTTGGCGGCATCCGCGCTGGCGCAAGACTCCAGCGCGGCGAAGCCGACGACAGGCCAACTGGTCGGAACCTGGCGGCTGGTGTCGATAGAAGACACCATGAAAGACGGGATGGTTAAGCCTCCTGAGCAACTGGGACCGCACCCCATTGGCTTCCTGATGTACCAGGCCGACGGGAACATGTGCGCCTCGATCATGAATCCCGATCGTCCGGCGTGGAAGGACTCGGCCAAGCCAACCAACGAAGAGAAAATCGCCTACTACGACACCTTTATCGCCTACTGCGGTACCTATAAGCTCGACGCCGAGAAGTCGGTCGTCACCCATTATCCAGTGGTGGCCTGGACGCCGGCGTATGTAGGCTCGAACCAGGTGCGTCCCTTCAGACTCGAGGGCAAGCGGTTGACAATTACGGTAGCGGGCCCACTCCCAGCAGTGACCAAGCGAGTGCTGGTGTGGGAGCGGGCACAGTAGGACTGGCGCGAACGGGCAGGGGAAATTCGCTCGGGTAAATTTGCCGCAGACTCTTCAAGGAGTTGTGGTCTCGCGCACTCCGTTTTGGATCTCCGGTCTTTGCAGGAAATACCACTCGGGTTGTGCACTTGCGATCTCTTCAGCCAGCAGATATTCGGCATGCGCCTCATCACGGCGTCCGAGGCCTTTCAGCGCGTTGGCGAGTTGCAGGTGGGCCAAGCCGCTTGTGGGCAGAGTCCGCACCGCAGACTGCGCCAGCGGCAGCGCTTCTTCGTAGCGCTTGTCGCCATTGAGCATCATCGCCTGCACCGTGTTGTGGACCGCGACGACACGCGACATGTCATAGGTCCCCTGATACACCATTTCGGCGCCCCCAATCACGGCCACCGGTCTGCTGGACTGGAAAACGGCATACGGGTTCAAATCGGGCCGCTCCCACTCGATTCCCGACAGGCTCAACCCGCTGATTACGAAAGTCCCAGTTGCAATGTCTGGCGGTGGCGGGCCATTTACCCCAAACAGATTTTGGATCAAATAGCGGCAGGGCACTCCCGAATGGTCTGGATGCGCCATCCCGTCGTAGGCGAGCCAGCAATCGCTGACCTCGTGTTGGCGGAGCCACTCCGCGAGTTGTGGCAATGCTTGGCTCCAGTCGTTGTTGGAGTCGGTGAGCAGGTTGTGGCTGTTGCGTACACCGCCGAACGCCTCATTGCCATAAGCCATCTGGTTGGGAAAGCTCGCGAGAGAAGATGCGGCGTGTGCCGCGAGCAGAAGCGCGAGCACCACACGATAGGCTCGACCGTGCCCGCGCCACAACGCAACCGTGGCGGCGCCAATCAGGCAGCAGGTTGGCGCAACGATCGGCAGCACATGGCGATAACCGATGTTCAAGGTGGAACCCATCCCACCAAGCATCCACACCGCCGCCGGAGTCAGCAGGTAAGCTGCCCGCATGTCGACGGCAAGCCTGCGGCGCAGCGCCGCGACCACGGCCAGTACTCCGAGCGCAAGCATCCCCAGCGTGGATTTGATGAGAACGACAATCGGGAAATACTGCGGCACGCCATGTGGGTAAAGGTGGCCTAGCAGAAAGGAGGACTGGCCCGGGTTCGAGATGCTCAGCACATCCACAAATCCGTAAAGATAAGCTTCCGGCAGCAGATGGAAGCGGGCCAGTGTGGGAATGATATGCAGCATGAAGCTGCGATTGCTTTTGGCCGTGGTGTCGGCGATGAAGTCGGCGAGCGAGAGCGTAAGCGTGGCGCCGCCGGCACGCGCGGCGTAGCGGAACAGGTAGGTCGCCCACAAGACCCCCACTCCGATGGCAAAGATAACGAGTAGAGCTGCGGCTTTGCGCAGTATCACGCCCGAAATGTCGGCTCGTCGGGCACGCCACTCGACGAAGACTTCGACTGCGGCAAGTACCAGCAGCACGGGCACGAGCAGCACGCCGGAGTGCTTCACGGAGAACGTGAGCCCGCAGCAAACGCCGCCGAGCAGCAGCCGCAACAGGTTGGGCCGTTGCTGGTAGCGGTAGTAAGCGTACACGGCCAACAGTGACATGGCCGAGAGCGCCATGTCCGTGGTGACCAGCGCGCCATGCGCGATCAAGGTCGGTTCAAAGGCGATCAGGCCGAGCGCCACTAAGGCACTCGCATCTCCATACAGACGGCGGGTAAAGAAAAATACCGTCAACGCGAGAGCAACTGCAAACAACGACATGCTGAGGCGGGCTCGCCAAATCACGCTGTCCACATCGACGACGCGAGGCGGCTCCGCATGCGAGCCGTATAGCCACTCATCAGACTCGCCGTACCCCAGTCCCTTCATCGTCGAGGCGACAGGACACGGACCGGCAGGCGCGGGCGTTTGTGCGAACACGAGTGGCAGCGCTGCGATGAACTTGGCCAGCGGAGGGTGCTCCGGGTTTACCCCGAAATCGGCGCACTGCCAGTACCGCACGCCCGCGTAGGTGTGGTACCCCTCATCGTAGGTGATCACCTCGCGGCGAACCACGGCCAGAATCTGCACCATAAAAATCACAATCAGCGCAAAGGCCAACAGACCGGTCCACATCCGTGCCGGCGACAAAAGCAGATCTGGCTTGTTCATTCTCTCGATATTATCCGAGGCAAAACTGACACAGCAAAGTGATCACGCGAATCATGAGACACGCGCGCCGCCGCCACTCGTAGCTCATCCCATCCTGATGTTATTTTCGCCGATGGTCTGGAAGACCGACATCATGTGGGTGATGCCCAGCAGTTGCCGGACCGATTTGCCAACGTTCATGAGGTCCAGAACGCAGCCTGCCGACTTGGCGGAAACGTATAGCCGCACCAGCGTGCCCAAGCCCATGCTGTCCATATGGGTGAGGTCCGTAAAGTCCAGCACGATTCGCTGGGAGCCCGGAATCAACTGGCTGACCTCGGCATAGAGACGATCGTTTACACCCGCCACCAACCTGCCACTGCATCGCACCACAGGCGTGTTGCCGGTGCCGTCAACCACAACGGAGAGGCGGCGCACGACTGCTACGTCAGACATCAGGACCTGCCTTGTCGAAGACGAATCGAAAGATTTGAAATCAATGTCGGGCGATTGTCACACATTGAGGCAGGGAAGGGAACAGCGTTTTCGGAGATGCCCGCAGCGAGGGGGAGTCGCACAAGCAACAGCCTTGCACGCAAGGCGCGATGCAACAAGCCATATCGCGGTCGGTCCATTGTTCTAAGGTGCAATTGCGGCGATGGGAACGGCTGCGTCAGAACCTATCGCCGCTCATGCAATTAGAGTTTCGGCCCGGCCTACGGAGCATGTTATACAATTTCGCCATCTTCGTACCTCATGACCGAAAAGCGGATCTGTGCCCCCAGTCCGCAGCACGAGAAACAAAATTTCGACGTTTGCAATGAAAGGATAGGCGCATGTCCAGGACCAGAGCTGGGTTTGTCTTGTTGGCCTCAGCAACCGCTATCTTCACTATTGCGGGCTGCACAAGCAAGAAGTCCGAGGCGCCGGCTGGCGCGCAGCCAACGGACCAGTCGCAGTCAACCAAACCCGCAGAGGCGAGGCCCGCACGTAATCCACTGAAGAACGCCTACTTCGGCGACCTGCACCTGCACAGCGGCTATTCTATGGACGCCTTCGCCTTCGGCACCCGCACAACGCCGGAGGATTCCTATAAATACGCGATGGGCGAGACCGTGGAATATATGGGCAAGGCGCAAAAGCGCATTGCGCCGCTCGACTTTCTTGCAGTTACCGATCACGCCGAGTATCTGGGAGTGGTGCGCGACACCATCGACCCGAACGGCCCGTTCGCCAACTCCGAGTGGTACAAGATCATGACCAATCCCGATCCTGCGGTTTCGGCCACCGCGTTTCGCAAGCTCGTCGGTTCGACTATCGTTAACAAGCCATTGCCTGAGTTCAACGATCCGAAACTCTTGCGCTCGGCATGGGAGAAATACGCAGCCATCTCCGACAAATACTACAAGCCCGGCAAGTTCACGACATTCGTGGGATTTGAGTGGACCTCGGCGCCCCAGTTTCAGAACCTGCATCGCTGCGTGATCTTCGCCGACAAGGGACCGGCCATTCCATACACGGCGTTCGAGTCGGTGGATCCCGAAGAACTCTGGCGCTACCTTGAAACGCAGCGTAAGCAAGGTCTCGAAGTAATCGCTGTTCCTCACAACGGCAACGCCAGCAACGGCCTGATGTTCAGCACGAAAGACATGTCGGGCAAGCCGATCACCCGCGATTACGCCGAACGCCGCATGGCCAACGAACCTCTGGCCGAAATCATCCAGGCCAAAGGACAAACCGACACCAGCCCCGCGCTTTCGCCCACCGATGAGTTTGCCAACTTCGAGATGTGGTACTACCTGATTGGTTCGGACAAGAAAGCGAATTCCGCAACGGGCAGCTACCTCCGCCAGGCCTACGGCGTAGGCCAGGAACAGCAGGCAAAGCTCGGCGTCAATCCCTTCAAGTACGGCATCGAGGCTGGCACCGACTTCCACTCCGGCATCTCATCGACGGAGCCCAGCAACTTCCCGGGATCGCACGGCAATCAGGACAGCGATCCCAAGACGGTCATCACGGCGACCACCTCCGTCGGTGGCGAGCCGCCAACCGCTCTCAGTTCCGGCGGACTCACCGGCGTCTGGGCCGAGGAGAACACGCGCGAATCCATCTTCGCCGCCTTCAAGCGCAAAGAGACCTTCGGCACTTCCGGAAGCCGCATCAAGGCTCGCATGTTTGCCGGTTGGAATTATCCCAAGGACATGACCAAACAGGCAGACTGGGTGAAAGCTGCCTACGACGGCGGCGTGCCCATGGGAGGCGACCTCACCCCGAAGGCAGACGCAACCGCACCCACGTTTGTCGTCCACGCCATCAAAGACCCCGACAGTGGCAATCTCGACCGCATTCAGATCATCAAGATCTCGACCAAGAACGGTAAGAGCAAGGAAACCATTTACGACGTGGTATGGAGCGGAGACCGCAAACCCGATGCGAAAACCGGAAAGGTTCAAGCCGTCGGCAACACAGTGGACGTAAAGACCGCCACCTACCAGAACACGATTGGCTCGACCGAACTAATCGGCGAGTGGACCGACCCCTCATTCGATCCCAAAGCGCATGCGACCTACTATGCCCGTGTGCTCGAGATTCCCACGCCCCGCTGGTCGACGTATTGGGCCGCCAAGCTGAACCTGCCGCCGAATCCCAACGTCGCCGCAACCGTCCAGCAGCGCGCCTGGACGTCGCCGGTGTGGTACACGCCGCCGGATGCGGGTAAATAGGGGAAAAAGGGATGGTGACCTGGGAAGGCAATCACACCTAGAGTCGTGGAAGCGTAACGATATGGTAAATCGAAATGCTCAGCAGCAGGCCGGCCACAGCAATCAGCCCAATCCGCACAGAGCGCACCTTGAACCTCTGGCTTATGGCGGTAAGCAGCAAGACCGTTGCAAGCATCACCGTTTCTCGCACGTAGTCGTCGGCGCGGTGGCGCGCCAGATCGCCCTGCTCAAAAGTGTCCGAGGACTGCTGAGCCAGCCTAGCTGCCTCTTCCGCCCTGGAGCTGCGAAATTCGGACATGTGGAAGGGCCCCGGAGGAGCGTTAGGGTTGTTGAGCGGGTCGGTCTTCTTCCAAGCATCGAACGCCGGGCGAAACTCAGGGAAGAAGCGGCGCTCGTACAGGGCGGCGAGCTTCTTCTTTCCGTCGGTTTCGGCCTGCAGCCACTGTGCCACCGTGGCGGCGTTGTATAAACGCTCGTAGTTGGCGGCGGCTTCGGCTCCCTCGGCTTGCACTCGCAGCCTATTGGCTACGCTGTATAGCTTTGATTGATGGCCGGTCCAAAGCGCGGCCTGGTATCCGCTCCAGGCGGTGGTAATGGCGACGATAGCGAGCACGATGCCTTCGACAATCTCCACGGCCAAGGGCATCCGGTATTCGGGCCGCTCTTGGTGTTCGCTCAGGTGATGGGCCACCTCGATGTTGGAACCTCCACCTTCCGACATTGTGATGTCTCCTTGGCGTTTCCGTGAGAGTTGGGTGGGGACAGTTTGTCGCCGCAACTAAATATACGCATCCACTGTAGCTTGCGCAGGCACTTTCCCTTAACTACAATTTCCTCGCACCAAAAATTCGACGTCGCAGTACAGTTATCCGGCGACGGTTTACCCCCATAGTTTACTTGTGGGCTAACCGTCAGCGCGCGCTTCACGCGGGGTATTGGTTGTGCTCTTCAGCAAGACGGAGACCTTCATGAAAGCGAAAGTTGCGGCAACGGCGAGTCTGATCTTAGTGCTTTTCACCATTGGCGTTCTTATTTCGTGCGAAAAACCCAAAGCGCCGGAACCGGCGCAGCAAGCCGGCGGAACCGCTCCGGCACAAACCGAGGAGCGCGTCGAAAAGAATCCCGACCGCAACGCCTACTTCGGCGAGGAGCACATCCACACCAGCTGGTCGGTAGATGCCTGGCTGATGGGCAACCGCATCACCGGGCCTGACGACGCTCTCAAGTATGCCCAGGGCCAGACCATCAAGCACCCTCTCGGCTACGACATCAAGATCGACACGCCCATGGACTTCATGGGCGTCACCGACCACTCCGAATACGTCGGCGTGACCAAAGAAGCAAACACGCCGGGCTCAGCGGTGAGCAAGATGCCCCAGGCGCAACCCCTCATCCTCCAGGACCCTAATAACCAGGCAGACGTTCAGAAGACCTTCAGCTACCTCGTGAAGCTTATGGCTGGAGCTCCGGTGAAAGCCTTCATGAGCCCGGAAGTGGCGGGCACCATCTGGAAAGAAAATGTGAAGATCGCCGACGAGAACAATCATCCCGGCAAGTTCACTGCGTTCTGCTCATACGAGTGGACGTCCATGCCGAACTACCGCAACCTGCACCGCAACGTCTTCTTCAAAGACTGCGCCAAGGTGCCGGAAATGCCCTTCAGCTCACTGGATGACAATCACCCCGAGGCGCTTTGGAATTGGATGGATACGCAGCGGAAGGCAGGCAACGAGTTGCTGGCCATCTCGCATAACGCTAACTTGAGCGATGGCTGGATGTATCCCGTCGACCTCGACAGCTACGGACGCCCCATCGACGCAGCGTGGGCTGCCTCGCGCGACCGCAACGAGCGCCTGGTCGAAATCAAACAGATTAAGGGACAGTCGGAAACCCATCCCCTGCTCTCGCCCAATGACGAGTACGCCAGTTACGAGCTCTTCCAAGGCGGTTTGCTGGGTCAGCCGACCACCGGTGGCCGCATCAATCACATTCAAGGCAGTTTCGCCCGCCAAGCCTACAAAGACGGCATAACGATGCAGGACGTACGCGGCTACAACCCGTACAAATTCGGTATGGCCGGCGGCTCCGACTCGCACAATACCGGCAGCCCCTATCGGCAGGACAATTTCTACGGTGGCCACGCCCAAATTGACGGAACCGTCGACCGGCGCTTTGCTGGAGTGCTGGCGTTCGGCACGCTCGACGTCCGCTACGAAAACCCTGGCGGACTCACCGGTGTATGGGCAGAGGAGAACACTCGCGCATCGCTCTTTGACGCCATGTACCGCAAGGAAACCTTCGGCGTCAGCGGCCCGCATATCAAGGTGCGCTTCTTCGGCGGCTGGGGCTATAACAAAGACATCTTGAAGGCGAAGGACTGGGTACACCAGTCGTACACCAACGGCGTGCCCATGGGCGCCGACCTGCAGCCGATGCCAAGCGGCAAAGGCGTCGCTCCCGTGTTCGTGATCTGGGCCGTCAAAGACCCGACTTCGGCCAACCTTGACCGTATCCAGGTCGTCAAGGGTTGGACCCGGAACGGCCAGAGCTTCGAGAAGATCTTTGACGTGGTCTGGTCCGGCGACCGCAAGCCCGACAAGTGGACGGGCCGTGTCCCGGCCATTAAGAGCACGGTGGACCTGGAGAAAGCCACCTACACCAATGATGTCGGCTCAACCGAACTCAGCACGGTCTGGTCCGATCCTGAATTCGATTCGAGCTTGCATGCTTTCTACTACGCCCGCGTGCTGGAGATTCCCACGCCGCGTTGGACACTCATTCAGGCGGTCAAGGCCGGGCTGACTCCGCCCGACGTGGTTCCGCTCACCGGGCAGGAACGCGCCTGGTCTTCTCCCATCTGGTACACACCGACCGCCGATGCCCGCAAGAATGCGCCTGCCGGCATGAACGTGACCGACCTCAAAGCGAAGGGCGCTGCTCAGTTGGGCGACGCTCAACTGAAGGCCCTGATTATGGGCAAAGCCTTCTGGGTTCGCAACACCGTGACCGGCGAGCAGTTCAGCGTCAGCTACACGGCCGACGGTGATACCAACGTTTGGCACCTGAGCTCTGGCTCTACCCTTCCGAGCTATGTCGGCAATCCAATCCGCAACGGTTATCAGGGACTCACCACGCCCTACAAGATTGAAGGCGGCAAGGTGATAACTAAAGTCCAGCAGGACCCGTACTCGGTCACCATTTACAAGCTGGGCGACACCTATTACGGTGCGCGCAGCAACGAGTTTGGCTACGCCAACTACGAAATCATTCCGTTCCCGCAGTTTGTGCTCAATCCGGTAAGCGCATTGCTCAACCAGTTCTCGGTCGAACTGGGTCTGACCGAACAGCAGAAACAGCAGATTCTTCCCTTCCTGCAGGATGAGGTAAAGCAACTGGGGGCGCTGAAGAAGAACACCGCGCTCAAGCCCTTGGACAAGAT
>Ga0208478_1000036_pt1 | contig 54782 bp, 47 predicted proteins | sample NGESurdeep072012_5_FD_184462 | JGI IMG/M metagenome (GOLD analysis project Ga0208478, IMG submission 184462) | Arctic peat soil microbial communities from Barrow, Alaska - NGEE Surface sample 415-2 deep-072012 (SPAdes) | ecosystem: Environmental > Terrestrial > Soil > Wetlands > Peat ...
GCAAAGGTCTTTGGGAGACATAATATATTCATTATCAATCTCCAGTTCATAGCCAGATTCAATATTGGTGGCTAAATAAGATTTACGACAGGTCTGGTAACATTCACCCCTGTTTGCGGATTTATTATTTTCATGAAGGCTTAAGTAGCATTTACCGGAAATTGCCATGCATAGGGCACCGTGAACAAACATTTCAATTTTAATCAGCTCTCCTTTTGGTCCAGTGATTTTCTGTTCCCTGATACGCTTAAAAATATGTGTTACCTGATCAAGATTCAATTCACGGGCTAATACCACAACGTCTGCCCATTGAGCATAAAACTTCAATGCCTCAATATTGGTGATATTCAGTTGTGTTGAGAGATGAATCTCAATTCCCACAGAGTAGGCATAGTTGATTACAGAGAGATCGGAAGCTATAACAGCAGTAATTCCGCTTTCAATTGCTGCATCTATAATCCTGTGCATCTGTTCTGTTTCATGGTCATATACAACCACGTTTACTGTCAGATAGCTTTTAATACTCTTTTTTTTGCAGATCGAGACAATATTCCTGAGGTCCTCTATTGTGAAGTTATTCGATGAGGCAGCCCTCATATTGAGTTGTTCGACTCCGAAATAGACGGAGTCGGCACCCCCCTGAATCGCAGCCATAAGCGACTCATAGGATCCGGCAGGGGCCATAATCTCAATATCATTTCTCTTCATAACGGGTTGCAAATATAGCAATTAGAATTTATCCTTGTTCATCACAATTCTGATGCAGGAACCCTTACCTAGCTCGGAATATCCTACAAAGATCTTTCCATTATGGTACTCCTCAATTATCCGTTTTGCAAGGGAGAGTCCCAGACCCCAACCTCTCAGTTTGGTTGTGAAGCCGGGATTGAAAATTTTATTAAAAGCCGATTTTGGGATTCCCTTTCCAGTATCTGAAATATCTATCAATGCCTGTTTCTCTGTTTCTGTGATTCGGATAGTTATCTCACCGCTTCCCTCCATCGAGTCAACTGCATTTTTAAAAACATTTTCAATGACCCATTCAAACAATTCAGTATTTACCGGAACTACTATCTTTCCATCAGGGTTGTAATCAATGATAATTTTAACCTTTGATGATGTTCTTGATTTCAGGTAATCAACAGTCCGGGAAATTATTTCAATAATATTATTACCGGTAATTGCCGGTTTTGAACCTATTCTTGAAAATCTTTCGGTCACTTTTTCAAGTCTTTCTACATCAAGAGCAAGTTCTTTGGTAATTGAAAGTCCGGGATGTTTTTGTTCTAAGATCTCTATCCAGCCGGCAAGTGATGAAGTTGGGGTACCAAGTTGATGAGCAGTTTCTTTCGACATCCCTACCCAGACCTGGTTCTGTTCAGCTTTTCGCGACGACCGGAATGCCAGGTACGAAACAAGAATAAAAAAGATAATTATGCCTAATTGTATATATGGGTAATATATAAGCATTATAAGAATTATACTGTCCTTATAATAGATCAGGTTAAAATGGCCATTTTCAAGATTATTAACTATTGGTTTGTTCCTCTCTTTTATCTTTTCAAGTTGCTTTTTAATATACTTGTAATCACCTGATTTATGAGTATCAAAATTTCTGGAAGAGATGATACTGTCAGATTCATCCGTAAGAATTACTGGAACAGTATTATTATTTTCGATTATTGTCGAGAGGAACTCCACATTCTGGATTGTATCAGGAAGCGAAATTAATCTTGTTGCTTCAGCCCACAATTGAACATTTTTCCGTTCCTCTACCTTCAGTTTAGAAACTAGGTATTCAGTATAAATGAGAGAGCCCATCCCAATGAGTACTGAAAAAAGAAGTAAAAACAACTTCCAGAGAGTATTATGACGAAATATTTTCAATATATATTGGTTCTTAATGATTTATATCTTCAAGCCTTTGCGCTATTATGCCGTTATACCTTAGTGCAGATATTCACTATTATTTCTTCTTCACCGGGTTCTTTACTACAGGTAAATTCTGTGCATCCTTTACAGTATCTCCATCGTCCCATGTAATTCTGAACCGGGATTTCTTTTCAGGCGGTTTCTGCTTTAGAGTGGAATCGTTCTTATACCATCCATATTCCTGGTTCAGAATGGTCTTAAGTGTCTGCCTCTCCTTTTTAATGTTGTTTTTTACTTCTGTTCCTGCCGCTTTCATGTCATATCCCACTTTAGCCTTATCCCCTTTACCAATAATTTTCAATAACAGGGAGGTGCGGCCAAGTCCATCGTCTTCCACAACACCGAATTCAGTAACATTGCTTTTGTTCTTGTTTCTTTTCTTAGAAAGGATTTCCGATAATAGTATTTTGACATGATATTCATAGTCGTTATCAAAACTATGCTTACCGTTTACAGATAAATCGGCGGCAGAGGATTTAATCTCCATCTGGGGGATATACAGCCAATTATTTTTAATAAAAAAGTCATTCTCAAGTTGCTTAAAACTTATATTTTCAAGTTCTGATAGTTCAATAAATGAAGAGAGTTGTTTTACCGGATCAAAATTGATAAGAGCTCCATCGACAAGATGATATTTACCTTCAGCAGTCAGTGTCTTTAGATTATAATTCAAGACGGAGTCCATTGGAAGCAGGAGCGATAAGTAACCGGATAGAGTACCTTTTATATTTTCGGCTTTCAGGAAACTCTGACCGAAATTGTGAAAAGTCGTAAAAGCTTTATTTACATCAATGTATGTGACAATAAAGCTGCCTTTTGCAATTATCGATTTATTATTATCCTGAATAAAGAAACAATTACCAGAGATTAACCCGTTTAATGAGTTCATCTTCAAAGAATTAAAAGTTAAAGTCTTCGGCTGATAAGTGAGGGCCCCTTCAATTTTAGAAGAAGAAAAAGTTTTATAAGATAAACTGTCAATTTTGAAATTTATGTCCAGTATAATATCTCCTGGCATAGAAACAGCTTTTTGGCTGTGATCTGATTTATCCGCAACATTGCTTTCATTAAAAAAAGTTTCAGGAATTAGTTTATCGAAAGCAACATCAGCTTTTGCCGTCATTCTTACTGCTCTTCCTGAAAGCCACTCGGGCAGGTTTTTGAATTCCCCGTCAATTTTAATATTCTGACCTTTGTAGTTTAGTTGAATTTTATTAGCCCTTATTGAATTTAGAATTATCAAATTCCCATTTACCCTGCTGAATAGCATTTTATTGTTATGCAGCCCTAAAGAGAATGAATTAAAGGTCAGATTGGCTTCTGGTTTCAAATCGATAAGACTGTTCAGCGAAAAATTCTTTCCTGGCCATTTACTATTAACAAACTTGAGATCGAGGTCAACGGATCCATCAGCTGTCGAAATATCCTGAAGATTAAAAAACTCCTTCATTTCTCCCGGGAAGACCCTCCCTTTTAAAGAAAGATCAATCAATGGATTATCAAATGCTTTTAAAGTTAATGATCCGTTATATTCCGAGGATCCGAATTTTACTTTAAAATCAGTGATTGAAACAGCGCTGGTTTTAGCCCGGTTTCCGGATCCGTTGGAAAAGTGTCCTGCAAATGATAGGTCTTTAAAAGTAAGATTTGATTTTTTGTAAGCTATCCGTCCATTCCTGAGCTGCCAGTTAATTTCAATATGAGGATTTGATTTCCGGCTTAACTGCCCTTTAATCTTACTATTTATAATTACTATCCCTGAAGGGTCATAATCAGTCACAAATTTGAGATATTTTTCCGGCAGCCAATTTCGGATCCTGGCTATATCTAAATTATGGCCGGTCAAATTAAGATCAAGAATATTATCGGTGGAGACAAACCCGTCTAATCCGAAATCGTAATTATCAATATGCAGGAACCCTTTTTTGAATGTAATACCGTTTTTGGAGCTTTGCAGAACTAAATCAAGCTTTGCTCCAATAGATTTATTAATTATGAAATTATAAAGCTGAAAACGATTTATTTGCATTTCAGTTCCCGCTGTAAAATCAATATTATTACCTGATATCCTGCTTTTCAGCCTGCCCGATTTAACAGTCCCGCTTATAATCAGATGAGTTCCAAGGTTGTTATAATAAGCATTTATATCAGTAAGATTAATTCTTTCCAGGTCGATAATAGTCTCCTCACTGCCTGAATTATTATTTTTTATTGATATATTGTAATTTACATGGCCTGTTGTGTCGGTAAAAAAATTTGCTTTGCCCACTCTTGCACCAATCCTTTCAATGGTGTAAATTCCTTTAAGGATATCTGTTATTCTGAATTCCACTGAAACAAAACGGGCTGCAAGAAGGGTATCGGTGTTTATTCCCTGAAATTCAGCTGAATTAAAGCCGGAAGATGAATGAACAAGTACATCTTTAAGCTCAAGCGAGGCTTTGGGGAATTTTCTTAAAAATGACAGCCTGTAAGAACCTACATCCAGTTTTGTTGAGAGATTCTTATTGAGCGATTTCAGAATTATATATCCAACCTTATCTTTAAGCAAAAATGAGGCTGAAATAAGAATTATTGAAATTGTGAGGATCAGTACTGCAAACAATTTAACTATTTTCAGGATCATTATCCGTTTGCTGTGCCTTCTTGTTTCCCCTGGAGACAATATATCACCATCCATCATTAATTGGTATCTGAACAGTACAAATATACACCAGCGGCACACAACAAACAATAATAAACATGCATAGACGGCCAATTTGGACGTCTATGCATGTTTATAAGGAATGAAATAAAAATCAGTCGTTAAAAGTAAGAGCCATTCCTATTTCAAATGGGTGAAGATCGTACCCGCCAGGACTTTTACCCGGTTTAAATAGCGGGGTCTCATAATAAGTAGCATAAAGCTGGAGATTCTGGTATCCAATACGGACAGTTGGACCGTATCTTAATAAACTAAGATTGAAGTCACTAAAAGATTTTATCTTGTTCCCATCTTCGAAAACCATTTTTGAATGTGATCCCAATTTGATTGCCCCAATAATACCGGCACCGATATTTAAATGATGATGATCAGCCGGAACATGAAACTCAAATATCAAAGGAACAGTCATATAAACGGTTGTTAATTTTGATTTTTCCAGCTGAGCATCCGGCCTTAGTTCTTCAATAACTCCATTCTCTCCCTTCATGATATTATTATTGTTGTCAAAACGATAATTATTCCAGTTTATTCCAAGTCCCGTCACAAGGCCTATGTACCTGGTAAAACCAAAACTCTCCTGTGCAAAATTCAGATTAAAACTGCTTGATTTACCGGAGTTAAGTGACATGTAGTAGATATCTGACGGCATTACTGTATTCATATCTGTTGTAACATAATTATTAAATCCGAATTCAATTCCTGTCCAATGACCTCTGAATCTGTTTCTTTTTCTGGTGTGCTCATTTTCATTATCCTCATTATAGTAATCGTTTTTATGTGAACATTTATTAAAACTGAAGGTGGACCCATTCATTGATTCCAGCGATTCAAGGATGGTAAGCCCTTTGTTTCCGGTCTTTAAATTGAGTGAAGAATCACTTTCTGCGATGGCCGGAAGATCTTTTCCGACAGTCATTTTAGTGGATTCGTTTTTATTTGCTGCAGGTCTCTGTTTTTCACCGTACTGGTTATCCGCTGATACTTTCAGACAGAATCCGTACATAATTATTGCTGTAAGCAATATGATTATTCCAGTCTTTTTCATCATTATATAATTTAAAAATTGTCCAATGTTTCAGAGATGGGACGGTGAAGCGGGCAGAAAAGTTACCGAAGGGGTTCAGATTTCTTTATCGGAGCATTAAAATTAAGGATCTTTGAACTGAAATAGACCGATTTAAGCTCTCCGTTATCATCTTTCCTTTCATCCAGCGCTATTTCCCATCCGAATAGCTTATCGAGTCCTGAAACACCGGCTTCAGCTATCTCGTAAACTTTCAGGGGACTGTCTTTTGGTGTTTTCTCTTTAAGTAATTTTTCCCGGAAAGTTTTTGCAATGAACCTGCTCAGTTTTGATCTTTCATCATCATCTGCAGGAACAGCGGCTTTGTATTTCAATGCAATAAGAGTATTTGGGATTGATTCTCTTTTTAAATTGATCTCAGGCGTAAAAGTAATCTTGTTAAACAACGAAAGGGGAAGGTCAGCAGATCTTACCAGTGAATCATTCTGAGATAGCAGATTTGTGTTGGTTTCTGATATGTCAGAAGTGGTCTTTTGAAGTAAGCTGTATAAATTTTTACTTTGTTTTTCAGATGGGATGATCTTTCTTACAGTTTGTATCTCATCAGAGACTTTTTCAATGGACGGTTTCTGAATTATGCTGTCAGCTAATATAGTCTGAGCCGTTTTTTCAAATTTGACTTGCAGTTCCCCTGGTTTTGAAATATAGGTCATTACTACCAGTGTAATTATTGCAGCGGCAGATAATCCAATTAATGACAACCGTATTACATTCTGAGCAACTGTTCTCCTGATGAGTCGTTTCTTGTGTTTATACGTGAGAGCGGCCGGTGAAAATTTCATTTTCTGGATTAATTCAAACGACCTCTTTTTTAAAGGATCCAGCTCAATACTCTCTTTAAGCTCTGTTTGCTGGTCGGCAGAAAGATCATTTTCAAGATATGCGACAGAAAGGTATTCAAACTGTGACCATGAAAGGTTTGCAGTTGTTTTTTTCAGATGGGTTTTATGTTGAAAAGATTTCCCGGAAGGATTAAGTCTGAAGTTGACATGTTCATCAAATTCTTCTTTTAAATCAGGGTTCTCACGCAGAAAATCCTGAAGCTGCTCAATCTGAATATTGCTTAAATTTCCATCAAGCCAATCGATAAGCCATATTTCATAATTTGATCTGTCGATTTGCATGGCTATAGAACTGTTTCAATTTTCCCTATAAAATTCTTAAGGGCAACTCTTCCCCTATAGATGTTTGTTTTCACCTGGGCCTCATTTAACCCGGTAATTTCTCCGATCTCTTTATAGCTATATCCTTCATAATCGCGAAGCATAACTGAAGACTTTTGTTGTTCGGGCAGATGATCCAGTGCCTTATGAAGAATTTCATTAAGATCGTTGTATTGAGATTCATGAATCATTTCCTTTTCATGTATCAGTTCTAGGTTCGTCATTCTTTTCTCCTTCCTGATAATATCAATCATAATATGGTACGCTGTTGAGAAAAGCCATGATTTAACTACTATATATTCAATCTCTGCAACATGCATCCACAACCTTTCATAGCTGTCCTGCACAATATCATTTGCCCGTTCATCATCCTTAATGTTGCCCCGGATGAAACGGTATACCGAATCGGCAAATTCTTCAACAGATCTGTTATATTCCTTAACTGTCATAAAGCTGGATACAAAGTAAAGACGGATGAAATATTAAAAAGTTACATTCTGTAAAAATATTAATTCAGGTCAACTTTTAAAAGACGTACGATACATGACACACGATATACGACTCAGGGTGTTCTGAAATTTAATTCTTTTTGCTTGTGTCTTGCGTCGTACGCCCTTTGTCTTCTTTTTTATCATATTGTAAACAAATTCAATATTTTGTTGTTATTATTTAGAATAATTATAAGCAAGAAGAATAATGCTGTATGTAGACTCATTAAACATAGCATGCGAACTAACAGAGTATAAGCAGAACCAAATCGGGGCAGAAATGATTACGATTACAATAGTGTTGGTGATTCTACTAATTAAAAGGTTAGTATCCTATATCTTAACGATTACCAAATGATACTAAATAAGGTAATAAAGATAATAGAGACGCCCAACCTGAGCGTCTCTACACAACAGATATATTAAAACTTATTATTATTTGGTCTTATAGACCCTTACCCAGTCAATTTCCATCGATGTTAATCCATTAATCGGTCTATCAAGTCCACCTGCGAGAAGAACATACATTGGTTCTTGTGGCACATCGGAAGTTTGAGAAAACACCTTTGTGCCATTTATTTTCCAGATAAGTTTATCGGATGTCCACTCAAGTGTATAGATAAAGTAATCATTAGAATACCGCGACCCGATGGAGGTTTTTGAAGTATTTCCTTTTGTAGGGAAATAATCGAACCATACTTTCCCCGAGGATGTACGGCAAATATCGAGATGAGGTGTGATCCTGTCAGCAAGCATCCAGAAGGCGCTTTTTGCATTGGGATTCCCGAGTTTGATTTTTGCAGTGAAAACTCCGTATTTCTGTCTGAAACTGTTACCGGAATTAATTAGTCCGGAAGTATAGCTGAACTCTTTTGTTGAAAAACCCTTGTCAGCGGACCACACTTTTCCTGAAATTCTCTGGGGTTTAGTGGTGATTCTCAGAATGCTGTTCCGGACTTCAAAGTTTTCTTTCTCGGTATATGCCTGAAGATCCGATTCAACAGAGTACCTGTCTTTTAGTAATTTCTCACCCCAGTAATAATTTGTAAGCCATTTTTTAGTATCAAGTTTTTCACCATCAAACTCATCACCAAATGTCAATTCCCTGTGCTTCAGAATTTCGAACTTGTCTGAGTCCTTAACTTTAAAATACCAGATAATATCCTCGCTCTTCCTGAGCTTGTTGTACTCCTGATCCTCTCTAAACATTTCAGTTTTTTCAAATCTCTTCTTATCCAGAAGATATTCTTTCCTTTGTTTAAACTCAGGCGTGGCTACATAATCTTTAAGCTCATGATACCTTTTAAGTCGTGATGAACCATCGGTATTCAGAAAATTTGCATACTCTTTCGAGGATTTGAACTTATAAAACTCTTTTATTTCAAGATTTCCTTTTAATCTTGTGTATTCAAGAAGCTTTTTATACTCTTCAGAATCTTTGAAGGTTATAGGCTTCATGTTTTTCTTCGCAAGGAACTCGGAGGACTTTACCAGCGTATCGAGCTCTTCAAATCTTAATATGGTTTTTGATTTTTTAATCTCTTCTTTCCGCGAGGATTTCAAAAATGACCTGACTTCATGATCTTTTTTCAGAGATTTAAATTCATCAAATTTTCTGTATTCGTCAGTATCCTTGAAGGTGAAAGGTTTCATCTTCTGCTTTTCCCTGAACCCCGGAGATTCAATGAATTTTTCAAGTGCCTCAAATTCAGTGATTTTACTTGAACCTTCCATTTCAATATATCTTTTCAGGGTATTCCCGGATGTGGTTTTGAAATACAGAACAATATCCTTCGCTTTATGAAGGGAAGAAAACTCTTTCTCTTTCGAATATTCTTCAGAATTCTTATACTGAAGCGATTTGATTTCTTTGCTTTTCTGAACGAAATCGGAAGAATTTACCAGTCCGTTTAGCTTATTGTATCTTGTCAGAACCTCAGATTCCGAAAAAACATTTAGCTTCTCAAATTCAGAAGTCAAATCCTTTTCAGCCTGCTCGATTTTAGAAGTCGATGGGATCATTCCCAGTAAAAGCTTGAGACTTGCCATTGTAAAATTGGTTTATGTACAATTGATAAAGATAAAAAATCTTTCCAGAATAATTGATCAGGATTCTTCAAATAATTGTTTTTAAGGAATTCTGAAGGTGGGAAAGACCTAAACAGGTTTTCTCCGGTTAGAATCAGTTCCCGGATTTTTTATACTTTTGCCCCATCACGTAAAAACCAAAAAATGGCACTGGTTCATGAATTTGAGAATAGTGGGAACTGGCTATTTAAAAGAAGAAGCTGGCTTCCTGTATTTATGATAGTTGCTGGTATTGGAATGATGTACCTGGGCAACAGGCAGGCCATACTGTTTGATATGAGAAATGAGTTTATCTTTCTTGGAGTGAGCATTTTTGGAGAAGTCATCAGGATTTTAACAGTTGGTTTTGCTCCGAAAAACACTTCCGGGCGTAATACAATAAACGGACAAATTGCAGATGAACTGAATGTGACAGGGATATATTCTCTTTTACGGCATCCGCTTTATCTTGGCAATTTCTTTATGTGGCTCGGTCCGGTTTTGTTCCTGCGGTCAGTTAGTGCTGCAATAGTATTCGTATTGATATATTGGCTTTATTATGAGCGTATTATGTTTGCTGAGGAGCAATTTCTCAGGAGGAAGTTTGGCGACATTTATGACAAATGGTCAGAAAAAGTAAGTTCTTTTATTCCATATTCATTTAATTTTATTTGGCCTAAACTTCCTTTTTCGGTAAGAAATGTTCTAAAAAGAGAATACAACAGTTTTGTCAATATTTTTGTCATCTTCACCATTCTTGATCTTTTCAGAAACTATTTTCTTTCAGAACGGATATATCTGACTGGTATGTGGATCTGGCTATTTGTTTCTGCGGGTGTAGTATGGCTTGCTCTCAGAACAATTGAAAAAAGAACACGATGGCTGGATGTGGAAGGGAGGTAAGACCCCTCTGCCGCTTCGCGGCATCTCCCCCAAGGGGGATCATCTCCTCGATCCCGTAAATATCATAATGTAATATAACAACGTTGCCAGAGATCCGAGAGCGGCAATAACATAGGTATAGGCGGCCCATTTAAGAGCATCCTGCGCCAAAGCATGATTCTGGTATGAAGTTATACCGGCATTTGACAACCATGCAAGCGCCCGCCGGCTTGCGTCTATTTCGACGGGTAGAGTTATAAAACTGAAAAGGGTTGTCAGCGCAAAGAGAATTATCCCTGCCAGTAATAATGCCGGGAAAGTCCGGACTACCAGAATCCCGGCGAGCAATATCCATGTTACCCATTTGGATGCAAAGCTTACAGCCGGAACAAGATTGGATCTGAACCCCAGCCATGCATAGGCTTTTGCATGCTGTACCGCATGTCCGCATTCATGCGCTGCAACTGCTGCTGATGAAATACTCCGGCCTTTATATACCTCCTGGCTGAGATTGATTGTTTTATCGACAGGATTATAATGGTCAGTCAACTGACCCTCAACGCTTTCAATTTTCACTCCGGTGATGCCATTGTCGCGGAGCATTTTTTCAGCTACCTCGTGGCCTGACATACCATTATCAAGCGGTATTTTCGAATACTTATTAAACTTTGATTTTAGCGTCATGCTCACAATCCAACTCAGGATCATGAATCCTATAAAAATTACCCAGATGCTCATAACTTAATTTCCCTCCTAAATTAAAATTTTATCTGTACCAGCAAAACCTTTGCCAAACTCATTCTGACAGTTTTTATTGGTCATTTTGTCAGAAATAATGGCTTAACGGCAGAACGGCTCAACGTCGCAAAGACAAAACCGGAGAACATTCTGGACTCTGTAGCCTGCAACCTGCAACTTGCAGCTAAGATTACAGTTCTTATCTTTGACTCATGATTAAGATGGTTAATGCGATACTATCGTTCCTGTTGTCTTTGCCGGTACTATTTTACCGGTACTCAATTTCTCCGTTTTTAAGGCCCTCGTGCCGTCATGTGCCAACATGTTCACAATATATGCTTGATGCCCTGAAGATACATGGGCCATTCAAAGGACTTTTCTTAGGGACCGGAAGGATAATCAGATGCAGGCCAGGAGGAACCCACGGCTATGATCCTGTACCACTATTCAGATTCCATCAATACCGGCCATTGTCGGCAATATTTAAAAAGTGGGAAAAAGAAAACCGGTTAAAAAGGTGAAGAAATTATGAAAATATTTGAATTGCAAGATTTTTAGGGGGACTGGGTTCAATTCAGAAATTAAGCTCCTCCTTTAAATGTTTATACCCTGCACGACTTACAGGAAGCTTATCTCCCGAATGAAGAATTGCAATATGATTGTCTTTACCATAAGGCTCGATGCGTTTTATCTCTTCAACTTTTACAATATATGACCGGTGAATTCTTACAAAATCAGTTTTAGGAAGATTATCTTCACACGATTTCATTGTTTGCTGTTTAAGAGCTTTGCCGGCTGAATGATAAATCATCACGTAATCATCCTGAGCTTCGACGTATCTGATTTGTTCAACAGGTATAAGATTGATTGCATTTCCTTTGCGTACAACAATCCTGTTTACCGGTGAAGAAGGTTCAGGCTTTTTCTCCAGGATCTGGCTTGCCGGCTCTTTATTTCCTTTCCCTGACCGTATCTTATCAATTGCTTTTTTAACTGCCTCAAGGAATCGTCTTTTTTGAAAAGGCTTCATAAGATAATCTACAGCATTAAGCTCAAAAGCTCTTATCGCATACTGATCATAGGCCGTTGTAAAGATGATCTCGGGTTTCTCGGTAAGAACCTCCAGCAATTCAATGCCGGTAAGTCTTGGCATTTGGATATCAAGGAAAACCAGGTCTGGTCTCATTCCTGATATAGTTTTCAAACCTGAAAAGCCATCAGCACATTCAGCAATCACTTCTATTGAATCCACCTCTTTTAAATAATGCTTAATTATTTCCCTTGCCGGGGCTTCATCGTCAATTATTGCTATTCTGATATTTTCCATCGTTTTCTTGTTTCCCAGAGCTACTAAAAGGTATTCTGTTTTCTTCTCCCTAAAATTAGGTAATAATTTTCAAATGACATTTACAAATGATCTATTGGTATGTAAAGGTTTACACTATAAATCCCATTTTCTTTCGATGTATTTATGGATGCCTTGTTGCCGTAGAACAATTCAAGCCGCCTGGTAACATTTAACAGTCCTGTCCCGGTTCCTCTTTTTAATGATGGGGCAGGATCGTAATTATTGCTTATAATTATTTCAATGTAGCCGTCAATAATCTTTGCCTGCGTTATAATCCTCACGCTTTCGGTACTTTCATAAACACCATGCTTAACTGCATTCTCATAAAGTGGCTGTAACAGGAGGACAGGGATTTTGAAATCAAGACAATTGCTTTCGATAATCTCTTCGGTTGTAAGCTTATCGCCGAATCTTACTTTTTCAATATCCAGATATAACCGCATATTTTCAAGCTCATTTTGCAGGGTGACAGGTTGTTCGTCTTTTCTTGAAAGGGCATATCTCATAAATTCTGATAGTTTAACAACCATATCCCTGGCTTTTTCAGGATCGGTAATTGTAAGGGAGCTGATTGAGTTCAGACTGTTGAAGAGAAAGTGAGGGTTGATTTGTGATCTGAGCATTTTAAGCTCTGTCTCATTTACAAGGCTCTCCAGCCGTGCTTCTTTCGCATTTTTTTCAGAGAGATTACTCAGGCTTACAAAAAGAAAATAGGTGAGAATAATCAGGCCATAAATAAATACACCTGATCCGACTCTGTAAGGAAATGTTGCAGTCCAATATGCCTGGTAATTATTTTGTTCCGGCAATACAGTTGTCATAATGAACTTTGTTATAAGGACCCAAAGCGTGATAGAAAGCGCTCCGCTTGCTACTAGGTTAGAAATCAGGACAGTTGTTCTTGTTTCTCCGGAATTAAAAAACCTGAATGGATACCATAACGAAAGGCCAATACCTGAATAAATGAGCAAAGATACCAGGCTGTCGACCATACTTATTTCAATAAATCTTCCAAAGGCATAATAAAATAATAGTGACTGGCCCAGAGCAAGAAAAATCCAGACCAGCCACCATGCTATGAGACGAATTTTATTTTCAAAAATAGGATGTTTCATCCAAATGTTGATTAATAGCTTTTTATTTCGCCGCCACCGAATACTACAGCTCCTTTAATAACGAGCTGTCTGGTAGAGTCTATGATCCTGCCGGGAATTAATTTCCTTTGATCACTGAATCCCCCCAGAACAGGAGTTACCTCGATTGAAATATTCCAGTCATCGGGAACAATTAATGTGGCTCCGCCGAATACACATGCAATTTCGAGTTCATTTCTTCCCTGTGCCAGTTTAGCTTTGGAGAGGTCGAGCTCCATACCTCCAAAAACAGCAGAGATTCTTCCCCCTCTGAAGTTTTCTGAAACTATCTGACGTTCTCCGCCGCTGAAAACATTCACATAATCAATATAATCGTCACCTATGACCCCGGTTGAAGTGACAGAATTCCATCCATGGCGTTTTGTGAATATGAAAGTAATCCCGATAATAATAAATATCGAAGGCCAGAACATATTATATTCATGAAAGGTTTCACGGAATATCATGGGGATCAGAAAAAACCCACCCACTGCCATCACAATTACCCCGGAAGTCTTTTCTGAAGCTCCCAGGGTCATAACCAGCCCGATAGCCACGAGTAACATTGGCCAGCTGAAGATAACATGATCAATAAATTCAGGGAAGAAACCGGTATTTCTCATTACAAGGAATAGTCCGGTCAGTACTAGAATCACTCCTATAATAGGGCGGTTGCGCTGAAGGTGATGATGTTCGTGCTTAAATTGACGACGCTCATCCCTGGCTTGCCGCCGCTCATCTCTGTAGTTTTCATTTGTTTCCATAATCGTAAATTTATTTATTTTTCAATTATCAATTTTAGTTTTTCTTTTAAAAAGCGATGATAAGATAAATGACAGGCCAATTATAACTATTACAGCAGGCCAATAGAAATTTCTGAAGATTTCAGGCGTAATAATAAAGATATGATCCTTTAAAAACCAGATTCCTCCGGCAATAAGCAACAAACCTCCTGTGAAATGAAGGTTTAACAACAGTAAAACGCCAATAAAAATCATGGCTGTTTCCCAGGTAAAATATCTGCTCACACTTCCCAGGTTCAACAGGTCATTTGTCGCAACCAGAAGTGCCAAGCCCAGAACAATAAAGAATATTCCTATGCTTACCCTGGGGTGATGTTCCCTGTCACTGAAGCGGGGATAATCTCTGTAGTGGTGATAATTTCTGTGTCTCATATTTTTATTATATTAAATCTATACAAAACTAATTCTCAAATTAACAACTGCTAAGAGAAATTCGGCAAACAGCGTTTTTCTATCGGTATTTGGTCTTTTATGACAATAAATGTCACTTTTTTGTTGATAATTTTTTTAATTGAAGAAGGATTCATATTTTTGCAAACCAAAATTTAAAGAGATGTCCTCATCATATAGCATACAGTTGAGTGGATTAAAGGAAGGGCACCACACAATTGATTTTGAGATTGATAAAGAGTTTTTTGAACAGCTTGAAGAATCGGAAGTTAAGGAAGGAAGCCTTATTGCAAATATTGAGATGGACAAAAGATCTACCCATCTCGATATGATTATAAGAGTTTCAGGAAGCGTTAGTATAAGCTGTGACAGATGTCTGGAGATGTTTTCCCAGCCAGTTAACAGTGAGAACAGGTTACTTGTTAAATTTGGGAAAAGTATCGAAGATACAGATCCGGACATTCTATCAATCCCGGCTGATGCATTTGAATTGGATCTTCAACAGCAGATTTATGAATTCATTATGCTGGCTTTGCCGATAAAGAGGGTGCATCCCGCTGATAAAAACGGGAAGAGTACATGCGATCCGGTTATGTTAAAAAAACTGGATGAGCTTATAATAGAAGAGGAAAAAGAGACCGACCCGCGATGGGATGAATTGAAAAAACTAATGAACGATAATTAAATTAATTTAAAATGGCACATCCTAAACACAAACATTCTAAGACCAGAAGAGATAAACGCAGGACACATTATAAGGCAACTGCGCCTACAGTGGCAAGTTGTTCAAACTGCGGATCTTCAGTTCTGTATCACAGGGTATGTCCTGAATGTGGCTTTTACAGAGGTAAGCTTGCGATTGAGAAGAAGGCAACTGCCTGAACTCGCTTAACTTAAAAAATGTAATATGAGAATTGGCCTTGATGTCATGGGTGGTGATTTCGCACCTGAGTCAATCATTGAGGGCGCTGTTGATTCCCTTCAGTATTTATCAGTTAATGAGAACATTGTCCTTATCGGGGATGAGCCTTCTATTTTAAGGAAGCTGAAAGAGATGCAGATCGAACCCTCACTGTTTGAAATTGTTCATACATCCCAGGTAATTGAAATGGCTGATCATCCCGCAAAAGCATTCTCACAAAAAAAAGACTCAAGTATAGCTGTCGGATACGGTATGCTGAAAAATGGAGGTCTTGAAGGTTTTTGCAGTGCAGGAAACACAGGGGCAATGCTTGTTGGAGCAAGCTATACTGTAAATGTAATCCCGGGAGTATTAAGACCCGCACTGGCTACTGTCCTGCCTTGTATTGATAATCGTAATTTTGTTTTACTTGACGTTGGATTAAACCCTGACTGTAAGCCAGACGTCCTTTTACAATATGGATTACTCGGAAGTATTTATGCAAAATATGTCCTGGGGAAAGAGAATCCTACTGTTGGACTGCTCAATATAGGTGAAGAGGAAACGAAGGGAACTCCTACCGTAAAAGCTGCATTCGAATTAATGAAGGAACATCCCGAAATAAATTTTGCAGGAAATGTTGAAGGAAATGCGCTTTTTCGTGAAACCATGACTGATGTTGTTGTTTGTGATGGTTTTGTAGGAAATATAATTCTTAAGATGGGTGAAGCATTTCATCATATATATAAAATTAAGAATCTTAAGGATGCCTATTTTGATAGTCTTGACTGGGAAAATTTTGGAGGAACTCCTATTGTCGGGATTAATGCCAATGTTGTGATAGGACATGGGATTTCTAAGAGAAAAGCCATAATGAACATGGTTCTTCAGACCAGGGAGGTTGTTCATGCTAATCTGGCACAAAAGATTAAAGAATCAATATAATTATGGGAAAAATACGGGCAGCCATAACAGGAATAAATGCATGGGCGCCGGAATATAAGCTGACTAATCAGGAACTTTCGAAAATGGTTGATACTTCCGATGAGTGGATCATGCAACGGGTCGGAATTAAGGAGAGACGAATACTTAAAGGAGAGGGCCTCGGAAGTTCAGATCTTGGGGAGCAGGCAGTACGGGGTTTATTGTTAAAAACAAAAACTGCACCTGAGGAAATTGACCTGCTGATCTGTGCCACTGCCACTCCGGACATGTTCTTTCCTGCGACAGCAAATATCATATCTGATAAATGCGGTATTAAAAATGCATTCAGCTTTGACCTTAATGCAGCATGTTCCGGATTCCTTTTTGCTTTGCAGACCGGAGCAGCCTATGTCGAAACAGGCAGGTATAAAAAAGTTATTATTGTCGGAGCCGATAAAATGTCGTCAATTACTGATTACACCGACCGTACAACTTGCCCACTCTTTGGAGATGCCGCGGGAGTAGTAATGCTGGAACCTACAAATGAGGAATTCGGGATAATGGATTATATCTTTCATACTGATGGCTCGGGACGGAAATACCTGCATCTTAAAGCCGGAGGCTCTGTAAAGCCTGCATCACATGAAACAGTTGATGCAAAAGAGCACTTCATATATCAGGAAGGACAAAGTGTATTTAAATTTGCTGTAGTAAACATGGCTGATGTTGCTGTGGAGATTATGGAACGCAATAATCTTAAATCTGAAGATATAGCATGGCTTGTTCCTCATCAGGCAAATCTTCGTATAATTGATGCCACCGGAAGAAGAATGGGACTTGCTCCCGAAAAGGTAATGATCAACATCGAAAATTATGGTAATACAACTACGGCAACAATTCCTTTATGTATCTGGGAATATGAAAAAAAGCTCAAAAAAGGAGATATTCTTATACTTGCCGCATTTGGAGGAGGATTTACCTGGGGCTCCATCTACCTTAAGTGGGCTTACGATCCGGAATAGGACTTTCACTCTTTCTTTTTAACCCCCTTTGTATTTCCCCCCACGGGGGGAAAAATACTCTGTATTCTAGTGTAATTCAGGTAAATACCTGAGAATTTTCTCCCCCTTGGGGGAGATGCCGCTAAGCGGCAGAGGGTTTCTTATCACAGAGAAAATCTATATTTATTATCTTCTCCCAATTATTATTATTCTCTGCAATAGTTTTTATATTTGTGAGTTATTAAATTTGTATTTCTTAACTTTTAAATATTATGGCAAAGTTCAATGAACCAGATAACACCGCGATAAATCTTATAAGTATCGGGACGGACATAACCGGAGATATTAAATCCAATGGCGATATCCGTATCGATGGATCCCTCACAGGAAATCTTAACACAAAGGGTAAAGTTGTTATTGGCACAACCGGAAAGGTTAAAGGGGAAGTTATTTGCAAGAACTCAGAAGTAGCAGGAATTATTGAAGGTAAAATTACTGTGGGGCAGTTACTTAACCTGAAAGCCTCTTCAAAAATTCATGGGGATATAGCTACTTCAAAACTTTCAATTGAACCGGGAGCCATATTTTCAGGAAACTGTAAAATGAGTGATACCGATAATAATGCCGGAACAGGAATCATCAAAGAAAAAGAGCCCGAAAAACCTGCCAAATAAAGGTCTTCAGGAATATGGCAAATATTCAGGGATTGCATTCCAAATGGCCGCGATTATCTTTATAACTGTCTGGGGTGGCGTAAAACTTGATAAGCTTACAGGGTGGCATACTCCTGTTTTTACAATTGTCCTTTCTCTGCTTGGAGTAAGTGCAGCAATCTATACTGTAATAAAAGAATTTATTAAGTGATCAACATTCTTGAAACCAATTTATAAAAACATTTTTATCCTGGTAATATTCAATTCGCTTTTATTACTGGTAGCATTTATTGTTTTAACCTTTCTCAAAGCAGATATCCACTTTTATGATATATCAATTGTGTCGTGTGTTTTTTCTGTAATATCTTTAACCACAATATCAATTTTTTTAAAAGGTCAGACTAAAGAGCCGGATAGTCAGACTTTACATAGCCTGGTAGCACTAAGCCTGAAATTCCTCTTAGAGCTGATATTTACAGTGCTATGGTTTATAATTGCTAAAAAAAGTTCTTTGACGCATGTTTTAATATTTTTTGTTCTATATTTAGCACTCACTTTGTTTACGATATATGTTATAGTGAAAACACTGAAAAACAAAGCATTATAAAACCGACACTGATTTGAAAACAAGAATTTTAGTTGGGTTTTTATTCTTTCTTTTGATTAACGGATCCACAATTTCACTTTTTGGACAGGAAGTTAAACGAGAAGGTGAAACAACAGAAAAATTTGACGCAAATACTTTCATACTTGATCATGTTGCTGATTCTCATGAATGGCATATCCTGACGAAACAGAACGGTGATAATATAGCTCTTTACCTTCCGGTAATCGTTTATACTAAGAACAAGGGATTTAATGTATTTTCTTCAAAAAAACTGGCCTATGGTAAGGTGTATAAAGGTTTTAAAATTGAAGAAGAAGGTGACCTGAAAGGCACAATTGTAACTGTAAATGAAGAAGGTGTAGCAGATGAGAAAAATCTCCCGCTTGACCTTTCAATGACAAAAACCATTGTGGCAATGTTATCTGCAGCCGTAATCGGTCTTCTATTATTCCTGTCGCTTGCCCGCTCATATAAGAAAACCGGGATAAGTCATCCAAAAGGCATGCAGAGCTTTTTTGAACCCGTAATACTCTTTATCCGCGATGATATAGCGATTCCGAACCTCGGCCACAAGTTTGAAAAATACATGCCTTATCTTCTAACAATTTTCTTCTTTATACTAATTAATAATATAATGGGACTTATTCCCACTCCACCTCCATTTGGAGGTATTGTCACCGGTAATATTGCAATTACATTTATCCTTGCTATATGTACATTTATAGTTATTCAGTTCAGTGGTAACAAGATGTACTGGAAACATGTTTTTGCTACTCCGGGCGTACCGTTCTGGCTATTACCTATAATGATACCAGTAGAAATAATTGGTTTATTTACAAAGCCATTTGCTCTGATGATAAGGTTATTCGCAAATATGGTAGCTGGCCACTTTGTAAGCCTCAGCCTTATATCCCTTATTTTTATTTTCGGTTCACTCGTACTGGCTCCGGTATCAGTGTTATTTGTGATATTTATGGATTGTCTCGAAGTTCTTGTGGCATTCCTGCAGGCATATATTTTTACATTGCTCTCCGCTTTATTTATAGGCATGGCAATTCAGGAAGAGCATTAGAATTTTTGTTTAACTTAATATATTAATTATGACAGGAACATTAGCAGCACTTGGAGCAGGTCTGGCAGTAATTGGAGCAGGTCTTGGTATAGGCAGGATCGGTGGTTCGGCTATGGATGCAATCGCACGCCAGCCGGAAGCATATTCCAAGATACAACTTGCAATGATTATCTCAGCCGCTCTTATTGAGGGAGTTGCTTTTTTTGCAATTGTGGTTTCCCTATTGAAGTAATTTAAAGCTATGAAGCCTGCAACGGTTGGTTGCAGTGCTTCTTTTTACTGGTACAGTTAAATTAAATTATATGATATTATTAGCAAATAGTCTGGTCACACCTGCAATAGGAACCCTCTTCTGGTCAGCATTTATTTTCATTTTGTTTTTTCTTCTGCTTACAAAATTTGCTTGGAAGCCAATACTTGCAGCTGTTAAAGCACGTGATGAGGTGATAAAAAGTTCCTTGGAATCTGCAGAAAAGGCCAGGGAAGATATGTTGAAAATTCAGAGCGACAACGAGGTAATACTCCGAAAGGCAAGAGAGGAGCGCGAAAATATACTGAAGGAAGCCAGGGAGGTTCGCGACAAGCTTATTTCTGAGGCCAAAGGAAAGGCGACAGAGGAAGCTGAAAAGCTAATTGAAAAGGCAAGAACAGGAATTGAAAACGAAAAACTGAAAGCTCTGTCAGAGATTCATGAACAGGTTGCAACTCTTTCGGTTGACATCGCCTCAAAATTACTGGGGGAAAAACTCAAACAAACCGGAGAACAGGCCAAACTGATCGATAATTACCTCAAAGAGATTGATTTTACTAAGAATTAGGACCCGGAATCTGTAATGAACGATAGCAAAATATCCGTAAGGTACTCAAGGGCATTATTTCAGTCAGCTCTCGAAAAAAAAATACTTGATAAGGTCAATGAGGACATGATTTTTATTTCTCAGATCTGTAAGATGCAGGAGACAAAAGAGTTTCTTAAAAGCCCGATTATTGTTCCCTCAAAAAAGGAAGCTATATTTCACAAAATGCTTGGCAATAATGTGGAGGAGATCACTCTTTCGCTGATCGACCTGGTTGTTAAAAACGGAAGAGAAAGTTTTATCCCCGCAATCGCCAGGGTATTTATTCACGAAACAAAGAAATTCAAGGGGATCACGGAATCTGTTCTTACTACAGCAGTTAAAGTTGATGATAAAATCAAAAAGCAGATAATTGACCTTATTTCGGAAGTATTCAAGACTAAAGTTGAACTTAAAGAGAACATTGATCCTGAAATATTGGGTGGTTTTATTCTGCAGATTGATGACAATTACATCGATGCCAGCATAAAGAATAAACTACGTAAAATAAGAAAAGAACTAAAAGGAAGTGTCATAACTACCGAATAGAAGAATATAACAATTAAAGACTTTTAAGAAGATATAATATGGCAAATATTAAACCGGCAGAAGTTTCAAGAATTCTTAAGCAACAACTCGAAGGCATACAGACCGGAGTTGAACTCGAAGAGGTTGGAACAGTGCTTCAGGTTGGTGACGGTATTGCCCGTATTTACGGGCTTTCAAATGTAGAATCGAATGAGCTGATCCAATTTGAAAATGGGATGGAAGCTATAGTTCTGAACCTTGAAGAAGATAACATCGGAGCAGTATTGCTTGGGCCTTCGGAAGAGATAAACGAAGGTGACATTGTGAAAAGAACCGGAAGGATTGCATCTCTTGGAGTTGGTGAGGGATTGTTAGGCAGAGTAATATCTCCTTTAGGACTGCCACTCGACGGGAAAGGTCCGATACAAGGGGACCGTTTTATTCTCCCTTTTGAAAGAAAAGCTCCCGGGGTAATTTTCCGTCAGCCGGTTAAACAACCTCTGCAGACCGGTATCAAAGCAATTGATGCAATGATTCCAATCGGTCGTGGCCAGAGAGAACTTATCATTGGCGACAGGCAGACCGGGAAAACCGCTATTGCTATTGATACGATCATCAATCAGCGAAGCAACTTTGAAGAAGGGAAACCGGTTTACTGTATTTATGTTGCAATCGGACAAAAAGGTTCGACGGTCGCCAATATAGCAGCAACACTTGAAGAACATAGTGCTCTTGAATATACAGTTATAGTGCTCGCTACTGCTTCGGATCCGGCTGCATCGCAATTCTATGCTCCGTTTGCCGGAGCTGCAATCGGAGAATTTTTCCGCGATACGGGTCGTGATGCACTTATCATTTACGATGACCTTTCAAAACAGGCAGTATCATACAGGGAAGTATCACTTTTACTTCGTCGTCCGCCAGGACGTGAAGCATATCCAGGAGATGTATTCTATCTGCACTCCAGACTTCTGGAAAGAGCAGCGAAAATAATTGAATCAGATGAAGTTGCCCAAAAGATGAATGATATTCCCGAATCAATCAGGCATCTTGTAAAAGGAGGAGGATCGCTTACTGCTCTGCCAATAATTGAAACTCAGGCAGGTGATGTTTCTGCATATATTCCAACAAATGTTATTTCAATCACCGATGGGCAAATATTTCTCGAGACAAGCCTTTTCAACTCCGGAGTCCGTCCTGCAATAAATGTTGGAATTTCAGTATCAAGAGTGGGAGGGAATGCCCAGATTAAGGCGATGAAAAAGATCGCCGGAACCCTGAAAGTCGATCAGGCACAATATCGTGAACTGGAAGCATTCTCCAAGTTTGGTTCCGACCTCGACGCCTCAACCCTGGCAATATTGAATAAAGGAGCTAAAAACGTTGAAATCCTTAAACAGGGTCAGTTTGCCCCGGTTCCGATTGAAAAGCAAATAGCAATTATCTATTGCGGAACAATGGGGCTTTTAAAAGATGTTCCAATTAACAAAGTGAAAAGTTTCGAAAGTGATTATATTGAGTTCCTCGAACTTAAACACCGGGATACTCTGGATAGTCTTCGTGAAGGTATACTAAATGATGATATCATAAAAGTTCTTGAAAAAGTTGCTTCGGATTTAGTTATGAAATACCGGGTACAATAATCAGGATAACCTGAAAAAATAAATTTTCATGGCAAATTTAAAAGCGATAAGGATAAGAATCACCTCTTTTAAGTCAACCAGGCAGATCACTTCAGCAATGAAAATGGTGTCGGCTGCCAAATTACGGAAAGCTCAGGATAAGATTGTGAGACTGAGGCCTTATGCAAATAAATTACATGGGCTTCTTGTTGATCTTTCACAAAGCCTTTCGGACTCTGAAGTCGAGAATATTTATGGAAGGGTATCCCCTCCCGAAAAAGTCCTTATCGTTGTGATCACATCTAACAGAGGTCTCTGCGGAGCTTTCAATACCAATGTTATAAATGAAACAAGAAGGGTCATTTCAGAAAAATACTTTGACCAGTTCAAAAAGGGAAACCTGAAGCTTTTAACAATCGGGAAAAAGGGATTTGATTATTTCAGAAAGCAGAAAATAACGATGCTCCCGGAACAGAATAATCTGTTTAATGATCTTACATTTGATAATGTTACCATTGTGGCTGAACAGGTTATGAAGAGTTTTACATTAATGGAATTCGACAGGGTAGAGCTGATTTATAATCAATTTAAAAATGCTGCTGTGCAAAACCTTACAAATGAAGTATTCTTGCCTGTTGAGACTGTTCCTCGAGGGAAAGTTAAAACCACTCCCATAGATTACATTTATGAACCCGGTAAAGAGGAGATCATCAAAGAGTTAATTCCAAAATCATTAAAGATTCAATTTTATAAAGCAGTTCTTGATTCGTTTGTTGCAGAGCATGGCGCCCGAATGACCGCAATGCACAAGGCAACAGACAATGCAACAGGTTTGATCCGCGATCTGACACTTCAGTACAACAAAGCAAGACAGGCTGCCATTACAAACCAGATACTAGAAGTTGTCAGCGGGGCAGAAGCCCTTAGAGGTTAAAATTATTTGATTATAAGGTTTTAAAAAAACCAAAATGTACACCCAGGCTGATCTGAAAAAATTAGTCAATAAGGCTATTCTAAATCTTTCCTATAACGAGGAAGCAGAAAAGCTTAATGATCCGGTAAAGTATATTCTTTCTATCGGGGGAAAACGATTAAGGCCCGTCTTAGCCTTAATGGCCTGCAACCTTTTTAGTGATAAAATTGATGAAGCAATAATACCAGCAACAGGCCTTGAGGTGTTTCATAACTTCACGCTGGTTCATGACGATATTATGGATCATGCCCCGGTCAGACGGAACTTGCCCACAGTGCACAGTAAATGGAACCTTAACCAGGCAGTTCTGTCAGGTGACGTAATGGCGTTTATTGCAAATGAATGTTTTTTACAAACACCTCCCCTCTGCCTGCTAAAAGTTTTCAAAGTATTTAATAAAACAGCAATTGAGGTATGTGTTGGTCAGCAACTCGACATAGATTTTGAAAAAGCAACTATAGTTTCACAAGAGGAATATTTGCGCATGATTGAGCTGAAAACAGCGGCACTTCTGGCTGCCTCTGCTAAAATCGGTTCAATCATTGGTGGCGCTGATGATAAGGATTCTGAAATTCTTTATGAATTTGGAAAAAACCTGGGACTTGCATTTCAGATTCAGGATGACTTGCTTGATATATATGGAGATGTTAAAGTATTTGGTAAAATTATGGGGGGAGACATCATTTCCAATAAAAAAACATTTTTGCTTGTCAAGGCAATGGAAATAGCATCAGTCGAACAGGCAAAACAACTCCATGAACAGTTTGCTTTGAAAGAATTTGACCCGGAAATCAAAGTAAAAAAAGTTATTGAGCTATATGAGCAGTTGAATATTAAGAATATTTCAGAAAACCATGCTAATGATTATATTAACACTGCTTTCAGCTTGCTGGGGAAGGTCAGTACACCTAACGAAAGAAAAACAGAGCTGGCAAATATTGCCAACTCGTTGATTGGAAGAGATAATTAATTCAGTTCTGTATTTTCATGCTTCTTCATCCAGTCAATATTTAAAAGGACTCCCGCGTTTAGCATAAACTGATTATATTTATTATTAAATATATATTTTGCCTCTCCGTAAATATTTAATTTTGCATTTATTTTCATGTACGATCCTAGTCCCAGGTTAAGTCCGAGAGCATTATCACTTTCTGAAGATGAGGGGGATCTATCAAAAGAATATTTATTCTTCGTAAATAATATATCGAGTCCTGCTAGACCATAAAACTCAAACTTATCAAGTGAGTTAAAAACATAGTGACCATTAACATCAAACATCATCAAAGATACTGTTTGTTTTGAGCCAGGATCTTTGGTAATATGCGGGTAGAAAATAGTAAAGGAAGGCGAGAGATAAAATGGCAGGCTTATTTTATAATCAGCTTTAAAAGAAACAGCAATAATACCGCTCTTGTTCCCGGCAAATGTCTGTTGATGGAACTGGAATCCACTGCTCAGGGCTAAGCCACCGCCAATTTTTGTAAACTGGCCGTTTGTTATGGAAAGCAAAGAAATGATTAAAATAAATGTTGCAACAAACTTTTTCATAGCTGTTTAAAATTTAGTTATTATTTCATTTTGTGTTTGTTTGATCAAAGTTAAATAATTACGAATTTCTGACAATAAGAATTTGATTAAAAGATAAAAAGAAGTGACCATTATTAAAAAATAGAATTTAAAGAAATATTAATCGGAATGAAATACAAAAATTATTAAATTTGTATCTTCTTAAAAAGAACCAATAAATAAATAATATATATGCCACAGAATACCGGGAAAATATGCCAGATAATTGGACCAGTGGTTGATGTTACTTTTGAAAGACAGGGTTTAGAAATGCCTGATATTTATGATGCACTCGAAATAAAGAGGGATGACGGCTCTCTTCTTGTTGTGGAATGTCAGCAACATATAGGTGAAAGAACGGTCCGGACAATTGCGATGGATTCTACAGACGGTCTTCGCAGAGGGATGGAAGTTGTTGCAACCGGATTGCCGATTACAATGCCTATAGGAGAGCAGATCAGAGGCCGGCTTATGAATGTGACCGGAGAAGCTATCGATGGCATAGGATTTCTTGATAAAAAAGGAGGATACCCTATTCACAGGAAACCGCCAAAATATGAAGATCTTTCAACGGAAAAAGAGGTATTATACACAGGAATAAAAGTTATTGATCTTATTGAACCTTATTCAAAAGGGGGTAAAATTGGTCTCTTTGGTGGTGCAGGAGTAGGGAAAACAGTTGTTATCCTAGAACTGATTAATAATATTGCAAAAGCATATTCCGGACTTTCAGTGTTTGCAGGTGTCGGTGAAAGAACAAGGGAAGGTAATGACCTTCTCCGCGAAATGCTTGAAGCTGGTGTAATTACCTATGGTGAAAAATTTCTTGAGAATATGAAATCGGGAGGATGGGACCTTTCGACAGTAGATAAAGATGCCCTTAAAGAATCAAAGCTGGCTCTTGTATTTGGTCAGATGAACGAACCTCCCGGAGCAAGAGCAAGAGTTGCCTTGTCGGGCCTCTCCGTTGCTGAGCATTTCAGGGATGGTGATGGAAAAAGCGGAGGAAGAGATATACTGTTTTTTATGGATAATGTCTTCAGGTTCACCCAGGCAGGTTCCGAAGTATCAGCCCTTCTGGGAAGGATGCCTTCTGCAGTTGGTTATCAGCCAACACTTGCAACAGAAATGGGTATCATGCAGGAACGCATTACTTCAACCAAATATGGATCAATTACTTCGGTTCAGGCGGTATACGTCCCTGCCGATGACCTTACTGATCCTGCTCCGGCTACAACGTTCGCACACCTCGATGCTACAACAGTTTTAAGCAGGAAAATTTCTGAACTTGGTATTTATCCTGCTGTAGATCCGCTTGACTCAACCTCAAGGATACTAACTGCAGAGATCGTTGGGGAAGCTCACTATAATTGTGCACAAAGAGTAAAAGAGTTGCTGCAGCGATATAATGAATTGCAGGATATTATTGCCATTCTTGGTATGGATGAACTTTCCGAAGAAGATAAACTGGTTGTTCACCGGGCCAGACGTGTGCAGAGATTCCTTTCACAGCCATTCACTGTTGCTGAATCATTTACAGGTATCAAAGGAGCGCTTGTTTCAATTGAAGATACTATCAAAGGTTTCAATATGATTATGGAGGGCAAGGTTGATAAGTATCCCGAATCGGCATTCATGCTTGTCGGCACTATTGAAGATGCTATCGAAAAAGGCGAAAAAATACTCGCTCAGTCAAAGTAATTGGCTGATTAGAAAACATCTGTTTATTAATAAGTTGTAATGAAAATAGAGATTATCACACCCGACAAAAAAGTTTTTGAAGGGGAAATTAAATCGGTCAGGGTTCCGGGGAAGAAAGGATCATTCCAGGTACTGAAGGACCATGCACCAATTGTCTCTACCCTCGAAAATGGTTCTGTCAGGATGGTTGATCAGGAAGACAAAGAAATAATATATGAGATCAGCGGAGGGGTAATTGAAGTAAAAGCAAACAAAATAATTCTTCTTGCAGATTCCATTCGATAAGGTATATCAAATGACACCAGATGAATTTCGAAAACATGCCCATGAGCTAGTTGAATGGATGGCAGTCTATATGGAAAATGTTGAGAACTGGCCTGTCAAATCATCAGTAAAACCAGGTGAGATTTTTAATAAAATACCAGATAACCCCCCTCAACAGCCGGAATCATTCGACTCTCTGATGAGGGATTTCAATGAAATAATAATGCCGGGAATAACGCACTGGCAGAATCCTAATTTTTTTGCATATTTCCCCGCAAATACAAGCCCTGCATCCATCCTTGCGGAAATGCTTATTGCAACACTTGGAGCCCAGTGTATGATATGGGAAACCTCTCCTGCAGCAGCTGAGCTCGAAGAAAAGATGATGATCTGGTTAAGGGAATTGATAGGGCTGCCTTCAGAATTTGAAGGAGTTATACAGGACTCCGCTTCAACAGCGACTCTTGCTGCAATTCTGACAGCGCGGGAAAGGGCTACAAATTTTACAAGCAATATTGAAGGTCTCGAAAAATCAGTGATCCTGAAAGTTTATTGTTCGGAGCAGACTCATTCATCTGTGGAAAAAGCTGTTAAAATAAGTGGAATCGGCAGAAAAAACCTTGTTAAAATACCTGTAAAAGATGACTTTTCAATGGATCCTGAAAAGCTGAAGGAAGCAATCCTCCGGGATAAAAAGAACAGACATATCCCTTGCTGTGTGGTTGCGACTTTAGGCACCACAGGAACCACCTCTGTTGATCCTTTAAGGGCCATAGGAGAGATCTGTTGCGAAAATAAGGTATGGCTTCATGTTGATGCTGCAATGGCCGGTACAGCGCTTATTCTGCCCGAATTTCAATGGATGCTTGACGGGAAAGAAAATATAGATAGTTTTGTGTTCAATCCTCATAAATGGATGTTTACAAACTTTGATTGTACAGCCTATTTTGTGAAGGATGCCCGGGCTTTGATCAAAACCTTTGAGATTCTCCCCGAATATCTTAAAACGCGAACCAGAGGTAAAGTAAATGATTACCGCGACTGGGGAGTGCCTCTGGGGAGAAGATTCAGAGCATTAAAACTATGGAGTGTAATCAGGACTTATGGGGTTGACGGCCTCCGCGATAAAGTAAGAAATCATATTAGTATTGCAGCAGAACTTTCAGAAATGATTTCAAAAGAAATTGATTTTGAAATACTAGCCCCTGTAATTATTTGTGTTGTCTGTTTCCGCTTTATTCCGGCAGGGTACGATGAAGATCAGATAAATGTTTTTAATGAAAAACTGAATCACCGGCTTAATGATTCCGGCAAATTATATCTCAGCCATACAGTTTTAGAGGGCAGATATACACTGAGAATGGTTACGGCTCAGACAAACGTTACTATCGAACATGTTCAGAAAGCCTGGCTTCTGATAAAGGAAACAGCCCGTAGTCTTGTATCCTGAGAGGTTTACATCCTCCTTCTTCCGAAAGTCATTCCATATATATTAATGTTGAACAGGAATTCAATAGAGGGTGATTCATTCACACTCTTCCATGCTGACTGAACCCCCGCGGATATCATATAAGGTATCCGGAGAACATAAAAATCTGCCAGCAATTCAAACCCAAATGATTTGAAAGATATATTTTCAGAATTGTTGTAAATAGGAACCAGTCCATTGGCAGAGTATTGATAGAATGAATTGCCAGGCCCTTCTGCATAATCATAAAACAACCCTGTACGGATCCTCTTAAGGTAAAGAAGACTTGCAACATTAAAATCAGGGTATACAAGCGGCATTACATAATCGGCTGAAATAAAATTAATTTTCTTTGAAATAATACTATTATAACCACGGGGGAGCGACGAAAGGTTCCCGTATAAATATTCTGCGGGATCCTGTTTTTCAGTTTCTAGCCGGATTTTAATTCCATGGTTAGGAAAAATTCCCGGAAAATAAAATGCTGTTTTTAGCGATAATGCTGATCCATAGATCGTCTTGTCGAAGGGAGCATCGCGATAATTAAGATCGATTACCTGTGCCCATCTTGGGTATATATCACGAAGTGCCGACTGGTAATAATTTGTAAAATAGAGTCTGGTGGTAATAATGGTCTGACCATAATCATACATACCGTTCTCTTTATTATAAATATATTGGTTCAAATAATCTGATGAAAGAGAAGGTTGCAAAAACTCTGAGAAACTGCCTGATGAGAACTGTAGAGGAAAAGACATTGTATTTATAAAACTTATACCTGGACGGATATCAGAAGGATTGGCAATATTCTCCCCCATCTTGCTTACTTGAGGAAGAGTGCCATAATCGAGTTGTGATTCAAAAACCGGATACCACCCTTGCCAGGTTATCCGTGAATGAATGAGGTTACGTTTATCTACCGAATACTCATAACCTATAGTTGATATAAGTGTACTTAAAGCATTTTGGGTCATAATGGTAACTCCGGGCCTTATACTCACCGGATCGGCTTTAAGCTCTTCAATATCTGCGTAGAATGGCATCCAGCTGTGAAATCTGAAAAGATGCTCCCATTTTCTGTAGGGCTCCGGTGTATAAACAGTATTGCTCTTATCAGCATCAGCAGGAGGTTTAATGTCGATTCTGTTGATGAGGAAAGATGAAGAACTGATAGTGTCTTTAAGGACTTCCCCGGCAGATACAATCGGAGCACTACAGATATTGTTCCCGAGGGTAGTATAGTCAACGAACAAGAGTTTGTTTCCAGCGGAACTGACATCAATTGCCCCAAATCTTGAGCGGGTAAGCGGTTCTGTTTTTTTTTCGGGAGTCAGGAGATAAATATTATCTGTCCCTGAGGAAGAACTTACAAAAAAGAGGGAATCGTTTCTCAGGAATGAAGACTGAAGATCATTTCTTGCAGCATCAATCAGGGTTTCCCATTTCTGGTCCTCAAATTTGAATGACATGATTCCTTCCCCGTTCTCTGCTAAGAAAATGAAAGTTACTTTCTTCCCGTCCTCACTCCATTGGGGATGCTGAAGATATACATTTGCAGGAGTACTAACAGACTGTATGACAAAACCTGTTTTAACATCAATCAGGACAAGGCTGTTAATATTTATGACAGTGTTTTCCATAGCGACAATCTTATTTCCGTCGGGCGAAACCGATGCAGCAAGGTATCTCGATTTTCGCGAAAGTTTTACAACTTGATTGCTCTTAATATCCATCAGTTTAATGACAGAATATTCTCTGTTTGCCCATCTCGGATCAGTTTGTGTTTCAACCCAAACCAGCCAGCCTTTGGCATAAGAGATAAAAAATGGGTATAACTGTCCCGGTGTATGAATCCTTTTTTCTGTTTTTTTGGTTGGATTTATCAATACAAATGTTGAGGGGGCAGATAATGAGGTTTTTATGGCAATAATGCTGTCGGTACCTGCATAAACAGGGGAATAGTAATTAATATATTTCCCATGTTTATCAGGATTTGCCACTTCATAAACTAAAGGGTTATTTTCTGAGACATCTTTTGTCCATATAGTCTTTAGTGAATTGTAAGTTTCGTTCCAGAGTGCTTTCTTTGTCAGGCCAGAGTTTTTTGAAAGGCTAATGTTAACAGGATTAAGTGTAAAGGGTTGTTCCCCCGTGTACTTCAGTACTTTATACCACAACTGAGGATCATTCCTGGTTATGGCCCAGGTCACCATTTGATATCCTGATTGGTAGTAATCAGGTACAAAATCCTTATATGAACCATTAAGTATCTTATCGTAATTATAGAATTTGTTGCCATCAACCAGCAGTGCTTTAAGCTGTTTCTGGAACGAAGGGGTGCGTCCTCTGCCTGATTGTGTCAGGGCGGATTCGGCAAAAACCGCATCACCCTCAAGTAACCATGAAGGCAGAAGAGCAGCAACAATTCCGATGAACTGTTCCCCGAATAACAGGGACATTCCTTTTGAAAAGCCCTGGTTTAATGATTCCATCTGAAGAACATGGGTAAGTTCATGTACTGCAAGTTGTTTTTCTGCCGTAAGGGGAATGGTGTTTTGCTCCGGAGTCGGATATAATTCCATTCGGCTTGGAGCCCAGGCAACATAACCATTTGACTGAATGGAATAATTATGTATAATAACAGGGAGAGTAAATTTTTTTTCAGGGAAAAGTGACATAAGTTTTGAGTATGCTTCGTCCAGTTCTTTTGCATACACAATTCCACCGGATCCGTATTTCTCAGGATAAATTACAGTGAACTTCCCTGTTTTTATCTGCTTCCATTTAAGAGATGACGGATCCTGCCCTGTATCATAATATTGTGCAGTGACAGCTTGCACCGATAATAGGAATGCTGTATATAAAATTAATATCTTGTATTTCATTAAAGAATTATTGCTCAAAAATAGCAAAAATAGAGAGCTATATCTTGTTGACAATGGTACGAAAAAAATAAGTATTTTCGTCAGCGAAATTAACAGGAGATTTTCTGCTGATAAAGATAATAAGGGATGAAGAATTACAGGTAGATTAATAACATATCAGGGTGGGCCGTGTTTATTATTGCAGCATTTACCTACCTGATGACAATAGAACCAACCGCAAGTCTATGGGATTGCGGTGAATTCAGGGAATGTATCAAAAGTTGCAAATGCCTGTACAGCTAATGGGAAACCAGAAATAGGAGAAGCGATAAACAAAAAACTGGAGAGTTATTACGCAGATTTTGTTAAAGTGATGCAACCTGCAACAAAGTGATCGCAGCTTAATGAGATCCAGTTTTTAGTAATACCCCTTTTTCATGGGGTTTTAATCCCAAAATAGAAACCTTTTTAGGGAGATGCTGTCCGCCAGCTGGCTAACGGCAGAGGGGGTTAGTATGGGTGGGGTACAGTAATGCCCGATTTCAGGTATTTTTCGAGAATGAAAAAGATTTTTTCAGGATAAATGGGTTTTAAAATATATTCATTGCATCCTGCAATATAAGCCGCTGTTTTTGCCTGTTCAGATGAATAGGCAGTAATCATAATAACCGGAGTACTCTTTCTGTCTTTCCTGAGTATTCTTATGCATTCGATCCCGTTAATGAGCGGAACAAGAAAATCCATAAAAACCAGGTCAATTGGCTTATTTTCCCGGGCTAAATAATCAACAAACTCCTTTCCGGTATGAAATATAATTACATCAGCACCCGAATTTTTTAGTAATGTTTCATAGTACCTGATTGAAGGCATGTCATCCTCAACAATAACTATATTCTTGCCTGCAAGTTCTAAGTTGCTGATATTCAATGTCATTTATGAGTTCGATTAAACTTGCATAAATTTACGATAAGAAAAGGATCTTGAGTTGACATATTTACGCAATTATTAACATTTTATCAACAATGTTCAGAATATGAAGTCTGGAGATATTTGTTTTCTTGAATTAAATTGTGCAATTTCGTATTAATAAATCCTCAATATCATGTCAAGACAAATTCGCTTTTTCAAAGTTACAGTCCTTTCTTTGGGATTGTTATTAATGGTCAATTATACCTTTGGACAGGCAGGTTTAAATAACGGTACAAGGGCCGTTTTTATTTTTGATATAGCAAAATACATTGATTATGGTGCGGGATTCGCAGATTCATCTGTTTTCAGAATCGGAATCCTTGATAAAGATGAGTTTCTGTTTTTCGAAATGGGGAATCTTAGAAAAACAAGGACAAAAATACAGGATAAGCCTGTAGAACTGGTAAAATTCAACACTGAAAGTCAGATAACTCACACACAGGTATTATATGTTAATAAAGCAAGTGGTTTCAATTTAAACAAAATTAAAGCCGCTATCGAGAAACATCAGACCCTGCTTCTGACTGAGGGATATGAATTCAGGGAATCAATGATAAATTTCATGGGTGTGGAAGGAGCTATGCCTAAATACGGAGTCAATGAAGATATGATCAATAAAGCTGGAATGAAAGTAAACTCAAATATGTTATTTCAGGCTATAAAAACCAAAGAAGACTGGGAAAATCTTTTTGGTAAGGCAAGCGAACAGATTGTAATACAGCGGGATACTATTCGTCAGCAATTAGAAATGATTACTACTCAGAGAACGGAAATACTTCATCAAAAAGCCCTTCTTGACAGTCTGGACAAAGAGATAACAGCAAAAGTCAAAACACTGAATGAAAAGCAAAAAGTTCTTGAGAAGCAGTTTGTTCAGATTAGCAAACAACAGGGAGAAATTTCAATCCAGAAACAGACAATAGTTGTTCAGCAGAATGAAGTCCAGGTTCAAAAGGATACCCTCACGAGACAAAAGGAGAAGATTACAATTCAGTTAAGCCGGATAGATGATCAACTGAAAAGAATTTCAGAACAGGACAATAAGATAAAAGTTCAGCTAGAAGCAATTGAAAAACAAAAACTTGTACTTTATTTTGTTCTTTTAGCACTTCTTCTTGTCAGTTTCCTTGGTTACTATATCTACAGGGGATATAAAATAAAAAAAGAGGCGAATATAAAGCTTGAGGAAAAGAACAGAACAATCTCAATGCAAAAGGATGAAATTGAAAAGCAAAGGGATCTTGCTGCTGCCCAGAGAGACCAGATAGCATATCAGAAGAGGCATATCGAAGACAGTATTATGTATGCCAAGAGGATACAGACTGCATTGATTCCATCTCTGGAACTTTTCAGCGATAAGCTTGAACACTTCGTTATATATAAACCTCTTGCAATCGTCAGTGGTGATTTTTATTGGGTAAGCGCACAGGCCAATCCTCAGGTGATAATTTCAGCCGACTGTACAGGACATGGTGTTCCCGGAGCATTTATGAGTATGCTCGGAGTAACATTGCTTAACGAAATTATTAATGGTAAGCATATTCTGATGCCCGACCAGATAATTGAAAACCTGCGTCAGGGAATAATAAAATCATTAAAACAGGTTGCAGAAGAAGATAGTATTAAAGACGGGATGGATATTGCTGTCTGTGTTGTTGATTTCGATAGAAATATTCTATGGTATGCCGGAGCCAATAGTCCGCTATACCTGGTGAGAGGAGGGGAACTGACTCACTACAGGGCCGATAAGATGCCAGTGGCAATTCATTATAAGATGGAGCCATTCACCCTGCATAAAATTGATATTCAGAAAGGGGATGCGTTCTATATTTTCTCTGATGGTTATGCTGATCAGTTTGGCGGACCAAAACAGAAAAAATTCATGTCAATGCAGCTCAGGGAAACACTCGTTTCAATGGCAGGTATGCCAATGCTTCAACAAGGGGAACGGCTTAATGAGATATTTGAAGGGTGGCGTGGCGACAGCCCTCAGATTGATGATGTGACTTTAATAGGGGTCAGGTACTGATTATCTGCAAACCCATTTGGTTGTTACACCTAACACAGTAAGATCAGGAATTGCTTCAATACGAACCAATGATGCATCACAATATTCAGTGTCACTACCGGTTGTCAGTATGTTTCCTCCGGAATCATATGTGTTTTGCTGGCAAACCTTACAATTCTTCTGGCATGACGTAAATGACAACGCAATAAAAACAAATCCGGCAGCATACATTAATATCCTTTTCATACAGATTATTTTAATAACAAAGATACAAAAACTCTTTTCTTCATAGTACTGAATTAATATAAAATGGTTGCATGTTAAAAAATATTATTGAGAATGATGCATCAAATCTTTGAAATGTCAGTCATTTGAGCAGGAATGAAAATAATTATAAATTGCATAAAAATTTATTGTCATGGAAGATTCAAAAATGAAAAAGCATGTAACCGTGGTTGGAGCAATTCAAATTGGCTTCGGGGTACTTGGTCTGATAGGAGCAGTTGCCGCTTTCTTTGCTCTTAATTTTGCGAGAAGTCAGGTTGGGGATGATGAAGTGGCAAGCGGGGTATTGAAATTGTTGTCAATCAGTGTTCCTCTTCTGATCGGGTTCCTGTCTACACTTGGCCTTGTCGGAGGTATAGGGCTTTTTACTTACCAGTCATGGGCAAGATACCTGGTAATTGTTGTCTCAGCTCTGGGATGCCTGAATATTCCTATCGGAACCCTGAAAGGCGTATATGCTCTTTGGGTTCTTTTACAGGATGATACAATTAAATTATTCGAACAGAAATAAAATTTTAGAAAAAATATTGAGTAGAGACGTCCAATTTGGGCGTCTCTACGTATTTTTGCCAGATAATTAACTACAATGTTATGACTGACGACAATAAGATCATTTTTTCGATGTACAGGGTGGGGAAATCATTCCCTCCTCACAGACAGGTACTTAAAGACATTTCTCTGTCATTCTTCCTGGGTGCAAAAATCGGGATAATCGGTTTAAACGGATCAGGAAAATCAACACTTCTAAAAATTATTGCAGGCATGGAAAAGGAATACCAGGGTGAGGTTACCTTTCTTCCGGGGTATTCTGTTGGACATCTCTCACAGGATCCATTGCTTAATGAGGACCGAAGTGTGAGAGAAATTGTTGAGGAGGGGGTGAAGGAAATTATGGAGATTATCAAGGAATTCGAAAAAATAAACAACAGTTTTGGCGAACCGGAAGTATATGAGAATCCCGATAAAATGCAACAACTGATGGATAGGCAGGCTGTGCTGCAGGAGAAAATTGACTATTCAGACGGTTGGAATATCGAACATAAGCTTGAACGTGCAATGGATGCCCTGCGGTGTCCTGACAGTGATGCGAGGGTTAATGTTCTTTCAGGCGGAGAGCGCAGAAGAGTGGCTTTATGCCGTTTACTTTTGCAGCAACCCGATATATTGCTGCTTGATGAACCGACAAACCACCTCGATGCCGAATCGGTGCAATGGCTTGAAACTACTCTTAAACAGTATAACGGAACTGTAATCTGTATCACTCACGACCGGTATTTTCTTGATAATGTTGCCGGATGGATACTGGAACTCGACAGGGGTGAAGGAATACCCTGGAAAGGTAACTATTCTTCATGGCTTGAACAGAAAGCAAAAAGGCTTGAGTCAGAGGAAAAGGGAAATGTCAAAAGGAGAAAAATACTTGAACGTGAGCTTGAATGGGTACGGATGTCACCCAAAGCACGCCATGCCAAATCTAAAGCAAGATTAGGCGCATATGAAAATCTTCTTAATCAGGATGTGAAACAGAAGGAAGACAAGCTTGAAATATTCATTCCAAACGGGCCCAGGCTTGGTGATAAAGTCATAGAGGCCAGATCAGTTACTAAATCATTTGATGATAAATTGCTTTTTGAAGGTCTTGAATTCAGCCTGCCTCCGAATGGAATTGTTGGTGTCATTGGTCCGAATGGCGCCGGAAAGACAACTCTTTTCAGGATGATAATGGGACAGGAAGAGGCGTCAAACGGGACATTTAAAATAGGTGAAACTGTTACACTCGGATATATTGATCAGGCACATTCAGCAATTGATCCTGCCAAAACTGTCTATGAAGTTATTTCCGGAGGTCAGAACGAGGTAATGGTAGGAAACCGCCTGGTGAATGCCAGAGCTTATGTTGCCCGTTTTAATTTCACAGGAGCCGATCAGGAAAAGAAATGTGGTATACTGTCAGGCGGGGAGAGAAACAGGCTGCATCTTGCTCTTACATTGAAATCAGGGGCAAATGTTCTTCTTCTCGATGAACCAACAAACGATATCGATGTCAATACTCTGAGAGCGCTGGAGGAAGGTCTCGAGAATTTTGCAGGATGTGCTGTAATTATTTCCCACGACAGATGGTTTCTCGACCGGGTCACAACTCACATGCTGGCTTTTGAAGGTAACTCAAAAGTCGTTTGGTTCGAAGGTAATTACTCCGACTATGAGGAGAATTATAAGAAGAGGGTTGCTGATACAACTCCTGCAAGGATAAAATATAAGAAGCTGGCGTAGGCAGGTGCAACAGCGCAACTTGAGATCCCTCGCTATCGCCCGGGATGACATTTCAAATAATAGTAAGATAGACATATAAAATAAACTTAAATAATTGATTATCTGAATGAAAACTAAAAACATATCATCTTTCATATCAACTTTTTTCATCTTTTTTTTGGCTGTCCAATTATCATCCGGGGCTGTTATATCGAGAGATTCTTTGAATGTGCCTTTATTTGGCAAAATTTATATTTATAACCGTACTACCACTCCTCAGAATGTAATTCTGATGATTTCCGGGGATGGCGGTTGGAAATCGGGAGTTATTGGTTTTTCTCAGACATTTTCTGATATGAATACTCTGGTAATCGGAATTGATATTCTGGAATATTTTAAGGATCTCAGGCAACGGAAAGATGATTGTTATAATGTTGCTGCCGACTTTGTACAACTTGCAACTGAGGTAGAAAAGAAATTTGATTTTCCTGATTATATACCGCCGGTAATTATGGGATATTCAAGCGGTGCAACACTTGTTTATGGGATACTGGCACAGGAGCGGCCAGGAACATTTATCGGAGGAATTTCCGTTGGTTTTTGTCCCGATATTGAGCTCCCTCATACGCTTTGTGAGATTAATGGCCTTACTGTTACCGCTGAGGTTCCGGGGAAACGATATATTCTTCAACCCGATGATGACCTTGTAAATCCATGGATAGTCCTTAATGGACGGTTAGATAAAATATGCAATTATCCTGCAGTTGTGGATTTTGTGTCCAGGACAAAAAATGCAGAATTAATCACTTTACCAAAAGTCGGCCATGGCTTTTCAAAGTGGAACGATTTTATGCCTCAATGGAAGGATGCCTATAGACGGTTAATCGCAAAATATGAAAAAGAAAAACCACCAAAGGTAGATATAGGTCAGGTTAAGAATCTCCCTGTGGTTATTACAAATTCCAAAATTCAGGACAGGCAGGCACCGGTCGCCTTTTTGATTTCAGGTGATGGCGGCTGGTATGGTTTTGAACAATCAATTGCTGATAATCTTGCCAAACAGGGAATTCCAACAGTAGGTCTGGATTCAAAAAAATATTTCTGGAATCGGCGAACACCTGAAGAGACCGCTATAGACATAGCTAAAGCTCTTAATTATTATGGTAATGAATGGGGCAGAGAGAAGTTTATTCTTGTCGGGTATTCTTTAGGTGCGGAAATTGTTCCATTTATTGTAAACAGATTACCGGAAGAGATGAAAACAAAGGTTTCATCTGCAGTACTCTTATCTCCGGCCACAACTACTGATTTTGAGATACATATTTCAAATATGCTGGGTATGGGCAACCGCCAGAATACCTACAATACTATCAATGAGATTATTAAGATGCAGAGCATCCCAACCCTGATAATTTTCGGAGAAGGGGAGAGAACGGAGATCCCGGGATTATTGAGCGGAACTTCTGTAACAATCCGAAAAATACCGGGGGATCATCATTATAAATTTAACCTGCCGCTGATTATGCAGACAATGAAAGAGAATAAAGTATTCTGAAAATCGTAACTTTGGATTAGTTATGTCCATGACAGAAGATAACACATCAGCCTCCATCCGGAACTTTTTTAAAGAAAAAGTTTTCATCTTTCTTAATGAAAATGCGAAGCTGATTACTCAATTTCTTTTTACTGCCCTTTTTATTATTCTGGCAGCATGGTTTACCTTTCATCAGAAACATGAATTGTTAACTGTCAGGAATATTCTTTCGGATGCAAACAGGTATTGGGTAATTGCTGGTCTGGGGCTTGTTGTCTTTTATATTTTTATTCAGGGAGTGATGTACGTTACATCTTTTGCTTCAATTGGCACGCACCTGAAGCTCTGGGATGCAATTATTCTTTTTCTCAAACGCAATTTCATCAGCGTTTTTCTTCCGGCTGGCGCAGTATCTTCACTGGCATTTTTCAGTAATGAAATAGAAAAAAAAGGAATCACCCGGACACAGGTTTATTTTGCCTCTTCCATTTATGCTTTTGTTGGAATTCTCTCTGTAGTTATAGTGGCGATACCAGCTTTTCTGTTTGTTGTATCGGGAGGGAGTTTAGGAATGGGAAAATGGTATGCACTTTCAGGAGTTATCCTTATTTTGTTGTTGTTTGGGTTTGTTTATTATTCCCTTCTGAGAAAAGGGAAACTTTACTATTGGATTGTAAAGATTTTTCCGAAGGCAGACCTTTTCATCGAGGAGCTTAAGAATAACAAAATTAACAGTAAACAATTTATTTATACAGTTTTAATCTCAATCCTGATTGAATTTGTAGGGATAACGCATGTTTATATATCGATGATAGCCCTGAATTTTTCCCCTTCGCTGTCAACAGCCATAATTGCATATATAGTTGTAGTAATATTTCTTATTGTATCGCCGTTTCTGCGTGGACTGGGGGCAATTGAAGTTTCAATGGTTTATGTGCTTACACATTCCGGATTCACGAATGCTGATTCGATAGCAATAACCCTGCTTTTCAGGTTTTTCGAATTCTGGCTCCCTCTTTTTACAGGCGTAGTCAGCTTCATGTTAAAGGTCGATAAGCTGATAATGCGGATATTTCCGGCAGTTTTGATCTTCGTTCTTGGTATTGTAAACATCATTTCTGTATTAACGCCTGCACTTCCTGAAAGGCTCAGGCTGCTTAAAGATTATCTGCTTGTTGATTTTGTGAGCTTTTCAAACAGTTTCGTATTTGTTGCAGGATTATTTCTTCTTGTCACAGCAGCCTTTATGTTAAGGGGATTACGTACAGCATGGTGGTTTGCCGTAGCGCTGAGTATTATTTCAATCTTTGGAAATATTGCCAAAGGTATCGATTATGAAGAAGCAACAATAGCATTTCTGATCGTCGGCTCACTGATAGCAACAAGAAAAGAATACCATGTAAAAACAAATCCAAAGCTGGGAACGGTGGGTTTGCAGACAGCCATGTTAAGTATGGCCGCTGTAATGTTGTATGGAGTGGTTGGATTCTACTTCCTCGATAAAAGGCACTTTCGTATTGATTTCAATATTTTTCAGTCGTTCCGGTACACACTTCAGAACTTTTTTCTTATTGGCAGCAATGATCTTATACCGCATGATGCTTTCGCCCGTGATTTTATTTACCTGATCAAGATAAGCGGTTTTGCTTCAATTTCATTTCTAATCTATTCACTTGTAAGACCATATGTTTTCAGAATTACTCCCGATGTTGAAGAAATTGTGCGGGCAAAATCTCTTACAAAACAGTTTGGAAATTCCTCTCTCGACTTTTTTAAAACATATTCTGATAAATTGATATTTGCACCTCCTGAGGTTAATGGGTTTATTGCCTATCGCGTCAGCAGAAATTTTGCCGTGGTTCTTGAAAATCCTGTTGCGGAAAGCATAGAGGAAATGAAAAGATGTATAGCCTCATTCAGTAAATATGCTTATGAGAACGGACTTAAGGAAATTTTTTACAGGGTGCCAAAAGAGAGTCTGCCTGTTTACAACGAATTCTCAAGGAAGAGCCTTTTCCTTGGTCAGGAGGGAGTGGTGGACCTTAACTCCTTTTCGCTTGAGGGGGGCGAGAAAAAATCTATAAGAAATGCATTGAATAAGATAAAAGAACAGGGTTATACAACACAGATAAATACTCCTCCTCTCCGTGATGGCTTGATCCAGAAACTTAAAGCCGTAAGTGATGAATGGCTGAAACTTACAGAACGCGAAGAAATTATCTTTTCACAGGGTATGTTTGTTGAAAAAGAGATAAAGGAACAAATTGTAATCTCTGTTGAAAACAACGAAGAAAAAATTATTGCATTTATAAATATTATTCCGGACTATGTAAAAAACGAAGGCACATATGATTTACTGAGGAAAACCGCCGATGCGCCCAACGGTATTATGGATTATATCCTCATAGAACTTTTTAATTATTTCAAAAATAATGGAATACAATATGTTAACCTGGGTTTTGCTCCTATGTCAGGTCTGAATGATCCTCATAATTTTACTGAAAAATCAATGAAGTTTGCTTATGAAAAAATTCGTTCATTTTCTCATTACAAAGGACAAAGGGATTATAAGGACAAATTTAATCCGCGCTGGAATGATAAGTTTTTGATTTATAGCAACGACTACGATCTGCTTCAGGTCCCGGGAGTATTAGCGCAGGTAATCAAACCCTGAAATTTGGTACTATATTATTCCGGAGCCAGACTTGATTTAACATAATATTTTTATACTTATTGAGAGAGGCCATAGGCCTTAAATTAATTATCATCGGGTAAAACCCGCAGATACTTTTAATGCAAATGATTTTCAATATTCATTTTTACGAAAATAATTGGCACATTTGTATCAATTGATAATCTCCATAAAATGAAGCGATATCTTTCTCTTATAAGTTTACTGTTTTGTATTTACGTATCTTCTTATTCTCAAAGCTTTACAGATAGCAATCTTCCTATTGTCTTAATAAATACTGATGGCGGAGTTGATATACCTGATGCACCCAGGGTATTTGCCGACATGAAAATAATTTACAGAGGAGAAGGTCAGCGGAATTATCTTACTGATCAGAATACAACGGGATATCTGAACTACAATGGCCGTATAAACATTGAAATAAGGGGTTCCAGCTCACAGACGTTGCCGAAAAAACAGTTTGGACTTACAACGTACAAGGCCGATAATGTAACAAAAGTCAATGTAAGCCTGCTTGGTATGCCGGCTGATAATGACTGGGTTCTCAACGGACTTGGATACGAGCCCTCGCTTATACGCGATTATTTATGTTATAATTTATCACGTATGATAGGGGAATATGCAAGCAGAACGGTCTATTGCGAAGTAATGATAAATGGCTCTTACAACGGACTTTATGTTCTACAGGAAAAAATAAAGCAGGGATCTTCCAGGGTTAATGTTATGAAAATTGCAACAACCGATAACAGCTTACCGAACCTCACCGGGGGATATATCACAAAAGCTGATAAAACGAATGCGGATGATCCGGTTGCCTGGACAATGCCCAGTTATGTCCTAAATAATGATGTCACATTCATTCATACCCTTCCAAAACCGGAAGATGTAACTCCTCAGCAAAACGACTATATCCATTCTCAATTTGAAATGCTAAGCAGTACCGCGTTATCCGGGAACACATCTTTAGAAAATGGATATCCATCAATTATCGATATCCCATCGTTCGTCGATTTCATGATAATAAGTGAGTTATCTGCAAATGCCGATGCCTATCAGTTTAGTACTTATTTTTATAAAGACAGGAATGGGAAACTGAAAGCCGGACCAATCTGGGATAATAACCTGACTTTTGGAAATGACCTGTTTCTATGGAACTTTGACAGGAGTAAAACAGATACATGGCAATTTTCTAACGGCGATAACGAAGGCCCTAAATTCTGGAAGGATCTTTTCACTGAAACGCAGTTCAGATGTTACATGTCAAAAAGATGGAATCAGCTTATACTACCCGGACAGCCTTTAAATCTTTCGGTTATTGATACCTTGATTGACCATACTATTGCAACTATCAGCGAGGCATCGATAAGGGAAAATATAAGATGGGGCACTGTGTATAATCTTTCGGCGGAGATAAATAATATGAAAGACTGGCTGAGTCTAAGAATTGCCTGGATGACATCAAATATTGGTCCATATTCAGATTGCAGCAATGTGGAAACACCTCCCCTTGTAATTACAAAAATCATGTACAATCCTAGTACAACCGTGGATTTTCCAAACAGCAAAGACCTGGAATTCATTGAAATAACAAATACCGGGAATAAAGCTGTAAACTTAACAGGAGTTTATTTCAGCGGGACAGGATTTGTTTATCAATTTCCTGTATATTCTGAAATTTTCCCAAATTCAACCAGGATACTTGCAAGCAATTCAACAGTATTCATGGCAAAATATGGATTCCAGCCCTTCGGGCAGTTTACAAGGAATTTATCAAACGAAGGAGAGAAGCTTGTTCTTGCTGATGGGTTTGGAAATGTAATTGACAGTGTCAGTTATTCAAACCTGCCACCCTGGCCTGATGCTGATGGTAACGGGGCTTACCTGCAATTAATCGATCCTTTGTCAGATAATAGTATTGCGTCTGACTGGACTGCAACCACAGATATTATTTTATCTGTAAAAGAGACTGAAAACAGTATAAAGTTGAAGTTTTATCCCACCCCGGTAAAAGATAAGATTACGATAGAATCTTCAGGAACAATAATAGTTCTGCAACTATTAGATTATCAGGGGAAAATATTAAAAACGATCCATGTTGACAGCGGAACATATAACCTTGACATGAGTTCTTATTCTCAGGGCATCTACCTGATTCAGGTAATTTCCCCGTCAGGGAATTTTCTGCAAAAAATTATCAAGGAATAAAGCCAATTCAACGGTTTAGACAACAAACCGATAAATTTTCTGTTTATAGGAATATATCAAGGAAGGCTGATTCAGCTAAGAAACAGAAACAGACGTATTATCTTGAAATATTGGGCTGACCAAAAGTCCTTCGTGAACCTTCGTGAAATTCCTGGAGTTCCTTTGTGGTAAAAAAGCTATAAACCACAAAGGGTCACAAAGTACATCACAAAGTAACACAAAGGAAAAACAGAAGAAATAATGTCTCAATAGAAACTCCCCAACTTAGATTGAATGACAACGAGAATATGTTTATTAATACTTGTTTTTTCATCGGTGATTTTATTACCGGGACATTCGGAAAACGAGACAATAAAATCAGCTACTATAAGTGGTTTCATAAAGGATGCAAAGTCGGGAGAAACATTGACCGGCGCTGTCATTTATCCTAAAGAGAATCCGGCAATAGGAATTACTTCAAATTCTTACGGATATTTTTCCCTTACACTACCAATCGGAAAATATTCATTAATAGTTCAGTTCATGGGGTATAAAACCAAGACTGTCCTTTTGGATTTAAAAGAAAATGTAAAGCTGACTTTTGATCTGGAGGAAGAATCAATCGCATTAAAGGAAATTACAATAACCGGTGAAAAAAACAATAATAATGTAGTACAAAGTGAGCTGATATCAAAGATTAATGTCAGGGAAATTCAAAATATACCTGTTATTCTTGGTGAAAAGGATATTTTAAAAACCATTCAGCTGCTGCCCGGAGTAACGCCGGCAGGAGAGGGCAATGCAGGTTTCTATGTACGCGGAGGAGGTGTTGACCAGAACCTTATCCTGCTTGATGAAGCACCGGTTTATAATCCCTCTCATTTACTTGGGTTCTTTTCAACTTTCAACTCCGATGCTATAAAGGATATTACATTATATAAGGGCGGTTTCCCGGCAGAATATGGCGGGCGGCTCTCATCAGTGGTTGACATTAAAATGAATGAAGGGAACAATAAGCAATATCATGTTTCAGGAGGAATCGGACTTATCGCATCACGTCTGGCTGTCGAGGGACCAATAGTTAAGAACAAAGGTTCCTTCATGATAGCTGCACGCAGAACTTATGCCGATCTTTTCCTAATTCTTCTTCCCCGTAACGGACCGGATTCCATTGCGCGTAAATCGACTCTTTATTTCTACGATCTGAACATGAAAGTCAATTATGAATTTTCAGAAAAAGACCGGTTATATTTTTCATGTTATCTCGGCAGGGATAATTTCAACCTCGGTGGTAATGTTGGTCTCAATTGGGGAAATGTCACTGCAACAACCAGGTGGAACCATATTATCAACGATAAACTCTTTTCCAACACTTCATTAATTTTCAATAAGTACAGTTATAATTTTAATGTTGTTGTCGGAAGTAAAACCATGAATGTAATATCACAAATTCAGGACTGGAACCTGAAAGAAGACCTTCATTATTATCTGAATTCAAATAATACAATCAAATTTGGTTTCAACTCAATTTATCATACATTCGTTCCCAGTAAAGTTGACAGTACTGTTTTTTTCCATGTCAAATCTGTCGATAACCGTTATGCGCTGGAAAATGCTCTTTACATTTCCAATGAACAGACAATTTCACCTCATCTTAAGGCAACATACGGATTACGCTATTCGATTTTCAGCTCAATCGGGCCGGGAACAGTATATACTTATGATCAGGTAGCAGATGTTGTTGATTCGGCAACATATCCTAAAGGAAAGATTTTCAGTACATTCGGTGGTTTTGAACCAAGATTGCTGGTTAATTATATCATCAATGATTCCAGCTCGGTCAAAGTTTCATACGCAAGAACCCGCCAGTACATACATTTGTTATCAAACACAACTTCAACTACTCCATTTGATCTATGGGTCCCAAGCAATATTAATATTTTACCGGAGATTGCTGATCAGTATACACTCGGTTATTTCAGGAATTTTTCAAATAACATGTTTGAGACTTCTGTGGAAGTGTATTATAAAACTCTGCAAAACCAGATTGATTACCGTAACGGGGCCAATCTTATACTGAACAGCAAAGTGGAATCGCAACTGGTATTTGGGAAAGGATGGGGATATGGTGCTGAATTTCTGATCAGGAAAAAATATGGAAAACTGACGGGCTGGATCAGCTACACCTTATCGAAAGCGAAAAGGAAATTCCCCGATATTAATGAAGGCAACACCTTCCTGGCAAAACAAGACAGACCTAATAACATAGCTATTGTAGGTATGTATGAGCTCAATCCGAAACTCACTTTTTCGGCCACATGGATTTTTATAAGCGGTAATGTTGTTACATTTCCAAGCGGCCGGTACGCTATCGACGGCAATATAGTGCCATATTATACCGAAAGAAACGGTTATCGGATGCCCAATTATCACAGGTTAGACATTGGCCTTACCTGGCAGCGGAAAAAAACAGCCAGATTTGAGAGTGACTGGAATTTCTCTATCTACAATGTTTATGCACGTGCGAATGCTTACGCCATAAATTTTCAGCAGGATCCCAATAATCCCGAGAAAATGCAGGCAGTGCAGTTATCTCTCTTCCGGTTTGTTCCCGCCTTTACCTATAATTTCAAGTTTTAAAGAGTTGCAGAAATGAAAATAAGAACGAAAATAAGACCAAAGGTTGCACTCGAATTTGTTTTATCATTGGTTACTATCCTGGTATTCCAGGGTTGTCAGAAAGTTATCAATGTTGATCTGAACGAAGCTGCGCCACGTATAGTCATCGAGGGGTTGATCAGCGACAAACAGGGCCCTTATACTGTTACGATAAGTAAATCGGGAAGTTATTTTAATCAGCCTGTTTTGCAAACTGTTTCAGGAGCACAGGTTATTATAATGGACAATTGGGGTATAACCGATACTTTAAACGAAACAACATCCGGTGTTTATATTTCTTCAAAAATATGGGGAATTCCGGGAAGAACATACAATATAAAAGTTATATCCGAGGGTCAGGAATATGATGGTTCCTCCACAATGTTCAGTCATGTCAAGATCGATTCCCTGACTTTGGTAAGAAACCAGTCTCAGCGTTTGGAGCTTGGTGGAAACCCTCATAACCAGACTCATGTTGACATTCATTGTTTTTTCAAAGATCCCGAAGAAAAGAACTTTTACAGGGTGAGAGTTTTTAAGAATGATTCCATTAATACACAGAGCTACAGGCTGTATGATGATCAATATACTAACGGTGAGGAAACCGAATTGCGTGCTGCAAATGCAACTGTAGGAGACACTTTCAGGATCGAGCTTTCATCGCTCGATCAGCAAACATATGGGTATTACCGGACTCTCGCAGACCTGCTTTATACTAATCCCATCTTCGGGTCAACACCTGCTAATCCTAATAGTAATCTCAGCAATGGTGCTTTAGGTTACTTCGGGGCATGTGCTGTATCATCCAAAACGATCATAATTACAGAGTCCATGATCAATTCAGTAAAATTAGGTCAGTAATCCTATTTCTTCAGACTTGCTTTGGAAAAAATGTACTCGGGAATTTTAGTATTGAATTCAATTTCCATCATCTGGAACTCAGTTCCATCACCCTCTTTAAGCACATCTTTAAATAATATTTTTTCAGGATACCACCTTCCCTGTATTTGCTTTACATCAGATAGTTCCATCCTTTTCAGCAATACACCGCTTTTCGCGTAAAGTTCTTTCCTTAACGGAATGTAACGGTCTTTATCTACCCATACTTTTTGGGTCTGATAAGCCACATCGGGAGTATTTGCAGTAAGAGTAATGACCCAGCAATCGCGGTCTGAAATTATTTCTTTTCCATCTATCTTGCCTGTATAATGATTAAGTAAATGCGGATCTTCCATCATATCTTCGTATGACAGGTCGGAGCCCATTACTGATTGCCTCAGCATATGCCCCGAAATCTGGATTATCCTGTCGGTTTCAGGCGAAAAGATCCAAAGCTGATCAGCAAGTTTAAGCATTTTAGTTCCCTGTTCGCGTGGAGGGGACAGGTACTCAGTGTATGATTTTTTCTCCCCTGAGCTCCATGATCTGGATTCAAGGGTACGGATATTTCTGGGGTTATGTATTATCATTTTTGAAGTAAAAACCCTGCTATCTGCCGACATGTTTTTGTCTACTTTTTCTATTATTTCCTTTGCTGAAGGATTCTGTGCATTTAATGAAACACACAGCATAAACATTGGTATAACTATTTTTCTCATGCTTCTAATTCTTTAAAAAGGTAAGCTGTTTTACGTTTGTAAATTCCAATTCCCGAAAGCATTGTTCCGATTACAGTGGATAATAGTCCGGGAATAAATCCGATAAAAAATGCAGCAGTGGTAATCCGGGTATGAAAGACTGCCGGCATAAGTATAGTTGCATTTTTCAGCATTGAACTAAGATCCAGTCCATGATGCTGCAGGTACAGTGATCCGAGCAAACCGATTGATGTACCTATGAATGAACCAATAAGTCCAATAAGAACTGACTCATATATCATGGTTTTGTATATATGCGAATAATCCTCGCCTATTGCCAGTCGGATTCCAAATTCCGGATATCTCCTCAATCCGCCCAATAATCCTGCATTCCACAAAACCAATGACATAGACAAAACAAAAATAAAGACAGCGAAGGCTCCCAACCCTTTGATCTGATCCATCATTTTGCCAAGATCGTTTTGCTGACGCAGGGTAATAATGACCGGTGAATATTCATCATTCGAAGCAGGGAAGAGTCTGTTAAAACTGGCGACAACCTGACCAATTTTCTTTTCATCATAATAATTATCTGCAAGATAGCCTACTATTTCGCCTGCAGCATTATCCATATCCAAAGCTTTGCGAACATCTTCAATATCTGCAATAACCGAACCATGGTCCATAGGGCCGGTTCCAAAAACGATTGTACCACTGACTATGTAATTATACATTGCCATGCTGCCGTTCATGGTAGAGCCAATAAGAGTCACTGTATCACCCGGGTTCACTTTAAGCTTCCCCGAAAACTCTTCGCTCATAAGTATCTCTCCTGAATGAACCGGCAGTCTTCCTCTTCGTAATGATTTTTCGAGATTGAACCTTTCGATTTCAGAATGATCACCGGAAAACAAATCAATACCAAATCCCATTGCCGGACCCTGTGCCCGCGTTTCACCCTTAGAATCAGGGGCATCAATCAGTCCCCCAAAATGAATTCGCTGACACCATTTCATTTCAGGAAACTCTTTTTTCAACTTTATCAGGAGAGTATCAACGTTAATAAGTGCAAGATCATTAGGTATCTGGTCAACATTCTTTGCATAAGCTGCAGTCATAATCTTCACATGACCGGCATTGAAGCGGGCATTCAATTCTATACTATCGTTGAGAATACCATTTAACCAGCAAAACAGAAATACAGTAAGCATTACCCCTATGATAACAATAACAACAGGAAGAAGGCTTCGTTGCTTATCTCTTAATATTCCTTTCAGCAAAAACCTGATCATTGTATTTTCCCCCTTAAAGCTTCTGTTGGTTTCATTTTGGCAATCCTTCGTGAAGGCATATAGCTTACAATGGTTGTGGTAAGCATGATAAGAAGAATAGTTGTGACAACCAATCCCAGGCTATAAGCAGGATAAAGTCTATCTGCCACTGCCAGTCCAAAACCTTTGCTGCCTCCCGGTATTGAAATTCCATGGCTGGCCTGCAAGGCGAGCAATGGAATTCCATAAAGTGCCGCAAGAAGGCCTGCCAGAACTGAAATAAGCGAACCCTCAATTGTGAAGAGACCTACTACCTGTGATCGTGTCATTCCAAGAGCAATGTAAGTACCTATTTCTTTTTGCCTTCTGAAGATGGACAATACCTGTGTATCAAAAATAGCAAGCATGGCAAGACTTAGCAGGATGATGTACAACACAATTCCTGCTACCGATTTCATTTTAATCATGTCGGTAATGGATTTTAGCAGAACTTCATTATTCCTGAATTTCCATCCTTCGGCAAGAATACTGCCTTGCTCCTCTTTATCCGAAATAATAATAGTGGCTTCACCGGGCATTCCTATCATCTTTTGCAGATGATCAAGCGGAACCCAGATCTGACCCATATCAACTGAAGGCACGTCGGAATCAAATATTCCAATTATTTTTATGCTGTTTGCATCGAAAGTTCCATGTACATCGCGCCACCTGAGAGTAATTAAATCACCCTCCTTCATACCGTTATCAATTGCAGTATTCCTGCCGATTAATGCTGGTATTTCTTCACTGTTTTTAGTAAATAATGAGCTTGGTATTTTCAGCAGCTTCTGGTTTGAGCTGATTCCCTTGATCAGAATGCTTTGAATACGTCCACGCGGATAGATTGTTCCTTGTGTAATAAGTATGGGAACAATATTACCGGTTGAGACAAGGGAATCAAAGGCTGAAGGAATTTTTGCATGTGCTTCCGTTAAAGAGAAAGGATCGTAAGGATCATAGCTGGTCTGCCAATACTGACCCCCACCTGTTTCCCAGCTTATTGTTTCGTTCTTTGCCTGTCTGTCCCATCCGTCAAGCAATCCTTTATGCCAGATGATAATTAAAAAGGAAAAAGACAGAACAATCACATTGAGCCAGGTTCTCATGCCTGCACCAAATAGGTTCTTTGCTGCGAGTTTGAATAAAAGTTTCATGATTACCGCGATTTAATTATTGGTAATTTCATCTTTTGCTACTTTACCGTCAATCAGTGAGATCTTTCGCCTGAGATAACCTATCACCTTATCATCGTGTGTAGCGAAAATGAATGTTGTCATGAATTCCTTGTTCAGCTGAACCATCGTTTTGAGAATATGATGTGAGTTTGCAGCATCGAGGTTTGCTGTGGGCTCATCTGCAAGGACTATTTCAGGTTTCTTCACCATTGCCCGTGCTATGGCTACTCTCTGGCATTCGCCACCCGAAAGCTGTGCCGGTTTTGATTTTGCCTTATCAGTAAGACCAAGCCACTCAAGCGAGTCCATCACCATTTTCCTGCGTTGACTGTCATCAAGTTTGAGCAGGAGCAGGGGGAATTCGACATTTTCGAAAACAGTATAAACCGGAAGAAGGTTATAACTCTGAAAAATAAATCCAAGCCGTGATCTTCGCAGCAGGGCAGCCTGCTTTACATTCAGATCGCTTATCGACTGTCCGAGCACCACGGCTCTGCCTTCAGAAGGAGAATCAAGAGAACCAATAATGTTCAACAGCGTTGTTTTCCCGCTGCCACTGGGACCAACAACGCCTGTAAACTCAGCTTTCCCGATCGTAAGGTCAATTCCGTTCAGTGCCGTGAATCTGCCACTCGCGGTGAGAAAGTACTTTTTGAGGGCTTCAATTGAAATGAGTGTTGAATTTTCCATGATATTTATTCAAAAATTAAAAACTGCCATAAACTGTATTCCTTTTCCGGAAAACATATTATTTCCGGATATGTTATTATAAATCGCAAATTTTTCGGGATTCCAGAAGAGGAAGAGATAATAGGTCCAGTTATCGCTTTGTCTTTGCAGATTAATAAACCGGTACCATGATTTATCTGTCCAGCTGTAGTAAATAATGCTTCCAATTCTGTTAATTCCTATCGGGTAATTTACTGTAAGTGAGGAGAATGTCTGATTTGCACCTGCATTCAATATCTCTCCGGCAGTACTGTATCTGAAAAATTCCGATGACATATATAATCCGTTTCCGATACCGAATGTATAGTCAATCCCAAGGGTGAATAATTTGGTCCAGGGCGGGAAATAAGCAGAATCAAGTATGCTATGAGTGAGGGAATACTCTGCCCATATCCCCGGACCAATATCCCATTTGCCATCCAGTCCGATCTTATCTTCCGGATAAGTTGCGGCACCATGAATCTCAGCAGAATTTAATATTCCCGCTAAATTTGCTGTTCGGTGATTATATGATACAGCCACTTCGCCTTTAGGAACCGGTAACTGCATCCTGCCTCCGAACTCCGGAATATTTCTGACTGTAGGAACTGTTTCCCAGCCCATGGTTTTATCATTTCCCCAGAGAACCCATAACCATGCATTCGCATTATTCTGAAAATAGTATCTGCCAAGAAGGCCATATACACCATCGGTAAGCTGGAGAGGATCGCGCGGGTCGATATGGTCGAACCACATCAGAGGACGAAGCATAGCGGCAGATCCAAAATTAATTTTTTGAAGTCCTGCCCTGAGCTCAAACCGTTCACTGCTTAACCTTACCCAGAGCCTGTATGGTTTGATTTTTAAATCAGTTGCATCGTTTTCCGAACCGGTGTATTGATAATTCAGATAGCTGTCGAATGATAATTCAGAATCGAATTTCAGATTGGTATTAAGGTTTTTTCCAATGGAAAGAGTAGGCAGGAATCTTGCTCCTGCCTGGACCTGAACAGGAGTGGCAAAGTCTAAACCTTCGTTTGCATCCACCAGTCCTTTAAATTTAAAAATACTGTCCTGGGCATGCAGTTGAGGCAGCATTAGAAAAAGGAGCAGGCTTATATTTAATTTCAGGTTCCTCATTTATTGTTTTCTGATCTCGCGCGGCATAATACCATAAAAAAAGAAATTCATAACTTCTGCAATCATTTGTTCAGGATTCGAATAAATTCCGACCAATCTCTGATCGGTAAGCATTTCTGTTAAATTGTTAAGAAAATAAAGCATAAACTCGGGTTTGACGTCATTGCGGATTTCTCCTGTTTTCTGTGCTTCACGGATATCCTCAAGATAAACCCCAATCATCTTTTTTTTGATAGTTTCTATGGTTTCTGATAATTCTTCCTCCTGATTTTTATATATGTCATCCAAGAGTTCCTGGCTCATTTCATGAGCATTGCTCATTTTAAGATCAACCATCTTTTTAACCTTTTCTTCATAAGGAATATCGCTGTTATATATTTCCTTATATGCTTTTACTCCGGTTTCAAAAAGATCTTCTATAAGATACTTTGCAATAGCTGTTTTATTACTGAAGTACTTATAGCATGTCATTTTGCTTACACCAGCTTCCTTACAAATCTCTTCAATGGTGACCCTTCTTATTCCATGTTTCCAGAAGAGTGATTTAGCTGCAAAAACAATAGCACTAAATTTCTCAGATTGTTTTTCCATACATTACGAAATATTTAAAAGTGTACAAATATAATATAATAATACAAATAACGTATATTTTATGTCGAATAGTTTTTTTAAGCTACCTATTGGTCTGATAATATTCCATGAGATTACCTTCGGTGAGCTCGGTTCCTCGCTGGCGCTACTATTGACATTGAATGAAGTGTTCTGGCAATGGTTGAGGGAGATCCCTCATTCCGAATGAATCCTGTATAGCGGGAGGAATGAGGAATCTCCAATCGAATGGCAAAATGCAGGAAATGTGAGAGAGAATAAAATTATTGTTATAAATTTTTTAATAACCAACTAGAAGATGAACAAGACGAAGCCAACATCCCTGCATTTATATAAATAATTACCGATATTCAATTAAATCAATTCATTTTTTTTGTTTAACTTTAATATGAAATGTGATCGTGAAGGTCAGATAAAAGTATTATATAAGTGTGTATATCAGCGCATTAATAATGTGATACTTCTGTGACTGACGGGGCGGTGGCGTATTAAGTGCTATTTAAATTCTCGCTGTATGAAAAAAAAGATTATTCTAAAAAGGGTTTTTCACCGTGATAAGTGGCGTATACTGATCTCATTCATTTATGATGGAAGTTTAACAGGAATGATAAAACAAATTGATGGCAGTCGTTACAGCGACAGCTACAAAGCCTGGTATGTTGATGATGATGAAGAAAAACTGAAGCAGATTCTCATGACATTCAGGGATACTGCAGACATCGATATATCTGGTCTCACTAAAAGCGCTAAATATGATATTTCGAAATCAGCGGAAGAAGAGATGGATAATTTCACTCCTGAATCTGAAACTGATTTACCAGAGAGCATACCTGTGTTGACCCCTCCAGAGACAGAAATGATACCCACCAGAAGAACAATTGAAAATATTGTCGACCGGATACGGTACAGTCCTGTTGAATTCAGGATCAATGAACAGGACGGCAGGCTGGCAGTCAGGTTTACAGGGCATTACGATGGAGAGTGGATTGAAGAGATTAAATCTTTCGGAAGTTTCTATTATGATAAGCTCCACAAAGAGTTTCTGCTGCCATGGTCAGTAATGACAGGCGATTCGCTTTCCGATTATTTTTCATCGCGGGGTGTTGAAGTAAATATAATCAAATCAGCTCCGGCAGAAGGACTGAAGAGCGCCAGGAAGGAGATGGGTGACGAATTGCGGAACAGGGTTCTTGGAGAAAAGGCGCTTGAAGGCCTTGATCTTATGAGTCGTTATCTTGATGAAGTAAGATACAGTAACAGAACAAACGAATCTTACCTGGCGCTTCTTGAATTGTTTTTCAAGTATTTCAATGAAAAGGATCCTCTGGCAATTTCCATGGAGGAGGTTTCGGAATTTATTTATGATTTCATTATAACAAATGGATATTCGGCATCTTATCAGAATCAGATGATTTCTGCCATCAAGACTTTTTACAGGATATCGGGAAGGAGTCATATTGATCTTCAGTTATTTGAGCGCCCAAGAAGAAGCAGGGCACTGCCCAAGGTTTTTTCAAAGGAAGAGGTAAAAAGGATACTGAATGCTACGAGGAACACAAAGCATAAGTTGTTATTATGGATAATATATTCGTGTGGATTAAGAAGATCAGAGGTGACCAATATCAGGTTAACTGATCTTGACCGTGACCGGGGCGTACTTCATATAAAGGAAGGGAAGGGGCGGGTCGACAGGATAGTACCTGTTTCAGGGAAGGTATGGGATAAGCTCGATGAGTATATTGATGGTTTCCATCCGGGGAAGTATCTTTTTGAGGGTCAGGCAGGAGGCAGGTATTCTGCAGAGAGTGTTTACCGGGTTTTCAAGCAGGCGCTTCAGAAGTCAGGCATTAAAAAGGATGTGGGTGTTCATAGTCTCAGGCACAGTTATGCCACACATCTTCATGAGAGCGGATTGGATATTAGGTATATACAGGAATTATTAGGGCATAGAAGCTCGAGGACCACAGA
>Ga0208478_1000037_pt1 | contig 54611 bp, 47 predicted proteins | sample NGESurdeep072012_5_FD_184462 | JGI IMG/M metagenome (GOLD analysis project Ga0208478, IMG submission 184462) | Arctic peat soil microbial communities from Barrow, Alaska - NGEE Surface sample 415-2 deep-072012 (SPAdes) | ecosystem: Environmental > Terrestrial > Soil > Wetlands > Peat ...
CACCTGCGGTCGATGCGCTCGAAAGAACCGAGTGATCGAAGTCTCGAATTCAGGCAACCGTTGGAGACGTTTGCGAGCAACTCTCCTCTGCAACGGTTAAGGGGAGTCGCGAAATACCCAGCAGGCCCACGCCGACGCAGGTGGCTTCGGGAGCGGAGGACAAGACGCCTGGCTTAGGCCCGACGGGAGACGAATCAGCTCCCAGATGTAGGTCGGCGCGTTCGTTGTGTCAATGTCATCAGTGGTCGTATAAGATTGGACTGAAGGAAAGCTGGCCGGAGACGATTCACCTTGAATTCAGAGGGGAAATGGCAGTGACTGCGTTGGATGGGAGAGACGATCCCCTGAGGTATCGTTTCTTCCAACCGTCTACGCCGAGCCGCCTGCTTCGAACAGGCGGAAACTAGCCGCTGCTAGTCGCGAAGTCGATCTGTCCCGTCGTCCCAACATCCTCTTGGCCGCGGAGCGCACAGGTGAACGATCAAAATCACAAACCGCCACCCGAGAATCGTGCGATCGCTCAGGCCGAAGACCCGCGTCAGGCAGGCGAAGACCTGTACCGCGACTTGGTCGAACACAGCCACGACCTTCTGTGCACGCACGATTTGGAGGGAAGACTCCTGTCCGTCAACCCCCTGCCCGCACGCCTCCTGGGTTACGAAGTCGAGGAGTTGCTCCAGATCCCAATGCGCGAGTTTCTGGCTCCCGAATACCGCCACCAATTCGACGCGTATTTAACCAGAATCCAGCGAGATGGGGTTGCGGAAGGATCGATACTCCTGATGGCGCGAAATGGGGAGAGAAGGATCTGGGAGTTCCACAACACGCTCCGCACCGACGGTCTTGAGACACCGATTGTGCGCGGCATGGCGCATGACGTCACCGAGCGACACCGAGCGGAATCAGCTCTACGAAAGAGCGGGGAGCGATTCCGGGTTGCACTCAAGAACTCCCCTGTCATGGTTTTCAATCAGGATCTGGACTTGAGGTACACCTGGATCAACGCCCCTGTTCTGGGCTGGGCGGACGAGGAATGTCTCGGACGAAGCGACGCGGAAATTGTCGGCGGAGACGAAGGCGATCGGCTGACGGCAGTCAAGCGGGCCGTTTTGGAAACAGGTACGGGCGCTCGCACGGAAGTGAGTGTCACTTTCCTTGGCGAAAGTCACTACTTTGACCTGACCGTAGAACCGCTGTATAACCGACGCCGAGATGTGGTGGGGATTACCTGCTCAGCCGTAGATATCACCCCAACCAAAAGGCTTGTGCGGCGGTTGCAGGAGTCCCTCGCGAAAAACGAGTTCCTCGCCACTCATGACCCATTAACCGGTACGCCGAACCGGCGGCTTCTCGAGGACAGGTTTCAACAAGCTCTCGCTCGCGCCGATCGCCAGCGACACAAGGTAGCGGTCCTCGCCCTCGATCTCGACAATTTCAAGGGCGTGAACGACACCTACGGACATCGGGTGGGGGATTCCTTGTTGAAGAGCGCTGTAGCACGTTTGCGGGGAAGGCTGCGCGCTTCAGATACTCTCGCTCGTACCGGTGGCGACGAGTTTACCGTTCTCGCTGAGGTGACTGATGCACATGGAGTTCGAACCCTGGTTTCAGCCCTGGAACTGGCGTTTGTTCTACCCCATAGCGTGGAAGGCCGGCTTGTGACCGTCGGCATCAGCATCGGCGCAGCCTTGTACCCTGACGACGGAGGCAGCGAGGACGAACTTCGGTTGGTTGCCGACAAGGCCCTGTATGTTGTCAAGCGTTCCAGGAAGTCCGACTAGAGGGCATTTCGGGAGAACCGAGGTCTGGAGTTTACGGTGGAACATTCTTGCATCGCTCAAGTTCGAACTGATCACCCCGACTTTGCCGCCACCGTCACAGCAGCATGATCGCCAACCCACATCGCGTAGCGCGGCCTTTCCCAGGGTGTCATCGCGCCGACAGAGGTTCGCAGGGGGGGCGAACTTCATCGATCGCTGCAAGGTGTGGCTGGTTATTGAGCGCTGCGGAAGGGGGTCGACGAATCGCGCCGTAGTGGGGGCCAGAGCGACGCGAGTCCCTATCGTCACCTAAGATCCGCACCCCTACCGATGGGCTTGCTCGTAACCACGATTATGGTCTGCCAGAACGTGCAGCAGGATCGAACCAGTTGTCAGACGCTGTTCACTCCGCTACGTCGCCGTGCTGTTTGACCTGCCGGGCAGCCCGGAGTCCACCCCCATGGAGATCGAGCGGGGCTCCCCGTGAACGACATGCACGTCTCGCCCCCGACCCTAGCGCTACCTCCTGCACCCCTTCCTCTCCTGCAACCAGGGGCTGTTAAGAAAAATTCAGGATCACCGATACGTTAGTGTAGGGAGGGACTACGTATCGCTGGTTTCCGGAAAGGGTCTAAGACCTTTTGCTGTTGACCACCGAACCCGGACACTCCTTCAGTAGCGAATTGCTTTTGGCGGGCACGACGACGCTGAAAGGCTTTACACAGGATGGGTATGATGGGCGATCGGAAGAGCAAGAAGACGGGCACGACATCAGCTACCAACGACGTAACCACGCTCCGCGGCATCACCCGTCGGGAGTTTGTAAAGTACTCAGCCGGGACCCTGGCAGGCATTTATTCTGGAGGGTTCAGCACGGTCTGCAGCGCGAGTAGCGGCTTGAACGCCGCTGAGTACCGGATTGACTCCCACGTAGCCACGACGCTCCAGAGAATGATCTCTTTCCCTCTCCCAGCCAACCCGAGCGGTCCTAATTCAGGCACGGGCCTCTACATCACTGAGCTGATGCAGATTGCCGAGTACGGCAAATATGGCTATGGTGCCTACACGTTCTCCGGAGGGCTGCCTGCGGCCCGTCGATTTGACCTCATGCCGGAGGGTTACTCGGCCCGCGCGGCGGCGCTCACCCGGGTTCATCGGCTACTCCATTTCTTCGCGATCAGCGACATTCATATAACCGACAAGGAAGCGCCCAACCAGTTGCTCTATCTGCAACGAGAGGACCCTGTCCACGCGGGGAATGCGACATCGATATGCTCGCCGGTCATGCTATACACAACTCAGGTCCTCGATGCCGCTATGCAGACGGTCAATCGACTGCACCAGGGCACGCCATTTGACTTCGGCATCTCACTGGGCGACGCCTGCAACAGCACCCAGTGGAATGAGTTGAGGTGGTACATCGATGTCATCGACGGCAAGGTGATCACCCCCAGCTCCGGTGCGCATCTCGGAGCCGACACCATCGATTATCAGAGACCGTTTAAAGCCGTGGGGCTCGACAAGTCGATCCCCTGGTACCAGGTGCTCGGCAACCATGACCACTTCTGGCTCGGTTCAGTGCCGGTCGATGCCCATCCCGATCTTGGTATTCGCCACTCCTATATCAGTGGCACCGTCTGGGCCACGGGAGACATTCTCGCCCCGGACCTGTCAACAGCAACCTTCCCATGCATCTTCGACACTTCGCTCGGCATGAAGAAACGATCTTTTTATATGGGCGTACTCGACGGCTCGACTCTCCACGGCGATCTGAAAGATGCCGGGCCGGTGGCTGCGTTCTCACGTCCCCCGACGGTGGCGGCCGATCCCGACCGTCGCTCGCTTTTTAGAGCCGAATGGATCCGGGAATTCTTCCATACAACTAGCAATCCAGTTGGCCATGGCTTCAATTTGGTCAACCAGAGAGGCCCGCAGTGGAAAAGTGGCTTTGCCTGTTATAGCTTCGTGCCAAAGTCAGAGCTACCAGTCAAGGTCATTGTCCTGGATGACACCCAGTCGGAGACTGATGGCTCTCACGATATTCATGGGCATGGTTTTCTCGATACGGCGCGATGGAACTGGCTGAAGACCGAACTTGCTGCCGGTCAGGCGGACAATCAGCTCATGATCATCGCAGCCCATGTCCCAATCGCTGTTGCCAATATCGGCTCTGAGGTGGAATGGTGGGACGCTGACGGTGATCCACATGCGACCGAGAGGAATGCGGTATCGTTGACGGAACTCGTAACCGCCCTCCAAAACACCCCGAATCTCCTCCTGTGGATCGCCGGGCATCGTCATCTCAATACTGTGAAAGCATTTCTGCCACCTCCTGGTGGTGGCCCGGAAAATGGTTTCTGGCAGGTTGAAACCTCATCGTTACGGGATTTTCCACAGCAGTTTCGTACTTTTGAAATCTGTCTCAACAGCGATTATTCCATTTCAATTGTTGTCATCAATGTCGATCCGGCTGTGGCAGAAGGGACGCCAGCCGCGACGTCGCGCACGTATGCCATTGCGACGCAGCAGATCGTTCAAAACGACCTGCGTCCCAACAACCGCAACATCTCCGCCATGCCTCTTCCTGCGGGTGCGATTCCTGTCGACACTATGGATCCAACCAGGCCGCAGGGTGTTCCATCCGCAGCCAGCCCCTGTAGCGATCCGACGGTTGTTTATGGCACGGTGCCCGATGTTCCCTACTGCGCCTCCTACAATGCGGAACTCTTTAAGTACTTGAATCCCCAGTCGAGGATGCATGCGGCCCTGCGGAAAATGTTTCCACGCCACTAGCAATGTAGCGTCGCGCTCCTAGCTACTCTGACGACTTGCAGGAACACCGAGAGCACGTGCGCACCTGACTTCGCCCATTCCCCTGCGATTTCTGCTGCACAAAGCCACTCGGCACAATTGCCAGAGGAATAGGGCAGGAAAGCTCGTCTTGCTGGAGTTCCACTCGCAACATTTATTTCTTCAGAGCCCTCTCATCTGCCGGTTAACCGGCTTTCCAAAAACGCGGCCGGACTCAGCGGGCGATCTTGCCCTCCTCGCCGTATTCAAGGGCGGTGATTCCTGCGGCGCTAATCGCCGGCGATTACGAGCGGTTCCGAAGTAGGTGTATCCGATATAGGTGTATCCGATAATAGATATCCGCAGTGGCGAAACCAAGCGGTGGCGTTGTGAGGTGTAACAGCGGCCATCGCCGTCGCGACTGCCTTCTCCAGCAGGTCGACCGCCCGGGTTTTTGCTGCGTGCAAGCACTCCTTGATCTTGGCCCAGCAGGGCTCGATGGGATTGAAGTCGGGCGGGTAGGGCGGCAGGTAGAACAACTCCGCTCCGGCTCGCTCGATCAACGGCCACACCTCGGGATGTTTGTGGGCCGACAGGTTGCCCATCATTACCACTTGACCAGGACGTAGCCGGGGACATAACACCTGTTCCAGGTAGGCGAGGAAGACGTCGCTGTCGGTGGGCGACTCGATGTTGCGGGTACGGCGGGCCAATCCTGAGGAACGATCATCTGGGGATCAAAACGCACCAGGCGCTGGAGCGGGGCATGGCTGTCCAAGCTGCGAGACTACCAACGGAGAGCGAGGGCGGAAGCGGCGATTCCGCTGACCCGGGTACGGCCCAAAGGGCTTGACTCTTTTGATCAGCTCGAGAGCGTCTGGGTTGCTGGATTCCGATTTGCAATCCCCGTAGCGACGCTCAATCGCCAGATCCTAGTCGAGGTGGCCGCGGCGCGCAATGCCGGGAAAGGACAGTCGACGAAGATGGAGTTTGTCCACGACTAGCTCACCGGCCGGCAATTCCTGGAGCGCGTCCACTCCATCATGGAAGAATTCGTTGCGATGCAGGACGACGTGGAGCGGGAACGGCGAGCCGTTACTTGCATGTAGGCGAAACGGGAGGAACACATCCGGGTGGTCATCGAAACTACCGGAGGTCTCATGGCGATTTACAAGGAATCGCCGGCCACTCCCGAGCCGATATTGCGAGGCTGGAGATGAACCTGTTGTCGGTTGTAGAACGCGGGTAACGAGCCTGGCTAATCACCCGGTGTGTAGTATGCCTGCCTAGCTTGAATCCGAGCTTCCCGAAAAGCACGCAGCTTGATCCGTAGCGAGTGAAAGCCGGGCGCATTGTCAACGGGACGAAAGGTGAGAAGGTACTGGACGGCGGCCTCCCGCTCAATTTGCGCCAAGGCCTCGACCAGCTCGCGGCCGGAATGGGCAACGAACGCTTGGCCGCCGGTTTCCTCCGCGATGCGCTGCAGGGGCCAGTCGCCCACCAGTGGCGTGCGTCCCCTGTGTGAGGTCACGGTGAAGACCCGGGTTTCCGTTTGCTGCGCAATCTGAATGACATCGGAGAGCTGGTGCAAGCTCTGCGTGTCTAGGCCGTCGCTCACGACCACCAGTAGGTGACGCCTGGGCTCTCCGCCTTGGTTGAAATCCATGTGATTCCTGCAGGCGCTATATAGGGCGTCATAGAGGATGGTGCCGGAGCTGTGGCCGGAGCGATGTTCGGTCCAGTCAAACAGCGACGCAAGCTGCTCATCGCCGGCCGTCCAGGTTCGGGTTTCCTGATCAAGGGCGGTGAGGAACGTCAGGTCACGACCGGAATGCTGCACGGCTCTCACCAATTGCGAGACTGGGTCTCGTTCCGTTGGGAGAGTCTTGCGGAAGGAGTCGCTGGCGTCGAGCATAATCTCAAGGGTAAGCGGCAGCTGGTCTGGCCGAACGGAGATCATGAAGCGCTCGACCGGTATTTCATCTTCGAAGACCTCAACATCGGCGGGCGAAACCTCTGGCGCAGGCCTTCCGGCTTTGTCAATCACCGAAAATTCCACCCGGACCTCAGGAACAACATGACGGATCGTGTATTCTGCCGGCATCGGGAGGCTGCTGCGAAATAGCCACTCGGGAAGTGCCGTTGCAGTGGAAACCCCTGCCAAATAATTGGATGGGGCGCTGGCTCCAGGCTCAGCCACGCCCGATTCGCCTGCGCAACAGCCGCCAGCACTCGCCATTGTCGACAGGCCAAGAAAAAGCCAAGTACCCAGGGCAAGCATTCTCATGGCAGCCAGCAAGTTCCCCGAACGCAGCCTGAGGTTACGGCAGGATCCGCTTCGCCTGAGTTCGCCCGGTTCAGCCCCGCTCGAGGTGGACCTGTTGGAGGTTGTCAGCTGCAGGAGGCGACGTACGTCGGTGTATATCCCGGAACGTGCACTGTCTGGGCCCATTCGATGTAGGTAAGAGCAACTCAGCTGCCACCGGCATCGCCTGACTATCAGGCCACGAAACTGCCTCTTTTTAGCACGCTCTAGACAGAAAAACAGCGAACGCGGCAGTACACCGTATCGAAGCCTTTCTAGATTTCGGTCTCTAACTAATGGTGTTCGCGAACTAACGGCATTAGTCGGCCGCTCTCACCTGCAGAAGGAATTGCCGTGGTTTCGTGGTAGGGTGTTCGAGCATGGACTGGGAAGTCCATCATCCACTTTTTCCGAGCTCTCAGGCACAGGATCTCCTCTCGATGTCCCATCCAAGGAAGCGTCCTCCACCCTCAAAATGCCAAGGCTCTACTCGCACCGGCCCGCGCAATAGGTCTCACTCATCTCTCGAGATTGCGCTCCCTATCCCTTGAGTCCCAGGCTAGCCCGATCAGTCACGACGAGTCTCTAAACCTGGCGGCGCGCCAATTTCCGTTGACTTCAACGGCATTCAGGCATATCGATCAATCAGTACGTCTGTCGCCTTGGCGAAGCCAGGTCGAGTGGTATTGGGCCTTTGCGGCAAACCAGGCGACCGTGAGGTGTGATGCACCTCCATATTGCGGACTACGTGCTGTGGCTGACGTCTCCGTGCTTGCAGGCGGGGGTGGTGATCGCGATGCGCCGGCGCGGACTGGATCGAGACTTCCCCTTCTTTTTTGGCTACACCATCCTGCAAGTGGTGTCGGTTCCCTGTCTGATCTTCGCCGAGCGGCTTTCCTATGGGGTCTACTTCTTCTCCTACTGGATCGTGGCGGCGTTGTCCGTCCTGCTTTCTTTCGCGGTGGTCCGAGAGTTGATCTGGGCAGCATTTCAGCCGTTTGACGATTATTGTCGACTCGGCGATATCGTATTCCGCTGGGCGATGGTCGTGGTCATGATGGCGGCATTGCTCGTTTTGTTCTCCAGCCGTAGGCCCCAACTCTACCAGATCTCGGACGGAATTCTGGTGGCTGATCTGATGGTCCGCACCATGCTTTTCACGCTCGTAGCCTTGGTATTGCTGAGCAGCCGATACCTCGAAATCTCCTGGCGGGAGGTGCTGTTCGGCATCGCTCTGGGCTTTCTCGGATTTAACCTGGCCAAAGTGGTCCTCGATATCCTGGCCCAAAGGTCGCCCGAGCCCTCTCTGAGACTGGGACGGATCAATGGCGTTGTCTATGTTTCCTCCTGCGTGATCTGGCTGACCTATGCGACCTTGGCAGTACGCTGCCCGAGGGTCGATCCAGATACTGGTCGGTCTCTGGATGCGGATTCGGCGGTTGAGCGCGATCAGACCCGGACAGCGATTGAAATACTCAATCAATTGGTTGAGCGGCTGGGGAGACGCTGAAACAAACCACGGCAGCAAGACTCCGCGTCCACTGCGTCAGGATCATTCCTGCGCTATTGGGGCCAGCGCCAGGTTGAGTTCAGACTCCTGGTCATGCGCTCAATGCTGCCTCCCACCCGAGTTGCAAGAGGTCGTTGGTGGGCAGCTGCCAGTGCGTTCCGAAGTCAAGGATTCTGCGAGGGATCGAAATTCTGTCGAGTCGCAGGTCGTGTTCCCCGAACTTCGGAATCAGAAGCTAGCCGTCCTTCGCCTGCGGAAGCTTGCCCGGCAGCCGCAATCTTAGGGGCTTTCGGCGGCGGCTCCGAGAGACCGGACGCCTCGACTTCGATGGTGCGGCGCCGTGGCTTTCCAGGCTGTTGCTGGCCGTGGCCTTTCGGCTGGGGCGACGCAGGTTCGGAGTCGGTTCGGCGAGACCCTGCTTCCGCTTTCGCCGCACGATAACCAAATCTCTTACCAGCTGGTTGTTGTCACCGACCAAGGCAAACAAAGCGCTGGTGGTAAATCCAAAAGTGAACAGCCCGGAGATAGCGATCAGGGGGCTGAGTTCCCGCCAGGCCGACGGCAGCAACACCTCGCCGTAGCCAAGAGTCGTGTAGCTATTGGCACAGAAGTAAAATGCATCCCGAAACGACGGAATCAGGTCGAGCTGGTACAGGACAGAAGCCCAGATGAACGTCTCCAGCACATGCAACATGACCATCAGCAAGACCACAAATCCGAACAGAACCGCCGCTACCAGCGAATGCCGCTGCCGGTCGCGCAGCTTCTGCGCCCTATTTTCGTAGTGCCGATTGGCACCATAGAGCCCGGCAGCATGCAGCAAGGTGAGGAAGACCAGGACGGAAACGCCGAGTCCGAAGACATCGAAGGGAACGAGCACCGGTGAAATCAAGCAGAACATGAGTACCGCAGCAGACACTTACCTTTCCCCCTGCCCGTGTACATCACAAACGCGGCTCGCTCGACTGCGGCCACCGTCTACCAGTGCGCCATGGAAGGCATCGGTGAGCCGCGAACGGTCTAGACTCTCCGTCGGCCCAATCACGACCAACCGGGAGAGCCGATCCTCCTCACCCGAGAGGTTCCCCGCTTCCAACGTCCACCGCCGGCCAACTAACTGCAGGATGAAGGAATGAGCGCGGTCCCCATTCAAATAGAGCACTCCCTTCGCCCGAAGTACGGAAGGAGGGAGTGATTCAATCGTGGCACGCAGGCGCTCTCGATCAAAGGGCCGCTCGCTCACGAAGCTCCAGCGTGCAAACCGGTCAGCGTGTTCCGTAGAGGGGACATGCGAGAGGGGCTGCAGCAGCACTCGATCGGGGGAGCATGCCGGGGCTCGCGTGGAGGCCATCCCCAGCAGCAGGTCCGGTGGGACACGCCCACGAACCGCCTCGACGATTCTGGCCTGTGGCACGACCTCACGCACGAATTTGTGCGCGGCTGCCCGTTCTGTGTCATCGAGCAGATCCAGCTTGCTGAGAAGGATGAGGTCAGCAGAATCCAATTGCCGCAAAACCAACTCGCCGACGTACGGATCCTTCAAGCGCAATCGCAAAGTCTCGGCGTCTGCCACGACCATCACGGCGTTGAGCTGCAGGCGAGGGTGGGCGGAACCGTAGAACGCGACCCGTCGCGGGTCGGCAACTCCGCTGGCTTCGATCACGATGTGGTCGGGCGGCGCCGTGCGGCCAGCCAGCTCCAGCAGGGTCATTGCCAGGTTGTCCCCCATACTGCAACAAACACACCCGTTGGTCAGACTTACGGTGTCCCCGCCGTGGCTGGCAATAAGGTCAGCATCGATGTTAATTCTGCCGAAGTCATTGACCAGTATGGCGAGACGCAGGCCGTGATCGCCACCGAGCAGCGCGTTGAGCAAGGTTGTTTTGCCGGCACCCAGGTATCCGCCGAGGATGGTAAGCGGAATTGCCGCTATTTTTCTCGTCATGGATCGCTTCCCTTGCCTCCTGGCTGGTGGACGTAGCCTTCACCACGCTTCAATGTGCGACGACCAACTCCTCTTCGGGCGTGAGCGCCGCGGCTGGTTAACTCGTGCCCTGGAACACGGTCTTTCCTTCCTTGATAGTCTCCGTCACCTTGATGTCCTTGATGGTCGCAACATCAACCTTGAGAGGATTGGCAGTCAGAATCACCAGGTCGGCGAGTTTACCCACTTCGATCGAGCCTTTGCGACTCTCCTCGAAGTATTGATAGGCGCCATCAATCGTCAGCGCCTTCAGGCCGTCGAGTACCGAGACCCGCTCGTCAGGGCCGATGACCTGCCCCGACCGTGAAGTGCGGTTGACGGCGGTCCAAAGAATGAACAGCGGGTCCAGCGGAGTCACCAGAAAGTCGCTGTGGTTGGTCATGTGCAGACCGAGTGCACGCGCTGTTTTCATCGGGCTTAGGAAGTGCGCACGTTCCTTGCCCAGGTTCTTCACGTGGAGGTCGCCCCAGAAGTACGCATGATTGGTAAAGAAGGAGGCATTGATACCATACTTAACATAAAGCGCGAGCTGGTCGCGGCGCACGAATTGCGAGTGAATCACGGTGGTCCTGCGGCCGTCAGGCGCGCCTGCCGCCTTGTGTGCATCCAGCAACATATCGATGGCGGCATCGCCGTTGCAGTGGACCAGCACCTGGACCTTGGATTCGTAGGCTTGCTTCACCACAGCGTTCAAGTGCTCGGGGGGCACAACGGGATCGCCGCGCCACTTCTCTTCGCCGCCGGGACCGCCCGTCAGATACGGTCTCGTGAAAAAGGCGGTTCTGCCCTGGGGCGAGCCGTCGGCAATGACCTTTACCCCTGCCATGCGGTAGCGGTGCGACTGCAGGGAAAGGTAGTCGGCGCAGGGCTTGGCGGTGGCCAAAAATTCGTGCGACTCCCAATATCCAACCAGATCCAGAAAGAGACGGCCCTCCGCGGCGGCTCTCTCATAAAGCGGCATCACCTTAGGTTCGACCGGAGCGTCCTGCACCGTGGTGTAGCCGTTGCTGGCGTACATCTGCTGCGCGATCGTCAAGTGTTCCAGCAACAGCTGCGGGGATGGCTTGGGCAGCGCCAGAAGAATCGGAAACATCGAGTTCTCCATCAGCAGACCTGCCGGCTCGTTGCTGCCTGGTTTGCGGACTGTCACTCCTCCTTGGGGTGTCGGCGTACTGGAGTCGATACCCACGGCCCTGAACGCCGCCGAGTTCAGCACGCAGCCGTGACCCGAAACGTGCACCAAAACCACTGGATTCCTGGGAAAAAATGGATCGAGGTCGTCGCGGGTGGCGTCGCGGCCGTCGGATAACGCCGAGCCGTCATAGCCATAGCCAATCAGCCATTCGCCCGGCGGCAATCGCCTCTGCGTAAAGTGTTCCTTAAGGATCGCGATGATCCCACCGATACTTCGGGCCTTTCCCACCGGAGGGGCGGAGATATTGGCATAATCGGCAATCATCGCTGCCTGGAAGAAGTGGCTGTGACCGTCGATGAAGGCGGGCAGCAGAGTCTGGCCGCCTAGGTCAATCACCCGGGTGGCGGGGCCCTGCAAGTTCAGCACATCCTGTTTCGAACCCACGGCCAGAATCGTGCCGTCCTTGATAGCAACCGCCTCGGCGGCCGGATTCCCCTCGTCCATTGTGATGATGTCGCCGCCGTGGTAGATCAAATCGGCGAAAGACGTTCTGCCTTGCTTCATTGCTTCTCCTTATCCTGCCGGTTGGAGAACCGTAACTCCCTCGCTGGCCAGCGCGGCACCGGGATTCCCGCACTCTCTGCCCTGCCCGGAGTTGGCATCCATGTGATAAACCATCTCGGTCTTGGTTTGACCGAGGAAGATCCAGTCCCGCACCTCGAACTGCAGCGAGATAAAGAACTGCTCGCATAACTTCATAGCTTTTTCCCTGACGCGCCGGGTGGGGTTGAACTTGACCTGGTAGGCGAACTCTCCAACCAGGGGCTGGTGTTCGCCGCGCGTGCGCCACAATGCGACGTTGCAACCGGCCACCATCCCTTTGCCGAACTTGAGTTGGCCGAGTTCCAGGTACACCTCTTCGACGACCGTGTCGTGCACGATGGTGACCTTTTCACCATCCCGCTCTTGCAGACGGGCCAGCGCGGGAAAGACACGGCTCAGGGTGACCATCGAGATATCGTCGGCTTGCTGGCTGGTGCTCAAGGGAAGGACGCAGTTGTGGGAGTACAGGAAGCGCAATCCGCCCACCTCATTCTTGAGCGGAAGCTCTTCCATCTTGAACTTGATGCGGCACTTGCCCGCGATGTTCGGGCGCACGTCCACCGCCGCAGCCGTCAGCTCGTCGGAATGCCGAAACTTAAGCACGACTTCGGGATCGCCTTCCGGGAAACCATCGCTGTAGCGAATGCGACGGCGCAGGATAAAACCGTGGCGGTAGAGGCTGTAGTCGGCAGTATCGCCGAAAACAATCTCCCAAATTTCCGGGCTATCGTCGATCCTCGGGCTGACGGTGAAGGGCACTCCGAGTTCTTTCGCCGTGGATTGCACACGTTTGCCAAAGTCGCGAAAGCACTCGACCGAGGTGAACCGGTCGGGCTTCAGAATGAGCTTGGCCTCCAGATACTGGACGGTGTCAATGGGGCGGCCATCACGATACCTGACAGCTGGGTTCGTGCTTCCCGACCCGAACATCTCGCGGTCACCTGTCACCTTGTGCTTCACGTTCGTCCCTCCCATGCTTGTCGGGCCGCCGTTTGGCCCCTATCGATCGCCGACCTGCGGCGGGACGCCACCCTGCACCTTAAAGCCGCTGCATCTGGCTCAGTTGCTACTCGCACAGTGAGCCATGGCCGCCAGTATCAACGCTGCTACCGCTGACCTGCATATCTCGCAGCCGGATCTTCACTGGACTGCCAGTGCCGCTGCCGTGGCGGTGATATCGGCCGGTGAGAACGTCTTGTCCAGCGCAATCTGGCGCAGCCCTGGCAGCGCAAAATTGATCCTCTTCAGATCGACCATCTGAATCGTAAGCCCACCGTAAGTGCGGACGTAGGTCTTCAGGTTGGTGCGGTCATGGGCCACCACCCATTCCGTGACGTCGGTGGCGTCGGCTTCCGCTTGGGGTGCAGCGGCGCCGCCCGGCGAGGTCGGCGTTGCGAGGACGTGGTTGCGGATGGCCCCGTCAAAGATGTCGAATGTGTTCAGCACATGGAAGCCGGCATTCACCGTATCCAGGGCATTCTTCCCTGGAGCCGCCCAGTGGGAGAAGAGGGCGGCGCGCACAAACCGCGAAGCCGGGGTGTAGTCTCCCGGGATGCCCAGCGTTCCGCTCCCCTGGCCGAAGTTCTGAACCTGTGTTCCTCCAATGTCGAGCGACGGCACATTCACCGGCGATAGGTTTACGTAGTTCGACAGGTTGGTGGTCTGCCAGTCGAAGGGCGGAGAGTTGGTCAGAATTCCCAATCCGTCCTCGTGCAGGCTGAGCTTGCCGTCGACGTACTCAGCGATGATCACAGCCCCCGAGGTGTCGGCAATGTAGAAGTGCACCGGCTGGAACTGCTTCAAGGCAGGCAGAATCTGCTGCGCCACGTAAGCCTTTTCGTTCAGCAATGCCTGTCTGGCCTCCTCCACCGTGGCAACCGTGGACAGTAGATATGTCGGAAGCTCCCAATCCCCAACTGTGCGTTCCGTCTTGGTAGCATCGGGCGGCAGAAACAGGGCATATCCGGGCAGGTAAAGCATGCCCACGACCAGGCCTTTTTCGTTCATGCCGTCGGCCACCAGGCTGGGAGCGACGTAAGTGTTAAGTCCTACCACACCGTAGGAAGCCACCCATTTAAGTCCTGGTTTTCCATTGGGTGCGGTGCCGGTATAGTGAGTGCCTCGCGGGATGACGACCAGTTGGGAATGAAACGGCAGTCCGAATTCCATGGAGCGGAAGTAAATGAAGGCGCCATCCTGAGAGGTCAGTTGAAATGCCGTGCAGGCACCAGCTGGAGCAGCCAGAACTGCGGACACGACCACGATCACCGCGGCCCCACGTAGGAACCCGTTGTTCTTCATCAGACATCCTTCTTTCTTGCCTTATGGAGGGACTGTGGGTCGTTGCGGGCGGGCTTGCCAGCACCTGGATCTGCTGGCTTCTTGTCCGCTTTCCCACCTCCTCTTGTCATTGGGCCTCTCACTCGAAAATCTTCCGCTTTAGTAGCGTGTGCTTACGTGTTTTGCTGCGCCGCTGAGCCGCCAAAAAATGAACGTGGCCATCAGCGCGATGATGGCCGCCATGACCAGCATCATGACGCGGTAGCTCGACAAATACGCCGCTCGGGCTTGATCGAGTACCTGGTAGACAATCTGCGGGTTGAACCCTCTGGCGCTTCCGACGTGAATGTAGGACTCCACAATCCCCGTCGCCTGCGCCAGTTCTGCGGGTGCGGCACCGGCGCGTACCAGTCGCGAGCGCAGGCCAGGTCCGAGGAGGCCATATAGAATTGAAGAGCTCAGGGCCAGTCCCAAGGCAAAACCAAACTGTCCGAAGAACGTCCGTGACGAGCCCAGCGCACCGACCAAATTGGGCGGAGACTTGCTGACGAACAGTCGCGCTGCCGGGGTCTGGGCAAACATTAGACCCACGCCTGCGAGCAACAGGGGCGCCAGGAAAGCAATGTAGGGCGTGGAGGCAGATGCGAAACTCATGAAGACGATCGAAGCTGCCACGGCAAACAGGCCGGCCGGTATCAAGACGCGGTTCGCCACTCCACGTGCCAGCAGTGTCCCGACCCAGGACGCACCGAGAATGCTGGCGACACTGAATGGCATCAGGTACAAACTCACCTGAAACGGCGAGTAGCGGTAGAGGTACTGCCACAACAGGGATAATTGCAGGACGATGATTGCATTCCCGATATTGAAGGCGACGCCGGTCAGTCCCGCCACGGCCATTTCGGGATCGGCAAACAGCCGAATGGGAAATGCCGGCCGCTGCTGTCGCAACTCATACATTGCAAACGCCAGCAGCAGGGCCACTCCCACCCCCAGCGGGATGACGACCGTCCCGCTACTCCAGCCAGCTGAGGCCGAATTGCTCACGCCGTAAAGTGTGCTGACCAAACCCAGGGCAACGAGCGTGAGCCCGATGGCGTCGAAGGGGCCGACATCGTCGGCGCGCGCCTCCGGCACGGCGAACATGCAAAACAAGATAGACACTGATGCGATTACGCCCGGAAGCAGATACGCAATGCGCCAGCCGACTCCGGCGAGATAGCCACCCAATAGCCCCAGGACCACTACTCCCAGAGTCTGCAGGGCGAGCCATTGGGCCACGGCCCGCGATAGTTGCCCTTCCCCGGGCGCCACTGCCCGCAGCAAAGCAAACGCCAATCCGAATGAAGCCGCGTAACCCACTCCGGCGAGGATGCGTCCTACCGTGAACAGCACTGTGTTTTGAGCTGACGCCGTGACCACTGAGGCGATCGTGGCGATCAGCAAACCACCCAGCATGATCTTTTTCCGCCCCAGGCGATCGCCTAGGCTGCCGGTCGCAAGAATGCTGGCGGCGATACAGAGCGTTCCAATGCTGGCCACCAACGACCTCTGATCGCCCGTCATGCCCAGATCGTTGGCTGCGCCGACAAATGCGATGTTGTGTACGGAAGGGTCGACCGACATCGCCAGGGAGGCGGCGGCTAGGGCGAGGACCGCACCCCGAGTACCCGCAACCGGGGTCTCGGCCAAAGAGCGGATGTTGGAGGTTGTGGTCATGGATCTCCCGGGTTCTCCGTTCCGCTGCGGCCGACAGGAAGGGTCATCGCCAGCCCCTTGGGGTGCGAGTTTGTCTCACAACTGGGGTTATCGGCAATTCCAGACGGATCTTCACTAGCAGGGACCACGGTCTTATAGTTCCTGAATGCTAACGCCTGGGTTTCGTGCTCGGCGACGAAAGAGCTTCCCTTAAGCAATTCCGGCCGAATGCCGATCACATCGGTGTGCAGCTACGGACGGGAGTGTTGTGCACCCTCGTCGCAGTCTCGCGGCCACGGATACACCCGGGAGGCAAGCCATGAGTAGTAGCGGAGTGAATACGATCGGAAACGGCAGTCTGGCGTTTGGGGACATACCCGGTTGGGACAACCATAACCATGCTGGATTTGCGGACCAAGGACTGGCCACCAGCGATGGTTCGCTTCGCGGATTCTTTACCCAATGGTCGTGGGCCTACATCGAGGCCCGCATGCCGCAGGCTGAGTTCCGCACCTACCGGGACGCTATCTCGCTCGGAGGTGACAAGGAGGTGGCCCGGGCGATCCATCAGAAATATCCGATTGAAAAGTGGATCGACGAATCCACGGAAATGCAGCAATTCACCACCATGGGAGTTGCCATCCGCGCCGGGTGCCAAGCGCTCTATGGCGAGTATGACAATGTCGAGCGCCTGAACCAGTTGATGAGGGAAGCCCGCCAGCAGCCGCCCAACTTCCTCTGGGACAAGGGCTGCGAGGTGGGGAACCTTAAGAAGATCTGTACCATCAGTTTTGGCATCAATCGCCAGCATTACAACCAGAAGCTGTACAAGTGGGAGCCTTACCTAGACCCGCTTTTCTATCCGTTTCCCATCAAGGACTTCCCACGCCGGGGCGCCATGGTGCAGGATTTCCTGCACGGTTTCCACCTAGTGCTGCCCTCCTACATGAAGCGCTACGGCATCGGAGCGATTCCTAACGATTTTGCTGGGTACCGCGAAGCGGTGGGCAAAGTTGTCGATGGAATGCTGACGGACGGGGCGATCTCCTTTAAGGTTATTTCCCTCTACGTTCGCGGGCTCGACTTTGCCGCCGTCGCGGAAAAGGATGCTGCCCGGGTATTCGCCGACATGAGCAAGGGCAATTTGAACGAGCGGAAGACCTTTGAGGACTACATCGCGCGGTGGATCTTCTTCAAATTGGCGAACAGTTCACGTTCTCCGGTCAACTTCCACGTGAGCACTACCCACACCGAACCCGGTACCACGCTGCGGATGATGGACTTGACGGGGCTGGAAGAGACGCTGTTCCAGGACAAGGGCCTCAGCAACCAACCTTTCATCATCACCCACGCCGGCGCTATTTACCCCGGGGTTCGGCAGGTGGCCGCACTCTTGTTTCATTACGGAAACGTTTACGCCGATTGTTCCGAGTGGTCGTATTACGAATACAACGGCGGAGTGAATGCGGTGGTCACCATGACGGAGGCCACACCAGGACACAAGTTACTCTGGGGTACGGACGGAACGGTTCCTGAAATCTTCACCGGTTCTGCCATTACCTCCCGCAGGATGCTTGCCGATGCTCTGCGGCGTCGCGTGGACACCGGTTCCCTGCCTAATAAACTGATGATTCCGCTGGCCGAACGGGTTTTGTACAAGAACGCCGAAAAGCTCTACGGCTTTAGCATCGATGCCTAACCCAGCCGAGGAGTCGTGAATCCATGTGCATGAATCCTTTGAGTCATCTCGTACCGGAACAGGCGGAAGCTCCACTCGTGGTCTATACGGCGAGGAAGATTGTTACCATGGAGCGCGGCAATCAGGAAGCCACTGCTGTAGCGGTCTCAGGCAAGCAGATCGTCGTAGCCGGATCGCTAGACGAGGTCGAAAAGTTCCTTGGGGACAAGCCGTACGTCGTGGATGAGACCTTCGCTTCAAAGGTCATCCTCCCGGGCTTCATTGATCAGCATCTGCATCCCTTGCTCGGTGCCTTGACCCTTTCGGTCGAAGTGATCGCGCCGGAGGACTGGGTCGTTCCAGGTAAGACGTGGAAGAAGGCTGCAAACCGGCAGGAATACCTCAACCGCCTGCAGCAGGCGAACGAATGCCAAAGTCCCTCGAATGAGTGGCTCTTCACCTGGGGATACCAGCAGTACTTCCATGGTTCAATCGATCGCCAGACGCTGGATTCAATCAGCAGTACGCGCGCCATCGCCGTGTGGCACCGCTCCTGCCACGAGTTCTACCTGAATACCGTAGCATTAAGCAAACTTGGGATTACGGAAGAGTCGATTCGAGGCAAAGGCAAGTGGAGCGAACAAAGCGATTGGGCCAGGGGCCATTTCTACGAAGGGGGCCTCAACCTGATCATGACGCAACTATTGCCGAAGCTGGCCACGCAGGAGCGGTTCGCCTTTGGGCTGAAGCAGATGGTGGAGATCCTACATCGCAACGGCGTCACCGCATTCAATGAACCTGGCGCCCTGATTACTCCTCAGATTTTCAAGCTCTATCAAGACATTCTGGGAGCGGAAGACACACCGTTTTACAGCTTCTTCATTGCAGACGGACGGGGCATCATTGACAAGTGCGGCCTCGAAGGGGCGCTTGCCGAAACGGAAAAGACGATCGCTCTGGCGCCACCAGGCAACAGTAAGCTGCAGTTCTTCGAGAAACAAATCAAGCTCTTTGCGGATGGCGCCATCGTCTCGCAGCTCATGCAGATGAAAGATGGCTATACCGACGGTCACCACGGCGAGTGGATCATCCAGCCTGAGGAACTGGCGCGACGAGCAACCTTCTACTGGAATGCCGGCTACCAGATTCACACCCACGTCAACGGCGATCAGGGGTTGGAAATTGTTTTGAATATTCTGGAAAAGCTGATGCGCGATTCTCCGCGCCCTGACAGTCGCAGTGTCATTGTGCACTTTGCGAACTCGACCGAAGAGCAAATCGAGCGCATCGCCAGGCTGGGCGCAATCGTGAGCGCCAACCCGTACTACCCTGTCGGATTTGCCGACAAGTACAGCGAGGTGGGGTTAGGGCCGGAGCGTGCCAACTCGATGGTGCGTAGCGCCTCGGTCGTCAGCCGTTGCGTCCCTTACTCATTTCACTCTGACTTGCCCATGGGCCCTGCAGCCCCACTGTACCTGGCCTGGTGTGGGGTCAACCGCATCACCAACGAGGGTCATGTGGCAGGGGCTGAGCAGCGTATCTCGGTGGACGCGGGACTCCGGGCCATTACCATCGAAGCTGCCTATTCCTGGAGGCGGGAGAACACTCTGGGCAGCATTGCTCCCGGCAAAATTGCTAACTTTACGATCCTAGAACAGGATCCCTATGCTGTACGCCCGGAAGAACTGAAGGACATCCCGATCTGGGGCACGGTCTTTGAGGGCCGCAAGTTCCCGCTCAGCTAGCACCGATTTTGGGCAGGGCGGTACGAATCGATACGGCCAGCAGCCGATTTGAGCCGATCAAGGTGGCAGGCCAAGGGGCCCGCACAGCCAGTTCGAAGTTCACGACTGCTCGCGGGTGTCCCCTGTTGGATTTTCGGTTGGCCCGTGCATCCCGGTCAGGCGTTCTGCTCTCACCCAAATGCAGCCTACCTTGCTGACCATACGCAGCAAGCCAGGCGAACCTGACTCGTCGCAACGAAGCAAATAGACCGACTGCCGTAGGGGCTTCGTCATGGCACCGCAAAGCCGTACTCATGCTTGCAATCTGCATCGCCTAGGACTTCTGGCGCGATCACTCGCCTGGACTTTGAGAGGTCCTGATTGAGATTCGTCTTGTGCTGGCTCGATGCTGGCAGGGTTGGGGTCTGTATGGAGCGGTCGAATTGTGCCACAGCAACCAGTGCAATCGTCTCAAGCTGGGTCTCGCTCTTCCGGGCGGAAATCCACAGCTCAACTTGCTGATTGCCGTGATCTGGTTCGACGGGTATCAGGTTCGTCGAGCTCGGCGCGGCTGCCGCAGAATTGCTGAGCGATTCGATCCCCGAAGCGGTGTAAACACTGGGTGCGGCAGTTGGGGAGGGGCACTCGGCACACCAGTTCTGCAGATGCGGAACCCGTTTCACCCTTCACCGCGACAAGCCATCTGCATTCTGTATGAATCCCACAATCACCCAGCTTTCCTCCAGGCGGCTGCTCATCGACAAGGTTCCACCTCCATGCTACTGCAGATCCTCGATCGCGTTCCCGATAAGGACACGCCAGCCCGATATGCTCGGTTGACTGGAGCTCAGCGCTCGGCGTAGCTGGCGCCAGTCCTTTCGATCAACGCGGCAGTTTCGTGTGCGCATACCCCGCGTATCACCTCCGGCCCATCAATGTCGGGCATCCCTTCGTCAAGCATTGGCAGCTCGGGCCCTTCGGCATTCGGCACGATCTTTCATCATCGCTTCCTCGAGCTGCAGAAACTGCAGATCCAGCTCAGGCATGCGAGCCGCAACCGAGTCCAGGTCACCTGCCTCGGCGGCCTTCTCCATCTCGAACGCCAGGGTGCGCAGAGCCTCGGCTCCGATACAAGCTGCCGCCCCCTTGACAGAGCGGGTCTGACGCTCCACCAGAGTAGAATCGGACTCGTCCAGGTAGCGCCGCAGCAACCCAATTTGTCTCGGCATGTCTTCCAGAAAGACTCCCATGAGTTGCTGGGCCAGATTCTCATCGTTCATTAGACGATTCAGCATCCCTGCCCGGTCGAAGACAACTGGTGCAGATGAAGGTAGGGTGAAATGTGGAGTCTTGCCTTGCTGCGGCATTCGCCGTTCCTCCTCGCCGGGCAGCCAGCATTTGAGAACATCCAGGAGGGTCAGCACTGTCATCGGTTTGGACAAAAAGTCGTTCATGCCAGCCTCGAGGAACCGCTCCCGATCCCCCCGCAGGGCGTGGGCGGTCAGAGCGATGATGGGAATCCAGTGGTTGAGAACTGAGGACGCTGGACTTCGAATTTGACGAGTCGCCTCGATGCCGTCCATTACCGGCATCTGCACGTCCATCAGCACCAAGTCGTAAGGGATGGATTCGAGCGCCTTGATTGCCTCGGCACCGTCGGCCACCGCGTCGGCGTGCAGACCAAGCTTCTTGAGAAAGCCCAGGGCCACGACTTGGTTGATGCTATTGTCCTCGGCCACCAGGATGCGAGCGCGTACGCCGGCGAAAGGCCGGCCTAGCTTGTGGGCCGCATGGCCGCGCAATTCGTCCACGGGGAATTTCTCCTTCTGCGGTGTGGCCGTCGGCTTGCCCAGTCTGACCGTGAACCAGAACTCCGAGCCCTTGCCCTCTTGGCTCACCACACCGATTTCGCCGCCCATCATCTCGGCCAGCTGTTTGGCGATAGCCAGCCCCAGACCGGTGCCGCCGTACTTCCGCGTAGTCGACGAGTCCGCCTGCGTAAACTGGTCGAAGAGCATGTCGATCTTGCTTTCAGGGACACCGATACCCGTGTCGCGCACTGAAAAGCGCAGGCGTACTTCGTTCTTTGTCTCGTCCAACAGGAGGACTTGGACCCTCACCTCACCAGCAGAAGTGAACTTGATGGCATTGCCCATAAGATTGGTGAGAATCTGACGCAGACGGCCCGGATCGCCCCGCAGCAGCTTGGGAACCGTGGCATCGGCGCTGCAGTGCAGCTCCAGCCCCTTCTCGAGAGCCCGCACGTTAAAAGCAGTCACAAACTCGTCCAACAGGCTTGGGAGATCGAAATCCAGACTCTCCAATTCGAGTTTCTTCGCCTCGATCTTTGAGAGGTCAAGAATGTCGTTGAGCAAGCGGAGCAGCGATTCGCCTGTGCTGCGAACAATTTCGGCATAGCGCCGCTGTTCCTCATTCAGCTCCGTATCCAGCAGCAGGCCAGTCATGCCGATGACCCCGTTCATGGGGGTCCGGATCTCATGGCTCATATTGGCCAAAAACTCGCTCTTGGTCCGGTTAGCGGCTTCCGCCTTCTGTTTGGCTTGCCCCAGGTCAGCCTCGGCTTGTTTGCGCTCGGTGAAGTCCTCCGCGATACCAGCCACCCGAATCAGTTGTCCGTCCGGGTTGCGAATAGGAAATGCGCGACTCCGAATCCACTTCTCCTTCCCGTCGGGAGTCCAGATTCGGTACTCCAATACTGTCTCTTCTCCCTGCATCTGCTTCTGGAAAACCTCGCGGGCCCGCTCGCTGTCATCCCGATGGATCGCATCCATCCAGCTCAAAGGATTTTGATAGAGACTTTCGCAGGTGCGACCGAAGATATGTGCGTACGCGGGGCTGACATAAAGAGTCTCGGTACTCGATGCGTTCGTCATCCAGAAGATTTCCCGGACGTTCTCCGCCAGTTGTCGGAACTTCTCCTCGCTGCTTCGCAGGGCTTCTTCAGCTTGCTTGCGCTCGGTGATGTCTGGACTAAGGCCGATGTGACCGAGATATTTGCCACTCGGAGAAAAGCGCGGTTCCGCGTAGGAGGCGACCCACCGCCACTCGTCATCGGCACGCCGAACCCGGGCCTCAGCCCGGAATGGTGTCCGTTCCTGCACTGCGCGCTCGAATTCCCGGGCATACTTCGGCTCTTCTTCCGGGCGAATCAGCGACCACCGCGCGTTCGCGTTCACCGTCTGGCAGGTTATCCCAAAGAATTCTCGATACGCCCGATTGATGAACTGAACCCCACCCTCCTCATTCGTCATCCACATCAGCGCCGGACATCCGTCTGCCATAATGCGGAAGCGGTCTTCACTCTCGCGCAGCGCTTCCTGTACCTCCTTGCGCGATGTGATGTCTGAAAGAATGCCATCTGCACACCAAATGCCTTCTTCCCGGTGAGTTCGGACGGCGCGAGCGTGCAACCAGATCCAGTGGCCGTCTTTGCACTGCACCCGGATCTCTTCATCGAACCGCTGCTCGCGCGAGAGCAGCGCCTGGAAACTCTCGATGGCGCGCCTCCGGTCCCCAGCATGAATACGTTCCACTAACAGCTTCACGCCGTTCTCACAGACCTCTTGTGCTGAATAGCCTAGGATGCCTTGGACATTGGGGCTCATGAATATGATCCGTCCGTCCTCGGCCGAGGTCCAGACCACGTCTTGCAGGCTGGCTATCAGCCTGCGCAGCCACTCCTCACGGGAGCGCGACTCTTCTTCCGAGGCGGCCAGAGCAGCGGTGCGGCTGGCGACAAGGTTTGAGAGGTTCTTATTGACTCCACCCAGCCGCATGATTGCATATATCATGCTGCTCGTGATTGCAACGAATAAGAATCCACTAATCGTCCCCCAGCGAGTCGTGGCGGCTGCGGTGAGCGAGAATTGCTTGACTAGCTTGGCGGTAAGCAGGATCCATAAACAAGAATACGCCACGTACAGTCCCAGGACCCAAGCGGGACGTTTCGATTGCCACGGGCTCCGCCGCGGCTGAATGGTCGGATTCTTCACATTCCTCTCCAGTTCGCGAAACTGCGCATTAGGTTGCCCACTAGTCTTGGCCTGCTATCTCAGCCTCTCTAACCAAGCTTGTGTCCTTGGTTGGCTTTTGGCGCTCGCGGCTTCTCCGCTCCAGGCTGTGGCTATCTCCCCAGTTCCACCCGCACTGGCAGCTTGTGACTTGCTTCAAATGTTCCTTCATCAGGAGACAATGACATTGAGGACAAGTTCGTTGCCACATCGCTTCGCCCTACCCTTGCTCTTGGCTGACGACTAGAAATGGAAGTTCGCGAACGCAATCCAGAGGCATCGACAATGCTGCAGGAACCGACTGCGGAGCGCTCGATCGAGCGTACTGATCTGGTTAGATAAAAGCTGCTCCGCCCACAATCGGCGGCTCCGTCTAGCCAGCGACTTGAGCGACACGAATCCCATATGAATTAGGCACTTCCTTGACCATTTGAGAGGGTATCGCCGAGAAACCGGCTAAGCTGTTTGTTATTCGCGATTTTCAGTCCAGATCAATCGGAACGACGAGGAGCGCCCCAATCGGCGGAAAGCCCGGTTTCTAGATTCCACACTTCGTTTGTTCTTGACCGGTAGGGCTGTGCCGAGTTCACGCGGCCGCGAAGCAACTGTCCGGTCATCAGAATCTCCGGTTGCCAGCCAACTGCCAGGCACTGAAGTTATCCGTTTGAGCAAGAATAGAATCATCAGCGTAGTGCCACCGGTTGTTGAGGGAGATACCCAAATAGTATCGGAATCGAATTCGACTGCGGCGACTTGTCTACCATCGCTCATGAGTGGCGTCCCAAATGCGGGCACGCAGCTGCGCTTTTTATGGCAATTACGGCAATCGGCATAGCCACGTCAGTGCTTCGCCCCGGCGACCCGGGCCCACCGCTAGTGAGTCGCTGTGCACCAAGAGATTCGAGTTGGTTAACCGACCTGCAGACCAACGCCTGCGATTTGCCGCAAGGCTTTGCGAACGTGGTTAGGCTCGATAGCGATCGCGTACCGCGGATGGTCGACCCAGATCGCGTTGCGTATTTTCTTGTGCACCTGAGCTGCCCGCCGCTCCTCCCAAGCCTTGTCAGGTTTGGAACCGTCGCGACGGGCTTGTCCGCCCGCTGAGATCAGGAAACGCCATGCCATTCCCCTAGAACATCGCTTACGATCCTTGGCACGATCTTTCCTCCGGGTTCTGCCAAAGCTCCCCGCCATGGCCGACGCGACTGCCTCATACGTCATGCTGGCGGGCAGCAACCCGACCAGCGATGTTTCGACACCCGAACGAGTCCGTGGCTCGGACCAACACGGTCGAAGCAGCCTGCTGGTCGCAGGCGACGCTTTTCCGCGTCCTCCCGTCGACCAATCATGCCGGTGACTCGGTGGTCTGCGCAGAGTTGAACGTGGCTGGGCCGCAAGGTGCAGCCCACAATCGCTGACAGGTTAAATTGTTCATGGATGCTGGGCTTCGGGCGGGCTGTCCGCCCGAAGCCCGTATCTGTTAAGGCTTGGCGGAAACTGCGCTGGTTGGCGCTGAATCCGCCGATACCTGCGGGTAGCCGACCGCGGGTGCAGCGTAGCTCATCCCGTATCCGACCACATTATTGGCCATCACTCGGTAATAGTAGGTTGTGCCGGACGTGACGCCTCGATCGACGTAGCTCACTGGGGCGCCTGCTCCCGCCGAGGAAGTGACCGAGGCGATGTTCGACCACGGTCCGCTGCCCGACGATGCTCTTTGCACAGTGAATCCTGTTTCGTTGTATGCGTTGTTCGTCCAGCTCAGCGTGACGCTCCCCTTACCAGCCGCCGCGGCTAATTGCGCAGGAGCGTCGGGCGCGACCGCCAGGATCATGGGACGCATCATGTCATTCTCCTCATGACCCAGCAGATGGCAGTGCCACACATACTCCCATCCGAAGTTGACCAACCCGTTGGTTACCGCCGCGGGCTGGTTCGTGGGATCGACGTTGGTGAACATGGTTGCGGATGTCATGTCGGGAGGCATGGTCACATCGAGATACCGTATGCTGTTCGGCACATGAAATGGCACGTTCATCTTCGCCGGCCGCAGCGCAACGATCACGTCCTCCAATGGGTTCATGCGCACCGTGTCCTTCCATGACAGCTCGTTCGACTCGGGCGGCTTGATCATGCCGTCCCAGCCCACACGATTCACCACCTGCACGTTGAACAGGTGGAAGTGGATGGCATGCGTGTCCACGCCGTTGTGTGTAATCTTCCACAGTTGCGTCTCGCCGTCTTTGAATATCTCGGTCGGCGGATCGACATAGCCGTAGGGGATCGTGGTCTGAGTGGTGAAGTTGGTGAACGGAATCTCTACGCCGAGCGTCGCATTCATGCGGCCATAATCCAGCGTAAAGAGTTCCTGGATGGTTTTGGCGAGGATGGGATTTGACAGGGTCGCTGCCGTCGCGGTCGCGCCACTGCCGCCCCCCCCGGAGAGGGTTACGCTCGGAGGAGCCGCATAACCCGAACCGCCATCGGTGAGCGTCAGGCTGCTGACAAATCCCGGCACGTAGGCAGCCGACGCTGTCGCGCCCGTCCCGCCTCCACCCGAGAAAACGACTGTCGGAACGGAAGTGTACCCGGCACCCCTGTTGGTAAGCGTGAGACTAAGGATCGCTGAGTTCGACAGCGTGGCTGTCGCCACCGCGCCGGTCCCTCCGCCGCCGGAGAAGCTGACAGTCGGAACGCTGGTATATCCAGTACCGCCGCTCGACAGCGCCACGCTGGTCACGGTTGCGGCTTTCAGAGTGGACATCGCCGTCGCACCGGATCCTCCGCCATTGGTGATGACAACGCTAGGCGCAGAGGTGTATCCCGTACCTGCGCTGGTGATCGTAATCGCGGACACGCGGCGATTGGCCACCGTAGCGCGCGCTGTAGCGCCCGTACCGCCGCCACCCGAGATCGTGACGGTCGGCGTTCCAGTGTAATTGGAGCCTCCGTTGGTTACCGTGATGCTGTTGAGAGTAGTCGTCCCGATCTTGGCGGTCGCAATCGCCCCAGTTCCTCCCCCACCAGTGAATGACACCGTCGGCGCCGAGCTGTAGCCGGTGCCTCCGCTGGTTAACGTGAGACTCGCCACGGAAATTGGCGCGATCGTCGCTGTCGCGGTCGCACCGCTTCCCCCGCCACCCGTGATGCTCACGGTCGGCACGCTGCTGTATCCACTCCCACCGTTCAGGAGCGAGACCGACGCGATGTAGCGGCCGTCGATTGTCGCCGTGGCGGTCGCCGTCCTGCCGGTTCCGCCAGGAGATGCAATCGTCACCGTAGGCGTTGAGCCATAACCCGCACCGGAATTGGTAAGGCTCAGGCTGCCCACCGGACCGAACCCCAGCGAGGTATCCTCAATCCTCGAGTAAACGTTGCTCGCTGCCCCATAGACCTGTTCGGGCACGATCATCAGGTCCTGGGTCGACGCGAAGATGGCTGGCATGGCCGAACTCACAACCGCCAGATTGAACGGAACCGTATTGGGTGCATTGGCGTCCACCACCACCTGCAGGATGGTGCGGGTGTTGGGCCCATAACCGGGCTGCGGCGTAGGTGCGCCACCCGTATCGGTCTGGCCAGGCGCCCCGGTGTAATAGTCGTTGCGGCTGTCGAATGCGGGTACCGGAGCTGGCGCGTCGTTGTACAGAATCAGTGTCTTTCCGGCGTAGGCCGAAAAATCGACCACCACGTCGGCACGCTCGGCCGGTCCCAGGAACAGACTGTGCCCGGCGACATTCAGCACCGTGATGTCCCGGCGATTGTAGGTGTATGAAATCGGCGCGGGTGGAATGACCACCGCGCCCGGCAATAGTCCCCCTTCGGTTCCGATTTGCACCATGTCAGGGCCGGCGGTCGTCGGGTCGGGCACCGGGCCTTGTCCCGCGATGCCGTCCGACGACTGTATGAGCTTGACTTCGGTGCAGGTGGAAGGGGCCTGCGAGCCCGCGCCCGGTGTCGCCGGAGTACCGGTGCACATCTGCCCCGTGGCCGCATCATAAGCCCGGTAAAACGAGAGGTTCAGGTAGCGATCGTTGGCGCCGTCCAGGATCAGGAAACGGTATGCCGCCGCGGCGACATGCAGAATCGGATACGCCGTGCCGTTGACCACCGGTGTGTCCATGAAGCCCTCAGGGACACCCGAGGGCGTAGGAGTCCCCGGACATATCTGGCTGGGATTCGGGACCGTCGGACAAGCATAGGGCTTGCCGTCGGCTGCAAATGTACTCGCATCCTGAGGAGGCCAGAACCACGGCCCGTAGTCCCACCGGCCCATGGGATTCGCGCCGGTATCGTCGGAAGGATTCTGATTGGGCAGGTAAAGGTGGGGGAACCACAGGTTCCCTTTTCCACCCCAATTCGCCACATCCCAGGTGGGGTCCTGGACATTCAGTTGTCCGCTTGGCGTCGCGTCCGGAACGAAGGTTTTGTCCTGAATCACCAGCGGAATCAGGTGCGCAAAATCGGGAGAGTTGGTAATAGCTCCGGGAACGGTTGCGGCCGCCAACGCACTCTCCTGCGCCGGATCGTACAAAAGGAAGGGTGCAACTTCACCCGCATAGACGTTCAGCCGTGTCAGTCCATAGGCATGATCGTGATACCACATCAACCGACCGCTCTGCTGGTTGGTGAAGTAGTAGGTCGCTAGCCCGTCGGCCAGGCTGGGATTCGGAATCAGCTTGCCGGTTCCGATCATGTCAGGCACGTTGTTGAAGCTGACACCCTTCTTGTAGTTGGTCGCCTCGCCCGCCGGGGTGATCCACTGGTGCGGCGTGCCGTCGGAGATCCACGGAGTATTGCCGCCGTGCAGATGGATGACAGCGCGGTTCTGTGAGTAGGGGGTTCCATCGGGTCCCATGCCCGCGCCCATGTAGGTCGTGTCCACCGGCAGAAACAATTTCCCCGCAGGTCCAGTGGCCAGCAGGTTCTTGAACAGCATCCGCACCGGCCGATTGCGTTGCGCGAGAATCATCGGCCCCAGGTATTGGTTCGCGCCAACAGGATTATTGCCGCTGTCGAGTTGCACGTAGCCGCGCAACTTGGTTGCGGGCAGGTCGCTATGCAGCTTGCGCGAGTAGTCGCGCACACCGATGCGATAAAAATCATTGGTCGCGCCAAACGTTACGGTATCGGGAGTCGCAATCGGTATGCACTGCTGCAGGTTGTTGAGACCGGAGACGCTGCACAGCCCCGGCAGGGTATCGACGAACTTGCGCATACCGGTACCCTGGACAACCGACATCACGGCCGATGCGGACGCGTCTCGCCCGGTTGCATCCATGAGCATTACGTTGGGGACGAACGTGTAGCCGCTGCCCGGAGCAGTGATGGTAAAACCGACAATCGATCCGTTGTAAACGTTCGCCACCGCGTGAGCGGCCGTCCCCACGCCGCCCGGCGGGTCGATCGTGACCACGGGATTGTTGCTGTATCCGATGCCGCCAGTCAGCAGCATCAGCCCGGTGACCCCACCCGATACCCGGGGCAACGGGCTGTTCGCATAATTGCCGACACAGCCCGACATGTAATCGGGCTTGCCGTTGGGTGTCATGACGGGCATGGAGCAGCCCGGCTGCAAGGGGACCTGCGCGCCCGCCACACTGGCCGCAAGCCAGAGCGTGATCAGAAGACATTTGTTTTTCATCGCTCGTCACCCCCGGTGTGGGAATTCTGCTGCCGCGGGCCACTCCGAGTCACAGGATTGTGCAAGTTCTGGTGCACCGCGTTGCTTGAACCCACAGCAGTGTTCGAATTCTGATAGCCCGAGTTGCTCGACCCCACGGGATTGGACGAATTCTGGTAGCCGGCGTTATTGGCGCCCACAGTGTTACCCGACCGCGCGACAGTGCGTCGACGGGCCAATTCCTCCGCGGCTGTTTTTCGCTGCTGGTTGGTGATGCTCCGCATCGGCATGGGAGGTGAGGCTGCGCCCGAAGCTCTGGGCTGTTTCGGCGAGATCTGCGCGCCTGCGGGAACAATTCCTCCCGCCAGGGCAGCCATCGCCAAGGCCATGCTCCCCAGAGTTCTTGCCCACGTTTTCTTCATGGATTTCTCCTTCGATTCTCGGTACACCGCGGCCAACGGCGACGATGCACACTGATTTCGCCTATCGCGTGCCGTTGCTGGTCTGCCGTTGCGGGCGGACGAGCGCCGATTGCAGCGCCATCGCCCTCCGCGCGTGCGATCTGCGATACTGCAGGTCGGCCACCTGCGGCCGCGTTGCAAAACGCCCGGCAACCTGGCCTCTGTCGGCGGCGGTTCTGCGCGGACTTCGGACCACCTTCGCTATGACTGCGTGTCCCGAGGGAGCGACTTCGCTGTAGCTCACGACCCCCGAGATCGCATCGGCCCACGCCAGGGGATATCCGGACCGCCACGGCGCAGTGGCGAAGTTGGCAATCGCGTCCGCCACCGCTGTGATGGTAAAGACGTACATCTTGCCCGAGGTAAGCAGTCCGGTTGGAACCGTCATCGAGGTGGAAGTGGTGAACAGATCGAATCCATCACCGACGTAATAGCCATACTCGTCCTTCTCCACCGGATCGATTGCGATCGAGTACCCTGCCGGCGTAGTACCGGAAGGGGCAGTCCAACTCAATACCGCTGGCCCGCTCACGCTGGTCGCGGAAAACAGGCTCACCCCGTTGATCTGGGGGCCCTGCACCGGCGACATTTCTGGCTCATCGGGCTGCGATCCACTCGGCAGGCTGGCGCCCACATGGGCTAAGGACGCCCACAGATCGACGGTGCCGCTCTGCCCATCCGGGACGGAGGCGGTCACGCTTCCGCCTTGGCTGTAGAAGAACAGCATTGGCCAGAGCGATGGAAATGGGCTGCCAAGGTCGTACGAGCCCAAGTCCTGGTCGGCCGAGACATCGAAGAGCGTGAAGTCCAGCAGCGGGACTCCGCCTTGCGCGACCCGATCGGTTACGAGTGGCTGGAGGAAGAGCTCTCCCGATCCGCCGCTGAACGTGAAGTTGGGGTTCACGCTTCCGGCCCACTTCGCATATGCAGAGCTTGCCAGTTCAAGTTCCAGAGTCTTTGCGGAACTGAGTGGAGCCAGGCTGGCCGAGGCTGTGCCCGGATCGCCACCTCGGTCCAGTTCGAGTTCGGGAACCGCCGCCATCGCGGCCACACTGATTACATCCACAACCGACGACACACTCTGGTGCCGTTTCTGCAACACGTACGCAGCATCCCCTTCGCCCGTATCGACCGGCTGTCCACTGTAGGTTTCCGAACCTTGATAGTGGACGCTGCCGTCATCTGGAACGGTCGTCGCGGCATAAGACACTCCGGCAGTGGGGACCTGCAGCACCACGGAGTCGAGGCTAGAGTCCCACGGAACCAGGTTGCTTAAGTTCCACGCCAGGGTGGTAGTGATGGGAGCCACCGGGGCCCGGCCCACATAATCCGATCCGTAATCAAACGCGCTGGTGCCAGTCCAGTACATCTCGTTCGGCCGGATCTGCAACCAGTACTGCCCGCCTGGAACATTGGCAATCGTCGCAGTCCCGTCCGATTTGCCCACGCCCTTGATCTGCACTACGCTGCCGTCTGGCTGTGGCACCAGTGCGGCGATTGCGTAGTTTGTGGAGTCGGAGAGGTCATTCGGGTGCGGGCTGGCTTGAACATGGCTGTCTTCATCCACGTTCCAATAATGGTCAATATCGCTGATCTGAATGGTGCCAGTCGGAGTCAACGACCAGGATTGGCTAGCGACCCCACCCGCAGCGGAGGTACAGGTAACCGTGAAATCGTTAGTCACCCGCGACTGCTCTGCTGTGGGCGTCCATGTTAGATTCGTGCCGCTGATCGTGGCGCCTCCCGGGCCCTGCAGGGTGAAGCTCACCGCCTTACCCGCCGGATCGCTGACAGCCAGCGTGTACGAATATGTGCTTCCTTCCTGCGCCGCTAAAGGAGGGTTGGTGCTGAACGCCGGCTTGTCGATAGTGACCGTTACCGCCAGGCTAGCCGTCTTGGTCGTGTCAGCCTGGGCGGTGGCGACCACGTGAAATGTGCCCGCCGCAGCCGGTGCGGTGTATAGGCCGCTGGCGTCGATCGTGCCGCCTCCGGCTTCCGCAACGCTCCAGTTCACGGCCGTATTCAACGTGCCGGTCACGGTGGCGCTGAACTGCACTGTGCCGGTGGCTATTACGGCGGACCCGCCCGGGGGCGGTGCAATCTGGAGGAAAGCTTGGGGCGTAGGAGTAGGCGTGGGCGTAACCTTCCCAGAACCACCACACGCACAGAAGATTGACAAAAGAACCGCGGAAAAGACAAGCACCACGGCCTGAATCCTAATTCGGGAAGAGCGCTCCTTCACAGAGTGGGATGCGCTGGGGGGAAAATGCATACTTGTACCTCTTGTGGCACCCGTGAGAATCCATTTCTTCTTCTTCCAATTGCAATTCACAAACCAATGAGATCAGCCTTGAAAACAAAGGGGGTAACTAGGTCGCAACAGGATGACGACCAATATTCAAACGAAACTTCCAGAAATGAGATCGATTTGCTTGTGTAACTGCGGCGGGCACCCCGACGCAATCGGAACGCTCTGATGGAAGCACTGCGGATAATGCAGCCTGAAAGTACGATTATCGTCATCCTGCTATACAGAGTCGGCCCAGATTGGAGGGTCTTCCGATGACGATGAGCGGAACCTAGTGGGAACTCACCGCCGCGCGCACTCGATTGGACTTGGCGATAGCTGCACTTGGAGAAGCGATGTTAGCTTCACACCTTTCCCGCAGCGTCCAGCCAAGGTACAGTTGCCGGAACCAGCCCCTCGCAGACGCAGCATGAGCGCAGCCGCTCGCCGCGTATATCGGTAGCAATGAAGCTGCGGTGGGTACAGCGGAAAGGCGAATCCGCGCAAGGCACGCCGCAGCACGAGCCCGGAAGTCGACTGCGGGTGCACGATGAATCCGGCGATGCGAAAGAGACTATCGCCCGGGTGGAGGACCGATGGGATGCGGGCAAGAAGTCCGCCAATGCAGCTAAGAACTGAGAGAGGTCTTGCGGCGGCGTTGGGTAGTCCGCTCCCGTCCTGTTAGGCTTTCCATATCGCACTGTTGGGTCCAGGGGGTACATATGTCCGGAGCAGGTCGACCAAAAGAGGTTTCCTAGACCCACCGCAGATTGCTCTATGACCAAAAGCAACAGGCTGCGCCCTCGCACCCGAGGAGAGCTAGAATTACCCACCGTCGCGTCTGGTGGGCGCAGCCACGTCCTCCCAGCGTGCTTAGAGAATCGCAACCTCATTCTCCACTGCCACTCTCGCCGCTCAATCACCCACGACTTATACGAGAAATCAATGACTCGGGACGCTAAAGTCTCCTTACTCCTCTGCCGATAGAGTGCGTAGTCATGCCCCATTTCGCTGATCTTCGTCCGAAATACCAATTCCCGATTGCGGCCGACCGGCGAAAGCAGGAACGCGTTCTGACTTGCCTGCCCATATCCATATTCAGCGTCGAAGACAACCTGACTTCCTATCCCGGCGTGTGCAGGAACTTGAGCCGTGGAGGAGTGGGGTTTGAGACAGACGCTCGCTTGCGGGTGGGACAAGTTGTCGAGTTTGAGTTTGTGCAGCTAGCCGATGAGGCGGTTCGCTACTCGATTAAGATCGTATCTCGCGAAGATCGGCGTTATGGTGGCTGCTATGTCGATGGCGACAACGACGATACGTAGGGAGGTAACCGGCCCGGCCTCAAGACTCCGCAGCCGCCACTTGACGCAGCGCAACCCGCGCCATCGGCGCGGCGACGGTAGGAGCGTCCAGGTAACCGGCAGGAGGTGGCACGCGGTCCAGCGGAGCTAAAAAGAAATTTCCGCCGGTGACTGGGCTGCCGGGACTTCATCGCATCACATCAGCTTCGGTGATGCGCAGCGTAGCATCGTAGCGCACCGATTCGTAAATCCTCAAGGTGTCCTGCCAGCTGCCTTCCGACCGCTGCCAGCGGGTGCGCTCCTCGTTGGCATGCAACGTGTACTTCAGCGGTCGAACGCAATGCAGCGTGTAACGCGATGGTTTGTCGATGGAACTGTCGTCCGCACGAAGCCTCTCGCTAGCGAAGCGTCGCAGCTCGACGCGGAGGATGACCCGATCGCTGGCGTTCTGTTCCTCGCCGCGCTGTCGGGCCACACGCTCCGTACCCCAATAACTGTGGCCTGCGATCTCACCGTCGTTTAACAGGATCTCACCCACTCGACGGGCAGAGATGCCCTGGTAGAGATAGCGGAACTCGTCGCGCGCGGCAGGGGTCATGGGTCGCTGTGTATCCCCGCATGGCATCCATCGGGGGGAACCGAGCTGTTTATCTGATCGAAAAGAAGTTCCGTGTCAGCCATGACAACCTCTCCTTCACGTGCACTCAGACTGACCCAAGTACGAATTCTTGCGGAACCGTTTCTCCGGCCACGTCCTTGCCGCCGCCATCGGCCAGCGCCGCCCGTTGGGCGCATCCTAGCGTTGGTTCACGTTTGGGTGCGCGGCGAGATGCGTACTAAGCATCGGTAAAGCCCGCAAGTACTTGAGCCCCGGTCACGGCAAGAATGCCTCATCCGTGTTGCTGCGCCGAACTGCTCGGTCCTAACGGCACGGACGTTTTCGTCGACTTGACCTGGGCTGGTATCGTTGCAACTCAAAAATCCGCCAACAGACCGATTTCTTCACGAGCGAAGGATCCGTCATCCGGAGCGCGGAAACCACCGCGATCAGGTGGTGGTGAATCTCTCAACTCCAGTCGGGATGCTCATCAAGAAACCTAGCGATCTGCGCCGACTTCAACTGTGTTGCAGTACGACCGTCTGCTTGGTCAATACATCCATCGGAATCGGCGATGCACACCGCAGCTTGCTGCCTCTCCGACCCCTAAAAATCCAGCGAGTCTCGCCGGGTGCCGTCGTCGTGGTTCGAACAGGCGTCCAGTACCGGTTGCGCGGCCCCAGCGCACAGGCTGGGGAGTTGGGCAACGAAAACCAAATGGTCGCCGGGATGAAGCGACTCGCCGCCGACACGACGACACGCGACGCCAAGCCTGACCCATCCTGCGTCGTCGCCTTCCTCTTTCGCAACTTCTTTAGCGTGTCACCCGGCCGAACGCTTTGGCCCCAATGCCGCAAGCCCTTGATTTGCCCGTGGTTGCTGAAGGTTCCTCGTAGCAGGCATGCGCTCAGGTCACAGCAGAAGTCCTCAAATTCGTCGCCCGCGGCGTCGGTCGGGAATTCAGGAAACAGCCACCGTTTAGGAGGTGGCATTGTGTTGGCTTTCACCGCAGGCCCGCGTCCTTGAAGTCAGAAGGCAAAGGCGCTCCCCCACCGTCGGCGATTGCCGCCCACCGGCATTCCTTGAGGTGAGACTCACGAAAAGCGTGGAGTCCTTCGTCCGTTATTGCCCGGTACTGCCGGTTGGCCTGACGCATGCAGTTCTCCCCATTCAGGTGCCGCAGCCACGGCCCTTGCTGTTTGCACACCGCAAACCAGGAGGGATGAACGTGATCGACGGCGACGGCGAGTTTGGGCTGGTAGGCGACCGCGGCGATGGTGGAAGCGTGCGCCAGGCGCGCACTTATGACCGTGGGTGGGTCGACACCAGCTTGACCCAGACGGTGCTCAGGACCCCGACCAGCTTTAGGGTCCATGTGGAATCTGCATTACCGCGGATCCGAATGGCATCCGGATTCGGACATCCTGAGGCCGGCTGTTGCCGCTCCCGCTCCCGATGGGTTCGAACTCCGAACCCCTCGTCCAGAATTCAGCCCGCCCACTGCTTCCCACACAATTTGCAAGGCCTTGACAGGACGGGTGTTGCGAGTTTTGTCCAGTGCCCCGCCAAATGGCGATCTGATTGCCTCATAACCAGTGGACTCATTTCGCGGAGCCGCTCCATCGAGGTTGTTCCAATGAAAAGCAGCCGATCCCTGTACACGGTTGCCTTGGTCATGGCTTCTATACCCTTGAACACGCCGGCCTTTGACCGGACGGCATTTCCATGGACGGCCGAACCCGCACAACCGATCGTTCGCTCTCCTGAAGTGGCATCGCTGGCTTTGTGGTCGGGACGCACAAAACGTCCGGTACTGTCAACCTTCAACAGGGGACGATGCGGATCTTCGCGAGCTGGGTTGGAATTCTGGGGCTCTACGGAGAATTATGGCTGATCCATTGCCCGAAGATGTTGCGGCACTGTGTGACCACGCGGGCCTTGATTCGTCGCGCTACAAGGACTTCACGACCCTGCGAAACGCGGTAGCAGCGTCTTCTCGCACTGTTACAACTCATGCTGCCAGCAACGGAGAGAGCCCTCCGGCCGCCGACCGCCGGCACAGGCCCTTCGCCCTCTGGGATTGTCACCATACACTGAGGCGACAACAAACCGAGTTAGCTGCCGCGGGACTTCGCTGCCATCCCTACCGGCGTTCCCTTGCGCCAGGCGTCGAACCGGCACAGGGGTGGTTCCAGAAGATCGCTGCCACGCCCCTGTCTCTGCGCCGCCCAGCAGAGATCCAGACCCCCAACTGGGCATCGGTTGGTGAGCGAGTCTCCCAATTCGTGCCTGTCTTGCGCCGAGGTACCGGCACTACCTGGAGGACATTTGCCGGAGAAGGTCGTAGTCCGACCGGCACCACGGGTATGGTCAAGGTTGCGGCCATGCACTCATCGGAGTTGCCGATCGTGCCCTCGCTCTTCGTGCCGGACGATCGCTAAGGGGCGTTCCGGCCAAATGGAGCCATGCTACCCGTGAACTTTCGTCTCCAAGGCGAACCTCTTGGGAACTAAAGTAACTGGGTCAAAGTGACGATCTAGAAGTTAGACGAACTTCCCGGAAAAGACGGGAGCGTCGGATCGGTAGAACACGATGCCTTCACGTTCCAAGACAATTCGCATTGCGGTCGCAGACTCGAACCAGATGGCCTGCCGTTTGTTGTCCGATGCATTGAACAAGCAAGCGGGACTTTCCGTAGTTGCGTCCGTGGTCGACGACGAATCCCTGATACGCTCGGCCTTGTCCTTGCAGCCGGACATCGCACTTATTAGCGCCGCACTGCGGGGCGGGCCGTTCGATCGGCGGAGTGGCTTCCTGGAGATTCGCAACCGGGTACCCCAATGTCCGTGGATCCTGTTGCTCGATCAAAGTGAACCCCGACTGGTGGTCTCCGCCTTTCGCGCCGGAGCGAAAGGGGTCTTCTCCCGCGCTCAATCGGACATCGCTCTCCTGGCGAAGTGCATACGCCGAGTAACGGAAGGGCAGATCTGGGTCGACAACAAGCAGATGCTGCATCTGCTTGAGGCGCTTACAAGCGGCGGCAACGGCGATGGCACACACGAAGCACAGGCCGGCCCGGTCAAACTTACTCCGCGTGAGGAGACTGTGGTTCGCCTCGTAGTGCAAGGCATGGTGAATCGGGAGATCGCCGAAAAGCTCCACTTGAGCGAGCATACGATCAAGAACTACCTGTTCAGAGTGTTCGACAAGCTGGGAGTTTCAAATCGCGTCGAGCTAGCCTTATATGCGGTCGCGAAACTCGATCTAGCCGAGGAATGCGTATGAACAAAGGCCTGTTAGCCATCGGTTGATTCTCTTCTGACAAATGCAAACCACTTTGACTGCGAAGCTATCGGGACCAATCTGCCCCGGCCCCGTGGACAATGTGAGAAGGACCAACCGGGCGGTACGCAGCGACAGGACGATCGCAAATTGTCGAAAAGACGGTGTGCCTGAGCGGGATCAAACCGCTGGCCTCCTCGTTGCAACCTGTGAGACCGTCCCAAGATGCAACGACACCGAAAGAGCGCAAGTGACACAACGAGGCAGCGTTCATGCAGCTTTGGTCGCCGTTCGCTGCCTCACGCTTGTCATGGAGCGACACTCACCGACACAGACAGAGTCGGATGGGGATAGCAGGGTCACCACACAGAGTGCGACAAAACTCCATTCGCGTGCAGGGAGAAGGGGGTATGCACCATCTTCCAAGAAATTCTCCCAATGCAAACCGTCTTGGAGATAGAAGTTGTTTCCAGGGACTTTTCCAGAGTAGAGACGATTCAGATTGGTAGTAAACGCTTGCTGCACCCAGATCACAAGCAAGGCAATTTCTCGTCCAATTCTTTGACGATCTGTGAAGCGGCGTGGTTCACCTCCTCGCGGACGTACTCACTTTCGAGCACCGCCTGTTTCCGTCTGGAATGGGAAACTGGGTTTGCTTTGCCGGTGACAGTGTGACAACTTTCTCCGGGTTTAGCACCACATTCTGAGCACTCGACGTCGATTGCGTTCAAGTTTTCAGTTCATCTGGAACGCGCTGGCGTGCGGTGCATGTGATTCCGGCTAGCAGCGCCTTCTCATGGCCAGTCGTGTCATTTACCCCGGCACTTTCTTCTCAAGCAGCTTGTGCCGCAGCACCTAACCATGAGAGAGAAGGCATACATGGGGTGTTCAACCTCTTGTGGCTGCTTCCATTTCGGCATATTTTTGGCGTGTTACGAAAGCATGAGTACCACAAAGGAGACAGAATGAAGTCCCGTTATCTACTGCTTCTAGTCGCAATCGTAGTTTCGGTCTCGGCCCTCAGCTTTGCCGACCAGGTCATCACGTTCGAAGGGTACCCAGATGGTACCGCGTTCACCAATCAGTATCCGGGAGTAAATTTCAACGGTGCGACGGTCCTCACGTTGGGAGTGGACCTGAACCCGGTATTCCCGCCACACTCTGGGATAAACGTGGTTTACAACCCCGTAGGTCCGATGTCGATCGACTTTGGGTCGGCGGTCGGGTATTTTTCGGGGTATTTCACTTACAATTCAGGCTTGACGGTTCAGGCGTACGACAGCTTGAGCAATCTGCTCGGGACCTACAATTCCTTTTGCACCGCCAACTACAGCGGCTCCGGCACCGGCTGTGGCCCGAATGAGTTGGGAATCGTGACCGCGCCAGGCATCGTTCATGTCCTCATCACGGGCGGTTCAGGCAACAACTTCACCTTGGACGATGCGCAGTTCACAGGCTCAGTCAACACCACTCCCGAACCTGGAACGCTGGCGCTTTTCGGATCCGGCATCATCGGACTAGCGGGCATTTTGCGACGCAAGATCAACCTCTAGCTGGTTTGTACTTCTTCTAAGACGCCGGGGAGACGCTCCCCGGCTTTCGTGTGCCCGTGCACCGCGTCTTCTTCATCGACGCGGTACCCTTTGTGGATGGTGTCAGGAGACGTGCCGCCTGAGCATGATGTATTCGCCACCTGTGAGCACAGCTACACGCCAAGGGCACAAGCGAACCTCAGCGACGGTGAAGCGCATTTCGACCCTACGCGGCCTAAGAGAAGCTGGCGCAGCGCCTGGCGGTATATGTCGGCGGCAGTCCAATGCCCTGCTGGTGGCAAACTCCTGCGTGCAGCCGACGCTTGCGTAAATCCAGAATGCCAGGCAGACATGAAAGACGTTAAGAGTCCGCTGACAGGGCTGCGCTTTCACGATCTCCGTCATCACGTGATTACTGAGCTTGCCGAGTCTCAGGCAAGCGACGGCACGATCATGGCGATTGCTGGACACGTTTCTCCCAAGATGCTCCAGCGGTACTCGCACATTCGGATTCAGGCGAAGCGGACAGTTCTGGACAGCATCTCCACTCGGAGGGCGGATTCGGTCAATTTGGAGGAGCTGGAGGTGGTTACAACACAGACCACTACACAAAACCGCGCAGCCAGGCTAAGGGATACTCGCAAGTTGTTGAAACGATGGTGGACCTGAGCGGGATCGAACCGCTGGCCTCCTCGTTGCGAACGAGGCGCTCTCCCAGCTGAGCTACAGGCCCATCTATGGCTGGATGCAAGGCGTCGCCAAATCGCAGGGGCGAACCAACCTCACGTTGTTCATTATACAAACAATCATCACGGCAGGAAAATCCGGCAATCACGCTTTGTGGCGGAACTCGTCTAACGCCAGACCGAGCCGGTCAAGTCCCACGCGCGTTATCTCCGGATCGCCGCCGATACCGATGCGAAAGTGCTGCGGCATGTCGAAGTAAATGCCCGGCACCACGCTGGTCTCGAACTTCTCCCGCAGCACACCTACGAACTCTTCGACATCGCCCGAGCGCAGTTTGGGAAACACAATGGTTCCCTGCTCCGGACGAAATACTTCGAGATCCGTCCTGGCATCGAGAAAAGCGTTCAATAAACTCCGATTCTTCTCCAGTAGCAACTTGGCGCGCGCCGCGATCTTGTCCAGGTTGTCGAGCGCAATCACGCTGAGCAACTCCGCGGGATGCGCCGGAGTAGCAGCATACAGATCGTTGATGCGCCACATTCTGTGCACAACGTCCCGATCGGCGAGGACCCATCCGCATCGCAGTCCGCTCAAGCCGAAAGCCTTGGTCAGGCTGCTCGTTACCAAGAACTGATCGCCGTACAGAAATGCCGGCTGCGGGCGCCCTTCATACAATGCTTCTAGATAGACTTCATCCACGAGTACACGGGCCCCGCGTGCCTTCGCAATCTCTCCTACTGCCCGCACCGCGGCTTCGTCGGCATAGGCGCCGCTGGGATTGTGCAGATTGGTCAGGATGATCAATTTAGTGAGCGGTGAGATCTGGCGTTCGACTTCGGCAGGATCGATGCGAAAAGCGTCTTCTAACCGGCGCTCGAAATGCCGGACCTTCGCTCCCAGATAAACCGCAGTCGAGTCCAACAATTCGTAGGTTGGATGCTCGATCAAGACCTCATCGCCCGGATTAAAGCATGCTGCCATGGCCATGTGATTCGCAAAGGACGTGCCTGTGGCTGCGAACACGCACTCCGGGGGCACTCCGTTGTAGCGCGCCAAACGCTCCCGCAACGGGGCATAGCCATAAACCGTTGGCCCATCGATCTCGAGGTCTGCGATACTTACCGGCAAATCGGCCAGAGGATAGCTCATGATTCCGCTGGTGGCCAGATTGTACCTCGCGTCAGAGCGCAGCTTGGAAAATTCCATGTACGGCGACCGCATGTGCGTACGTTGCTGCATCTAAGTTCCTTCGTTCTGCGCTTTCCTGCGACGCGCCCAAAGCCAATACACGGGCAATCCTAGCGCGAGGATCCCCATTCCCAACAATGTATTGGCAGGATATTTGTAAATCGTGTTGGCCACCACCAGCCAGCAAATGGCGACGAAGAGTCCCGTGGTGTAGGGGTGGCCCGGCACTCGATAGCTCCCGATCGCTGCGTCCGCCGAAGTAGTCAGCTTGGCTTCTCTGCGGCGAAACAAGAACAGGCTTGCACCGGTCAGGCCAAAGAAGATGAAATCCATGGAGACAACATAGTTGAGGATCTTCTCGTAGCTGCCCGACAGCGCGATCACCAGCGTCAGCACACTCTGCATCACGATGGCGAGCACCGGCACATGGGATTTCTTGTTGATTCGCGCGACCGCCTCGAAGAACAGTCCATCACTCGCCATGGCGAAATAGACGCGCGGCGCCGTGAGGATCGACTGGCTCAGGAATCCAAGGGTTGACACCGCGATTCCAAGGGCGATCAGACGAGCACCCGTATTTCCCATGGCCATGTGCATGACCGCAGATGCCGGGACCGTGCTGGCCGCCAGTCCCTCTGCGCCCAGCGCGCGCACGCAAACGAAATTCACACCAAGGTAGAGCACGATCACCCCGCTGACACCCATCACCAGTGCACGGGAGAGATTGCGCTGCGGGTCCTTGATCTCGGTGGCAATGAAGTTCGCGGTCTGCCAGCCTCCGAATGCAAACAGCACCGGCACCATGGCCGCTCCAATCGAAGTGACCAAATCGACGGACGGCGCGCGATCGAGCACTGGATGCAGAAGCGGATACGGGGAGCGGACCAGGAAAAGCCCCGCCAGCACCAGAGTTGCTATGGCTCCGATCTTCAGCAACATCAGGATGCTTTGCACCCGACTTCCAGCCCGTACGCCAAGGCAGTTGATGATGGTCAGTATCACGATAATCAGTACTGCGACGGTTCGCTCCGACACTTGCCAGTGGGTCAACTCAAGCAGGTAGCGTGCAAAGGTAACTGTCACCGCTGCCATTCCCCCGGTTTGGATGACCAGCAGCAACACCCACCCATAAAGGAATCCCGCGACAGGATGCATTGCTTCTCGCAAATAGGCGTACTGACCACCGACATCGGGCATGCGCGCCGCCAGTTCGGCATAGACAAACGCCCCCAGCATGGCAACCAGCCCACCTGCCCCCCACGCGCCGAGAATCAGCATCGGGGTATGTACCTGGCGCGCGACGACGTACGGATTAATGAAGATGCCCGCGCCCACAATTCCGCCCATAACGATCATCGTGGCATCGAACAACCCAATCTGGCACAGCAGTTGCGCCGGAGCTTCTGTTGCCGATGTTGTGATTGCGGTGGGTCCGGACGTCATTCGTGTGAGCCGATGGTGGGAATGTAACACGCGCCAGCAACAACGCCGAGCTTCTGCTGGAGTCATGCTTCGGAAGTCGCAGCGCGCTGCAGCCGGTCGAGGACACCTTCCCATTCTGCGCCGGGCCCGGGTGTGTCGACCGCAATCCAGTCGAAGCCATGTGTGTCGAGAGCGTGGAGCACGCTGTACAGACGAAAGGCATATTCGTCGGCGCCGTTTGGCATCAGGACTACCTCTCGCACACTCGCCAGGGGCGGAGAGCCTATCTGCAAATACACGCCCGATCCATACAGCGGCACTTGTCCGTCATGCACCAGGTACAACGGAGTTCGCGGGCTGTAGTGCCGGGGATGCATCCCGGGCGAAGGATGAGATCCCGACGGTTCATGCCCGGCTCGCGCGATCGCTCCAATTACCTCTTCGAACTGCTGTCTCGAAATCCCGCCCGGACGAAGTAGTTCCGGCACCCCCGCAGCAAGAGAGAGCACAGCGGACTCGATGCCCACCTGGCAGGGACCGCCATCGAGAATGTAATCCACTCGATGTCCGAGCCCCCTTCGCACGTGCTCGGCGGTGGTGGGCGACACCTGGCTAAAGCGATTCGCGCTGGGAGCCGCCACCGGAACCTGCGCTGCCTCGATAAGGGCCAGCCCAACCGGATGCGCCGGCATGCGAATACCCACGGTGGCTAGTCCGGCTGTGACAATGTCGGGAATCGCGATCGTTTTTGGAACCACCAGGGTAAGCGGTCCCGGCCAGAATCGTTCAGCGAGCAGGCGCGCCTTGTCGGGCCATGACGAGGCGACTCGCCGAATCATCTCCCGGTTGCTGACATGCACGATGACCGGACTCGTGCTGGGCCGTCCCTTGACCTCAAAAACGCGCGCTACCGCTTCGGGATCAAGAGCATTCGCGCCCAGTCCGTACACCGTTTCCGTTGGAAACGCGACCAGCTTCCCGGCTCGAAGCAATTCGGCTGCCTGCCGAATCTCGTCCTGGGACACGCCGAACTGTTCTTGGAAATTCAATTGAGTCCACGATCTTTCAACGTGATTAATGGGTGCGTCCGTGCGATGGGTCAGACGAGTCGGCCGAATTGACATCGATATGCAACCCGGAGCTCGCCGCAACGCCCGGCGGATAGCAGTTATTGTCGGCCGCGTAAGTTTCTCGGCAGGCCGCGGTCATCTCGGGACGTCGCGGCGATTGCGCATACTGCCAAACTTCGGCAAAGGAGACTCCACTTTTCGCGGGAGCGGGCGGGGCCGTTGGAAACACGCAGCCCGGCGCCGGCCCGCAATGATCATTGCTGATGAAGAAGTGAATGTTACGGCCCGAGGCGTTGTCGCGAATATCATCGGCGGTAATCACCGATACATTGTTAGCTTCGCGAAAGGCAATCCCTGAGCAATACACACCCGCGCCGTAACCGGCCTTCACGACGCCGTCGATCCAGGCGTGAATATAGGCGCGCTGCTCGGGAAGCATCCGGCCTCCCTGCTCCTGATCGAGAAAAATGATTGCCTTCTTCGGAAAACCTTCCGAAGACGCTGCCTTCACCGCCGATGCGGCGTCTCGGGAGCCGACGCCGGCAGCATCGCCTGAGGCCTTCAGTTCCTTGTACTCACGCCCGTCGAAGAGCAGGAGAAAGCCGAAACCCATCGACTGCAAGCTGGCGCGCTTCCCTACCCAAGTATTGCGGCCTGCTCCGGGGGGATTGCTCAGCCAGTAACCGGTGAACCCGAATGTCTTTCGCAACGCCTGCATACTGGCGTCACCCGGATAATCGTTGCGGTCCATGCCCAGGAACGTCGAGGGCGGTTGCGCCAACGCGCATTGTGAAGCTGCCAACACTCCCACCGCGGTGGCGCACCATACCAGGACTCGCAATTTGATTGGGAACCACATCAATCGAATATCGCACGTCCGCGAGCTGCGAAGTCAGGACAAGTCACGGATTTGTCAGTATGGTCCGATGATACCGCCGATGTTACGGGACGCCGGTAGCTGAACAGGCGGTGCGAACGACTCGACTCCCCAGTACTCGGCAAATGTGTCGAGATATTTGTAGCCGGAGCCAGTATTGAAGAGCACGACTTTGTCATTCTCCTTCAGGAAGCCCTCTTCGAGCAGCCTGTGATACGCTGCCAGCGCAGCACCTCCTTCTGGCGCAGCGAATATGCCTTCCGTCGCTGCCAGTTGCTTAACTGCTCGCATGATCGCGTCGTCGTGCACGGCAACTGCGGTGCCGCCGCTCTGGCGAATGATGTCGAGAATTATAAAGTCGCCATACGCCTTGGGTACGCGTAATCCAGCGGCCAAGGTATGCGCATTGGCCCACATTTCGGAAGCGGCGTTGTCTTCATGTAGGGCTTTAATAATTGGCGCGCAGCCACTGGCCTGAATGGAGATCATCTTGGGTCGATTCCCTGCTTCGATCCACCCCAGCCCCTCCATCTCCTCGAATGCTTTCCACATCCCAATCAGTCCCACCCCGCCACCCGTGGGATAGAGAATCGCGTCTGGCAAACTCCAGCCCATTTGTTCGGCCACCTCATAGCCCATAGTCTTCTTGCCTTCGACGCGAAAGGGTTCCTTGAGTGTGGAAACATCAAACCAGCCCTCCTGATCTTTGCGCTCGGCCACCATTCGTCCGCAATCACTGATCAATCCGTCCACCAATGTGAGGTGAGCACCGCTTGCTTCGACCTCCAATCGATTCGCGAGAGGGACATCTTTGGGCATGAAGACGTATGCTTCGATTCCGGCTGCCGCTGCATAGGCGGCCAGCGCTCCGCCCGCGTTGCCCGCCGAGGGTGCAGCAAGTTTCTTCAGTCCATAACGCCGCGCCATGGAGAGGGCGACACTCATACCGCGTGCCTTGAACGAGCCGGTGGGATTCAGGCCCTCGTCCTTGATCAGCAAGTTCTGGTATTTGCGGCTGGGTAGCATGGGAGTCATACCTTCGCCCAGGGTCACCGGTTCGGCGTCTGGCAGTACGGCAGAATAGCGCCACATGCTGTTGGGTCCGCCGCTGACCGATTCACGCGATGTATGTTGACGAATTCCCGCCAGGTCGTAGCGGACGTACAGCGGCCCGCCGTCTTTGGGACAGACATTGCGAGCAACATCGGCGGTCAGCTGCTCCCCACACTTGCTACATTCAAAGCAGAGAATTCTAGCCATTGGTATATTGCCCCGGAAACCTCGCAGTGTAGCACCTGCCGCGACCATCGCGAATCTGTAGCAGCACGCCTGGCTGGTATAGACTTTTGCTTCGATGAGCGAGCCTTCCACTCCCCTGATGCGGCAGTACGCCGCGATCAAGAAAGACCACCCCAACGCCCTGCTGTTCTTTCGCCTCGGGGACTTCTATGAGCTGTTCTTCGAGGACGCGCAGGTAGCGGCGCGCGAATTGCAGATTACGTTGACCTCGCGCAACAAGGAAAAAGGCATCGCGATACCCATGTGCGGCGTTCCCTACCACGCGGCCGAGGGCTACATCGCCAAGCTGATCCGCAAGGGTTTTAAGGTCGCCGTCTGCGAGCAGATGGAAGATCCCCGCATTGCCAAGAAACTGGTGAAGCGCGAAGTCACTCGCGTGGTAACTCCGGGGACTGCGGCTGATACGCAACTTGGGGCCGGGGAGAACAACTTCCTGGCCTGCATCGCCGGAGCGAAAGACGTGATCGGTTTCGCGGCGCTCGATCTGTCCACCGGAGAATTTCGCGCCACCGAGTTCCGCGGCAGTGATGCCGACCGGCGCATTCGCGAAGAGCTGCTGGTTCTTCGTCCGCGCGAAGTTTTGTTCGCCTCTTCCATGCCGCTCTTCGACCAACCACGCCAGCAGACGGCCGCTCCCATGGCCGCCGCCGCACCGCGATTGGCCAGCCTGGAGAACGCAACCTGGGCGGAAACGCCGCTCGAAGACTGGGTGTTCGCGCCGGATTATGCGATTCCGCTGGTCGAGAATCACTTTGGCGTGCTTTCGCTGGAAGGCTTCGGCCTTGCTGACCGCAGCGCAGCGGCCACTGCTGCCGGAGCCATTCTCCACTACATTCGCTCCACCCAGCGTGGGTCCCTCGACCATGTCGATCGTGTCGGCTATTACGAGCGGCAGGACTGCCTAGTGCTCGACGCCGTCACGGTCCGCAACCTCGAGCTTTTAGAACCGCTCTTCTCCGGAGGCGGCGACAACATCACTCTCTTCCGCTCGCTGGATCGCACTGTGACTCCGATGGGTAAGCGCTTGCTCCGCGCCTGGATACTTCGCCCCTCGATCGACAGCACCCAGATCGCACGGCGCCTCGACGCGGTCGAGATCATGGTGAAAGACCTGGTGGCTCGCGAGGAATTACGCCGCTCGATGGAGGGCATTCTCGATCTGGAGCGCCTGCTGAGCCGCGTGACCCTAGAAACCGCCAACCCGCGCGATATGCTGACCTTGGCGGCGTCGTTTGCGCGGCTTCGGGCAGTACGTGCAGCGCTATCGGGATTCTCTGTCGCGAGGCTGCAAGAGTTGCACGCGCAATGCGACGAACTGCCCGATTTGCACGACCGAATCACCTCCACCCTGGAAGACGAGCCTCCCATCACGCTCAACGACGGCGGAGTGATTCGCGCTGGAGTTGATCCTACGCTGGACGAACTACGCAACCTCAGCCGCAACAGCAAACAGTACATCGCGCAAATCGAGCAACGTGAGCGTCAGCGCACGGGAATCGGTTCGCTGAAGGTCAAGTTCAACGGCGTCTTTGGCTACTACCTCGAAATCTCGAAGGCCAATCTCCAACACGCCCCAGCGGACTACGAGCGCAAGCAGACCCTGGTCAATGCCGAGCGCTTCACCACGCCTGAGCTCAAGGAATACGAAACCAAGGTGCTCGATGCGCAGGAGAAGATGGTCGAGATCGAACGCCGACGGTTTGCCGAATTGCGGGCCGCGATAGCCGCCGGGGCGCGGCGCATCCGGCAGACGGCGCTGGCGCTTGCCGAGATCGACCTTCTCGCGAGCTTCGCCGCCCAGGCTGCCAATTGCGCTTACTGTCGGCCTCGCTTTGACGACTCCAATGACATCGAGATCGTGGACGGACGCCATCCGGTCATCGAACAGCAGGATTTATCCGGTGTGGCCGATCGCTTCGTCCCCAACGATCTTTACCTCAACGGGACCACACATTCCGTGCTGGTCATCACCGGGCCGAACATGGGGGGCAAGTCCACTTACCTGCGCCAGGTTGCTCTCATCGTATTGATGGCGCAGATGGGTTCCTACGTTCCGGCGCGTTCGGCGCGGCTCGGACTGGTGGATCGCATCTTCACCCGCATCGGCGCATCCGACAATCTGGCGCGTGGCCGCTCGACCTTCATGGTCGAGATGACCGAGACCGCCGCGATTCTCAATACCGCGACGCCCGGTTCGCTGATCCTGCTCGACGAGGTGGGGCGCGGCACCTCGACCTACGATGGTCTGGCGATCGCGTGGGCTGCAATCGAGTACATTCATGCCAACACCCGCGCCAAGACCCTCTTCGCGACGCACTATCACGAGTTGACGGAGCTGGCCGACCGACTCAGTGGGGTGAAGAATTTCCATGTCACGGTAAAAGAGAGTGGAGGCGGGATCGTCTTCCTGCGAAGGGTCACGGAGGGCGCGGCGGATAAGAGTTATGGCATTGAAGTCGCGAAGCTGGCAGGACTGCCTGTTGATGTGATTCACCGCGCACGCGAGGTGCTGGCCGAGCACGAAGCCGCTGAGCAAAGCGCGGTGACGCATCTCGCCAAGGATGAGGCGAAGGGTTCCGGCCCCATGCAGTTGACCATCTTCACGCCGCTCTCGCAAAAGGTCGTTGACCGCATCAAGGAGACCGATCTGGACTCCATCAGTCCGCTTGAAGCGCTCAATCTACTGCACGAACTCAAGCGCCAGATCGAGTAGCGCGTATCTGAATCCGCACTGAGTTGCCGCCAAATAACGCGATACACTTCCAGAGACTCTATGCCTTCGAACTCCAGACTCGACCTTCGCCAGCAAGTTGGCCAGTTGCTGATCATGGGCTTCGACAGCACCGGCGTGTCGGCACATTTACGCTCGATGCTGGGAACGCTGTATCCCGGCGGCGTCATCCTGTTCAAACGCAACATTACAGATGCCACACAGACGCATGCTCTCTTGCGCGATGCGCAGAAGACAGTGGCGACCCCGATGTTTCGCTGTGTGGACATGGAAGGCGGCACCGTCGATCGCTTCCGTGATGTCATCGCGCCCCTTCCCTCGGTCGCCGATGTCGCCGCAACTGGATCGTTAGAGCTGTTTCGCAAGCACGGGAGGCTGATCGGCCAACAACTTCGTGCGCTCGCATTCAACACCGACTTCGCGCCGTGCATCGACCTGCGATTCGACGAATCGAAGAGTGCGCTTGGCCCGCGCACGGTTTCGGCGGATCCGGGAGAAACCGTGTGTTATGCGCGCGAGTTTCTGGGCGGACTTCACGATGCCGGAATCCTGGGCTGCGGCAAGCATTTTCCCGGGCTCGGCGGAGCCAGCCTCGACAGTCATCACGCTCTGCCGTCGATCGACAAAACTTACAAGCAGCTCTGGAGCGAAGACATGGTCCCTTATCGTGAGATGCGCAAAGAATTTTCCTTGGTCATGGTGGCGCACATCGCGTATCCAAAAGTTACAGGCGACAGGATCCCGGCGTCGCTCTCAAAGAAGTGGATCAGCGACGTTTTGCGCGAGAAGATCGGCTATCGCGGTTTGGTGATCTCCGACGATCTCGACATGGGCGGTGTACTCAATACCGCGTCGATTGAAGACGCAGCGGTTGAAACGCTGCGCGCCGGGTCAGACCTGTTCCTCGTATGCCAGAAAGAAGAGCACGTCTGGCGGGCCTACGAGGCTGTATACAAGCAGGCGGAGCGTGATAAGGCATTCGCCAGACTCGTAGCGTTGAAGGCGAAGCGGGTGGCTGATTTCAAAGCCAAGTCTCACGAATTGCGAGCCCGGATGAGTCCGCCACCGTCACCCAGCAAGGTCGATGTTTTACGCCGTCGCGTCTGGGAGTTTGCCGAAGAGCTGCGTGCAAATTCCTTGGTTGCTGCGGAGGATCGCGCGCTGTGAACCACCGCCAGCGTAGTCATCAGGAGTTCGCACGATGATCGTCGCCGGAGTCATGAGCGGCACGTCCGCCGACGGCATCAATGTCGCGCTGGTTCGTATTCAAGGGCGAGGATTTCGTTCGCGGCTTGAGTTGCTGGCGCATTACGAGTTTCCCTACCCAACTGAGGTTCGCCGCGCCGTGCTGCAGGCGATGAACGCTCGGGCAGCCAGGGTAGCCGATCTCGCCCGCCTCAACTTCACGCTCGGCGGGCTCTATGCCAACGCTGTGCTCGCAGCCCAACGGCGAGCCAAGCTGGAGTGCGAACTCGTGGGCTGCCACGGTCAGACGCTATATCACCAGGGAGCACCGAACGTATACCTCGGTGGCCCCGTCGTTTGCACCTGGCAGACCGGGGAGAGCGCAATGATCGCTGCCACTCTGGGCGTGCCAGTGGTTTCTGACTTTCGCCCAGCTGACATGGCGGCGGGTGGCAAAGGCGCTCCGCTAGTTCCCTTCCTCGATTATGTGCTGTTCCGGCATCGCCGTTACGGGCGCATCGTGCAGAACATCGGCGGTATTGGAAACCTGACTGCGATTCCGCCTCGAGCCACTCCTGAGGAAGTGGTGGCCTTCGACACCGGTCCGGGCAACATGGTGATTGACGCCGTTGCCGAGCGCCTGTTTGACCGCCCCTATGATCGCAACGGACGACTGGCAGCTAAAGGTGAACCCATCGAAGCCGTCTTGCGACAATTGTTGAGGCGCTCTTTTTTTCTGCAGAAGCCACCAAAGACGGCGGGGCGCGAGCAATTTGGCCGGCATTTCGCGCTGGAGTTGTTGCGGCTCTGCCGCCGCGCCGACCATCATGACGTTATTGCGACTGCGACCGCGCTGACGGCCCGCTCTATAGGTATCGCCGTCCGCGATGTCGTGTTGCCCATGGATGCAGTCAACACGCGGCCTACCTCGCGATGGCCGTCGCGCTATCGCCAGTTTGTCGTCTCCGGCGGCGGTACCAGGAACACCACCCTGATGCGTAAGATCCGGGAAGAACTTGCGCCGCTGAAAATAAAAGTTCGAACCAGCGATGACTTTGGCATGCCATCCGCAGCCAAAGAAGCGGTGGCCTTCGCCCTGCTGGCGTATCAGACATGGCGCCACTTGCCCTCCAACATTCCGTCGGCCACTGGAGCCGACCGCCCAGCCATCCTGGGCAAGATCAGCTATGCCTAGCGCGCAGCCTCAGCCATTCTCACGCTCTTGTTGTCATCCTGAGAGGAGCGAGGCGCGAGCCGGGCGCAGTCGAAGGACCCGAATTGCTGTGGCGCTGCTGCTTGCAGCTTATTTTCTTCTGTTCGACACGTCATGCGCCAGGAAGCCCGATCCGAATACCCTGGTCATGGTCATCGAGAGCAGTCCCACCAACCTCGATCCGCGCGTGGGAATTGATGCCCAGGCGGAACGAATTGGCGAACTGATCTTCGACTCGCTGGTGCGGCGTGATGAACATTTTGAGTTAAAACCGTGGCTGGCGGAGTCGTGGGAAATTCCCGATCCACAAACCTACGTGTTTCATCTGCGCAAGGGTGTGCGATTTCACAATGGCCAGCCCCTGACTTCGCGTGATGTGAAGTGGACGCTGGACTCGCTACTCACCGGCAAGATCCGCAGCTCGAAAGTGGCTGCATTTAACAAGATCGACCACATCGACGCACCCGACGATTACACCGTCATCTTCCACCTAAAGGAACCCATGGCGTCGCTGCTGTGGAACCTCTCCGATGGCGCGATTGGGATCGTGCCTTTCGGCAGCGGCGAGGAGTTCAACAAAAACCCCATCGGCTCGGGTCCTTTCCGCTTCGTCAGCGCGCAACAGGACAAGGAAGTTGTAATCGAGCGCAACCCAAATTATTGGGAGACGCCCGCCAAATTGCAGCGAGTGGAATTCAGGGTGATTCCCGACGCCACGACGCGCGCGCTGGAATTGCGCAAGCACAGTGCCGATGTCGCCATCAACTCCCTCACCGCCGACACCGTGCTGGCACTACGCAACGACCCTGGACTCACCGTTATTCAGGCTCCCGGAACCATTTATGCGTACATCGCCTTAAACCTGCGTGATCCCGTACTGAGAGATTTGCGGGTACGTCGCGCGCTCGCCCATGCCATCAACGTACAGCCCATCATGCACTACCTGCTGCGCGACCAGGCCCAACCTGCGTACAGCATTCTGCCGCCTGAACACTGGGCCCACTATGCCGACGGTCCCAAGTATCCCTACGATCCTGCCGAGGCCAATCGAATGCTCGATCAGGCGGGCTACACGGCAATCGACGGAGTCCGGTTTCACGTCACGCTGAAGAGTTCGACCGACGAGTCAACGCGATTGCTGGCGGCGGTCTTGCAACAACAACTCCGCGCAGTTGGAATTGCGCTCGATATTCGAACCTATGAGTTTGCGACCTTCTTCAGTGACATCACCAAGGGCGCGTTTCAGATGTACTCGATGCGATGGATCGGCGGCAATCAAGACCCGGATATTTTTGAATACGTGTTTGACTCGAACAGCTTCCCGCCTAAGCGCGCCAATCGGACCTTCTACGTAAACCCGAGGGTCGATGAACTCATCCGAGAAGGCCGCAGTACGCTCGACCAGCCGAAGCGAAAGGCCATTTATGCCGAAATCCAGCGAATCGTCGCTGAGGAACTGCCCTACATCAACCTCTGGTACCTCGACAATGTTCTGGTACACACCAACCGGGTACGGGGCATCGAACTGAACCCAGCCGGCAATTACGAGTTTCTGCGCAACACCGAACTCGTTCAATGATCGCCCTCTCGATGCTGCGCAATTGTTCTTCAATCGCGTGTTACCATCACAATTCAGCATCGACCTTCCGCATTCTCAGGAGCCACACCAGCATTGCGCATCCTTTTTGTAGGTGACATCTTCGGACGACCGGGCCGCACTATCGTTCACGAGCGCCTCCCCGAGTTGCAGAAACAGTACGGCGTGGAACTCACCGTGGCCAACGGTGAGAATGCCGCCGGGGGCTTCGGCATCACCCCGCAAATCGCAGAAGAGCTTTTTGAACTGGGCACCGACGTCATCACCACCGGCAATCACGTCTGGGACAAGCGCGAGATCATCGACTACATGAACTCGGCCAACGGTAATGAAGCTTCATTGGCGCGGCGATTGTTGCGTCCGGCAAACTATCCAGCCGGCAGCCCGGGCTTTGGCTGGTATCAGGGGCGCACCCGCAGTGGCGTGGACTACGCCGTGATCAACGTCCAGGGCCGCGTGTTCATGGCCAACAACGACGATCCATTTCGCGTCGTTGACGAACTGCTGAAACAAGTCACGGCGAAGGTGATCCTGGTGGACCTGCATGCGGAAGCGACTTCCGAGAAGGTGGCGTTGGGATGGTATCTCGATGGCCGCGTAACTGCGGTGCTCGGCACCCACACCCACGTTCCGACGGCCGACGAAAAGGTCTTACCGGGAGGCACCGCCGTACAGACGGACGTGGGCATGACAGGACCATATGACGGTGTGATCGGTGTGCAGAAGGAACTCATCGTGCAGAAGTTCCTGACCAACATGCCATCGCGCTTTGAGCCAGCAGTGGAAGACGTCCGTCTGTGCGCCGCACTCATTGAGTGTGATCCGGTGACCGGCCGCGCCAGCAGCATTGAACGGATCATGTTGAAGCAGGAGTAGCAGCCAGCAATAAGCAATTAGTCTGGTTCACGAATCTTCCACTCGTATAGCGCTTCGGCGTTCTCGAATGAGGAACCGGCAAGCGACAATGCCCTGGTGAACAGCGAGTGTGATCCAAGGCCTGCTGGTCGCTGAAGACTTATTGCTTACGGCTAATTGCTTATTACTTATTGCTAATTTACCCTTCCCCTTCATGTCCCACTCTGACGAACTCTTCATGGAGGAAGCTCTACGCGAAGCGCAACGTGCTCTCGCGCTGGGCGAGGTGCCGGTTGGAGCAATTGTGGTTCGCGATGGTCATATTGTGGGACGCGGCTGCAACCGCCCGGTCACCGACCACGATCCCACAGCGCACGCGGAGGTGCAGGCCCTGCGCGAAGCCGGCCACGTGGTTGGCAATTACCGCTTATTGGATTGTGATCTCTACGTGACCGTGGAACCCTGCGCGATGTGTGCCGGAGCCATTACCCACGCGAGAATCCGCAGACTGGTCTATGGTGCCGAGGATCCCAAGGCGGGCGCAGTCCATTCCATGCTCCAAGTGCTTAACCATCCCAAGCTGAATCACCAAATCGAGGTCACCAGCGGAGTGCAGGCTGCTCGATGTATGGATCTGGTTCAGGCATTTTTTCGCCAGAAGCGCCAGGCTCAATCCGGCTAATCGCGCCGCGCCGTCTACTCGCGAAATGACGCACCCTAACGCTTTTGTTAAACTGACAAGGCTGGCTACTTCGGCCAGTTGTATCCGCGCGGAGAGGTGCGTGAGCGGTTGAAACGATCCGCCTCGAAAGCGGACGTATATCCCACCGCTGACTGATTCTGAAAGACTTACCTTGTCGCACAACCCCTGATTTGCCGCACATCCGGCGAATTCTGCACGAATTTTGCACGAGAATGGAATCTTCTGAACAGCCCAGACAGTTCGTCACTCACGGGACAGAGCAAACCGTAAGGACAAGTGTAGTCGTGTAGTCGAGCAAAGTAGTGACATCCTCGAGCAGTAGGGATCGGGCGGGAGCCAGTCGTTAGTTACCTGCTGGGTCGTTTGGGTGTCTGCTGGATTTCAGGCCAGCGCTGAACTAATCAGGTGCTCAACCGGCGTACCATTGTCACTTCGTTTCGCTGCACGGAACGAATTAGGATTGCTTTGCACACACTGCCTTGTACGCACCGTCCTCACAAAGCATCGTAGGCCGCCATCACGAATTAGTACGCGCCGTTCGATGACCCGCAATCGTTACACCTGCTGCCGATCTACGCAAAGGCAAATCGTGGTCTTGACGATGCGGGAGTGGAACGGTACAACATAGGCCAACCGCTGCAGAATCCGATAACGTTAAGTCGTTCGCTCCCTTCCATGCCATGGTGGAGAGAAGGACGCATACCAGTGACTTAGGCGACAGCCACGTCGCCTCCTCGACGCGAAATGTCAACAGACCCAACATCCCCGCTTTTCTCCTGACCCAAATCTGACCCACCCCAATAAACACCTCACGAAAACAGCATGCCTGGTACAGCGTAACCGCAGATGCCGATAATCTTCGTGCCATGGCAAGCAGTGAAACGAATTGGGAATCGGCATGGGAACGTGGCATCGAGCCGATCAAGCAATCCCCCTGCAATCCTTGAAGAGCGACGTCTGGGACATGGACGAAGAACTGGCGGAGGACAGCTGCACCTTTCAGGCAGCAATGGTTCTGCTCGCATCCGACATGGTTGGACCCTATACCGATCGCGTAGCGACGTTTCTTGGGTATCGTGTCGGTTTTGTACAGGTAATAGCGGCGCGCTTGATTGAGGCGAGGATTTGGGACAATGACGAAGTCAGCTCTGAACCCTGGCTCGATCCCCTAAAGGGGGATGTGTCGTTCATGCTGGATCTCA
>Ga0208478_1000038_pt1 | contig 54330 bp, 54 predicted proteins | sample NGESurdeep072012_5_FD_184462 | JGI IMG/M metagenome (GOLD analysis project Ga0208478, IMG submission 184462) | Arctic peat soil microbial communities from Barrow, Alaska - NGEE Surface sample 415-2 deep-072012 (SPAdes) | ecosystem: Environmental > Terrestrial > Soil > Wetlands > Peat ...
GGGTCGTCCGCGCCGGCCAACTCGCCGTGCTTGAGCGAGTGCCACACGTTCCACAGGAACGGCAGCATCGAGGCGCCGAGCAGGAACGAGCCGATGGTGGAGATCGTGTTCAAGGTGGTGAAGCCGTCGGTGGGCAGGTAATCGGCGTACCGCCGCGGCATGCCCGCGGTGCCCAGCCAATGCTGGACCAGGAACGTCATATGGAAGCCGACGAACAGGGTCCAGAAGTGCACCTTGCCGAGCGACTCGTTGAGCATCCGGCCGGACATCTTCGGGAACCAGAAGTAGATCCCGGCGAAGACCGCGAACACGATCGTGCCGAACAGCACGTAATGGAAGTGCGCCACCACGAAGTAGGTGTCCGAGACGTGGAAGTCGATCGGCGGGGAGGCCAGCATCACCCCGGTCAGGCCGCCGAACAGGAAGGTGACCAGGAATCCGATCGCGAACAGCATCGCGGTCTCGTAGGTGATCGACCCCCGCCACATCGTCCCGATCCAGTTGAAGAACTTCACCCCGGTCGGGATGGCGATCAGGAAGGTCAGGAAGGAGAAGAACGGCAGCAGCACGGCGCCGGTCGGGAACATGTGGTGCGCCCAGACCGTCATCGACAGCGCGGCGATCGCGATGGTGGCGAAGACCAGCCCCTTGTAACCGAAGACCGGCTTGCGGCTGAAGACGGGCAGCACCTCGGTGATGATCCCGAAGAACGGGATCGCGATGATGTAGACCTCGGGATGGCCGAAGAACCAGAACAGGTGCTGCCAGAGGATCGCGCCACCGTTCGCGGCGTCGAACACGTGGGCGCCCAGGCGCCGGTCCGCCTCCAGCGCCAGCAGGGTCGCCGCCAGCGGCGGGAAGACCATCAGGACCATGATCGACGTCACCAGGATGTTCCAGGTGAAGATCGGCATCCGGAACATGGTCATGCCCGGCGCTCGCAGCGTCAGGATCGTAGTGATCATGTTGACCGCGGCCAGGATGGTGCCGAGGCCGGAGATCGTCAGCCCGACGACCCACATGTCACCGCCCACGTTCGGGGAGTGGATGACGCTGTTGAGCGGGGCGTAGGCGAACCAGCCGAAGTCGGCCGCACCTTCCGGGGTGAGGAAGCCGGAAGTGGCGATCAGGCTGCCGAACAGAAATAGCCAGTAGCTCAGGGCGTTCAGGCGAGGAAAGGAGACGTCGGGGGAGCCGATCTGCAGCGGCATGATGAAGTTCGCGAACCCGAACACGATCGGGGTGGCGAACATCAACAGCATGATCGTGCCGTGCATGGTGAACAGCTGGTTGTACTGCTCGTTGGAGAAGAACTGCAGCCCCGGCCGGGCCAGCTCGGCGCGCATGAGCAAGGCAAGCACGCCGCCGAACATGAAGAACGCGAGCGACGTGATCAGGTACATCAGACCGATCGTCTTATGGTCGGTCGTCGTCAGGATCTTCCAGATCGGGCTACGGGTACGCCGGTCGCCGGGCAGCGGCGCCGCGACGTGGCTCTCCCGCGGGTGCGCTGTGAGTGTCAATTCGGCCCCTTGCCGTGGTGTCCGGGTCAGAAACGCGCACCGCCCGGCGCCCGGGCAGCGTTGCGGCGCCTATGGTGCCACGTCGCCTGGAGTTTCTACCGCGCGGATGCGGCCGGCGAACCTTAGCGTCCGGGTCGTGCCGGTCACCATCTGCTGGTTTCGCCGCGACCTGCGCCTGGGCGACCACCCCGCGCTCCTGCAGGCCGCCGCCGATGGGGCGGAGGTGCTACCGCTGTTCGTCCTCGACGACGCCCTGCGCGGCCCCGCCGGTGCCCCGCGGCTGACCTTCCTCTACCGCAGCCTGCGCGACCTGGACGCCGCCACCGGCGGACGGCTGGTGGTCCGCCCCGGACAGCCGGCCGAAGTCGTCCGCGAGCTCGCCGGTGAGGTCGGCGCCCGCTCGGTGCACGTCAGCGCCGACTTCGGCCCTTACGGCCGGGCTCGGGACGACCGGGTCGCGGCCGCGCTGGCCGCCGACGGGCGAGAGCTAGTGGCCACCGGCTCGCCGTACGCCGTGGCACCGGGCCGGGTGCGCAAGCCGGACGGTACGCCGTACCGAGTCTTCACGCCGTACCTGCGCGCCTGGCTGGCGCACGGCTGGCGGGCACCGGCCGCCGGGCCGCCGGTCGTCTGGGCGCAAGGCGTGGCCGGCGAGGGGGTGCCGGCGGATCCGGGCCTGGGCGACACGGTGCTGCCCCCCGCCGGGGAGGCGGCCGCGCTGGCCCGCTGGCAGGAGTTCCGGGACGAGCATCTGGCCGGCTATGTCGAGCGACGCAACCGGCCAGACGTGGCCGGGACCTCGCAGCTGTCGGTGTACGTGAAGTACGGCGCGGTACACCCGCGCACCCTGCTGGCCGATCTCGCCCAGGCCGGCCATGGTGCCGGCCATGGAACCGGCCAGGGTGCCGGCCAGGGTGCCGGGCCGACCTCGTTTCGCACCGAGCTGGCCTGGCGCGAGTTCTACGCCGACGTGCTGTTCACCGCGCCGACCTCGGCGCACGAGCCGCTGCGCCCGGACACCGGCGCCATCCGGGTCGACGACGGCGCGGACGCCGACCGGCGGTTCGCCGCCTGGGCGGCCGGCCGCACCGGCTTCCCGATCGTCGACGCCGGGATGCGCCAGCTGCGCGCGGAGGCCTGGGTGCACAACCGGGTACGCATGATCGTCGCCTCGTTTCTGGTCAAGGACCTGCACGTGCCCTGGCAGCGGGGGTCGCGGTACTTCATGACCCACCTGCGCGATGGTGACCTGGCCTCGAACAGCCATGGCTGGCAGTGGGTGGCCGGCACCGGCACCGATGCCGCGCCGTACTTCCGGGTCTTCAACCCGGTGTCCCAAGGCCGCACGTTCGACCCGGATGGCGACTACGTGCGCCGTCACGTCCCGGAGCTGCGCGACGTGGGCGGCGCCGAGGTGCACGAGCCGTGGACATGGCCGGGCGGGCAGCCGCCCGGCTACCCCGAACGGATCGTCGACCACGCCGCCGAGCGGAGGGAGGCGCTGGCCCGCTACGCCGAGGTGGCCGGCTGAGCTCCTCCGTCCTCGCCGTACGGTCGGATGGACAGCAGCCCCGGCTGGGCGTGCTCGACCTGCAGTGTGGTGTGGGTGATGCCGTAGTCGGCGGCGAGCAGTCGCTCCAACTTGAGCCGGACGTCGTGGCAGTCCGCCTGCGGATCGACCAGCACGTGCGCCGACATGGCCGGGAACCCGGACGTGATCAGCCAGACGTGCACGTCGTGCACCGAGGCCACGCCGGGCTGCGCGGTCAGGCCGGCCACGATCGGCCCGGGCTCGAAGCCCTTGGGAGCCGCCTCCAGCAGCACCCGGCCGGTCTCGCGCAGCAGCCCGGACGCCGCGGCCACCATCAGCCCGACCACCAGCAGCGAGGCCAGCGGGTCGGCCCGGGTGAAGCCGGTGAACAGGATCACCACGCCGGCGACCGCCGTACCGAGGAAGGCGTAGAGGTCGGTGACGATGTGCCGGAAGGCGCCCTCGATGTTCAGGCTGCGCCGATCCGCGCCGGCCAGCACCTGCGTCGCCGGCAGGTTGACCAGAACGCCGATGGCCGCGACGACGACGAGCACGCCGCCCCGCACGACTGGGGGGTGGATGAGTCGGCGAACGGATTCGATTCCCACGAGCACCGCCACCACCAGCAGCGTGATCCCATTGCCCTGGGCGGACAGGATCTCCGCCCGCTTGAACCCGAAGGTGTGCGAGCCCGACGCCGGGCGGCGGGCCAGTCGCAGCGCGAACAGCGATGCTCCGATCGCACTCGCGTCGGTGAGCATATGGCCAGCGTCGGCCAGCAGCGCGAGCGAGCGTGCCACCACCGCCATCACGACCTCGAAGGCGAGGAATCCGACGATCAGTGCGAGCGCCAGCTTCAGCCGCCGCTCGTCCGGTGCCGAGCCGGCGTCGACGTGGGCGTGGGATCCGCTGGGCAGCTGGCGGCTCAGTACGGGTTGGCCTTCCCGGCGAGGGCCGGGGCCAGCGTGGCGGCGAGCGCCTTCGGAAACGTGACCTTGCCCGGGTTACCGGCCGAGATGTAGCGCTGGCCAGGGTTGGCCTTCAAGTAGTCGAGCCAGTACGTCGTGGTCATCGGGATCTTGCCATTACCGTACGACGTGGAGCGGATGCGGGGGATCTGCAGCGGGTCGAACTTGGCGCTGAACGGCGAGGGCGACGGGTTGGCTCCGACCAGCAGGATGCCCTCGTTGGTGTAGCTCTCACCGTCGTAACTGCCGGTGTGGGTCAGCCCGCGGTCCTTCGACCACACGCCGAAGGGCAACGCCATCGTGCGCACGGCCGCCCCGGGCACCGCGTCGTGCACGAGCCGCTGCAGCAGCACGAAGTCTTTCTGGATCGACTCCGGGTCGAGCTTCGACAGGTTGTCGTGCCCGTAGGTGTGGTTGGCCACCTCGATCCCGCGCTTGTCCAGGTCGGTGAGCCCGGCCTTGACCTTGGCGGGGTCGGACAGCCCGAAGGGACTCTTGTTGATGTTCATCGACGCGACCGGACGGCAGTCCGGGAACTGCCGCGCCACGTCGAACAGGATGCCGATGCCGCAGGTGGGGTCGATCTTGCCGTCCGGCGTGTAGCGGAACTGGTCGGGGTACCCGTCGTCGAAGCTGAGCACGACCGGCGTCGTGCCGGCCGGAACGTCGAGCTGCCCGCGGACCAGGTCGATGGTGCGAACCGGGCGATAGCCCTCGGCGAAGATCCGCTGCAGCTCGGCCCGGAAGTCCTCCGGACTGCGGTCGTACTCCCCGGTCACGGTCGGGGTGATCCGGTGGTACATCAGCACCGGCACCAGGCCGAGCTCGTTGGCCTTGACCGAGGCCGGGTCCACCGGTGGCTTGGTCGGGCTGCGGCTCGGCGTCCCGGTGGTGCGGGGCTGCGCGGTCGTGACCCCCGACTTCGCCTCGCTCTGGCCTGCCTTGCCGCCGCCACAAGCAGCGGTCGTCCACGCGAGCGCGGCGGCGAGTCCGCCCCCAAGCACCGTCCGGCGCGAGACCGGTCGCCCCTTGTCGTCCGGCCCAGCCATGCGCGCACACCTCTCTCTTAAGCAGCCGTCTTGAGCAGCTCGGTCAGCGCCGCCAGCCTAACGACGGTGCCGGCCGCTCGCCCCGGGCCGGCGCGCGTGTCGCGCCGCGGGCGGTCCTGGATCGACTCCGTAGAGCCGACCCTCGCCCTGACCGAGCCTCGCGCTGGGAACTACGGGGACGCCTCATTGCCGACGACGCCGCCGGGCGGCGGCGGGTCGGCCGATGAGCTCCCGGCGACCCGCAGTGCGGCGGCCAGCAAGCTGAGCACGAGACCGGCGAACGCCACCGCCGGCACCCAGTCGCCGAGTCGGTCGTACGGCGTCGTGCGGGTCGCCAGCGGCAGTGAGACCTCGACGACGCCCCGGCGATCGGTGTCGAACCACGCGAGACGTCGTCCATCCGCGGCGTACGCCGCCGAGGTGCCGGTGAGCGCGGCCTGCAGCACCGGGCGGCCGGTCTCGACGGCCCGGACCGCGGCGAGGCTGGCGTGTTGCGCCGGCGCCCAGCTGCCTTGAAACGTCGACGTCGCCGTCTGGTAGACGATGACGTCCGCGCCCCGGCGTGCTGCCGTGCGGGCCAGGTCGGGAAATGCTGACTCGAAGCACACCAGCGGCCCAACCCGGACCCTGCCCGCGGTCAGCACCGTCACCTGCGAGCCGCGTCCCCGGTCCTCCGGAGCCGCCCTCGACACCAGCGTGAGCCAGCCCAGAACTCGGCGGAACGGCACGTACTCGCCGAACGGCACCAGCCGCGTCTTCGTGTACTGCCCGCGCACGCCCGCCGGGTCGACGAGCACCGACGTCTTGCGGATGCCGCCGTCGCCACCGCGGGCGTCGACGTTGACGAGTAGGTCGCCGCCGACTCGCGCGGACACGTCCCGCAGCCGCTCGAGCAGGTCCGGCCGCGCCGCCAGGTCGAACCCGACGCTGCTCTCCCCCCACACCACGAGGTCGACCCGTCGGCCGACCAGCGACGAGGTGAGCGTCTGTCCGGCGTCGAAGCGGGCCTGCGGGTCGGGTACCACCCCAGGCTGGACTAGCGCCACCGACAGCCGTCCGGTGGCGGGAGGAACGGGCAGTACAGCGGCGCACAGCGGAGCGGCAATGGCGGCCAGCAGGACTGCCGCGACGCCGACCAGCCGCCCGCGCCCGCCACCAGCGGACACCGCGAGCAGCAGCGCGACGTTCGCCACCACAACGAGCGCGCTGACCAGCCAGACCCCGCCGACCGCGGCCGGGGCGAGCATCACCGGATGCGGCCACTGGCTGGCGCCCAGCAACGCCCACGGCCCGCCGAGCGACGCCCAGGAGCGCACCGCCTCGATCGCCACCCAGCCGGCGGGGAGCACGGCGAGCGCCGCGGCGGCGCGGCGCGGGCTCGACCGGCCGGTGAGCACGGCGGCGGCAACCGCGCCCCATGGCGCCCACAGCGCGCCGACCGCGGCAACCACCGGAACCAGGAACACCCCGACGTTGGGCAACAGCCAGTAGTGCGCCGCGAACAGGAAGCCCGCGCCGCCGCACCAGCCCCGCACCGCGCCCTCCCGAGGCGAGCCAGCGTGGCGCAGCACCAGCAGCCAGGGAAGCAAGCCGATCCATGCCCACCACCAGAGCGAGGGTCGGGGAAACGCCAGCACGGGAACGCCGCCCGCAACGACGGCGGCGCACCGCGGCGCCCACCTCCGCCACCGGGTCGGGGGAAGGGACCGCCCGGACGGCCTGCGGATGCCGGCGACAGTCGTCGCGGAGCCGATTCCGAATGGCCAGCGGCGCCCCTCTGCGGCGAGCGCCAGCCACGCCAGCACGAAAGCCGCGGCCAACCCCCACAACAACCGGCGGGCCGCTCCCGGATGCCACAGCGGCACGAACGCCAACCCGGCGAGGACGAACGCCACGTTGTACAGGACGTCGTACGCCGCGAACACGCGACCGCGCACGACGTCGGCGCTCGCCCCGCCCACCAGCGCGTCGGCGAGCACCTTGAGTACCTGGAAGGACACTGCCGCGACCGCGACGGTGGCCAGCAGGCCGGGGAGGTACGGCGTGTAGCCGGCGACGACCGCGGCGGCGGCCGGAGGCAGGAAGGCCAGCGGCAGCAGCGCGCGGGGGGCGTAGCGGCGGGCGAGCAGCGGTGCGGCGAGCGTGCCGACGAAGGCGGCCAGGCCGGTCACCGCCAGCGCCAGTCCGTAGCCCGCAGCCTGCAGGTGATAGCCGCTGTCCGCGACGAGCACCAGGGTGATGAACCCGGTGCCGAGCAGGAAGCGGTGCAGCCATACGGCGAGCAGCGGCCGGCGTACGGCGGGACTTCGGGACACGGCCCGAACGCCCGCCCGCAGGTCGGCCACCACGCCCCGCAGGCTCCCGCCCGCGGCCCGGGCGGAAGCGCGCGTGGGGGCATCTGGCGCGCTCGACGCCGCCCGCCGCTGCCCACCGACGGGAGGCAGCCGGCGAAGCAGCAGGCCGGCCAGCAGGTAGCCGGCCGCCGCGCCGGCGAAGCCCGCCGGTGCGGCTGCCGCGACGAACGTGGAGCCAACGACGGCACCGGCGAAAGCGGCGGTCATACCGGCCAGCGAGGACACCGCGTTGGCTGTCACAAGGTCGCTGGGCGCCACGATTCGCGGCAGCACCGCGCCCTTGCCGGCCAGCACGAACCGGGACGAGGACAGCAACAGCAGGACGCCGGCGTACGCCAGCGGCGCGGAGCGGCCGAGCGCAACGGCCACCGCGGCCGCAGCCAACCCGGCGCGGCACCACGACGTGACGACGAGGGTGCGCCGGCGGTCCCAGCGGTCGATGAGCACGCCGGCGAACGGCCCGACGAGGCTGAACGGAAGCAAGGTGGCGGCCAGCACGCCGGCGATGCGGCCGGGACTCGCGCCGCGGCCGATGTCGAACAAGATGAGCTGGGCGAAGGAGATCTGAGCCAGCCCGTCGCTGGCCTGGCCAACCGCCTGCCCCGCGACGAGGATGCGCAGTGGGCCGGACAAGACGCGGCGCGCGTTTCGCCACCCCGGCCGGGACCCGGACGCGACCGAGCCCGGCGCCGATTCGGTCCCCGGCCCGCCGACGACATCGACAGCCCGTCCAGTCGTCGTTCCATCCTCCCGCGAAGACTCGCTGCCAGGGGTGCGAGCGACACCTCGGTCAGCCGGCGAGCGCCTGTGCGCCGGTGCGCAGGTCGGCGACGAACCCGGCGTACGCCTCGTCCTGGTCCTGCGCCCGCAGCACAGCCGAGGGATGGATGGTCGCCAGCGCAAAAGCCGCTCGGCGAGCGCCGTCCTCGCCAGCGCCGAAGTCTTCGGGCCGGGCCGCGGACGCCGGCCACGGCATCAGCGTGCCGCGGGAGCGAGTGACCCGGAAAGCCGGCCCGAGCAGGGCCCGGGCGGCCGTCGCCCCGAGCACCACCACCAGCTCGGGATCGAGCAGCGCCAGCTCGGCCACCAGCCAGGGCCGGCAGGCGGTTACCTCGTAGGCGTCCGGGGTGGCGTGGATCCGCCGCTTGCCGCCGCCGGCGGAGGTGAACTTGAAGTGCTTGACGGCGTTGGTCGTGTACGTCGACTCCGCCGGCAACCCGACCTCCGCCACCGCGCGGTGCAGCAACCGCCCGGCCGGGCCGACGAAGGGCTCGCCCCGCTGATCCTCGACGTCCCCCGGCTGCTCCCCCACCAGCACCACCCGGGCGTCGACCGGACCACTGCTGAATACGGTCTGGGTGGCGTTCGCGTACAGGTGGCAGCCCTGGCACGACGCCGCCGCCCGGCTCAGCCCGTCGAGGTCGGTGCCGACCGGCACGAAGGCGGCGGCGCCGGCCGGCTCGGCGCTCGTCTGGCGACCTTTGGCTGGCACGCGCGCCACGGTAGCGAGCACTCTGGGTGGCACCGGCGCCGGCTGCCGGACTCAGGCGGCCGACTGCTGCGCGTCGCACCCGGCGAAGCCCGGAACCAGCGCGGCCAGCGCGACCACCCCGGCGACAGTGAAGACACCGTTGAGCCGCCCGCGCAGCTCGTCCGGCGTCGCCAGTTGCAGGATCGCCATGGCGTACGCCGCTTGCGGCCCGCCGGCGGCGATGATGACGCCAGCGAGCAGCGGACCGCCGGTGACGGCCAGGTTGAAGGCCAGGGTCAGTGCCGCGATCGGCCGCGGTGCTACCGACCCCGAACCGGTCACGGAGCGAGCCGCTCGACCGCCCAACCGTCGGTTGTCCGGCGGTACCGCAGCCGGTCATGCATCCGGTCCGGCCGGCCCTGCCAGAACTCGACAGTCTCCGGTCGGAGCCGCAGGCCACCCCAGTACTCGGGCACCGGCACGCTGCTGCCTTCCGGGTACGTCGCGCGCAGCCGCGCCATCGCCGCGTCCAGCTCTTCGCGGCCGGCGATGACCGCCGACTGCGGACTGGCCCAGGCCCCGAGCTGCGAGCCGTACGGACGGGTGGGGAAGTAGGCCGCTGTCTCGGCGGCGCTCACCCGGGCGGCGGTCCCGGTCACGGTTACCTGCCGTTGCATCGGGTGCCACGGGAACAGCAGTGCGCTGGGGGGGTTGGCGGCGAGCTCCCGGCCCTTGCGAGAGGTGTAGTTGGTGAAGAAGACGAAACCCCGCTCGTCGTAGGCCTTGAGCAAGACCGTCCGGACGCTCGGTTGGCCCTCGGGCGACGCCGTGGCCAGCACCATCGCGTTCGGCTCCGGCAGGCCCGCGGCGACGGCGTCGGCCAGCCAGCCGGAGAACTGGGCCACCGGGTCGGGGGCGAGGTCGCCTTCGGTCAGCGTGCCGCGGGCGTAGCGGCGACGTAGGCCGGCGACGGCGATCCGGCGCTGCCCCATCCGCCCTCCAACCGACCGGAGCCGCCCGGCACTTGCTCCGCCAGCCCGCCAGCCTACGAAACCGAGCGCCAGTTGCCCGCCTCGACGGCCGGCAAGGGGCGGCCGCATGCCGCGAGCCAGGCGACATCATGGGGCTGGGCGGGGAAGAATGCGCCTTCGGCGCCCCACTCCGCAGCGCCCGGACGAGGTGGAGGGCAGCACATGGCCGACTTCAAGGCGGGCTTGGAAGGCGTCATCGCCTTCGAGACCGAAATAGCCGAGCCGGACAGGGAAGGCTCGTCGCTGCGCTACCGCGGCGTGGACATCGAGGACTTGGTGGGTCGGGTCTCCTACGGCAACGTCTGGGGGCTGCTGGTCGACAACCGCTACCACGCCGGGCTGCCGCCGGCCGAGCCGTTCCCGCTGCCGATTCGCACCGGCGACCCCCGGGTGGACGTGCAGTCGGCGCTGGCCATGCTGGCGCCGCTGTGGGGTCTGCAGCCGCTGCTCGACATCGACGAAGAGTGCGCCCGCCGGGAGCTGGCCCGCGCATCCGTGCTGGCCATGTCGTTCGTGGCACAGTCGGCGCGGGGCATCGGCCAGCCCATGGTGCCAGAGGCGCAGATCAACGAGGCCCGGACCGTGGTGGAGCGGATGATGATCCGCTGGCGGGGCCAGCCTCGGCCCGCGCACATCAAGGCCGTTGACGCCTACTTCGTCAGCGCCGCGGAGCACGGGATGAACGCCTCCACGTTCACCGCCCGAGTGGTCGCCTCGACCGGCGCGGACATCGCCGCCTGCCTGTCCTCGGCGGTCGGGGCGCTGTCCGGGCCACTGCATGGCGGCGCCCCGGCGCGCGTGCTGAAGATGCTCGACGAGGTGGAGCGGGAAGGCGACGCCACCCGCTACGTCAAGCACCTGCTCGACAGCGGCCAGCGGCTGATGGGCTTTGGCCACCGGGTGTACCGCGCGGAGGACCCGCGGGCGCGAGTGCTCCGGCGTACGGCGAAAGAACTCGGCGCCCCGCGGGCCGAGGTGGCCGAGGCGCTGGAGAAGGCCGCGCTGGCGGAACTCAAGGAGCGACGGCCCGACCGGGTGATCGCGACCAACGCGGATTTCTGGTCGGCCGTGGTGCTCGACTTCGCCGAGGTGCCGGTGCACATGTTCACCTCGATGTTCACCTGCGCCCGGCTGGCCGGGTGGAGCGCACACATCCTGGAGCAGAAGCGGACCGGCCGGCTGATCCGACCGTCGGCGCGTTACATCGGTCCGGGACCCCGCAAGCCCGAGGAGGTCGACGGCTGGGACTCCCCGGCCAATGTCCGGCCGAACTATGGCGACGGCGCCTGAGCGAGGCGTCACCCGCCGCCCGCTCCGATCGGGGCACTAACCCGATCCGGCGCTGACCTGATCCGCCGCAGCGGGTTTCGTCGGTGGGGCTGGATACGCTTTCCGCGTGACGGACAACCTGACGACCGACAACCTCAACATCGTGATCCCTGCCGACCTGCGTCCCGGTGACGGCCGCTTCGGGTCCGGACCGTCCAAGGTCCGGCCCGAGGCGCTGGCCGGGCTGGCCGCGACCGGACGCAGCTACCTGGGGACGTCGCACCGGCAGCCCGGCGTCCGGTCGGTTGTCGGCCGGATCCGCAGCGGCCTGCGCGAGCTGTTCGCGCTGCCGGCGGGCCATGAGGTCGTACTCGGTAACGGCGGGGCGACCGCGTTCTGGGACATCGCGACGTTCGGGCTGATCCGCGAACGCTCCCAGCACCTGTCCTTCGGCGAGTTCTCCGCCAAGTTCGCGGCCGCGGCCAAACGGGCGCCGTTCCTCGGTGAGCCGACGGTCATCGCCAGCGGGCTCGGGACCCACCCCCAGCCACGGGCCGAGGCCGGGGTCGACGTGTACGCCCTGACGCACAACGAGACCTCGACCGGCGTGGCGATGCCGATCCGCCGGGTGCCGGGCGCCGATCCGGACGCCCTGGTGCTCGTCGACGCCACGAGCGCCGCCGGCGGCCTGCCGGTCGAGGCCGCCAACTTCGACGCGTACTACTTCGCGCCGCAGAAGTGCTTCGCCAGCGACGGTGGCCTGTGGATCGCGCTGCTGTCCCCGGCGGCCCTGGCGCGGATCAAGGAGATCGCGGCCGCCGGACGGTGGGTCCCCGCGTCGTACGACCTGTCGATCGCGCTGGAGAACTCGCGCAAAGACCAGACCTACAACACCCCGGCGCTGGCGACCCTGTTCCTGCTGGCCGACCAGTTGGAGTGGCTGAACGACCGCGGAGGCCTGGACTGGGCCACGGCGCGCACGGCCGACTCCGCGTCGCGGATCTACACCTGGGCCGAGAAGACGCCCTACGCCTCGCCCTTCGTGGCCGACCCGGCCCAGCGCTCCAACGTCGTGGCCACCATCGACTTCGCCGACCCGGTCGACGCCAAGGCCATCTCGGCGGCACTACGGGCCAACGGAATCGTCGACACCGAGCCCTATCGCAAGTTAGGGCGCAACCAGCTGCGGGTAGCGATGTTCCCGGCGGTCGAGCCGGCCGATGTCGAGGCGCTCACCGGGTGCATCGACTATGTCGTGGACCGGCTGTCCTGACCCCAGCCTGGTCGCCACGGTCGCGGCCACCCCGCAAGGCGGGTCGGCGGCGCCGACGGTGGGCACCGGCGGCGCGATCATTGTGCTAGCCGCCGCTGCCGTCCGCGACGCTGACCGTCACCGCACCCGGTGGTCCGGGCGTGCCGCTGGGCACGTCGACACAGTCCACCTGGGCTCCGACGGCGGTCGGCTGACCGTCGTACCCGACGTCTTCTGGAGGGTTCGTGCAGTACACGCATCTCGGCCGCAGCGGCCTGTCGGTGAGCCGGCTGTGCCTGGGGACGATGAACTTCGGTCCGGAGACGTCTGAGGAAGACTCGCACTCGATCATGGACCACGCCCTCGATCAGGGCATCAACTTCTTCGACTCGGCGAACGTCTATGGCTGGCGCAAGGGTGAGGGCTGGACCGAGCAGATCGTCGGCCGCTGGTTCGCCCAGGGCGGCGGCCGGCGGGAGAAGACGGTGATCGCCACCAAGCTCTACGGCTCGATGAGCGACTGGCCCAACGACACGTTCCTGTCGGCGCGCAACATCCGCCTGGCCTGCGACGCGTCGCTGCGGCGGCTGCAGAGCGACTACCTCGACCTCTACCAGATGCACCACGTCGATCGCGACACCCCCTGGGACGAGATCTGGGAGGCCTTTGGCGTCTTGCGTCAGCAAGGCAAGGTGTTGTACTTCGGCTCTTCCAACCACGCCGGCTGGCACATCGCCGCGGCGTCCGAGGCAGCCCGCCGGCGCAACCTGCTGGGGCTGGTCAGTGAGCAGTCGATCTACAACCTGCTGACCCGCTCCGTCGAGCTCGAGGTGCTGCCGGCGGCGCAGCACTACGGCCTGGGGGTGATTCCGTGGTCACCGTTGCAGGGTGGTCTACTGGGCGGCATCCTGCGCAAGGAGGCGGCCGGGCGGTCCGCGTCGGGGCGGGCCAAGGAGGCGCTGGCAAAACACCGACCGCAGGTGGCGGCCTACGAGGCGTTCTGCGACGAGCTCGGCGAGCAGCCGGCCGGCGTGGGGCTGGCCTGGCTGCTGCACCAACCAGCCGTCACGGCGCCGATCGTTGGGCCGCGGACCAAGGACCAGCTCGACGGCTCGTTGCGCGCCCTGGACATCCAGCTGGCCGAGGACGCCATGGCGCGTCTGGACGAGATCTTCCCCGGCCCGGGTGGAACCGCGCCGGAGGCGTACGCCTGGTGACCTCGCTCGGCCGCTCTCCGACTGCCCGGCGATCCGCGGCTCAGCGGACGGCCGGGGAGCCGGCCAGCGGCCAGGAGTCGAGACGCTCGTGCCGAGGCGACACGCCGAGGTGGCTGCGCACCAGGTGGACGTCGGTGATTGGCCATGACGGGCCGACGTACCCGGACAGGGCATCGACCAGGTCCGTGAGGTCCAGCGGCGTTTGAGTACGCGCGAGCGTGAGGTGCGGATGGTAGGGCTGCTCATCCACCCCGATGCCGCTGTGCCGCGCCGCTGCGGAGATGGACCCGGCCAGCGCATCGAGTTCGGCGCGGTCACCGTCCACCCCGGTCCACAGCACTCGAGCCTTCGCCGCCTGCCGGGGGAACGTGCCGGCGCCGCGCAACTGCACGGTCAGTGGGGAATGCCGACCAGCTGCCCGGGCGAGTCGGCCGCCGAGCCGGACCCGACGGGCGTCGTCCACCTCGCCGAGGAAGGCCAGCGAGACGTGCCAGCGCTCGGAAGCGCCCCACCGCAGCCCTGTTCCCCACGCGGACACCGGTTCCAGTGCCCGCTGGAGATAGGTGACCGCCTCGGCCGGCGGAACGACCGCGACGAACAACCGCACGCCGGTTCCTTTCGTAGGTGCCGCCGGCACATCAGCAGCTGTGCCCGCGGGTGTCGCTCCCGGTCTCGGGGGAGGCTCGGGGGAGGCTCGGGGGAGGCATCGTGGTCCAGGGTCGCACCCACCGATCGGGGACGCCAAGCCGCTACCCGCTGGCGACGCCGCATCGGCCCTTTGGTGCCGGGCAGAGCGGGGGGTGCCGAGTGCACGGTCACCGCTACCAACAACGAGTCCGGCGCGTCCTATCCTGCTGACTGTGAAGCGGTCATGAGCGGGCCAACCAGCAACGGGCGCCCCGGCTTGTTGACGGGCATGCGCGTCGTGGAGGGTTCTGCGTTCGTCGCGGCGCCGCTGGGCGGGATGACCCTGGCGCAACTGGGGGCCGATGTCATCCGCTTCGACCAGATTGGCGGCGGGCTCGACCGCGCCCGGTGGCCGCTGGCCCACGACGGGCAGAGCCTGTTCTGGGCTGGGCTCAACAAGGGCAAGCGCTCGATTGCCCTCGACCTCTCCTCCCCCGCCGGACGCGAGCTTGCGGCGGCGCTGGTCACGGCTCCGGGGCCCGACGGCGGCCTGTTTCTGACAAACTTCCCGGCCCGCGGCTGGCTGAGCTACGAGCGCCTCTGCGCCCGCCGAACCGATCTGGTGATGGTCGCCCTCACCGGCAATCCCGACGGCACCAGTGAGGTCGACTACACCGTCAACCCGGCCACCGGTTTTCCGCTAGCGACCGGCCCGCGGGACTACGTCGGCCCCCTCAACAGTGTGTTGCCGGCGTGGGACATCGCGATGGGCACGTTGGCCGCGGTGGGGCTGCTGGCCGCCGAGCGCCGCCGCACCGCCACCGGGCAGGGCGAGTTGGTGCGGCTGGCGCTGTCTGACGTCGCCTTCGCAATGGTGGGAAACCTCGGCCGGATCGCGGAGGCGCAGCTCGGCGGCCAGGACCACGCCAAGGACGGCAACTACCTGTACGGCGCATTCGGGCACGACTTCGAGACCCGGGACGGCCGCCGCGTCATGGTGGTGGCGCTGACCGGTCGGCAGTGGGATGCCCTGCAGCGAGTCACCGGCACCACGGAGGCGTTCGAGACCGTGGCCGCCGCCACCGAGCACGACTTCACCACCGAGGGCGGCCGGTTCGAGGCCCGCGACCTGGTGGCCGCCATGCTGGCACCCTGGTTCCGGGCACGGGATTTGACCGAGATTCGCGAGGCGTTCGCGGGCTCTGGCGTCTCCTGGGGTCCCTACCAGAGTTTCGCGCAGCTGGTCGCCCACGACCCTCGCTGCTCGCTGGACAACCCGATGTTCGCCGAGATCGAGCACCCCGGCGTCGGCACCTACCTGGCGCCGGGGAGTCCGCTGGACTTCGCCAACGTCCCCCGACTGGGTCCACGCCGCGCGCCCGTTCTTGGCGAGCACACCGATGAGGTTCTCGACGACGTGCTCGGCCTTAGCGTCGCCGAGATCGGGCGACTGCACGAGGCCGGCACCATCGCCGGAGCCAACCGACCGGCCTAGGGCAGGTCTGGGTGGGGCCTAGGGCTGGCCTAGGGCAGGTCTGGGTGGGGCGCGACATGCCGGGTCTGCGATGCCGCAGCCGGGTGAAGCCGGGCCCGGCGCCTTCACCCGCCGTCGGTATCGTCGGGGGCCGCGACACGCCGTACCAGCGGTGCCGTAGGCGGGTGAAGCTGTGCGGGGTGGCAAGTCCGGATTGCTGACCGAACCGGTCGCCGTCCTTCCCGGCTCCCTCCTGCACGACGATGTCGAGCGTGGGCCCCGACGGGTGCTCGGCCTCTGACGCAGCGAGGGTGGCCAGCGAATCAGGCCTGCGGGCGGCCGCCGGCGTACGCCTCGCGGACGGGGCTGATCGCCATGTGCGGGCGCGGGCGCAGTGCAGCCGTCACGTGCAACCTCCGGCGGTGCGCGACCCAGGCGGCTAGCGCCACCGTCGCGACGGTGCAGATGGCGCCGCCGGCGATGATGCTCATCCGCGGACCGGCCACCTGCGCCAGCCAGCCGACGACCGGTGCGCCCAGCGGCGTACCGCCGAGGAACACCAGCACGTAGACCGCCATTACACGGCCGCGCATCAACGGATCGGAGCCGATCTGCACGGTGGAGTTCGCCGCGGTGGTGAACGTCAGCACGGCGGCTCCGGTCGGCACCAACATGGCCCCGAACGTCGCGTACGTCGGCATGAGCCCGGCCGCCATCTCCAGTACGCCGAAGGCGAGCGCGGCGGCGAAGACCAACCGCAGCCGAGGCGCGCCGCGCCGGGCACTGACCAGCGCCCCAGCGAGCGAACCGACTGCGAGCATCGTGGACAGCAGAGCGAACGCCACCGCGTCGCGATGGAAGACGGACTTGGCCATCAGCGCCGTGGTGATCTGAAAGTTCAGCCCGAAGGTGCCGACCACCCCGACCAGCACGATCGGGACCAGCAGCTCCTGGTGGCGGCGCAGGTAGGACAGGCCCGCTCGCAGCTCGCCCCTGGCCCGCGCCACCCGGGCGACGAGGAAGAGCTCGCCGTCCCGCATCAGCGCCAGGCCAACGATGACGGCGACGAACGACGCCGCATTCGCGACGAACACCCATCCCGTGCCGATCGCATTGATCAACACGCCGGCCACCGCCGGTCCGACAATGCGGGCGCTGTTGAAGATTGCACTGTTCAGGCTGACCGCGTTCGGTACCTCGTCCGGGCCGACCAACTCGGTGACGAAGGCCTGCCGGGTGGGGGTGTCGAGGACAGCGGCCAGGCCGAGGGCGAACGCCAGCAGGTAGACGTGCCAGAGCCGGACCGCGCCGGAGAGGTCGAGTACGCCGAGCACCAGCGCGAACACACCCATGGCCACCTGTGCCCCGATCAGCAACCGGCGCTTGGGGTAGCGGTCGGCCAGCACCCCGCCGTACAGACCGAACAGCAGCATGGGCAGAAACTGCAGCCCGGTGGTGATGCCCAGCGCGGTACCGCTGTTGTGGGACAGGCCAAGCACCAGCCAGTCCTGGGCGATCCGCTGCATCCAGGTGCCCGTGTTGGAGACCACCTGGCCGGCGGCGAAGAGGCGGTAGTTGCGCACCCGCAGCGAGCTGAAGGTGGCCGCGATGCCGGCTGTCACGCCGACGCCAACCGGTCGAGGATCCCGGCCGCGGCCCGCAGCACCTCGACGTTTGCAGGGTCGAGCTCGGCCAGTAGCTGGGTCAACCAGGCGTCGCGCCGGCGCCGGTCCGCGGCGAGCAGCTCGGTGCCGGCCGGCGTGGCGGCGACCAGCGCCTGGCGGCCGTCGGTCGGGTGGGCGACCCGGCTGGTCAGGCCTAGAGCTTGGAGCGTGGCGATGATGCGGGTCATGGACGGCGGCTGCACCTTCTCGTGCGCCGCCAGCTCACCGGGAGTCAACGAGCCGTGCCGCTCCAGCGTCGCCAGCGCCGCCAGCTGGCTCAGGGTCAGGTCGGTGCTCACCCGCTCGTTGCGCAGCCGGCGGGCCAGCCGCATCACGGCCAGCCGCAGCACGCCGGAGAGGTCGGCATCGGTCCGGTCAGCGTCGGTCCGGGCCGCCTGGGTCATATCGTTAGCGTAACTCACGATATCGCCAACGCATCGTGGCCGCCGATGTTTCCCGCCCGCGTAGCGTGGCCAACATGGCCGCCCCCCGCCGTCCCGATCCGGCGCCCCTGGAGACCGACGACGTCCGCGTGGTCGCGATCGGTACAGCGCTGTGGGCGGTTGCCTTCTTCGTGCTGCTCGCCGTGCGCGCCCGATTGGCCGCCCACCACACCAGCTGGTGGCTGGCCACGTGTGCCGTCGGCGTTGTCTTGGGCCTGGCCGGCGTCCGGTACTGCCAACGCCGCCGGGCGGCGATCTCCCGCGACCGGGCGCGGTGAACGGCGCCGGCCGGAGCTCAGCGCCCAAAGCTCAGCCGTCCAGGTCGGCCTCCGCCGCCAGCAGCGGCCCGAGCGCCGGGTCAGCCAGTACCGCTACCACCGCATGCCGCTGCGGCCACTGCCCGGCCGCCCACGCCAGCGCGCGACCGAGGGCTGGGGCACCCGCGGCCCGGTCCACGTGCACCGTGTCGTCGAGGTACCGCCAGGTCGGCTGCACCCGGCTGCCGGCCGCGTCGAGCACCTCGAGCGGGTCGTGCTCGCGGTACTCGCCCGGCGCGGCCGCCCCCAGCAGCTCGGCCACGACGCCCGGCACCACCCGGACTACCCCCTGGGAGACCACTTCGTAGCCCGCCAGCTCCCCGGCCAGCGGCACGTCGAGCAGCCGGGCCACCGCCTCCGCGGCCGACGCCGGAGCCGGTACGACGGCCCAGCCGCCCACCAGCGGCAGCAGGTCGGGGGCCTCCACCACGACCGCGGACCCTGCCGGGACCGCGTGGGCGCCGCCGTCGAGCACCGCGCGGACGCGCTCCGGTGGCGGCTCGGGCTCCCCCAGGACGGCGGCGAGCTGGGCGTGCAGTCCCGCCACCGCCCGGCGGTCGACGGAGCGCTTCCGGTCACCGAGTCGGTCCAACAGGTCCAGCGCGGCGGCGGGCTCAGCAAGTACGTCGGCCACGGTCGCCGGGCAGCCCAGCGTGCGCAGGAACGCCTCGTCGAGCTCGCTGTGCACCACGTCGTACAGGCCGACCAACGCTGGGTCGCCGTCGGGCAGTCGCAGCGCGTCGGGGCGCTCGCCACCCAGGACCGGATGCCGGGACAGCCACCACCGGGTGTACGACGGGACCTCCAGCCGGCCGCCGGAGCCGAGTCGGACCAACGCCGGCTCGCTCACCTGCGCGCGCAGCGGGAACGCGGCGAGCAGCCGTAGCACGGCGTCCCATCGGTCGGCCGCCACCCACTCGAGGTCGCGAACGGCGGTCAGCTCGGCGACCACGGCCAACCCGGTCCCGGCGGGAACCCGGCCGTCCACGTCGGCCAGCCAGTCCGCCTCGCCGTCCAGGTCGAACGCGACGGCCTGTGGGTCGACCGGGACGTCGGTCGCGCGCAGGACGGCAAAGGTGGTGAGGACCCCGACGGCCGCCAGCACGTCAGGCCCGACGGCGGCAACCAGCGCCTCGTCGACCACCCCGAACGGCGCGGTCGGATCGATCACGCCCACCAGCGGGGAATTCGGCAGCAGCAGTTCGCCGGCCGGGTAGAACTCGCCGTCGGCGCCGCGCAGGGCGAGCTCGGCCAGCCACGGCTCCTCGCCCGCAGCCACCCCGGCCGCCGCCACCAACGCCAGCACGGCGTCGGCGACCGGGCTCGGGTCCTCGGCGTCGTACGACGCGGCCACCGCGGCCCGCACTCGCGGGTCGGCCAGCACTGCTCGCGGAGTCGCCGCCACGGTCCCGAGCCGCAGCAGCAGCGGGTGTTCGGCGTCCGGGTGTACGGCGCGCAGCCCCAGCACGGCCAGCGCGTCGGCCGGTACGTCCCGGCCCGCGGCAACCAGCCCGCGTGGTCCGGTTGCCGTCCCGCCGTCGGCGAGCGGCACCGGCAGCGCGCCCAGCGCCTCGCGGTCGGGGGCGTCGGCGAGCGCGGCGTACAGTCCGCGCCACCATTCCGCCGGTCGGTGCAGGCCGGCGACCACGGCCACCACGTCCGCGGTCACCATCCGCCGGACCCCCAGCGCGGCCAGCGCCGCCGTCCGGGCCGGCCGGCACCACGGCTCGGGCAGCAGTCCGGGCAGCACCTCGGCCAGGACCTCGACGGCCGGGCCGGTCGCGCTGACCAGGTCGAGCGCGACGGCGTCGGCGGACTGCAGCCGCAGCCCCAGATCCATATCTGCGGGGCTGGCCGCCGGCAGGAACGGTACGACGCGCAGCCGCTCGCCGATCGCGGCCCGCAGCCGGCCGTCGACCTCGCCGGCGGGCAGTCCGATCGGCACCAACGCCAGCACGGCCGGGTCCGCGGCCAGGTCCGGAAGCAGGTCGGCGTAGACCTCGGCGGCGCGCTCCAGCAGCCAGTCCAGCAACGGTCCAGGAGCCACCCGCCGGCGGCCGGGGTCCAGCGGCAACGTCGCCACGAGCAGTGCCGGCAGGGTCAGCGGGTCATCGGTCGCCGTTGGGGCGTGCACGACCGCCGACGTGGTGGCCGGCAGCGGGACCGGCACCCCGGCCGCCGTGACCGGAACAGCCCACCGCACCGACCAGTGCGCCCGCTCGCGGTCCTCGGTCGGCCGGTCGGCTAGCAGCGCAGCCGGGAGTTCACCGGCCGCCGCCGCGGTCCGCCACCGGGTCGGCACTGCGCCGTCGACGCGGCCGTCGACGATGACCAGGTCCGCTCCGTCCCGACCCGCGGTCAGCCGCCGGACGATGCCGTCGATGTCGATTTCGACAGCCGTCAGCGCCGACAGCGCCAGCAGCAGGGCGGCGTCGGTGGCGGCCAGCAGCTGGTGCGCCGTGGCCCGCGCGGCCGCGTCGCGCAACGGCAGGACGACTTCGGTGTCCCAGCCGGCAGGCGGTGCCCCCGTCGACGGGAACGGCAGCCGCAGCGCCGGTACCGTGCCGGCCCGGCGGGCCAGCTCCGGCGCCAGCGCGTCGATGCCCGCAACGAGCTGCGCCGTCCGGGCCGTTGACCAGGCCACCGACCCGGTGCGCGAGCGGACCTCCGGGGCGTCGGTGAGCGCGAGCACCGCGGCGAAGCCGACGCCGAACCGGCCGACGGTGCCGGCTGAGCGCTTGGCCGACGCCCGCAGCGTCGACAGCGCCTGTACGCCGGCGGCGTCCAGCGGCGCGCCGACGTTGGCCGCAGTCAAGACGTTGGCCGCGGTCAAGACGTCGTACCGCAGGGTCAGCCGCAGTCGGCCCGGCCGGCCGGCGGCCGCCGCGGCGTCCGCCGCGTTCTGCGCCAGCTCGATCACCACCCGGTCGCGGTAGGCGCCGCGGGCGAGGTCCTCTTCGGCGTTGGCGTCTTCGCGGAACCGAGCCGGCGAGGCGGACCAGGCCGCCAGCACCCGCTCGCGCAGGCCGGCAGTGCCAAAGGGGTCGCTCAGCGCGGGACTCAGGAGTGGCCGAGGGGCTCGTCGACGTCGGCCACCACCGGCTCGTCGAGGTATGCCACAACCGACTCGGCCAGCTCCCCGACGGCCAGCTCGTCGACGACCGGCCGCCCCGGGGCCGGGGTCGAGGACACCACCAGCGCCTCGGAGTGCGCACCGCAGCCGTGGTCGAGGGAGACCACCCGCCCGTCGTCCGGGGCGTACTCGTTGGCGCACACGCCGAAGAGCTGGCGCAGCGCGCCGACGAGAACGGTGAGGAAGCCGCACGTGCTGCAGCGCGCCGGTGCCGCCTTGGCGATCTTGGCCGCCGGGCCGGCATCCCCGTCGTACCACCGCTCGGCGGCCTCGTCGCGCCCGAGCAAGGACAGCACCCGGATCCGGCCCAGGCCCAGCTCCCAGGCCACATCGTCCAGCTCTGGGTCGTCCCCAGCCGCGTACGCCGGGACCAGCCGGTCGTCGTCGGCTTCGGTGGGCAGCAGGTCACCGACGCCGAGGTCGCCAGGGCGCAGCCGCTCGCTCCACGGCACCCACGCCGGTGGCAGCATCGCCTCCGGGCCGGGCAGCAGCGCCACCTCGTCCACGGTGGCCGCCTTGGCGCGGGAGGCGCGGGCGACGGTGACCTGCCAGCGCCACCCGACGTACGCCTGGTTGGTGCTGGCGAACAGGTGGGTCACGACCCGGTCGCCGTCGACCTCCAGGCCGATGTGCTCGCCCACGGACGCGCCGCCGACCTCCACCGCCGCGGCCTGGGCGCGGTCGACGGCGGCGGCGCAGGCCGCGTCCGGGAGAGCGGCGCGGGACGTCCGGTTCGGCGCCCGGAGCGGCCGCGTGGCTGTGGTCACCCAGCTATCCTCCCGCACTGGGGGCCGACAGGCGAGACTGAGGGCATGTGGGTCGTCGATCTCACCCGCGCCGCGGTCCGGCGGGTGCGCGCGGCGGCCCGGTCCTCCGGAGCCGGTGAGACTGGCCTGGCGGACCTGCTCGGTCTGCACGCCCTGCAGAGCGCGGCCGACGCGCTGGTCGTCGCCGCCCTGGCGGGGACGCTGTTCTTCGCCGTCCCGGTCGGCCAGGCCCGCGGCCGGGTGGCGCTCTACCTGCTGCTGACCATGGCGCCGTTCGCCGTGGTGGCCCCGGTGGTCGGCCCGGTGCTGGACCGGTTACGCCGCGGCCGGCGGCTGGCGCTGGCCGGCTCCATGCTGCTGCGGGCGCTGCTCGCGGTCGGCATGGCCCGCTGGTACTCGAGCATCGAGCTCTACCCAGTGGCCTTTGGTGTGCTGGTGCTGTCCAAGGCGTACGGCGTAGCCCGCGGCGCCGTCGTCCCTCGCCTGCTGCCCCCGCAGATCACGCTGGTGGCTGCCAACGCCCGGCTCACCTTCGCCGGCCTGGTCGTCTCCACCGTCGCGGTGCCGGCGGGACTGGGCGTAGGCCACCTGCTCGGCCCGGCCTGGCCACTGGGGCTGGCCGCCGCCGTCTTCGCCGCCGCGACCGTGGTCGCGCTCCGGCTGCCGGCGCAGGTGGACGTTCGCGACGACGTTGGCTCCGCCAACTGGACGCCCGGTCGGCTGGGCGCCCGACCCGCCCGGACCCGAGCGACGCCCGAACCCGCGCAGCTGCCGAAGCAGCGCATCGTGGGCCCCGCGGTGGTCACCGCGCTGCGGGCGGCAGCGGCCTTGCGGGCATTTGCCGGGTTCCTCACCCTCTTCCTCGCCTTCCTGCTCCGGGCGCAGGGTGCGGGCAACACCGGGATCGCGCTGCTGGCGGCCGCTGCTGCCGCCGGCAGCTTCGCCGGCACCTGGAGCGGGGCCCGGCTACCCGACCACGCGCCCGAGTCGCTGCTGACGGCGGTCCTGGTGGCCGCCACGGTCGCCAGCGCCGCTGGAGCCTGGTTCTTCGACACCGTCAGCGCGTTGACCGTCGCCTTCGTCGGCGGCTTCGCCGCCAGCCTCGGCAAGCTGGCGGTGGACGCGGTGATCCAGCGAGACACCGCCGAACAGGTCCGGGCGTCGGCGTTCGCTCGGTCCGAGACCGTCCTACAGCTTGCCTGGGTCGTCGGCGGCGCCGTGGGGATCGCGCTGCCGCTGCACGGAACGCTCGGCTTCGGGGTGGCGAGCGGGGGGCTCACGGTGGCACTCGCCACCACCCTGCACTCGCTGCACACCCACCGATCGCGGCCCCGCGGGTCGACCGAGCCGGCGCGGGTACCAGCCACCCCAGCCACGCGGGCCGGCCCACGGTGGCAACGGACCCGATAGCCTTCGCTCGCGTCCGACCCGCCATCCCACCGCGCCTCCGGAGCGACCATGACCACCCGCCGCCTCGCGGCCGCCGCTAGTGCCACCGTCGCGCTTGTCGTGCTGACCGGCTGCCAGCAGCCGACCTCCAAGGTGACGGTCCGCTCCGACCGCGCGGTGGTGACCGTCGACGCCGAGCGATGGTGCAAGGACAACAAGGTCCCGGCGGACGGCCAGTGTCCGCAGCGGGCGGTCAACGCGCCGGTTCTCAACGTGGCTCCCGGTACCCGAGTGACTGTCGACGTCCCGCGGGCGGTCGCCCATCAGGGCTGGCTGGTCGCCATCAACGGTCAGCAGGTGAGCAACCTGCAGAAGGACCACTTCGTCGCCGTCACCGCCGACGCGATCGCCCAAGTCGTCCAAGCCCAGGCTGCCCAGGGGCAGGGCGGCTTGGCCCAGCTGCAGATCGTCCGGCTCCGGGCCGACGGGGACAAGCTCACCCCGACGGCGCAGTGGCGCGTGGTGCTGGCCCAGAAGGACTGACCTGACGCCCCGCCGGCTGCTCCTGGTCACCGCGGTGGCGGCGGAGCGGGCGGCCGTCGTCTCCCAGCTGCCGGCGACGTCGGCGCGCCGGATCGGCCGGTTCGACGCCGTCGCCGTCGACACCGGCGCCGGTCCGATGGTTTGCGTCTGCGGCGGCGTCGGACCGGCCGCCGCCGCGGCGGTGACCGCTACCGCGTTGGCGCTGGACCCGCCGTACGACGTCGTGCTCACCCTGGGGGTCGGTGGTGGGTTCACCGGGCGGGCCGACCGGGGCGCGATCGTGGTGGGCGACGCGCTGGTCGCTGCGGACCTCGGGGCGGAATCGCCGAACGGGCCGCTGACACTGGCGGACCTCGGCCTCGGCGAGACGACCTACCCGGTCCCGCGGCAGCTGACGGCCGCACTGGCCGACCGCGCGCGCACTGCCGGCTGCGCGGTCGTCACCGGTCCGGTCCTCACGGTTTCGACCGCTACCGGCACGGCCGCCCGGGCCACCGCGCTGGCCGCCCGGTTCGGTGGGGTGGCCGAGGCGATGGAAGGCTTCGGGGTGCGCACCGCGGCCGCACCGTACGGCGTACCGGTCGGCGAAGTGCGCGCCATCAGCAACGTCGTCGGGGACCGGGACGTCGCCGCCTGGGACATTCCGGGCGCGCTGGCGGCGCTTGCTCGAGTGGTCGCCGCCATCGTCGCGAGACCGCTACCGCGATGAGCGCGCAACCGACGACCGACCCGGCGCGGGCCGACCCGCTGACGCTCGGCATCTCGCCGTGCCCGAACGACACGTTCATCTTCCGGGCATGGGTGCACGGGCGGGTCCCCGGCGCTCCGCCGGTCACGGTGGCCTACGCCGACATCGGCGAATGCAACACTCTGGCCGCCCGCGGCGCCCTGGACATCGTCAAGGTGTCGTACGGCGCGCTGCCCTGGTTGCTCGCCGACTATCGGCTGCTGCCCTGCGGCGGGGCACTCGGGCGCGGCTGTGGGCCGCTGGTGCTGACCGCACGGCCGGCCGAGCCGGGGGCGTTGCCTGGCGCCCGCATCGCCGTCCCCGGCGAGCGCACCACGGCGTACCTGCTGCTGCGGCTGTGGGCACAGGCGGTGGTGCCGGACGGCATCGGCGAGATCGTGGTGATGCCGTTCGATCAGATCATGCCCAGTGTGCAGGCCGGGTCGGTCGACGCCGGGCTGGTGATCCACGAGTCGCGGTTCACGTACCCGGCGTACGGACTGTCCGCGGTCGCCGACCTGGGCGACTGGTGGGAGCGCGAGACCGGGCTGGCCGTCCCGCTCGGCGCGATCGTGGCGCGACGCGACCTGGACCCGGCACCGCTGACCGACGCCATCCGGCGCTCACTGGCCGCGGCGTGGGCTGACCCGGCGGCCACCCAGGACTACGTCCTGGCGCACGCTCAGGAGATGGACCCGGCGGTCGCCGACGCCCACATCGCGCTCTACGTCAACTCTTTCAGCGCCGACCTCGGGACCGAGGGGTATGCCGCAGTGGATGGACTCCTCGACCGGGCCGCCGCCGCCGGACTGGTGCCCCCGACGCCGACCTCCGCCTTGCACTGAGCCGCTCCCGCGCAGATGTTCACCTGGCCGTCGTTGACCGGGTCCAGGCGCCAAGCCGGCCGGCTGGCGTGGTGGCCCGCGCTTTCCAGCGGCAGTCGGTCATTCCTCAAGCTCGCTGGCGACCGCGTGCACCACCTCGGCGACCTTGCGGGCGGCGCGTCGGTCCGGGTAGCGACCGCGGCGCAAGTCCCGCTGTACCACGTCCAGTACCTTGATCATGTCCTCGATCATGCCGTGCAGCTCGTCGGGTGAGTGGCGCTTGGCCTCCTCCGCCGCTGCCGACAGTGAGGGGCGGGCGTCGAGGATCCGCACCGAGAGCGCCTGCTCGCCCCGCCGGCCCTCAGCCACGCCGAACTCCACCCGGGCGCCGGCCTTCAGCTCGTCTACACCGCCGGGCAGCGCGCCCTTGGGGACGAAGACGTCCCCGCCGTCATCGCGAGTAACGAAGCCGAAGCCCTTCGCCTTGTCGAACCACTTGACCTTGCCGGTAGGCACGGGAGACCTCTATCTGCACGGTTGCGTACTGCGCGGGTTTGGACGGCCGCAATTGCACTGGCCGCGATCGGAAGCCAAGGCTAACGGGCGGATGCGCTCGCCGGAACGGGATATGGCTGGGGTGCGGCCCTCATGCTGCCAATCCGCGGCGGCAGCGGTTATCCGGCGGCATCCGGGGGGCAGGCTTGCCGGGGGCGCCTGGGCACCCAACCACCCCGGAGCAGAACGACACCGACCGAGGAGAACACCTGATGACTACCCCGGAGCAGTCCACCGACGATCGGGCGGAGATCGAGGCGGGGTTCGAGGCCGACGCCAACGCGTTGGCCGAGCCCGACGCCATCGACGCCGATTACCTGGCCGCGGCGGATGGACTGACCGCGTCACCCGAAACCCAGCAGAACTATCCGGAGGCGCTGACCCGCGGTGCCGACCAGCAGGGCGAAGGCCGAGTGCCGTAGCGCGGTCAGCGTCCTGGTTGATTCATGGCCGCCAAGCACCGCGCGACGACCGCACCCGGACCAGGTGACGGCCTGGTCCGGGCCGGTGCTGTCGTGTTCGTAGTCGGCGTGGTAGCGGTGCTGGCCGACCTGGTGCCGTTCTTCCTCGGCCACCCCAATCGGCCGCTGTTGCTGAACGTGGCGGCGTTCCTGGCCCCGGTGGGGTTGGGGATGGCGCTGCTGGGGTTGGCGCGCTCAGCGCGCGCCTCGCAGCGACGGGCGCAGGCTCGGGCTCAGGCTCGGGCAGCCGCCCTCGAGCCGGAGCCGCCCGAGCCGAGGTAGCAGCCGGCCCCCTACACTCGCCGATGTTGAGCCCACGTGCGGATCCGGGCAGTTGATACGCACGTACGCTCAACATCGCCACATTGAAATGCCGGACGCGGCCGGGAGCGCGCCGCGGCGCGCAGAACTGTCCGCATCAGGCGCTGCTGTCCTGTGGACAGAGCTCGGCGGCGGCCGTCGTGACTGCCAGGGTGGCTGCCGTGCCTCCTCATCCCCAGGTCGCCGCCGAGCTGACCGGCGCCCCCTTCCGCGGCAGTGCCGCCGTCCGAGCCGGTCTGGTTACCTGGAGCCGGCTGCGCAGCGGCTGCTGGCGGCGCCTACTGCCGGACGTGTACGCCGCCGCGAGCCTGCCGGAGACCGTGACGCTGCGCGCCCGGGCGGCGGCCCTGGTGCTGCCATCGGGAGCGGCGGTAACCGGGAGCTCGGCGGCGTGGCTACACGGCGTCGACGTACGAACCGGTGATGAGCCGCTGGAGGTGACGCTGCCGCGGGGCGCGGCCCACGCGCCGCACCCGTCGTTGCGGATTCGACGGGCGCTGCTCACAGCGGCTGACGTAACCCTGGCGCAGGCCGTGCCGGTGACCACGCCCCTGCGAACGGCCTTCGACTTCGCCCGTCAACCGGACGAGGTCGCCGGAATGGTTGGGCTCGACGCGCTGCTGCACGCGGAGCTTGTCACCGCTGGGCAGGTGCTCGACTTCGCGGCGGCGCATCCCGGCTGGCGCGGTGTCCGCCGCGTGCCACACCGCCTCGCGCTGTCGGAGCCCGCAACCGAGTCCCCGATGGAGTCCAAACTGCGGCTGATCTTGATCAACGGCGGACTGCCGTGGCCGCAAGCACAACTGGTCGTCCGAGACTCGACTGGTCGCTTGGTCGGTCGGCTGGACCTCGGCTATCCGGCGGCGCGGCTGGGCATCGAGTACGACGGCGGCGGACATCGTGACCCGCTCGCCTGGCACAACGACCTGCGCCGGCAGAACCGGCTGCGGGCCGCTCGCTGGACGCTACTGCGCTACACCAGTGTCGAGGTCTACGGCCGGCCCGACTTCGTCTGCCAGCAAGTTGGCGCCGTACTCGAGGCGGCGGTGTAAGCGCCTGGAAATTTCGGCGATGTTGAGCTCACGTGTGTATCACCGCACGGGATACGCACGTGTGCTCAAGATCGGCGTGCGACGGGGTAGTTGGGGTGGTTCGGGTGGTGCACGACGGGGTGATGTAGGGCGGTCCGGCGCCGGCGGGGATCAGGCGTTGCGGACGGCCGCCGCTGACTGCAGCCCGAGGGTGCCGATCGACGACTCGCGCATCTTGAACTTCTGGATCTTGCCGGTCACGGTCATCGGAAACTCGTCCACGAACTGCACGTAGCGCGGCACCTTGTAGTGCGCGAGCTTGCCCCGGCAGTATTCCCGGACGCTGTCCTCGGTCAGCACCGCTCCCTCTCGCAGCTTCACCCAGGCGCAGAGCTCCTCGCCGTAGCGCGCGTCGGGTACGCCGATGACCTGCACGTCGGCGATGTCCAGGTGACCGTAGAGAAACTCCTCGATCTCGCGCGGGTAGACGTTTTCTCCCCCGCGAATGACCAGGTCCTTGATCCGGCCGACGATGTTGCAGTAGCCCTCGGCGTCCATCGTGGCCAGGTCGCCGGTGTGCATCCACCCCGCCACGTCGATCACCTCGCGGGTCTTGGCCTCGTCGTCCCAGTAGCCGAGCATGACCGAGTAGCCGCGGGTGCAGAGCTCGCCCGGCGTACCGCAGGGGACGGTCAACCCGCTCTCCGGGTCCACGATCTTGACCTCGACGTGTGGGTGCACCCGGCCCACGGTGGACACCCGCCGCTCCAGGTCGTCGTCGGGCCGGGTCTGGGTGGACACCGGGGACGTCTCGGTCATGCCGTAGCAGATGGTGACCTCCTCCATGTGCATCTCCGAGACCACCCGCTTCATCACCTCCACCGGGCACGGAGAGCCGGCCATGATCCCGGTGCGCAGCGTGGAGAAGTCGTACGCCGAGAACTGCTCGCACCCGAGCTCGGCGATGAACATGGTCGGTACGCCGTACAGCGCGGTGCAGTGCTCGGCCTGCACGGCCTCCAGGGTGGCGATCGGCTCGAAGGCCGGTGCCGGAATGACCATGGCCGCCCCATGGGTGGTGATCGCCAGGTTGCCCAGCACCATCCCGAAGCAGTGGTAGAAGGGCACCGGGATGCAGACCCGGTCGGCCTCGGTGTAACGGCAGCAGTCGCCGATGAAGTAGCCGTTGTTGAGGATGTTGTGGTGCGACAGGGTCGCGCCCTTGGGGAAGCCGGTCGTCCCCGAGGTGTACTGGATGTTGATCGGGTCGTCGAAGGTCAGCTGCGCCATCCGGTCCCGCAGCCGGTGCATCGGCACCGAGTCACCGCGGGAGAGCAGCTCGTCCCACTGCGGCGAGCCGAGGTAGATGACGCCCTCCAGCGCGGTCAGCTCCGGAGTGACCGCCTCGACCATCTCGACGTAGTTGCTGGACTTGAAACTGGCCGCGCTGATCAGCAGCCGGACCCCGGACTGGTTGAGCACGAAGCCGAGCTCATGCGTCCGGTACGCCGGGTTGATGTTGACCAGGATAGCGCCGATCTTGGCAGTGGCGTACTGCACCAGCACCCACTCGGCGCAGTTCGGGGCCCAGATGCCGATCCGGTCGCCCTTTTCGACCCCGAGGTCGAGCAGCCCGAGCGCGACCGTGTCGACCGCGGCGTTGAACTCGGCGTAGGTGTAGCGCAGGCCGCGCGGCCGGTCGACCAGCGCGTCGGAGCCGGGAACGCGGGCGGCGGTGCGCTCCAGGTTCGCCCCGATCGTCTCGCCGAGCAACGGCGTCGGCGACGTTCCGTGGGAGTAGGACAGGGCGGGGGGGGTGTTCACGGCTGCCTCCGGACAGATCGACGCTGCCCCGATCCTGCCGTCCGCAAGCCCCCAGTGGTAGCCCTTTGGCCACTCCGCCGGCGATTGGCCCGGCACCGGCCGCCGCATCGGCGTCTCGCGGCTACCGCTGGCCTTGGTAGAGCTTGTAGACGACGTAGACCGTGAACCAGGCCACCGCGGCGAAGACGAGGACCAGCAAAGTCGTGTAGGCGATCTCGATGGCGTCCACGCCGCTCCTTCACTGCTCGACACTGCGGTGCGCTGCTCCAGAGTAGGGCACCAGCCAGCACGAGCACGGATGGAACGATCGACCGGCGGCGGCGGCGGACTTGGGCCTCGGTTACGGGCTGCAACCAGCCTAGGACAGCCTAGGGCGCAGTATCATCGCCTCAGGCAGTCCGCTCCACGACGGCGTGTGATGATGTGCGCGCCCGCCAACCAGCGCGACCACGATCGGATGCCGGATTGCGACGTCACTACCTGGCCTTTGTCCTGCTCGTTGGCGCTCTCGCCGGCTGTGCGCGGGGAAGTAGCAGCGGTCCGCCGGACACCTCCCCAGTGTCCCGGCTGGTCATGAACAGCGATGGCATCGCTCGGCCGAATCCGGCGCTGACGCCGGGCGCGGCGGTGCCGGGCGTGTCGGTGGAGCAGGTTTGTGCCCCTGGCTATGCCAGCACCGGCCGCAACCCCGGCCTGCTGGACGAGCAGAGCCGTCTTCCTGCTCTATCTGCTCGACTACCCGGCGGGCACCGGCGCCGTCGCGGCCGGCCGCGACCTCCCCCACGCCGTCACCGTCGGTGAAGACGACACCGCCACTGACTACGCCGGTGCCCACTACGACGCCAGCCCCGCCGACGACGGTGTCCCCCACTCCGACTCAAACCCCGGCCACCCAGCTGATAGCACCGACTTCTAGTGCGATCACGCCACCGACCGCGCCCGCACCGTCGGCTGTGCCCCCGTCGCCGCGCTCGGCCTCGTGATTCCTTGCTGAACGCCCGCTCCCTACAGCAGACGGACCATACGCAGGGTGCGCTCGATCGGCTGGTACAGCGGCGGCAGCGCCTCCGGCGCAGCCCAGGTCAGCTCCACAATCTCTGGACTGACCGGACTGGCGGTGGCCGCCTGCTCGGCGGTGACGTCCACGCGGTGAACGAAGGTCACCGACTGCAGGTCCGGGTTCGCCTCGGCTTGGCTGCTGGGCGCGACGTCAAGGTCTAGACCCACTTCTTCGCGCAGCTCTCGGCGGGCCGCGTCGCGCGGGCTCTCCCGGCGCTGCACCAGGCCGCCCGGGACCGACCAGCCGTTCCGGTAGGACTGTCGCACCAGCAGCATCCGTCCGTCGGGCCGAATCACGACGCAGATCGCCCCAACTGTGTAGTTGGCGGTGAGGATGCGCACTACGGCGTCGCCGAGGCGTCGCGGCAGGGCTCGGTAGGCGGCCACCCGGACGCCGTCACCGCGCACCATGGCAGCCTATGCGGTGACCGTGCCTCATCTGCTGTCGGCGCGATCAGGGCAGACGGATCGGACCAATGCGCTTGCCGCAGCTGAACCGGGACAATGGCGCTGGCACTCTTCAACGCATCAGGCAGGAGCACAGGTGGCAGTCCCCCGGACGTTGGTCCGAGCCCAAGAGGCCGTGCTCGCGGAGCTTGGCGCCGCCTTCGGCGCCCGCGACCACGACCGGCTCGAGGCCGCGGCCCGCTACCTGCACGCGGTCGGCACGCCGCTGGTGGAGATCTACGAGGCGCTGTTGGCCCGGTTGGTGGACGTCGGCCCGGAATGGATCAGCGGCCCCCGCAGCGACCCCGAGCGCGAGATCGGCGGGTTCGTCGACGACGTCGTGAACCGGCTACGGGAAGGCGTCGTCCCGCCGACTCGGGGCACCGTCATGCTCGCCGGCATTGCGACCCGGCACGTCTTGGGGCTCTCTGCACTCTCGCACGTCCTCGAAGATCGCGGCTGGCAGGTGCGCTCGGTCCGGGGGGCCAACACCGCCGCCGTAGCCGCCGCGGTGGCAGCGGAGATGAGTACGCCCGCTTCGGATTCGTCGGACCTCGCCTGTGTCGTGGTGGCGCTGCCGGAAGGCAGCGATCAGGACGGCCTGCGCGAGCTCTACCGGCAGCTGCGTCAGCTCGCCCCCGGTGCCCGGCTGGTGCTGGCCGGCCCGGCGGCGTACGGCGACCCAGACCTCAAGCGGCGCCTCGGCGTTGACCTGGTCTGTACCCACATCACCCAGGTGTTGCAGCTGCTGGACCTCCGCCGGCAATAACCGATCAGCCACCCACCGGGTCAGGCCGACTCAGGCGGACTCAGCTCGTCAGCGCGATGTCGGTCTCGGTGACCTGCCCGTCCACCGCAGTCACCGTCGACTCACCCCGACCGCCGGGCGAGAGCACCCGCAGCGTCCACTGTCCCGGCGCGGCGAAGAACCGGAACTGCCCGGTGGCCGACGAGACCACCTCGGCGGTGAAGTCGCCGCCCGCGTCGAGCAGCCGGACGTACCCGCCACTCACCGGCGTACCGCCCTTGGTCACGCTGCCCTGGATGACCGTCTCTTTGGCCACGTCGATCCCTTCCGTGCTCAAGCCGCCGACCGTTGCCCCGCACATGCCTTTAGGCCCCTTTCTCCACCGGTACGCCGACCAGCGAGCCGTACTCGGTCCAGGACCCGTCGTAGTTCTTGACGTTGGGCTGGCCGAGCAGCTCGTGCAGCACGAACCAGGTGTGCGCGCTGCGCTCCCCGATCCGGCAGTAGGCGATGGTGTCCTTGCCGAGCTCCACCCCGGCGCCTTCGTACAGTGCGGTCAGCTCGTCGTCGGACTTGAAGGTGCCGTCGTCATTCGCGGCCTTAGACCAGGGGATGTTGCGCGCCGTCGGGATGTGCCCGGCCCGCTGGGACTGCTCCTGCGGCAGGTGCGCCGGCGCTAACAGCTTGCCGGAGAACTCGTCCGGCGACCGGACGTCGATCAAGTTCTGCTCACCGATGGCAGCAATCACCTCGTCCCGGAAGGCCCGGATGTCGGTGCGGGCCGGCTTGGCCCGGTAGTCGGTCCGTGGGCGCGCCGGTACGTCGGTGGTCAGCGGCCGAGACTCCAGCTCCCATTTCTTGCGGCCGCCGTCGAGCAACCGGACGTCGTCGTGTCCGTAGACCTTGAAGTACCAGTACGCATAGGCGGCGAACCAGTTGTTGTTGCCGCCGTAGAGCACGACCGTGTCGTCGCCGGTGATGCCCTTCTCGCTCAGCAGCTGCTCCAGGCCGGCTTGGTCGACGAAGTCGCGCCGTACCGGATCCTGCAAGTCCTCGCGCCAGTCCACCCGCACGGCCCCGGGGATGTGACCGGTGTCGTAGGCGGAGACGTCTTCGTCGACCTCGACAAAGACCACGCCCGGGGTCTCTAGGTGGTTGGCGGCCCAGTCGGTGTCGACCAGGACGTCAGTGCGGCTCATCATAAGAACTCCTCGCTGACGGGTACGAGCAGACAGGCGCGGGTGGGGATGTTCGGCCAACGCAACGCTCGGTGGGCGGTGGTCTGCTCAGCCAGCACGGACCCGAGCAGACGCCATCGACCGGCTAGCGAGCGTCGCTGCCAGCGTCAGAAACGCCGACACAGGCAGCTGCGTACGCGGCACAGGTCCACGGCGCGACGCTTGGTGAGGTAGCTGCCCGACACGATCGCGAGCCTACCCGCCCCTGGGCGGTACTCAGCCAGTATTCACGACGACGGCTCGAGCGTCCGCGGTCAGGACCAACCCATCCGGTTGGACCCGGACGTCGGTCAGCCGCAGGCCGAATGGCAAGCTTCCCAGTCGCAGCGTGAAGTCGAGCCGCCGGGCATCCGCCGCCGCGGACAACGCGGCGTCGGCGAGGCTGTTGCCGGTTTCGATCCGGTGAGCGGTGACGACCACCTGGCCGTCGCGGACTGCAACGTCGCTGACCGCGGCGGCGGAGAAGTCGCGGCCGAGCACCCGCGCGGTGCCGGTGACCCGCAGGCTCGGCCCCGCCGCGGCGACGGACAGGTTGCGGCCGGCAAGGTAGGTGTTCAGGTCGCCGTACCGCAGCATCACCCGCGCCCGCACGCTGTCCGCGTCGACCTGGCTGACCGAGCGCCGCAGTACGTCGCCCAGCGGGAGGCGCACGTCGGTCAGGGTCGCGTCCACCTCGGCTACCGGCAGCGGCTCCGGCCGCAGGTCCTGCGCCCACACCTCGACCGCCTGGTACCGACCGCGCACGATCTGCGGCAGAAACGGCGTGCCGTGCACCAACACCCGCGGTCGCTGGGCGAGGTGCTCGGTCGACTGCACCCGGGTGGCCACCAACCGGGCGGCCAGCCAGGCGGCTCCCCGATCCGCACCGATCACGCACCCGGCAAGCAGGACCAGGACGAGCAGGAGACGACGCATGCTCACCAGCCCAGCAGACGGCCGGCGGCGTAGCCGACCGGGGCCGCCAAGGCGAGCGGCAGTAGCGCCATCACCGGTGCCGACGGGCGGAGGGCTCCCACAGCCCGGGGGGCGGTGCTGTGGTCTGTCGACCCCACGGTCAGGGCCCAGCCGGCAGCCGCGAACAGGGCGGCGGCCAGTCCGACGGCCACCCCCCACCGCGGGCCGTGCTGACTGACCGAGCCGTACGCCGCCCCCACGCCGCCGCCGGCGACCACGGCGAGGATCAAGGTGGCCGCTGCGCCGAGCCCATTGTCAGCCCGGCCACCGGCCGCCGCTCCCACCGCCGCTACCACCGCCGCTACCGCGAGCGCTGCAGCCACGGCCGCGAACGTCGCTCCCACGACGGCGCGGCCGCCGCTACTCGGAGCCAGCGCCAGCGGGCTCGCCAGCATGACGACCAGGACCACCGCAGACGCGGTCGCGACCAAGGAGTCGGTGACCCGAGACCGGTCTCGGCGCACCAACTCCCCGAGCAGCATCCCGAGGAACGCCACCCCGACGACGCCTGCCAACCGCTCCAGCCGGTCGCCGCCGCCGGCTTGGCCGAGCAGGTCAACCGCGGCGGCGACCGCCACGGTGATCGCCAGCGGCACTCCGAGGGCCGGGATGGCCGCCGCCCGCAGCCAGCTCGCCGCCAGCCCAAGTTGGGTGGCGATCACGCACCCGACCAGCAGCGAACGACCAGCGGCGGCGGCCCCGGCCAGCACGACGGCCGCGGCCGCACCCGCGGCCAGAGCGGGTCCGCGGGTCATCCGCCCGCAAACGGGGGCAAGACTTCGACGATGGCTCCGGCGGCGAGCTCGACGGTCCCGTGGTCTCGGCGGCCGACCGGTACGCCATCGACCACGAACGAACAGCTGGCGAGCACCCGGGCGAACCGGCCGTCGTCCGGTCGGGCCGCCCGAGCGGCCGCCAGCGCCGCGGCCAACGTCGGCCCGTCGACCGGCTCCTCGGCGGTGCCGGCGGCCGCCTTCGCCGCCGCCCAGTAGCGGATGGTCCCCACGGCCACGCCGGTGTCTCCTTAGCGCCCGGCGCCGGCGGCGGCCGGACCCCGAGCCAGCAGCTCCGGCAGGTGTCGTCCCAGCCGGTCGAGCAGCTCGGTGGGGGCCGCGTTCTCGGCATGCCCGAAGCCGGGCACGAGCCACAGCTCGCTCGGGTGTCCGGCGGCCGCAGCGAGCGCCAGCGGGTGTTCGGTCGAGAAGTAGGGGTCGGTGTCGCCGTGAATGATCAGCAGCGGCGTGGGCGCGATTCGGCCGACCACCTCCAGCGGGGACTCCGGCATCGTCTTCCACTTCCGCGCCACTCGGGTGCGCAGCACCGTCCGGGTGACCGCCCGACCGAGCCGGTGCTCGACCAACCAGTGCAGGCGGCGCATCGGCACCGTGTCCCGGACGTACCAACGGCTCGGCGCGCTGACGCTGACCACCGCGTCGACGCCGCCGCGCAGGGCCGCGTGCCGCAGCGCCGTCGAGCCACCCATCGACCATCCGCAGGTGACCACCCGGGCGTACCCGAGGCCGCGGGCGGCCGCGACGGCCGGCTTGCGCCACGAACCGGTGAAACCGTGAGCCAGCACGACGGCGATCTCCCGGCGTTGGTCCGGCTGCTCCAGGTGCAGCGCAGATAGCCGTTCGCCGTCCGCGGTCACCAAGGTCACGGGCGGCGCGTCGAACGGGAGGGACTGAGCAGACACATGGGCTATCCTGCCCTGCCGCGGGATAAGGACGACGTCGCCGGTCGAGGCATCCGCGCAAGATGCGATCATTCCATCGGGCCCGCCTGTCTCCTCGCCGAACGGAGCGCCACCGTGAGCACTTTGCTGCTGCTGACCGGCGCCCTCCAGCCCTCCACCGAGGTGTTGCCGGCACTCGGCCTGCTCTCGCACTCCGTGCGCACCGCCGCGCTCGACATCACCGCCCTGCTGAACGCCCCGAAGGTGGACGCCGTCCTGGTGGACGCTCGCCGGGACTTGGTCGGGGCACGGTCGCTGTGCCGGTTGCTGCGCACCACGGGGCTAGACGTGCCACTGCTGGCGATCCTCACCGAAGGCGGGCTAGCCGGGCTGACCGCCGAGTGGGGCGTCGACGACGTCCTGCTCGTCACCGCCGGACCGGCCGAGGTCGAAGCACGACTGCGGTTGGTCACCGCCCGGGCCGGCGGCCCCATCGGCGGCGGCAGACCGGCCGAGAAGTCCGTGATTCGGGCCGGCGACCTTAGCATCGACGAGGTCGCCTATACCTGCCGGCTGCGCCACACTCCGCTCGACTTGACCTTCAAGGAGTTCGAGCTGCTCAAGTACCTGGCCCAGCACCCGGGCCGGGTGTTCTCCCGCGCCCAGCTGCTGCAGGAGGTCTGGGGCTATGACTACTACGGCGGCACACGGACGGTCGACGTGCACGTGCGCCGGCTGCGCGCGAAGCTCGGGGCCGAGCACGAAGCGCTCATCGGCACGGTCCGCCACGTCGGCTACAAGTTCGTCGTACCACCGATCACGCCGTTGCCCGTGGCGGAGGACGAAGCGGCCGAGGACGCCGTAGCCGACAGCGTGCCGACCGCTCGCGACGGTGCGGCAGCCGAGCCGCTGCCGCCACGGCCGTCGCCGGGTCGGACCCCCTAGCCCGGGTAGTCAGCCGCGGACCACCCGCCCGGGTAGTCAGCCGCGGACCACCACGACCGGGCACGCGGCATGGTGCATGCAGCGGTCACTGACCGAGCCGAGCAGGAAGTGGCCGTGCCCCCGGGCACCGACCACCAGCAGGCTGGCGTCCTCGGCGATGTCAATCAGCACCCGGGCTGGGTTGCCCTGCTGAACCTCCCGCCGAACCTCCGGTGGGCGCTTGTCGCCGTACACGTCGGCCAACACCTTGTCCAAACAGGCTTCGCCGCCCACACGCTGCGCGTCGTCGAGCTCGGGCACCGGGGCCAGCGGATAGCCGTAGTACGCCGGGACGTCGTACGCCACCACCGCGGTCAGCGGCCGGCCGTGCGCCCGGGCCTCGCTGGCCGCCCACCGCAACGCGGCAACCGAGCCGGGGGAGCCGTCAATCCCGACCACGATGGGCCGTTCAGCGCGCGCGCTCGGTCCGTCGGTGCGGGCCACCGCAGCAGCGGAACTGGTCATCGCAACTCCTTCCGGTCAGCGGAACGGCGCCGGAAATCGCTCCGGAGCCGATCGCCACAGTGATCATCTCGCAGGACGACCCGGGCCGTTAGAGCCGTTGGTCCCTTGAGTTGAGTCAGCCATTCAATTGGCCGAGGCGAAAGGGCGAAAGCAGGTATCGGTGTCCCACCGGGTGAAGCCGAGCCGCTGGTAGACACCGATGGCGGCGGTGTTGGACTCCTCCACATAGAGCATGGCCTGCCCCAGTCCGACGGCGCGTAGGTGCCGCAAGCCGGTGAGGACCAGCGCCGGTCCGAGCCCATGCCCCTGCTCGGCCGGGTCCACCCCCACGACGTACACCTCGCCGATGGGCTCGTGAGAATGGCTGCCGGCGCCAGCTCCGTGCACCTTGGTCCAGTGGAAGCCGACCAAGGTGCCGGTCCGCTCGGCGAGAAAGAACCCGGCCGGGTCGAACCAGGGCTCCCGCTCCCGCGTCCGCACCTCCGCCATCGTCCAGCGGCCCTGGTCCGGGTGGTTGGCGAAGGCCCGGCGGTTGACCTCGAGCCAGCGGACCTCGTCCTCGCCGACCCGGAAGGTGCGCACGCTCACCCCGGCCGGCAACACCGGTCGGTCCAGCGCGGCGAACAGCGACCGCCGCATCTGCCACAGCACCCGAGACCGGCGAAACCCCATCCGGGCGGCCAGCGCGGCAGCGGCCGGGTGCTGGCCGTGCGCCCACAGCCGCAGCCGACCGTCCGGGCTCGCCCGGAGGACGGCGTCGACCAGCCGGCTGCCGACGCCGGCGTTGCGGGCGGCGGGGTGCACCGCGACCTCGGCGCTGGCTCCCTCGACCACGTCCGTGGTGTCGAGGTGGGCGTAGCCCACGAGTTGACCGTCTTCGCGGACCAGGAAGTTGCGCGCCGGGGTGTCGCCGCCGTAACGCAAATGCAGCATCACGTGCTCGGACAACGGCCGGATGCCGTCGGTGTCGGTCACCGCGTCCACGAGCCGAAGGACGTCCCGGACTTGATCGCCGGTGAGCGGCCCGCGCTCCTCGATCGAGACACCTCGGGCGAGTCGGCCGCCCGGGGGATGGCTCATCGCCCGACCGCCAGGGCCACCCTGCCCCTGCCCCTGCTCCGGCCCACCCTGCGCCGGTCCAACCCCGTGATCGTTGTGCCAAGACACCTCAGATCCAAGCCCGAGGTGAGGTAGCCGCGCACAATGATCTCCAAAGCGTCGTCGAACCGGCTATCAGCTGGGGGACGGTGCACACGGCGGCTCATCGTTCGACCCTATGCGGCAGACTCGCCACCATGGTCGACACGCGCATCGGGGTGGTGGGCGGAGGGATCGTTGGGTTGGCGGTCGCCCGCCGCCTGCTGGAACAGCTTCCCGGGTCGACGGTCACCGTGCTGGAGAAGGAGGACGTGGTCGGCTCCCACCAGACCGGCCACAACAGCGGCGTTGTGCACGCCGGCGTCTACTACCCGCCCGGGTCACTGAAGGCCCGGTTGTGCACCGCCGGTCGCGCCCAGATGCAGGCCTACTGCCTCGACCGGGGGCTGACCTACGACGAGTGCGGCAAGCTCGTGGTGGCGCTCATGGACTCCGAGCGGGACCGGTTGACGGAGATCTCTCGGCGGGCGGTCGCCAACGGCGTACCGGGCGTGCGCACCGTGGACGGGGCCGAGATCTCCGAGCTCGAGCCGCACGCGGTCGGCGTGGCGGCGCTGCACTCGCCGCACACCGCGATCGTCGACTTCAGCGCGGTGGCGCGCTCCTTTGCCGCCGACGTGATGGCGGCCGGGGGCAAAGTGCGCACCGGCGTCGAGGTGGTAGGCGCGGCTGAGCGACCCGACGGTGTGACGGTGGCGACCACGGCCGGGGAGATCGCCGTCGACCAGCTGGTGGTGTGCGCGGGGTTGTACGCCGACCGGGTGGCCGAGTTGTTCGGCGACGACCCGGACCCGCGCATCGTGCCGTTCCGGGGCGAGTACCACCGGCTGCGGCCGGAGGCACGCCACCTGGTCCGAGGGCTGATCTATCCGGTGCCGGACCCGCGTTACCCGTTCCTGGGCATCCACCTCACCCGCCGGTACGACGGGGAGGTGCTGGTCGGACCGAATGCTGTGCTGGCGCTGGCCCGGGAGGGGTACCGTCGCCGCGACGTCCGCCTGCGCGATGTGCGCGACGCCGTCGCCTGGCCAGGCTTTCGCCGGATGGCGAGACAGCACTGGCGGACCGGCCTGGTGGAGTACGGGCACTCGTTGAGCAAGCGGGCCTTCGTCCGGCAGGCCCAGCGGTACGTGCCGGCCCTGCGGCCCGCGGACGTCGTACCGGCGGCGGCGGGAGTGCGCGCGCAGGCGGTGAGTCGGGCCGGCGAGCTGGCCGATGACTTCGTGCTGAACCATCGCGGCCGGGTGCTGCACGTCCGCAACGCGCCATCGCCCGCGGCCACATCGTCGCTGGCGATCGCCGAATACGTCGTGTCCGCACTGCTCGCCGCCTGACCGGCCGCCCGCCGCGGTTCACCCGCCGTTCACTCAGGGGGACCCGTCGAGACACCTTGCTTGCCTACGGTCGCGTCCAACAGCGGCGCCCGAAGCGCCGACCAGGGAGTCAAGGAGAGGATGCAACGCCTGTGAAGGTCAAGCGGACCGGCGGCGTCGCCAGCCTGATCGTCGTCGGCACGGTGGCCCTGGCCGCCTGTGGCAGCGACAACAACGCCGGTACGACCAGCAGCGGCACCAGTGGCGGCACCAGCGCCAGCCCGGCCGCGCAGGTGGCCTGTGCGTCCGGCGCCCTGACCGGTGCAGGCTCGTCGTTCCAAGCCCCTATCCAGCAGCAATGGGTCAAGGACTACAGCGCCAAGTGCGCCGGTACGCAGATCAACTACCAGAGCGTCGGCTCCGGAGCAGGCGTCCAGCAGTTCACCTCGGGCACGGTTGACTTCGCCGGCTCCGACGTCGCCCTCAAGCCCGACGAGCAGACCAAGGCCGACGCCCGCTGCGCCGCCGGGCCGGCCGTGCACATCCCGATCACTGCCGGCGGGGTCGCCCTGGAGTACAACCTGGCCGGCGTCAAGGACCTGCAGCTCTCGCCGGCAACCGTGGCGGGTATCTTCGCCGGCACGATCAAGACCTGGGACGCACCGGGGATCAAGGCCGACAACCCGAACGCCAAGCTGCCGGCCACGCCGGTGACCGCCTTCCACCGCTCCGACGGCTCGGGGACCACGCAGGTGGTGTCGGAGTTCCTCGACTCCCAGGCCAAGGGCGCCTGGACCCTGGGCTCCGGTAAGGAGATCAACTGGCCGGGCGGGCAGGGTGCCAAGGGCTCCGAGGGCGTAACCGCCGGGGTCAAGCAGACCGACGGCGGCATCGCGTACTCCGAGGTGTCCTTCGCCAAGGCCAACAGCCTGTCGGTGGCCAAGGTGCGCAACGCCAGCGGGCAGTACGCCGAGCTGAACGCGGCCAACGTCAGCAAGGCGCTGGAGTCCTTCACGGTCACCGGGAGTGCCACCGACGTCAAAGGCACCGTCAACTACGGCGTGTCCAGCGGCTACCCGATCTCCACGGTCACCTATGTCATCGGCTGCGGCAAGGGTGGCAAGAACACCCCGCTGCTCAAGAGCTACCTGACGTATGCGGTCACCGGCGGACAGGCCGTGGCGGACAGCCTCGGCTTCGCCCCGCTACCGACCGCGATCGCGGACAAGAACAAGGCCGCGATCACCGCGATCGGATGATCTCAGTCACTAACGATCGGTGGGTCACCATCCGAGGACACGGTATGGCGAGCTCTCGCACCATCCCGGCATGACGGCCCTCACCAGCCCGCCGCGGGAACCGACATCCCCGCGGCGGGCGGCGGTGCGGCGCGGGGACCGCGTCTTTCGCGGGCTGACCCTGGCCGCCGGCGTGTTCACCCTGATCGTGCTGGCCGCCATCGCGATCTTCCTGATCGTCAAGGCGCTCCCGGCACTTCGCGCGGACACCAAGGGCTTCCTGACCACCCGGGAGTGGCTGCCCGATGCCTCCCCGTCGGTGTTCGGCATCGCTGCGCTGGCCTTTGGCACGCTGCTGTCCAGCGCGTTGGCGCTCGTCATCGCCGTACCGATCGCGATCGGCGTGGCCCTCTACACCACGGACTACGCGCCGCGGCGGATCGCCACGGTGCTGGGCTACGTCACCGACATGCTGGCGGCCGTGCCGTCGGTGATCTATGGGCTGTGGGGGCTGTACTTCCTCATCCCGCACCTGGTCCCGGTGCAGAGCTTCCTCGCCCGCACCTTTGGCTGGATACCGCTGTTCGCCGACCCAGACAACCGCACCTCGGTCGCCAGCCGGTCGATCTTCGCGGCCGCCGTAGTGTTGGCCGTGATGATCTTGCCGATCATCTCCGCGATCTCCCGCGAGGTTCTGGCCCAGGTGCCGACCACAAACCGGGAGGCGGCGCTGGCGCTGGGGGCCACCCGGTGGGAGATGATCAGGACCGCTGTGCTGCCCCCGAGCCGACCAGGGCTGATCAGCGCCGTGATGCTGGGTCTGGGGCGCGCGCTCGGCGAGACGATCGCGGTGGCGCTGGTGCTCGCGGCCTCGTTCGACGTCAACTGGCGGGTGCTCACCCCGGGCGGCAACAGCATCGCCGCGAACATCGCCACGAAGTTCGGCGAGTCCGGTAACACCGGCCGAGAGGCGCTGATCGCCAGCGGTCTGGTCCTGTTCGCCATCACCCTCATCGTCAACCTCGCGGCGCGTGCGGTCATCTACCGCAGCGGCGCGATGGAGCGGAGCGCCGCGGTATGACGCTAACCGCCCCGACGCCCACCCCGGACCCACCGGCGTCCGGCGGTCAGCCGGCGGCTGCGCACTCGTCCCGGCTGACCGCCGCACACGTCGGCCGGCTGCCGATGCTGGCCGCGATGCTGGCCGCCGTCGGCGGCACCGCGCTGGTGTTCGTCGTCACCCCGCTGGCCGGCACTGCCGAGTGCGTCCTGGTCAGCCTGATGCTGGCCGTCGTCGTCGGCACGGCTCTGTCCTGGCGGGTGGAAGGGCGCCGCCGCGCGGTCGACCGGCTGGCCACGACGGCGGCCACCGCATGCCTGCTCGCAGCGCTGACGCCGCTGGTGGGCGTCATCGGCTACACCGTCTACCGCGGAGCGGCCCGGCTGAGCTTGAGCTTCCTCACCCACTCCATGGCCGGTGTCGGCCCGCTGGACGCCGGTGGCGGCGTCTACCACGGCATCATCGGCACGCTCGAGCAGGTGCTCATCGCCAGCCTGCTGTCCGTCCCGCTCGGGCTGCTCGTCGCCATCTACATCACCGAGTACGGCCACGGGCGGCTGGCTACCGCCATCCGGTTCTTCGTCGACGTCATGACCGGCATCCCGTCCATCGTCGCCGGGCTGTTCGTTTTCGCGTTCTGGGTGCTGGAGCTGCACCGTGGGTTCTCCGGGCTGGCCGCGGCGCTGTCGCTGTCGATCCTGATGCTGCCGGTGGTCGTCCGGTCGTCCGAAGAAATGATCAAACTGGTACCCGGCAGTCTGCGGGAGGCCAGCTACGCGCTCGGGGTGCCGCGTTGGCGCACGATCCTGTCCATCGTCCTGCCGACCGCCTCCACCGGCATCACGACCGGCGTCATGCTGGCCGTCGCCCGGGTGACCGGGGAGACGGCTCCGCTGCTGCTCACCGCCTTCGGCAACGATTTCCTCCACCTCAACCCGCTCCGCGGCGGCCAGAGCGCCCTGCCGCTGCTGGTCTTCCAGCAGGCGGGATCGGCGTACGACGTCGCTATCGCCCGCGCCTGGGCCGGGGCGCTGACACTGATCACCATTGTCGTCCTGCTCTACGTTGCCGCGCGGATGCTCACTCGCCGCAACACCCTCGCCCGGAGGTAGGTCCGTCCTATGGCCAAGCGCATCGAGACCGTGGACCTGTGTGCCTACTACAGATCCACCCTGGCGGTCGCCGACGTCTCACTCACGATCGAGCCGAAGACCATCACCGCGCTGATCGGCCCGTCGGGGTGCGGCAAGTCGACCTATCTGCGGGCGCTGAACCGCATGCACGAGGTCATCCCGGGCGCCCGGGTGACCGGCCAGGTGCTGCTCGACGACGAGGACATCTACGCCCCTGGCGTCGACCCGGTGAACGTCCGGCGCAGCATCGGCATGGTGTTCCAGCTCCCCAACCCGTTCCCCACGATGTCGATATACGACAACGTGGCCGCGGGGCTGAAGCTCAACGGCGTACGACGGAAGAGCACGCTGGACGAAGCCGTGGAGCGGTCGCTGCGGGCGGCGAACCTGTGGACCGAGGTGTCGGGGCGGCTCGACCGGGCCGGCGCCGGGCTGTCCGGCGGCCAGCAACAACGGCTCTGCATCGCCCGCGCGATCGCGGTGGAACCGCAGGTGCTACTGATGGACGAGCCGTGCTCCGCGCTGGACCCGATCTCCACGCTGGCGATCGAGGACCTGATGATGGAGCTCAAGGACCGGTTCACCATCGTGATCGTGACCCATAACATGCAGCAGGCGTCTCGGGTCAGCGACGTGACGGCGTTCTTCACGATCGAGAGCGCCGGGGAACCGGGTCGCCTGATCGAGGTCGACGACACCCAGCGGCTCTTCACCAACCCGTCCCAGAAGCGCACCGAGGACTACATCACCGGCCGCTTCGGCTGACGCCCGCGCTTTACCTGAGCGGAATGACGGGACGCCAGCCTTCCGACCGCGCCGAGCTCAGGATTCGTCGGCTCGCCCCGTGGGCGAGAGGGCCACAGCTGCCCGCATGAGGCGGCGCAAATCAGCACCGAACCGGGTGGCGGGGGCACCGTCCACGACGTTGTGGTCGATCGTGACGGTGACGTCGAGTACATCGCGGATGACGATGTGACCGTCGACTACGAGGGGGCGTTGGCTCAGTCCGCCCACCACGACGACGAGCGACGCCAGCGTGGGCGGAGCTATTGCGAATCCTCCACCGGCTGCGAACATCCCAACCGCGGTCACCTGGACCGTGCCCGTGGCGAGATGCACGCGCGTCGAGCGGCCCATCACTGCGTACATCGCCCGGAACAGACCGGGGACGTGGCCGGCGACCGGGCCGAACCGGCGCAGCATGCGCCCGGTCCCAGTGGCGTCGACGTCTGCCTTGACCGCGCGAAGCTCGTTGCTGATCTCGGGGACGCCGCGCAGGTCCGCGTCTCGAACCACGTGCACCAGCCCGAAAGGTCCTTGCGCGGTGGGCACCTCGATGAGGGTCTGAACGTCGACATGGCGGTGCCGCACCAGTCGGCCGCGCCAGTCCCGGTAGGCGTGCACCTCCGGATGCGCTGCCGCTGCGCGGGCGACCGACGCGATAACGAACGCCGTGAGCGACAGCGGCGGCTCGTGCGCGCCGAGCAGCCCGCGAGCCTCGGTGACGTCCACCTCAAGAAGACCGTGCATCGGCACGATCCGGCGGCCAGCCCGGACCGCAGCCGTCGTTAAGCGGCGGCTGGACGGGAACGACTGCACGTCGACACCGCGGTTGCGACCAAAAGCGGAGTCCAGGCGATCACCACCAATCCCCGTCATCACCGCGACGACGATGTCGTCGCCGGTCAGCCGCCCTTCGTCTTCATCGTGCACGCTACCCCGGTTGAGCATCTGCGATCGTAGCGCCCGCCGCAAGCGGCGCTGCCGACGCGCCTCAGGCGGACGACACGGCGGACGCGGTGGCCGGCTCCAGCCGCTGACCGGTCACGATGAACACGACCCGCCGCGTTACCGACACCGCATGGTCGGCGAAGCGCTCGAAATAGCGGCCGACGAGGGTGACGTCGATGGCGCACTCCATGCCATGCTGCCACTCGCCGTCGAGCAGTTCCGCAAACACCTGGCGATGCAGGCTGTCCATGACGTCGTCGTCCTTCTCCAGCTCAGCCGCCATGTCCAGATCGCGACTGGCGATGACACTGCCGGCCTTGGTGACGATGCGCTGGGCGACCTGCCCCATCTCCAGCATCGTGGCCCGCAGCTCGGCCGGGATGGCGGACTGCGGGTAGCGCCGACGCGCGACCTTGGCGACGTGCACCGCCAGGTCACCCATCCGCTCCAGGTCCGCCACCATCCGCAGCCCGGTGATCAAAACGCGCAGGTCACCCGCGACTGGCTGTTGGCGCGCGAGCAGCTCCAGCGATCGCTCCTCGATCTCCCGGTAGAGCTGGTCGATCGCCTCGTCATGGCTGATCACACTCTCCGCCAACGCCAGGTCGCCGTCGAGCAGCGCCGTGGTCGCGCGGTTCATCGCTGAGCCGACCAGGTTGGTCATGTCGACGAGCGCCGCACTGATCGCGTTGAGCTCCTCGTGGTACGCCTGCCGCATCGGTTCGGGCCTCCCTCCGGCTGAGATCAGCCTAGCCCGGCGAAAAGCGCCACCCGGCCAGATCGGCAACCACCCGGCGTACGGCGGGTGAACTCCTGACGACCGGCACCAGTACGCCGGCCGCTGGGGTGAGCCGGACGGCGCACGCGCCTACCATCGCAAGCGTGAACCCGGTGGTCGCCGGCATCGCCGGTCTGCTCGCTGGCGGACTGCTCGTGGCCCTGGCGTGGCTGACCCGGTCTTCGCGCAGCCGCCGGTCCCGCGCCGGTCCGGACGTCCCCGAACCGCACGGTTTGACAGACCCCGTTGCCCGCCAGGCGATCCTGGCGCTGACCGTCGTCGACAGCCTGCACATCGGCGCGGTAGTCGTCGACCCCTCCGCGGAGGTGTTGCTGGCCAACCCCACCGCACATGCCACGGGCATGGTTCGCGCCGGCCGGATCACGGTCGCGCCGTTGCGGCGCGACGTCGGGGCGGTCCGCCGGGACGGCCGGCCGCGCGAGGTAGAACTCGACCTGCCCAGGGGGCGCATCAGCCGGGAGCCCGCGGCGGTGAAGGTCCGGTTGACCCGGCTGCCGCGCGGCGGGGAGGTGCTCATCCTGGTCGAGGACATCACCGAGCCGCGCCGGGTAGAGGCCGCCCGCCGGGACTTCGTCGCCAACGTCAGCCATGAGCTCAAGACCCCGGTGGGCGCGCTGTCCCTGCTCGCGGAGGCGATCTCCGATGCCTGCGACGAGCCGGCGGCGGTGCGCCGCTTCGCCGGGCGAATGCGCCACGAGGCCGACCGGCTCGGCCGGCTGGTGCAGGAGCTGATCGACCTTTCCCGGCTGCAGGGCGCCGACCCGCTGCCGGAGCCGCGATCGGTGACGGTGGACCGGGTGGTCCGGGAGGCCGTCGACCGGACTGGGCTCGCCGCCGCCGCCGGCCAGATCGAGGTGGTCACCGGAGGAGACACCGGCTGCTCGGTCCTCGGCAGCGAGAGCCAGCTGGTGACCGCGTTGGGCAATCTGATCGACAACGCCATCGCCTACAGCCCACCGCTCACCCGGGTGACGGTGGGCGTGCGCCGGCACCGTGACACAGTCGAGATTGCGATCACCGACGAGGGCATCGGGATCGCGGAGAGCGACCTGGAGCGCGTGTTCGAACGGTTCTACCGGGCCGACCCGGCGCGCTCGCGGGCCACCGGCGGCACCGGTCTCGGCCTGGCCATCGTCAAGCACGTCGCCACCAACCACGGCGGCAGCGTGCAGGTGTGGAGCGTCGAAGGGTCGGGCTCCACCTTCACCCTTCGGCTGCCGGCGCTGTCTGCCGCCCCGACCGCTCGGCCCGTTGCCGCCGGCACCGCCACCCCCGCCCCGAGCAGCGCCGTCGAGGAGGTCCGGACGTGACTCGGGTGCTCGTGGTCGAGGACGAGGAGTCCTTCTCCGACGCGTTGACCTATATGTTGCGCAAGGAGGGCTTCGACACCGCGATAGCCGCCACCGGCCCGGACGCGCTGATCGAGTTCGACCGCAACGGCGCGGACCTGGTACTGCTCGACCTCATGCTGCCCGGGCTGCCCGGCACCGAGGTCTGCCGCGAGCTCCGGCACCGCTCCAGCGTCCCGGTGATCATGCTGACGGCGAAGGACTCGGAGATCGACAAGGTCGTCGGGCTGGAGCTGGGAGCCGACGACTACGTCACCAAGCCGTTCTCCTCCCGCGAGCTGGTGGCCCGCATCCGCGCCGTACTGCGCCGACACGGGGACGCCGACGACCTGCTGCCGGCGACCCTGGAGGCCGGGCCGGTGCGGATGGACGTCGAGCGGCACACCGTCGCCGTGGACGGCCGGCCCGTCAGCCTGCCGTTGAAGGAGTTCGAGCTGCTGGAACTGCTGCTGCGCAACGCCGGTCGGGTGCTCACCCGCGGGCAGCTGATCGACCGGGTCTGGGGCGCCGACTACGTCGGCGACACCAAGACGCTCGACGTCCACGTCAAGCGACTGCGGGCCAAGGTGGAACCGGATCCGGCCAACCCGCAGCACCTGGTCACGGTCCGCGGGCTGGGCTACAAGCTTGACGTCTAACCCCGCCTACGCTCTTCGCTCATGTCCGCCGGGCGCGCTCTGACGCCGTACGTCGGGGTGATCGGCGTCGGCGACGTCCCGGCGGACGGAGAGCTGGCGCAGACGGCGTACGCCGTCGGGCGCGCGCTCGCGGGCCGCGGCGCGCTGGTCGTCTGCGGCGGACTGGGCGGCGTGATGGCCGCTGCCTGCCAGGGCGCTCGGTCGGCGGGCGGGACGACGCTGGGGCTGTTGCCCGGGCTGGCGCGGGCGGCGGCCAACCCGTGGGTGGACATCGTCGTCCCAACCGGTCTGGGCGAGGCCCGCAACGTGCTGGTGATCCGCAGCGCCGACGCGGTGGTGGCCATCGGCGGCGGCTGGGGAACCTTGTCCGAGATCGCCCTGGCGGTGCGCGCCGGCGTGCCGGTGGTCGGCGTGCACACCTGGGACCCGGTACCGCCGGGTGCCGACACCGGCCCGGTCGAGGCGTTGGCGGACCCGGTCGCCGCCGCCGACCGGGCTTTCGAGCTTGCCGCTGCTCGCGGGTCTCGCCGCAAGTAGCGGCCTGTCAGCTCCTGGCGGCGGCAGACTGCTTGGCCTTGGCGCTGCGGGCGACCGCCCGCACCGGCTAGCCCTTCACCCGCTGCACCTTGGTGGCGGCCCGGCCCTTGGCCTTAGCCGTGGTCAGCTCGGCGCGTCGGCGCACCCGCTCGGCCACGAGCTCTGCCTTCAGCTGCGCCTTCTCGGTCTGCCGAGCGGCCGCCTTGGCCTTGCGGCGCGCCCGCCGCGGCAGCGAGTCCTGGCCTTCGGTGTCCACGGCGGCCAGCAGCAGACCGCCGAGGATGGCTAGGTTCTTGACGAAGTGCTGCTGCTGAGCCTTGCGGGATGCCGGGTGCGACTCCTCCCAGAACCGGTGACCGGCCGCGGTGGTCGGCACCAGGCTCGCCGCCAGCCCGGCGGCCGCCAGCCTGGGCATGCGGTTTGTGGCCAACGCCAGGCCACCGATCACCTGCGCACTCGCGTTGGCGCGGACGACCTGCTCGTCCTGGGTCAAGTTCAGCGCCGTAGCCAACCGGTTGTTCGTCAAGTCGAGCTTCTCCGCTCGGGCAACCCGCGGCTCGGGGTGGCGCAACGTCTCGATCCCACCCTGGACAAAGACGGCGGCAAGCAACGGGCGGGCGATCCGGCGGACGATGGTCACGGCGTCTCCAGGGGTGCGGCGGCGGGCGATCACGCCCGGCCGGGACGATACTCGCGCGGCGCACCCGGTGGGGGAGGCAGTGGGTACCCGGACCACGCGCCTGGACCGGCAAGCTGAGGACCACATCCGCCGGTCGTTGGCCGGGCGAACTGATCGAGGAGACCGGTGGCCGTCAACCTGCGCAACCGCAACTACCTCAAGGAGCTCGACTTCACCGCCGCGGAGTTGCGCTTCCTGCTCGCGTTGTCCCGGGACATAAAGGCCGCGAAGTACGCCGGTACCGAGCAGCCCCGGCTGCGCGGCAAGAGCATTGCGCTGATCTTCGAGAAGGCCTCCACCCGGACCCGGTGTGCGTTCGAGGTGGCCGCCTACGACCAAGGCGCCCGGGTGACCTACCTCGGCCCGGAGGGCTCGCAGATCGGGCACAAGGAGTCGATGAAGGACACCGCCCGGGTGCTCGGGCGGATGTACGACGGGATCGAGTACCGCGGCTTCGCCCAGTCCACCGTCGAGGAGCTCGGCCGGTACGCCGGGGTGCCGGTATGGAACGGCCTGACCAACGAGTTCCACCCGACCCAGACGCTCTGCGATGTACTGACCATGACCGAGCACAGCCGCAAGCCGGTTACCGACATCGCCTACTGCTTCCTCGGTGACGCCCGCAACAACATGGGCAACTCGCTGCTGGCCACCGGGGCGATTCTGGGCATGGACGTGCGGCTCTGCGCGCCTCGGGAGCTCTGGCCGGCCGATGAGCTGGTAGAGCAGGCCCGGGGCGTCGCCGCGGGCAGCGGTGCCCGCGTGACGCTGACCGAGGACGTGGCCGAGGGCGTGCGCGGCGCGGACTTCGTGCACACCGATGTCTGGGTCTCGATGGGTGAGCCCATGGAGGCCTGGGCGCGCCGGATCGAGCTGCTGTCGCCGTACCAGGTCAACGCCGGCGTGCTGACTGCCACCGGGAACCCGGACGTGCGCTTCATGCACTGCCTGCCGAGCTTCCACAACCGCGAGACCACGGTCGGCGGGCAGATCTTCACCAAGTACGGGTTGGATGGACTGGAGGTGACCGAGGAGGTCTTCGAGTCCCCTCGGTCCGTCGTCTTCGACCAGGCAGAGAACCGGATGCACAGCATCAAGGCGGTCTTGGTGGCCACTCTGGGAGACTGACGGCGACCGAGCGGGTGCGCCCGGCCGGCAGGTCGAAAGCCCCTGGCTGTCGGCTCGGCGGTGGGCGAAGCTGGACGGACAACTGCGAGGAGCTCCCATGGACCCCATTCACCACATGCCGTCGGACATCGAGCCGCAAGACCTCGGTGACCTGGTCGAGGACTGTCGCTGCCTTGAGGGCGAGTGCACAACGCACGGGATTTCCCTGCACCCGGCGCATCACGACCTGTCGGTGCACGCGCACAACGCCGAAGTCACCGAGCAGACCAAGCACCTCATCGACGGCTACAGCGACTACGGCGACTGACCAAGTTCGGTCAAGCCCGACCGGTTTGAGCGTGGCCATCGACGCCGACCAGCCACCGCACCCGCTGCAGATTGCCGGTCGGCGGCTGCCCTTCGTGGGCCGGGCTCGGGTCTACGTCTGTGGCGTGACGCCGTACGACGTGACCCACCTCGGGCACGCGGCGACCTTCGTCTGGGTGGACGTGGCCGTCCGGCTGCTGCGTCGGCTCGGCGTCGACACCGAGGTCTGCCGCAACGTGACCGACGTGGACGCCCACCTGTTCGCTGCGGCCCAGCGGGCCGGAGCTGATTACGACGCCTTCGCGGCAGTGCAGCAGTTCTGGTTCGAGCACGACATGGCGGCCTTGGGCGTGGGGCGGCCGACGCACGAGCCGCGAGCCCGCAACTTCGTCCGCCCGGTAGTGGCGCTCGCGGCGGCCCTGGTGGACGCCGGTGCCGGCTACGTCCAGGACGGCGGTGTCTTCTTCCGGGGTGACGGTGTGGCCAACCGGGCCGGGCTGGACCGGGCGGAGGCGCTGGCACTGGCGGCCGAGTTCGACGACGCTCCGGACAACCCGGCCAAGCACGATGCGCTCGACGTGGCCGTGTGGCAGCGGGCCGAAGCGGGTGAGCCCGCCTGGCCGAGCCCGTGGGGACTCGGCCGACCGGGCTGGCACGCGGAGTGCGCGGCGATGGCGCTGTCGACGTACGGACCGGCGCTGGACCTGCACGCCGGCGGTGCCGATCTGCGCTTCCCCCATCATGCCTACGAGGCGGCCCTGGCCGAGGCGGTGACCGGCGTGACGCCGTTCGCCCGGGCGTGGATGCACGTCGGCACCGTGCAGGTCGGCGGGACGAAGATGGCGAAGTCCGTCGGCAACCTGGTGCTGGTGCGCGCGCTGCTCACCGACCACAGCGCAGCCGCCGTCCGCCTGCTGCTACTGAACCGACAGTGGTCGCAACCGTGGGACTACACACCGGAGCTGCTGGCGGCGGCGGAGGCGCGTCTTGAGGACCTGCACGCCGCGGCTGGCCGTCCCGGCGAAGCTGCCGGCCCGGAGCAGGCGGTGCTGCATGCGCTGCTGGCCGACCTCGACGTTCCAACCGCGATGGACATCGCGGTGGAGGCGGGTGGCCGGGCGGCCCGCACCGTGGTCCAGGTGCTCGGCGTCGCCTGAGCCCTAGTCCCCAACTTGGGCGTGGTCGGGAACGTTGCTGTACGCCGACCGGTCAGGGCGCCTCGCGGCGGGTGGTCGCTCGTGGCGACTGATGGTTGGGCCCGGGGCCATGCACCGGCCGGCGCACGTCAACCACGGTAACACCGCAGACGGTGGCCAGCGGCGCGCTCGGCGGTCGTCGCTCGCCCGGACTGCCTCTCGGGCGCAGCCCCGCGGCCCCCTCAGCGCAGGCCGCACCACCTCCCTCAGCGCCGCGCGAGCATCTCCCAGCGCACCCGAGCAGCCTCCTCGCAGCCCGCACCACCTCCCTCAGCGCGCCCGAGCACCCCAGCGCAGCCCGCACCGCCCCTCCTCAGCGCGCCCGAGCACCCCAGCGCAGCCCGCACCGCCCCTCCTCAGCGCGCTGATGTTGAGCCCACGTGCGTATCCCGCGAGGTCAAACACACGTGTGCTCAACATCGGCGGGTTGTTGGCGTCAGTCGCTCGGTATCGGCGCTACCAGCTTGTCCCCGCCAGCTTCTGCATGGCCGCCACCACCGCGGCGATCTCGGCGCCGCGTCCTTTTGGTTGCCTACCAGTCACGGTCCGAACCGGGCCGGTCGGGGCGGTCGGGGATGGGCTCAGGCCCACTTGGTGCCGCGCATCGCGGTCCTCCGGGCGGTCGGTCGGGAAGATCGGGAAGGTCGGGAAGGTCGGGGATGGGCTCAGGCCCACTTGGTGCCGCGCATCGCGGTCCTCCTGGCGGTCGGGAAAGGCATCGGATGACGGGTTGCTGGGACGACAGATGGCCGGCGGGGCCGTGCGTCGCCTAACCAGTCATCGGCGATCACCCATCTAGAGTGCAGTCACCATTAGTCACTGATCCAGCACACGGCGTAAGGTCAGGTATGTCAACCGACACGTATGTCAACCGAGTTGCGGGATCGTTGCCATGCCGGTATCCAGACGGAGGGAGGGCCAGATGGGCGGTCTGAGCGTTTCCGTGTTTCGGGCCTCGCGGCTGGTAGCGGGCGTGCGCCAATGGCCGCTGTGGCAGCTACCGAGCGGCCTGGTGTGCTATGTGCTGACGGTGTCCGCCGTGGCCGTCGTGGCCGCCGCGGTATCGCTTGCCACCACGCCGCTGCGGATCACCGAACTGGCGACCTGGGCGGCGTTGCTGACGTGCGCCACGGTGTCGGTGGAGGCCGCCCGGCGCTCCGGGGAACCCGCGGGCATGTCCAAGGATCTGCTGGCGGCCTGGACGCTCCCGATCGCGCTGCTGCTGCCGCCGGTGTACGCGCTGCTAGCGCCGGCTCCGTTGACCGCTCTGACCCAGCTGCGGATCCAGCGCAGCCCACCGCACCGGCGGGTGTTCAGTGCGGCGGCCCTGGGGCTGGAGGGCTTCGGCCGCTCCTGGCTGTTCCACCTGCTGGTCGGCCCGCTGTCCCAGCATTTGCACAGCGGCCCCGGCAGCGCCGGGCTCGTACTGGCCACCGCGCTCGGCTGCGGCCTGGTCGTCGCCCAGCTGAACGCACTCGTGATCGCCGCCGCGGTGCACCTGCACAGCCCGGAGATCGGCTGGCGGGAACTGCTGTGGCGGCGGGAGAACGTGGTCCTCGATCTGGGCGAGCTCAGCGTCGGGGTCCTGATCGCGTTCGGGTGGACAATCACGCCGGCGGCGGTACTGGCAGCCCTGCCGCCGATGGTGCTGCTGCACCGCAGCCTCACCCATGAGCAGCTGCGCACCGCGGCACGCACCGATGCCAAGACGGGGCTGCTGAACGCCGGCGCCTGGCAGCAGGAAGCCGAGCGCGAACTGTCCCGGGCGGCGCGCCATCAGCGGCCGCTGGCCGTGATCATCGCCGACCTTGACCATTTCAAAAAGGTCAACGACACCTACGGCCACCTGACCGGCGACCAAGTGCTGGCGACCACGGCGGCTGCGCTGGGCGACGGGGTGCGCCGCTACGACAGGCTCGGGCGCTTCGGCGGCGACGAGTTCGCGGTCCTGCTCCCCGACACCGACCCGGCCGAGGCCCGCCTGGTCGCGCAGCGCCTGCAACACCAAGTCGCGGCCGCCGGGCTGGCCGGCACTGACGGCGACGTGATCCGCGTCACCGTCTCGGTCGGCGTCGCCATGCTCGGGAGCAACGGTTCGGACCTGACCGAGCTGCTCGCAGCCGCCGACCTTGCGCTTTACCGGGCCAAGGCCGCCGGCCGCAACCAGGTCACGTTCGCCCCTGGGGCGACCGCGACTCCGCAGCTCGGGCGCGACTCCCTCGCTGCCTGCGGTGTGACCGCACCGCCTGCCTGGCAGCCGAGCTACCCAGCAGCCGAGGCCCGCGCGGAAGCCTCCCGCCCGGATCGCCCGGAGCACCTTCCGAGTCGACCGCGCCGGCTAGGTTAGCCAGCCGGCGCAAGTGTCGTGATACCGGCCTTGGACAGCCGACGCAGCCGATCGCGACTGGCGTGCTCGACCAAGGTGGGGACGAAGGCGGTGATCCGGGCCTCCGCCAGTGGCTGGTAGCAGCTGCGGACGACCTCGACCACGGTGTCGGTCGGCAGCCGGTCGCCGTACTCCCGCATCAGGCGGGTCACCAGCGCTCGGACGTGTTCGGGTTCCTGGCGCAGCACAGCGGTCGTCACGTGTCCTCCTTTCGCGGCGGCACTGCCACGGTAGCCGGCTACCAGTTGGGGCACCCGTTGGGGCCACCCAGTAGCTGCCTGGCTGTGCCCGTCAGGTCGCCCGGCTTGGGTCGTTTCCCATGTTCAGGCCCATGTTCAGGCTCA
>Ga0208478_1000040_pt1 | contig 52386 bp, 59 predicted proteins | sample NGESurdeep072012_5_FD_184462 | JGI IMG/M metagenome (GOLD analysis project Ga0208478, IMG submission 184462) | Arctic peat soil microbial communities from Barrow, Alaska - NGEE Surface sample 415-2 deep-072012 (SPAdes) | ecosystem: Environmental > Terrestrial > Soil > Wetlands > Peat ...
GGCAGGAGAACTCCTCGACGTCGAGGAGCTCGTCACGCACCCGTGAGTGGAACGATTCGACGAACGGGTTCTGCCACGGCGAGCCCGGCTCGATGAACTCGCCCACTGCGATTTTGCAGGGCTTTTGTTGTTTGCTTCGCGCGCGACCGCCCGGCACCGAGCTACCGGACGGGTACGTGTTTGAGGCCGGTTGTGAGCAACCATCAGCAGTTCAATAACCAACCCGATCACGGCCGACGCTGGATTCGCATCCGACCGCGCGGGTCTCTCCGACGAGCGTCTTGATCAGCCCTCATGTCCCGGCCCACAGGCGTCGCAGTCTTCCAACGGCTCTTGGGGCAGTCAAGCCGATCGCGAGGGTCGGCCTCGACAGCCCGTATCGTCGCGGCTGACGAGATGCAGGAAACGCGCCACCAATTCCACGAATCGCTCAGGGAGCTCGAGCAGCGGACGCTCGGGGGCCTGGACATGGTCGTTGAGCAGCTGGACCGCGCGCTGGAGTCGATCAGCGATCAGAACGTCGAGCTGGCCGAGCTGATCATCGCCGACGATGACCGGATCGATGGGCGCTACTTGGAGGTGCATCAGGGTGTCCTGTCGCTGCTCGCCTTGCAGACACCGGTCGCCGGTGACCTGCGGATCGTCGCAGCGCTGCTGCAGGTCATTCGCTGCATCGAGCGGATGGGCGACCAATGCGCGAACATCGCCAAGCTCGTTTTGCTGTCGGGTGACGACGTGCCGAAGGACGCGGCCATCGTGGGCATCATCGAGCGCATGGGTCAGCTCGCGCGCTCACTGGTCATCGAGGCCAACGAGGCGTTTGCGACCCGCAACGTCGCCCTCGCCCAGGACCTCGTCCGCCTGGATGGGGAGATCAACCGACTGAACCGCGAGATGATCAACCGGGCAGTCGCCATCGGCGACGACCTGGAGGTCCGCGAGTGGGCGATGTTGATGATCCTTGTTGCCCGTTGCCTCGAGCGCATCGCGGGCAACACGGTCGATATCGCTGAACAGACGGTGTTCATCGTGACCGGACTGTTCCGCGAGTTCGCAACCGAACCGGAGCCCGGCTAGGCTAGACGCGCGTAGGAGGCGGCTGCCCGGGCCGAGGCGACCGAGGCCCCACGATCAGCCGATTCACGCCGGCGCCCCGCGGGATCGGCGGATGCTGGGAGACGCCGGGCAAGCTCAGTTCGAGCCGGGCGACGATCTCTCCGACGGCTATGTGGCGGGTTCCCGGACCAGTGCGCGCCACCCGCGATAGGTTGTGAGCGTCGCCAGCGAACCGGTGACGAGCATGACGATCAGTTGCGCGGCGAACGCGAGGTTCGTCGAAGCGAAGCCGAACGGCCCGTTGGGTGAGGCGGCGAGTCGCGGCGCGTCGACCTGGAGCGCGATCGCGTAGGCGGCGGCGGTGAGCGCGATTGCGACCATGGCGACGGTCACCACCGTGCCGGTGACGAGCGCACACAGCAAACGCTTGCCCGAGGCTGGGATCGCGAACAGCGCCCGGCGGGACGCCAGCACACAGACGGTGCCGCAGGCGGCTCCGGCCAGCGCCCACGCGATCCCCGCGAGGTGGGCGCCGGTGGTTCCATGGGGGGCATGTTGCGCGCTCTGCGAACGGGCAATGAGCGCGATGAGCGCCGTCAGGCCCGCGTAGACGGCGACGGCGAGGACGGGCAGGGCGACGGGCCCGCGCACGCGGCGGTCGCGCCGAGCGTGACCGAGCGCCGCCAGGATCAACGGCAGCGCCCCCGCCGCCACGGCGAGCGAGGCGACCACGGCCAGGACCTCGACGCCGACGTGAGCGGCCGCGAGCAGCCCGTGGCTGTCTCCGGCGGCTGAGTACGGCGGGTCTTCTGTGGCCTTGGCGAAACCGAACCCGGCCGCTGCGAAGACGACCCAGCAGGCGAGCACGCCGCTGGCGCTCGCGCGTAGGCGCTCGCCCACGCTGAGCGCGCCGGTGAGCCCCTCGTAGGGCCGCAGATGGGCGTCGAGCGCTCCGAGCAGCAGGTCGAACAACGTGTGAACGCCGACCGGCGTCTGGTCGAGCAGCGCCGACAGCTCGTCGCCGTAGCGGCGGCGGAAGGCGAGCGGGTACAGGTTGATCGTGAATCGGGCCGCGCGCCGGGTCATCGTGTCGCCCCCGCGACGCGCAGGCGGGCGAGCCCGCTCCGGGCGATCCGCTCCATCGCCCGCAACTGCTCGCTCAGCGCCGTTGCCCCGGCCGCGGTGAGCCGATAGGGACGCCGGCGGTCCTCGGCGGGAAGCGATTCGATCAGCCCGCGCTCCTCGAGGCGGGCCAGCGCCCCGTAGAGGGTCCCGGGGCCGAGCCGGACCCCGGCGAGCTCCTCGACGTCGGTGGTGATCGCGTAGCCGTGTTTGGGGCCGCCGGCCAAGCTGGCCAGCACCAGCAATCCGGGATCAGTAGATCGTTCGCCGATGTATCGCATGCCGTAATAGTAATCCGGATTCGCTCCGCCTCGCAAGACCGGCTCGCAGGTGGTGGGGTGGATACAAGAACCGCAGGAGAAACGGGCCCCCGGCCCAAGCATGCGGAAGCGCCCCCGGCCGAGGGCCGGGGGCGCTGAACGCGGCGTTCCTTCAGCGGGCCGCCTACGCGGCTTCGCGGAGCTCTGCGAGCTCGGTGTAGCCGGCCAGCCGGCGCAGACCCTGCTCCTCGAGCTCGCGAACGAGCTCGGTCGAGAGGCCCAGCTCCTTGCCGGTCTGGGTCGGCGTCCGCGGCTCGTCGCCGGCGAGTCCGAAGCGCAGGCGGATCACGTCGCGCTCGTCGTCGGGGAGCTGCCCGACCACGTCGTTGACGCGCTCGTCGCGCTCGCTGTCGGCCACCGCCTGCACAGGCTCGGGCTGGTCGCTCGGGAGCAGGTCTCCCAGGGCGGCCTCACCGTCCTCGCCGACGGGCTGGTCGAGGCTTGTCAGTCCGCGACTCAGCTCGCGCAGCTCGGCAACCTGGTCGACCGGGATCTCGGCCGCGGCTGCGATCTCCTCGTCGGTGGGGTCCCGGGACAGCTTCGTGCTGAGCTCACTCTCGATCTTCCGCACCTTGACCTGCCGCTGGGCGACGTGGACCGGTACGCGGATCGTCCTGCCGTGATTCTGCAACCCGCGCTGCATCGCCTGCCGGATCCAGAGCGTTCCGTACGTCGAGAACTTGAAGCCACGCCGCCAGTCGAACTTCTCGACTGCGCGGATCAGGCCGAACATGCCCTCCTGTACGAGGTCCTCCATGGGCAGCCCGTGGCCCTGGTAGCGACGCGCCTGCGAGACGACCAGCCGCAGGTTCGCATTGATCATGCGGTCCTTGGCGGCCAGGTCACCGCGCTCGACGCGCTTGGCCAGCTCGATCTCCTCGTCGGCCGTGAGCAGCGGGTGCACCCGCGCTTGGCGCAGGAACAGGTCCAGCGCCTCGGGCGTGCCCGCGGCGGTCAGCGTCTGCTCGGCGGCCTGTGCCGCTCCGCCCTTCCGGGCGGCCGAATGAGCAGTACGGCGCTGACGCTGCCGGCGATTTCCGGGCTGGGCACCGGCCCTCGCGCGCCCGCCGCGCGTGTGCTCGGTATGGGTGTCGGTATGGATGTTTTCGTCGTGGTCGCTGCGCCGGCGAGCGGCGCCGTCTCGACCCTGGGTCTCAAAGGTGTTCAGCTCAATCTCCATTTGATGTTCGATGGATGTCGAATTATAACATTTGGTTCGATAGCTGTCGAACGATCTTCTATCCTTCCTGCTTCCCCCGTCAGGGCGCCCGAGAGCGCCGGGGAATGCAGCCACGAATGGGATCTGGAGAGTCAACGACGAGCGACGCCCGGCGGCTGAGTCTGGCGTTCCTGCCGCCGCCACCGGTGCGCACCGCGTTCGAGTGGCTCTCCACGCTCGAGCAGGACCGATGGCCCGAGCCCCCACAGGGCGACGGCCGCCCTGTGCTGTTGCTACCCGGGTTCCTCGCCGGCGACGCGAGCCTGACGCGGATGGCCAGGTGGCTGCGAACCGGCGGCTTCGAGCTCGCACGCAGCGGCATCAGCTGGAACACGAACTGCATGGAGCCGGTCGTCACCTCCGTCGTGGAGCGGGTCGAGCGGGCCGTGGAGCGCGCCGGCCGGCCGGCGATGCTCGTCGGTCAGAGCCGCGGTGGAACGATCGCCCGTGCCGCCGCCGTGCGGCGGCCGGATCTGATCGACACGATCGTCACCCTCGGCTCGCCGATCCTCGACCAGCTCGACGTGTACCGCTCGGTCTGGCTATCGATCGGTGCCGTCGGCCTGCTCGGGACGCTGGGCGTGCCCGGGATGTTCAGCTTCAGCTGCCTCAACGGCGACTGCTGCCAGGACGCCCGGGAGGATGTGTCGGCACCGTTTCCTGAGGACGTGCGCTTCATCTCGATCTACTCGCGACGCGATGAGGTCGTGCGCTGGCGCTCGTGCCTCGACCCCGCCGCCGTGCACGTAGAGGTCGACAGCACGCACCTTGGGATGGGCGTCGACCGCGAGGTGTGGCAGGCCATGACGCTCCACAGCACCGCCGCGCCGTAGCCGCGCCGCTCAAGCTCTCACCTGGTTGGGGTGATGGCGTCATCCCCGGCGGCTGGAAGGATCGTCGCACCGTCGCCACCATCGGCCCGATTGCCAGCGGCGGGGCGCCAGGCCATGAACGGTCTCCTTGCTCAAGTCCTCGTGCTGTCGCTGACGGCGATGTTCAATCCGTCGTTGCTGGCGGCGCTGACGGTGATGATGCTGTTGCCAAGCCCGAAGCGGCTGATGCTCGGATACCTGCTGGGCGCGTACCTGACCAGCATCACGCTCGGCCTCGTGATCGTGTTCTCGCTGGGGTCGAGTGCGTCGAGCACGGCCAAGAACACGATCAGCCCGACGGAGGACATCATCGTTGGGGTGATCGTGTTGGTGGTTGCCGTGGTGCTGGCAACCGGTCGGGACGCCGGCTTCCAGGAGCGCCGGCGGACGAAGAAGGAGGCCAAGCTGAAGGCCCGGGAGGAGGCGGGCAAGCCGACCGAGTCGCTGCCGCTGCGGCTGCTGGGCAAGGGCGACCCCAAGGTGACCTTCGCCGTCGGCGTTGTGCTCAGCTTCCCCGGCGCGTCGTATCTGACCGCACTCGACAAGATCGCCAAGGACAAGCCCGGCACGACGCAGACGGTGCTGTTGGTCGTCACCTTCTGCCTGATCCAGCTGCTGCTGCTCGAGGTGCCGCTGCTCGGATACGTGTTCGCGCCGGATGAGACGGCCGGCAGGGTCGCCGCATTCCGCTCGTGGATGGGCCGGAAGGGCCGGACCGTCGCCGTGCTCGGGGCCTTCCTGATCGGCGGCTGGCTCGTGCTCAAGGGCCTGATCAACGTGTCCTAGCGATGGCTACTAGCTAGGTGGCGGGCGCCGGCGTCTCGGCGACCGGCGTCTCGGTCCTGACCTCCGCCGCCGGCTTCGGCGCGGCCACCCGGTCGAGGGCGACGCTGGCCAGGTAGGCCACCACGGCGCCGACGATGATCAGCGGCCCGGCCCCGGGATCGCTCTTGCTCATCAACAGAGTCGCGAGGACCACCGCGGAGAGCGGGAGTCGCAGCATCGCGGCCACGCCCGCGGCGATGCCGACACCGATCGCGCCGGTCATGTCGAACCCGGGCAGGTGCGACGCTAGGATGCCGGCCGCCGCCCCGACGAACATCGCTGGGAAGGTCGGGCCGCCGCGGAAGGATCCGAGCGAGACCCCCCAGGCCAGACCCTTGAACACGATCACCCAGATGAGTGCGGCCACCGACCAGGTGCCCGCGTTCGCGGTCAGTCCCGGGAGCGCGTCCTGGCCTGAGAACAGGACCTCGTTGACCCCCTTGCCGGTGATCCCGTGGAAGGCGAGGGCCAGTGCGGCGACCACGATTCCGGCGAGCGGGATGAGCAGGAACGGCTTCCGCATCGCGATCGGGTTCCAGCGCAGCCCGATCTGGCGGGCAACGAACGTCACCAGCGCCATTGCAACCGCGAGCGGGATCGTCCACAGGAAGTCCGGCACCGTCGGCGTCGCGAACGCCGGCAGGGTAAGCGGGCCGAGCGCGTACGCGCTCGTGCTCAGGCCGGTCAGCGAGCCCATCCCGATCGAGACGAGCGAGCCGATCCCGGCGGCCAGCAGTCCCGGCAGCAGGAGCAGGGGAAGTCGCTGGCGGTCGAGGCCGAGCGCCTCGAGCAGGATCACCGCGGCGATGATCGGTGAGCCGAAGATCATGGCCACCGCAGCGAAGCTCCCGGAGGCGGCGATCACCGCCTGCGCTTGGTCGGGGGTGTCGCGTTTGACGGCGCGAATGGCGAACAGCCCCAGCCCGGCTCCGAGTCCGATCAGCGGAGCTTCCGGGCCGACCACCAACCCGAGTCCGATCGACGCGAGCGCCGCCAGCAGGAGGCCGGGAAGCTCGATCGGCTGCGTCGGGCCGCCGTCGACCTTGAGACCGCCGGCCGGCAGGTGGCCGCCACCGCCAGGGAGGCGCACGATCGCGAGCGCGGTCGGCAGCCCCGCCAGTCCGAGCACCACGATGTAGAACCAGGAGGGCGTGCCGTTGTGGTAGCCGAGGTCCTTGGGGAGGTCGGTGAAGACGCCGGTCTGGATCTGGTGGACCAGCTCCAGGAAGGCCCACGCGGCCAGCGAAACGACGATCCCGACGACCGCCGCGAGTGCGAGCAGTACGAGCAGGGCTCGTGGCTTGGGCGCCGGCGCTGCGCCGGGTTCGGGAGCGGCCGCTCCGGCGGGCGGGTTGGCGGGTTGGGGCATCGCGCGCACGCTACGCGCGCGATGCCGGCCCGGCATCCCCCAGAACGGGTGAGAGACCGGACCCTGGACTCGACCGCGCGGAGTCCAATCTTCACGCGTGCCCGGCCGCTCCTACTCCCGTCTTAGCGACGTCTTCACCCCGGCTTCGCTGTGGCTCCGATGCTGGTACTCGGACACCCTGATCCCGATCGGAGGCCGAACATGGCACACCTCAACTCGACTCTCGCACCGGTACCGGCGCCCGCCGCGCCGACCCGGTTGCGTGGCGCCGGGGCTCCGGTCACGACACACCATCGCGAGCTCGAAATCGTGATTCCCGTCTACAACGAGTCAGCGGGCGTGGAGCGCTCGGTGCGCCGCCTGCATCGGTTTCTCACGTCCGACTGCCCGTTCTCGTGGCGGATCGTGATCGCCGACAACGCCAGCACCGACGAAACCCTGGCGCTGGCCGTCGCACTGAGTCGTGAGCTGCCGGACGTGGAGGCGCTCCACGTGTCGGCGAAAGGCCGCGGCCGGGCGCTCCGGGCCGCGTGGTCGGCCGCCGACGCGGACGTCCTGTGCTACATGGACGTCGACCTCTCCACCGATCTGGCGGCGCTGCTGCCGCTGGTCGCGGCGCTCGTCTCCGGGCACAGCGACATTGCCATCGGCACGCGCCTGCATCCGGCCGCGCGGGTGCGGCGCAGCGCGAAGCGCGAGTTCATCTCGCGCTCCTACAACCACCTGCTGCGGCTCCTCCTTCGCGCGCGATTCAGCGATGCCCAGTGCGGGTTCAAGGCGATCCGCGCCGATGTGGCGCGCCGGCTGCTGCCGGCCGTGCGCGACGAAGAGTGGTTCTTCGACACCGAGTTGCTCGTGCTCGCGCAGCGGCGTGGGCTGCGCATCCATGAGGTGCCGGTCGACTGGGTCGAGGACGCGGACTCGCGGGTGCACATCACGGGCACGGCCCTGGCCGACCTCCGCGGGGTCGCGCGACTTCTGGCCGCGAGCCCCGTGGCACGCTTCATCGCCGTCGGAGTGCTCAGCACGATCGCGTACGCCGGCCTCTACGTGATCCTGCGCAGTGGCATGGGCGCCGGGGCGGCAAACGCGCTCGCGCTCGCCGCGACCGCGATCGGCAACACCGCCGCCAACCGGCGCCTCACCTTCGGGGTTCGCGGGCGGGTCGGCCTCGGACGCCATCTGGCGCTCGGCACGATCGTGTTCGCCATCACCCTGGGGCTCACCGACGGCGCGCTGGCGTTGCTGAACCGCATCGCCGGCCACCCGCCGAGGTGGCTCGAGGTCGCCGCTCTGGTCCTCGCGAGTGCCTGCGCCACGGCGACGCGCTACGTGGCTCTGGCCGGTTGGGTATTCGCGGCTGAGCGCCGCGCCGCCGCGCCGTCCGCCGACCGCGTCATCCCATCCGGATGACGCGACCGCGAACGGGCGCTGTCAGCCTGGCGGCGATGAGCGACGGCACCACCGCTTCCCGCGCCGAGCGGGAGCCAGATCGTGAGCGAGTTCGCCGGCGCAAGCTCACTCGGCGAAGCGGCGCCCTCACCGCGGCCGGCGCGGCGGAGCCCGAAACCCGCTGAGCCGGCCTGCCGTCGCGTGTCCCAGGGCAAGCCGGAGGCACCCGATCCGAGCATCCCGGCGCCACGCGCCATCATGTGCGGCAGATGTCGGCGAGTGAGCTGCGCCAACAAGCCTCGCGCCCCATGCGAAACCGGTCAGCGTGGGTCTGGTCGGGAGTGCTCGTGCTGGCCGTCGTGTTGTGGGGCGGCTACTCCGGTCGCATGTCGTGGACCGGCATCAACGGGCATACGGCGACCCTGTGGGACTGGCTGCACCTGCTGCTGCTCCCGGCCGCGTTCGCGCTCCTGCCGCTGACGTTGAGCCGGCGCGCGGGCCTGACGCGTCGCCACAAGTCCATGGTCACCGCCGCCGTGGCGGCGTTTGCGTTGCTGGTTCTGTTCGGATACGTGATCCCGTGGGCGTGGACGGGCTTCAGCGGCAACCGTCTCTGGGACTGGTTGGAGCTACTCGTCCTCCCGATGGCAATCGCGCTGACGCCGCTCTACGGCGTGTTCCGGGCCGGCTGGTCCCGGCGGCACACGATCGTGGTCATGTGCGGCCTCGCGGCGCTCGGCGTGATTGTGCTGGGCGGATACCTCGGGAACTGGACGTGGACGGGCTTCCACGGCAATACACTGTGGGATTGGCTGCACCTGCTGCTCCTGCCGTTGCTGCTGCCGACGATCATCGTGCCGGCGCTGCTCGGCGTGACCGCTGCCCGGCTGGTGATCGCCGAGGAGGAGCGGGAGTTGGACGCTGCCGCGGGGGACGAGGCCGAGGAGTCGGACGCCGAGGCCGACACCACGCTGCGCGCCGCCCCGGCCCCGGCCCCGGCCCCGGCGTCGGCGCCGCCGCGCTCCGCGGGGAGCACCGCCGCGCCCGCCCCGGACGGTGGCGGGGAGGCCGGCGGGGCGCAGGCCTCCCCGCCGTGACGGCCCTCGAGGTCGACCTCCCGGTTCGGCTGCGCCCGCGCGCTCATGCCGACGGAATCGTCGGCGTCGCCGCCGGGCTGCTGGTCGTTCGCGTGACCGCGCCGCCGGTCGACGAGCGCGCCAACCGCGCGCTCTGTCGCGTGCTCGCCAAGGCGAGCGGGATCCCCGCGTCGAGTGTCACGATTGTAAGGGGCGCGCACGCGCGCGAGAAGCTCGTGCGCCTGCGCGGGATCGATCGCGCCGGTCTGGAGCGGCGGCTGGGGTTGGAGCTTCCGGCGCGCGGATAACCTAACGGCAGGATGAACGTGGGGCGCACGGATCGCGGCGGGTGGACGCCGCGCCACAGCTGATGGCCGGGAGGGCGCTCGTCACCGGCGCGACCGGGTTCATCGGGGCGCGACTTGCCCCGGCGCTGGCCGACGCCGGCTGGCAGGTGCGCTGCATGGTGCGCGACGCGGCCGGGCCACGCGCGGGCCCGCTCGAGCGGGCCGGCTTCGAGCTGCATCAGGGTGACGTGCTGCAGCCGGAGAGCCTCACGGGCGCCGGAAAGGATGTGGACGTCGCCTACTACCTGATCCACTCGATGGGCCGGGCCGGCAGCGGCGACTTCGTCGCGAGCGAGCGCGCCGCCGCCACCGCGTTCGCCCGCATGGCGCGCAGCGAGGGCATCGGGCGCGTCGTGTACCTCGGGGGTCTGGGCGATCGCCCCCAGTCCAAGCATCTGCGCAGCCGTCACGAGACGGCCATGACGCTGGCGGCGCAGGGGCCGCCGTTGACCTACTTCCGCGCCGGGATGGTGGTGGGGGCGCAGAGCGAGTCCTACCGGACGTTGCGCTACCTGGTCCAGCGCCTCCCGGCGATGATCGCCCCGGCCTGGCTGCAGAACGAGACGCAGCCGATCGGCATCGACGACACGCTCGAGTACCTCCGGCAGGCCCCCTCGGTCGAGGCCTCGGCCGGCCGGGAGGTCCAGATCGGCGGCCCGGACGTGCTGGCCTACGGCCAGATGCTCGACCGAATGGCGACGGTGCTCGGCGTGCGGCCCCGGCCGCGGATCCCGGTTCCTCTGATCACACCGTGGCTGTCCTCGTTGTGGATCGGGTTGGTCACGCCGGTTGACGCCGGGGTTGCCCGGCCGCTGATCGAGGGGCTCGCGGTCCCGACGGTCGTGACCGATCCGTCGGGCGCACGGTTGTTCGACATCGAGCCGATCGGGTTCGACGAGTCACTGCGCCGCGCCGTCGCCGACGATCCGGAGATCTCGGCCGCGGCGCGCTGAGCACCGACGGCCCGCGGCCCTGGTCCGCCGCCGAGTGGGGACCCCGGTGCTCCGCCGCCGAGGCGCCCGGTGCTCCGCCGCGCTATCTCCCCTCGCGGGCCTGCGAGAACACCATCGCCGTGTTCTCGTCCATCGAGAAGTCGGTGCCCCCGTCCTCCCGGGCCTCGGTGCGGATCGGAAACTCCCTGGAGAGCTTGCGCGACCAGCGCCCCGGCCACGCGAGGATGCCCGCGACGCCGTGTGCCCCGTTGGCCAGGGCCAGGCGGGAGGCGAGCTCGTTACCGGAGAATCGCCCGCCGGGGCTGTCGATGAGAAGATCGAACAGCTCACGCGCGGGGTCCGACAGCTTCCGGTACAGCCACCGAGCCTTGTCGCGATCATCGGGCGACCACGGCACGGGCTCGTGGCCGGGCGCACCGTGACCGCGATGCCGACCGGGGCCACCCCGCCTACTGCGGGGCGACCCCAGTCCAGCTTGCGGCGCCGAGAGGAACTCGGCGAACCACGCATAGAACTCGGCGACGCGCTCAGCGGGCACCTCGACCGTGATCTGCTTGTCGGGCACTAGATCTGGACTGTCGGCGTCGACTCGGCCGCTGAGGAGCTCTCGGCTCCGCGGCGCCGGCCGCAACGACCGTGCTCGGGTCCGGAACCGTGCTCCGCCATCGCCAGGTGATACATCGCGCGACGGATGTGGTGCCGGCGATGGCCTCCGTGACGGCCGCGCCGGCGGCGATGGCCACGGCGCCCATACTCGCCGGCGGCGAGGAAGCGCTCGTAGAGCGCCTGGAACTGCTCCACCCGATCCTCCGGGACCTCGACAGTGACCTGTCGCTTCTCGGTGGCTTGGGTGTCCTGCTGTGGTGTGGATGTCTTTTCTACAGACATGATGCTCCTTTGGTTGTTGAAGTGGAGCATAACTCCAGTCTCTACTTAAGTCAAGAGATAACTCCACTTAGACATGGGAAGGTCGGCCCGGGACGGGTAGTAGGGTCAGGCAATGCAGCCACAACCCGCTGCACCGCGCCCGATTACGATCGTCCTCGCGGACGATCACACCGTGATGCGCAGCGGCCTGCGGATGCTGCTCGATGCTGAGCAGGACCTGGTCGTGGTCGCGGAAGCCGGCGACATCAAGTCCGTCTTCGTCGCCGTTCGCGGGCATCGTCCGACGGTGCTCGTGCTCGACCTCAACATGCCGGGCGGCTCGAGCGTCGAGGCGATTCCGCGCCTCACGGCGATTTCTCCCCGGACGTCGGTCGTCGTGCTGACGATGGAGGCCGACCGCGCCGTCGTCCGCGACGTGTTCGGGGCCGGGGCGAGCGGCTACGTGCTCAAAGAGGCCGCCGGGGAGGAGCTCGTGCGCACGATCCGGAAGGCCGCCACCGGGGCGTGAGCCGACCATTTGCGTTCTCAACTAAATGTTGATATGCTTGAGCCGTCAAGCAAAACACGGTGCGTCTCAGAGATCGCACCCAACTGAAACTCGGAGCTCAACATGTCAGTCACCACCACGGCAGTCCCCACCGGCACCTGGAACGTCGATACCGCACATTCAAAGGTCGGCTTCTCCGTCAAGCACTTGGGCATCGCCACCGTCCGCGGCCAGTTCGGCGAGTTCGAAGGCACGCTCGAGCTGAGCGACGACCTGTCCAGCGCCAAGGCGTATGGCCGCGTCAAGGCCGCCTCGATCGACACCAGCGAGCCGCAGCGCGACGAGCACCTGCGCTCGCCGGACTTCTTCGACGCCGAGCAGTACCCGGAGCTGACCTTCAACTCCACCCGGATCGAGCCGGTGGATGAGGGCAGCTACCGGATCATCGGCGAGCTGACGATGCACGGCATCACCCACGAGCTCGTCCTCGACGCCGTCATCGAGGGCACCGAGACCGACCCGTGGGGCAACGAGCGCGTCGGCCTCGAGATCGTCGGCCAGCTCTCCCGTGGCGAGTACGGGATGAAGTTCAACCAGGCCCTCGGCAGCGGCAACGTCGTCGTCTCTGACAAGGTCAAGCTGGCGCTCGACATCTCCGCCGTCAAGGCGTAATCACTCCGAATCCGGGTCTCCGCCGGCGGCAAGCCTGTCGCCGGCGGGGCGTCACGACAGCCGCGAACACCTCCGCCACACCCGGTCGCCCCTCACCCGAGCAGCACGTGCAGCACGTGCGGCGCCACATAGACCTCCCACAGCGCCGTGAGCACGAGCACGGGGATCGCAATCGCCACTGTCACCACAGTGGCGGCGAGCAGCTTGTCCCACTCTCCGCGCCGGCTGGCGATGACCCAGGCCGCCAGCGGCAGGAACAGGGCTGTGAGCTCCGTCAGCGCATGGGGAATCAGGCCGAGCAGCAGCAGTCCAGGGGGCGCGTGGACGGTCCCCGCGACGCGGGCCAGGCTGGTGCCGAGCACGTACGCCTGGGCGCTGAGGGAGAAGGTCGTCGCGCCGACGACGATGGCGATGGCGATGCGCCCGCCGCGCTCGTGGATCGTGCGCATCAGCCCCGCGCGCTGCGGGGCCTGGAGCGGGAGTGAGCTGCCCGCGATGAACCCGGCTACGCAGGCCATCGCGTGGAGCGCCAGCACGAGGGCGTTGCGGCCGAGGATCCGTACCACGTCTGCAGGCGTGCCCGGGGCCAAGGGCGGATGACGGACGGAGACGAGCCCCGATGGGTGGGAGACAGCACCGATCAGCCAGACCGCGAGCAGCAGCGCGGCCGCGGCGGCGACGCTGCCCGCCAACCAGGCGCGCAGGACGGTCGCCGGTTCCACGCCTCCAGCGTGCCACGCGTGTTGCGGACGCCGTGAACGAAGGCGTAGGCGGAGGCATCCATGCCGACATCATCGACGTGCGCTGCCGTCGGGTTGAGATCCGGGCCGCCCCGAGCGTCGCACCATTTCCAGATCCAGGCCCTGTCACCTGAAAGTGGACAAATGTCCAATGCCAGGCCGGACAAATCTCCACATGTCGGGGTTCGACGCGGGCGCGCGACCGCGCGCGCAGGCTCCCGACCACCGTCGCCGACACCCCTCCGCCGAACCCTATACTTGCCAGATCCCCAGCGAGGAGCGGCGCGTGCAGGAGATGGTCATCTACGGCGTGAGCTTCGACATGGTCGGCAAGCAGCCCATCGTGCTGCTCAAGACCGTCGACAGCAACAAGTTCCTCCCGATCTGGATCGGGCACCCCGAGGCTGCGGCAATCCTGATGAAGCTCCAGGGTGCCTCCACGCCCCGGCCGATGACGCACGACCTGCTGTCCGACGTGCTCGGCGAGCTCGAGGTCGAGTGCACCCGCGTGGCGGTCACCGAGCTGCGCGAGAACACCTTCTATGCCTCGATCAGCCTCCGGGCGAACGGCCGCGAGCTCGAGATCGACTCGCGTCCGAGCGATGCTCTGGCGCTCGCCGTCCGGGCCGGCGCGCCGATCTTCGCCGCCGACGAGGTGATCGCCGAATCGGCGATCGAGTTCGAGCACGAGGTTGAGGACACCGAAGAGGTGGTGGAGAAGTTCAAGGACTTCCTCGACCGGGTCACGCCCGAAGACTTCATGGGCGAGAGCTGAGCGCTCCCTCCACCTGCCGGTGGTGGTGGATCAGCAGGGGCTCGTTGCGCCCGTAGATGACCTCGGGCATGAGGCCGGTGCGCAGCGAGCGATGGATGTCCTGCTGCTGGTCGAAGTCCTCCTGGAACACGACCCGGGATCGGGATCAGGCCGAGCTCCGTCGTGTGCGCGTCGCGCAACGTGAAGAAGCGCTGCAGGATCTCGTGCTGGGTCTCCGTCCTCACCGGGCTAGCACCGGTTCGAGAATCCGTGCCACCAAGGCGTCGAAGCCTATCCCGGCCGCGTCGGCGGCCTGCGGCAACAGACTCGTCTCGGTCAGACCGGGAATCGCGTTGGCCTCGAGCACGTAGAGCTCGTCCGTATCGCGTTCGAGCATCAGGTCGACGCGCGCGAACCCCGCGCAGCCGAGCAGTGCGTACACCTCGAGCGCGAGCTCGCTGGCGCGTGCGTCCACGGCATCGTCGAGCGCGGCCGGGCAGACGAAGCGCGTACGTCCGATCTCGTAACGGGACTCGAAGTCGTAGAAGTCCTCCTGCTCCGGCACCGCCTCGACGATCGGGAGCGGCCGCGGAATCCCGCCCTGATCGAGGATCGAGACCGCGAGGTCGCGTCCGGCCACGTAGCGCTCGAGCAGCACCTTGCGGTCGTAGGAGAACGCGGCCACCAGCGCGGCGGGAATGTCCGCCGGCGTGCGGGCGAACTTGATCCCCAGCGCCGAGCCCTGGCCGGCCGGCTTGACCACGATCGGGAACTGCAGCCGCTCCTCGATCGCCGGCAGCGCCTGCGCCGCACCGAGCTCCTTGAACGCGGTCTCGCTGAAGGCGAAGAAGTCGGGAGTGGGGATCTCGCGGTCGCGCATCGCGTGCTTGGCGAGCACCTTGTCCGCCATGCGGATACAGGCCGAGACCCCCGAGCCGGTGTACGGGATCCCGACCACCTCGAGCAGCTCCTGGACGGTGCCGTCTTCACCGTCGCGCCCGTGGAGGGCCACGAACGCCGCATCGGGCCGCTCGGCGTCGAGCCGCGCGACGAGGTCGGCGCCGACGTCGATCGAGATCACCTCGTGGCCGAGCCGCGCGACCGCATCCTCGACCCGAGCCCCGGATTTCAGCGATACCTGGCGCTCGAGCGACCGGCCGCCCTTGAGCACCGCGATCCGACTCATCCAGAGCCGGCCCGCTTGCGCTTGGCCGGCAGGCGCAGGATCTTGGCCAGATCGGGGTCACCGGCGCTCGGCTCGAGCTGGCCGGAGGGTCCGCCGGGAGCGGGCGCCGTCCGCCTGCGGCCGGTGACGGGATCGGCCGCCCCGCTCTGTGGCACGGCGCCGGCCCCTGCGCCGGCGTCGGTGAGCGTTCCGTACAGGTCGACCTGTTCACGGACAACCTCGGCGATCCGGCGGATTCCTTCGCGGATGTCGTCCTCGTCGACGCCGGAGAAGTTCAGCCGCATCGCCGACCCACCGCGGCCGTCGACGAATGCCGCCCGTCCCGGTACGAAGGCCACGTGCTGCTCGAGCGCGCGCGCGAGCAGGTCGGTGGTGTCGATGTAGTCGGGCATCGTGGCCCAGATGAACAGGCCACCCTCCGGGTGGGTCCACTCGGCCTCGCGCGGGAACTGCTCGGCCAGGGAGTCGAGCATCACGTCGCGCCGCCGCCGGTAGATCTCGATCAGCGACCGGACGTAATCGTGCCAGGGGCCGGAGTCGAAGTAGGCGGCGACGAAGCACTGCGAGACCGAGGACGAGCACAGGTCCGCGGACTGCTTGCCGATGTTCATCTTCTGCAGCACCGGGCTGGGAGCGGCCGCCCAGCCCAGCCGCACGCCGGGCGAGAGGATCTTCGAGAACGTGCTCGCGTAGATGACGAACTCGCCGCCGTCGAGCGAGCGTAGCGTGGGCAGCGGGGTGCCCTCGTAGCGCAGCAGGCCGTAGGGGTTGTCCTCGAGCACGAGCAGCTCGCGCTCGGCGGCGATGCGCACCAGCTCCCGCCGGCGCTCGAGCGACATCGTGACCCCGGCGGGGTTGTGGAAGTTCGGGACCGTGTAGATGAACTTGGGTCGCCGGCCGGTGCGGTCGAGTTCGTCAAGCGTCGCTCGCAGCTCGTCGATCCGCATCCCGTCGCGATCCATCGTCACCTGCACCACGTCGGCCTGGTAGGCGCAGAACGTGGGCACGGCGCCGGGATACGTCGGCGCCTCCGCGACGATCACGTCACCGGGGTCGATCAGCGTCTTGCACACGAGGTCGATGACCTGCTGGCCGCCGGTGGTCACGAGCACCTCGTCGGTGTCGATCTCCATTCCCTCGGCGCTCATCACCTCGATGATGCAGCGCTTCAGCAGGGAAAACCCCTCGGTCGGTCCGTATTGGAGCGCCCGCGCGCATGACTCGGAGGCGACCGTGCGCATCAGCGAGGCATACGATTCCGGCGGGAACGACGATGTGTCCGGCAAGCCGCCGGCGAGCGAGATCACGTCGTCGCGCTCGGTCAGCGCCATCAGATCGCGCATCGCCGAGGACTTCATGACCTTCGTCCGCGCGGCGAACAACGACGCGTAGCGTTCGATGTCGCGGGCGGTGGTTCGTGGTGGCCTAGCACCGGGGTTCACGCGTGGTACCTCCCGCCGACCCGTTCACCGTCTATCGTCACGCCCCGTCACGGTACAGCACGATGCACCTCGTCTTCGACATCTTCCAGGGGATCGGCATCGCCGCGGCGGTCGGAATCAGGCCGTTTCTGCCCACGCTTGCCGTGGGCGGCCTCGCCGCCGGGGACGCCCAGATCAGCTTCAAGCACACGGACTTCGCTTTTCTGCAGAGCCCGGGATTCCTGCTTGGAATCACCGTCGGGGCCATCCTGTTGGCGCTGGCCGAGCGGCGGATGGCCCCTGAGCGGCTCGACAACGGACCGGTCGCGCTGGTGGTGGCGGCGATCTCGTTCGCGCTCGGCGCGCTGCTCTTCGCCGGCGCGCTGAGCCAGGACCACTATGCCGCCTGGCCGGGCGTGATCGCCGGCATCGCCTGCGCATTCGTGGGGATCGTGGCGACGCGACCGCTGTTCGCTCGCGTGCGTGCGCGCCTCGACGCGGCGGCGGCATCGGCCGTGCCGATGTATGCCGAGGGCAGCGCGCTGCTGCTGGCGATCCTCTCGGTGCTGCTCCCACCCGTCGGCCTGCTCGGCCTGCTCGGCCTGCTGTGGCTGATCCTGGCCGACCGCCGCCGCGAGGGTCAGAAGTACGCCGGGCTCCGGATCCTCCGGTGAGCAAGCCCAAGAAGCTCGTCCTGGTCGTGATCGACGCGCTCAAGCCGGCGATGCTCGATCGCGCGATCGCCACCGGGCGCGCCCCGGCGCTGGCCCGGATCGCCGAGCAGGGGGTCTACGTCGACGACTGCGCCGCGGTGTTCCCGTCCGTGACGCCCGTATGCGCCGCTTCGATCACCACCGGTGTGGGCCCGGACCGTCACTGGATCCCATCGATGAACTGGTATCACCGCGAGGAGGCGCGCTACGTCGAGTACGGCTCGAGCTTCTCCGCGAGCCGCCAGTTCGGCGTCCTGCGGTCGCTCACCGACACCGTCTACCGGATGAACGCCGAGCACCTCTCGCACGAGGTCGAGACGGTGTTCGAGACGCTCGACGACGCCGACGTGCGGACCGCGGGCACGACCTACCTGATCTACCGCGGCCGTCATCACCACGAGGTCGCCAACGAGACCGCGCTGGCCCGGATCGTGACCTCGACGCTGTTCCGCCGCACGATCGACGGCCCACGCGAGCTGTTCTACGCCGACCTGTACGCGACCCGCAAGACCGGCTGCCGCGGGCAGCTCGGGATGCCGGGCGTGCGCGACCAGCACACCGGCTGCGTCGGTGCCTACCTGGTCGAGCACGACCTGTTCGACTTCATGCTGTTCTCGCTGCCCGACAACGACGCCTGGTCGCACAAGAACGGACCCCACGCCCAGGTGACCTCGATCGCCGCCGCCGATCGCCAGCTCGAGCGGCTGATGCACGCCGCCGGCGGCCCCGACGCGTTCTTCGAGGACCACGCGATCATCGTCGCCTCCGATCACTCGCAGGCGGCGGTCGAGGAGCGGATCCGGCTCGACGGAGCGTTCTCGGACTTCGACGTGGCCACCAACAGCGCCGCCCGCTCGATTGGGGCTGAGGTCGCGCTGAGCCCGGCCCAGCGCTCGGCGATGGTCTACGTGCTCGACGAGGACCGGCGCAGCCAGGTGATGGAGCGCTCGCTCGACGCCGTTCGGGGCCTCAAGGGCGTTGACCTGACGCTGTGGCTGGCCAGCCCGCGCGAGGCCGTGATCCACAGCGAGCGCGGGGAGCTGCGGTTCTCGCCCGGCGGCGACGTCACGGACCCGCGGGGTCAGCGATGGTACGTGGAGGGCGCGCTCGCCGCGCTCGCCGCCGAGGTGCGTGACGGCCGCTTCTTGAGCCCTGAGTACCCCGATGCGCTGACCCGCATCTGGTCGGCTCTGACATGCCCGACCGCGGGCGACATCCTGCTCTCGGCGGCGCCCGGTTACGAGTTCGTCGACTGGGGCGGAGCCGACCACGTGGGCGGCGGGAGTCACGGCTCCCTGCACCACTCCGACTCGCTCGGAGCGCTACTTTGGTGTGGCACCGGACCGGACTCCCGCGACGTCCGAGAGCAGTGGTCGCTGCGGGATATCGCCCCGATGGTGCACGAACACTTCGGATTAGGCCCTGGTTAGCGATTGCCCCCTCTTACAGAAGTCCGACACGACGACGCTACATTTCCGGACATGGCCGATGATCTGTCGGGCGCCGTCGAGCTGCCCTTTAGGCACCGCATCCGCCATGGCGTTCGGAAGCCGCACAACTGGCTGCAGCTGATCCGCTTCGCCGCGGTCGGCGCGAGCGGGTATGTCGTCAACCTGGTGGTGTTCGCCCTCTGCGTCCACGCGCTCGGGATCGACTACCGGGTCGCCGCGGTCGTGGCGTTCGTCGTCTCGGTGATCAACAACTTCTGGTGGAACCGGCACTGGACGTTCGACGCAAAGCACCACGCGCCCCTGTTCCAGGCCGCTCGCTTCTTCACCGTGTCGCTGGTCGCGTTCGGCTTCAGCTACGTGGTCCTGATCTCCCTCGTCGACGGCGCGGGGATGCCGAAGGTCGTCGCGCAGGCGATCGCGATCGCCGCGGCAACGCCGCTGTCGTTCATCGGGCAGAAGCTGTGGAGCTTCCGGGCCTGAGCTCCTCGCCGGTCTCCCGCTTCGCGCTCCTCCTCGTCGTTGCCGTCCTGGCGCTGCTCTGGGCGCCGGGGCTCGCCCCCGCCGCCACCACGACGACGATCGTAGATCCCAACACGCCCGTCCTCGTCACCTCCCAGGGGCGGGCGCCGGTCGGCTACCGGCTGACCGCAGCCCAGGTCGAGCGCATCGCCGCGCGCGTCGGCAAGGTCCAGGACGTTGTGCGCCGGCATCGCGGCTCCTACCCGGCCGAGTACACCAAGGGGCCGGGCCGCTGGCAGGTGAGCTGGTTCTCGCCCGGCGGCAAGGAGATCGCCCAGGTCTACGTCGACGACGGGACCGGCACCGTCACCGAGGCGTGGACAGGGTTCCAGGTCGCATGGTCGATGGCCCGCGGGTATCCGGGCGCGTTCGGACGCCGGGTCAACGCGTGGTACGTGTGGTTGCCGCTGTGCCTGCTCTTCTTCGTCCCCTTCCTGCCCCGCCGCCGCCGGCCCTCGCTACTCCACCTCGATCTGCTCACGCTGCTGGGCTTCTCGGTCTCGTTGGCGTTCTTCAACCACGCGCGGATCGGCCTCTCGGTGCCACTCGCCTACCCGTGCCTGCTCTATCTGCTGGTGAGGATGCTGTTCCTCGCGCGCGGCCGCGGGCGTCCCCGCGAGCCGCTGCGGCTGCTCGTGCCGGTCTCGTGGCTGGCCGTCGCGCTTGTGTTCCTGGTCGGCTTCCGCGTCGGGCTCAACGTGACCAACTCGAACGTGATCGACGTCGGCTATGCCGGCGTGATCGGCGCCGATCGCATCGTCCACGGCAAGCAGCTGTACGGCGGCTGGCCGAGCGACAACGCCCAGGGCGACACATACGGGCCGGTCAACTACTACGCCTACCTACCGTTCCGCCTCATCTTCGGCTGGAGCGGGCGCTGGGATGACCTCCCCGCCGCCCACGCGGGGGCGATCGTCTTCGACCTGCTGACGATGCTGGGCCTGTTCCTGCTCGGCCGGCGCGTTCGCGGCCCGACCCTCGGCGTGGTGTTGGCCTACGCCTGGGCGGCCTATCCGTTCACCATCTACGCGCTCAGCTCCAACAGCAACGACAGCCTCGTGTCGATGCTGCTCGTGCTCACGCTGCTCGTGATCACCTCGGCGCCGGCCCGCGGTGTCGCCGCCGCGCTGGCCGCGTTCACCAAATTCGCCCCGCTGGCCCTGGCGCCGCTGTTCATGCGTGGGGTCGATTCGCGCCTGCGCGCGCGGTCCGTGATCGCGTACGCAATGGCCTACGGGATCACCGGCCTGGTGGTGATGGCCCCGGTCCTGCTCGGCGGCAACCTGAGCCGGTTCTGGCACGACACGATCACCTATCAGACCGCCCGCGGCTCACCGTTCTCGATCTGGGGCCTGTGGGGCGGACTCGGGGTCGAGCAGCACATCGTCCAGGGGGCGGCCGTCGCCGTGGCGATCGCCGTCGCCTTCGTGCCCCGCCGCCGCGACGTGATGCAGGTGGCCGCCCTCGGCGCCGCCGTGCTGATCCTCTTGCAGCTCGGGATCACCCACTGGTTCTACCTCTACATCGTGTGGTTCTTCCCCCTCGTGATCATCGCCCTGCTCGGCGTGTATCCGGAGGCGCCGGCGCCGCGGGTGGTGACGGTGGAGGGGCCGGGGAGCCTGGTCGAGGCCTCGTCTTCGTCGGTGGGAGTGCCGGGGCCGGCGTAGACGGCGGTCGGGGAAGGTTGCTGCGGCCGCGTTCTCGCCACCGAGACCGCACCTACGCCACCCCGACCCCCGGCTCCAGCACCTGTTCGATCGAACCCGCGTGCATCGGCCCGTCGGCCCGGATCAGCACGCCGTTGAGCCACGGATCCTCGGTCGAGGTCTCGAACCGGACCGGCATCTTGGTGATCATCGACTCGAGTGCCTGCTCGCGCTTGACGCCGATCACGCCGCCGCGCGGGCCGGTCATGCCGACGTCGGTGATGTAGGCGGTCCCGCCGGGCAGCACGCGGGCATCGGCGGTGGGGATGTGGGTGTGGGTGCCGACGACGGCGGTCACGCGGCCGTCGAGGTGCCAGCCCATCCCGACCTTCTCGCTGGTCGCCTCGGCGTGCATGTCGACGAGGATCTGGTCGGCCTGTCCCTTGAGCGCGTGGAGAGCGGCGTCGGCCTCGGAGAAGACGGGCCGGCCGGCATTCATGAACAGATTGCCCGAGAGCGATACGACTCCGAGGCGCACGCCGTCGCGCTCGACCACGCACCAGCCGTGTCCGGGCTGGCTGCGCAGGAAGTTCGCCGGGCGCAGGATCGGTTGGTGGGCGTCGAGGTAGAGATAGATCTCGCGATGGCGATAGGTGTGGTTGCCCAACGTGATCACGTCGATGCCGGCCGCGAACAGCTCATCGGCGATCTTCGGCGTGATGCCGAGGCCGCCGGCGGAGTTCTCGCCGTTGACCACGACAAAGTCCGGCTCGTGGCGCTCGCGGAGCGCCGGAAGCAGGCTGAGCAGGGTCCGCCGGCCGATCCCGCCGACGATGTCGCCGACGAACAGAATGGATACGCCCCGATTCACGTCTTCTCTTTCCGCATACTTCCACTTGTATGAGGCGAATGCTTCCACGGCCACGGAGCGGGCCGGAGCCCCCGGTCGCCGAGGACTCGCTCGAGCCGGAGTCGGTTCCGAGGGCGGCAACAGTCCCACCCGTCGTCGTTCCCCGCTGGATCCAGCTGGTGCTCCTCCCGATCGCCCTGCTCGGCCTGTGGGCGCTGGCGCGCGCGGCCGGAACCGTGCTGCTGATCCTGATCGTGGCGAGCATCGTGGCGCTGATCATCAACCCGCTGGTCCGCAGGCTCGAACGCGGCCGGATCCCACGCGGCCTGGCGATCCTTCTGGTCTATCTCAGCGCCTTCGCCATCCTCGGGGGCATCGTCGTGCTGCTGTCGAACCCGATCAGCACACAGATCAGCCACTTCCAGAAGAACGTCCCGCACCTGGTCGACCAGGCCAACAAGGACCTGGCCAACGTCCAGAGCTGGCTCAACCGCCACGGGATCAACATCCACATCCAGCAGCAGGGTCAGACGGCGCTGCAGACGCTGCAGAAGAACCTCGTCAAGCGCTCGGGCGACATCGTCGCCTTCTCCCGTGACCTGCTCCAGAACGTGGTCACGATCTCCTTCGACCTCGTGCTCGTGCTCGTGCTGTCGGTGTACCTGCTCGTGTACGGGAAACAGATCGGCGAGTTGGTGCGGCGGATCATGCCGCCCGGGGACGGCACGCCGGCTGACGACTTCCCGCTGCTCGTCCAGCGCGCCGTGTTCGGCTACATGCGCGGGCAACTCCTGTTCAGCCTGATCATGGGCACGAGCGCGGCGGTCGCGCTGTGGATCTTCGGCGCCGTCGGGATCTTCCCGGCCGGGCAGGACTACGCGGTCTTCTTCGGCGCGTTCTATGGGCTGATGGAGTTCATTCCGTACATCGGCCCGATCATCGGCCCGCTTCCCGCCGTCGGCGTGGCGCTGTTCAACGATCCGATCAGCGCGGTCTGGGTCGTGCTTCTGTTCGTCGCACTGCAACAGCTCGAAGGCCACTTCGTCGCCCCGCAGGTGTTCCGGATCTCGCTGCGGATCAACCCGATCCTGATCATCCTCGCGCTGCTGGTCGGCTATCAGCTCTACGGGATCGTCGGTTCGCTCGTCGCACTGCCGTTCATCGCCGTGCTCCGCGAGACAATCGTCTATCTGCGCCGTCACCTCGTGCTCGAGCCATGGGGCACCGCCGCCCCCGTCGCGGGCGTGCTCCCGGTCGGCCCCGATCGCTGCCCCGATTGCGGTCGGCAATCCGGCGCCGGCGACGTTTACTGCCGTTCGTGTGGCGCCTCGCTGGAACCGAGAGTCGGCACTCCCGGGTAGCCTGCACGGCAGTGCAGTCGACCGCCGCTACGGGTCAGGAGAGCACCACACTCGCCGCCCTCGAGCTGACCAAGCGCTTCGGCGCGCGCACCGCGCTGAACGCGATCAGCTTCGAGCTCGAGCCGGGCGAGCTCGTGGCGCTGATCGGACCCAATGGTGCGGGCAAGACCACGCTGCTGTCGATGCTGGCCGGCGTCCAGCGGCCCTCGAGCGGCGAGGTGACCTTGCCGCCTGAACGGATCGGGTGGGTGCCGCAACGGCCCGCGCTGTACTCGAAGCTCTCGGTGGCCGAGAACCTGCGCTTGTTCGCGCGCCTGGAGAAGCTCGCGGACCCCGAGGCGGCGGTGACGAGGATGCTCGCGCAGACCGACCTCGAGGATCGGGCCGACGAGGAGGTCGGCCGCCTCTCCGGAGGCAATCAGCAGCGCGTGAATATCGCGATCGGGCTGCTGTCGGCGCCCTCCGCGCTGCTGCTCGACGAGCCCTCGTCCTCACTGGACCCGCGCCAGCGCGAGCGGCTGTGGACGTTCATCGGCGGTCTCGCCGGCCGGGGCACGACCGTGGTCTACTCGACCCACAACGTCGCCGAGGCGGAGCGGTATGCGGACCGCGTGATCGTGCTGGCCGACGGCGAGCTCCTGTTCATCGGGACCCCGGTCGAGCTCGAGGCGACGGTCGGCGGCGACCCGCGCGACTTCGAGGCCGCATTCGTGCGCTTCCTCCACGAGCGGGGTCACTGATGACCGCTCCCCGCCCACGTGGAAACTACTAGCGATCCCTGACGATGCGCTGGTTGTTCATCAAGGACCTGCAGATCCTGCGCCGTTCACCGCTCCTGGTCGGCCTGCTGATCGTGTATCCGATCGCGATCGCGCTGATGATCGGCTTTGCCCTCTCGAGCCCGCCGGGCAAGCCCAAGGTCGCCTATTACAGCGCCGTGGCTCCCGGCCAGGGCACAATCAACTTCGGCTCTCAGAAGATCAACATCTCCAGCTACGCCGGCCAGCTGTTCCAGTCGATCCAGCCGATCCGAGTGCATTCGCGTGACGAGGCGATCGCCAAGGTGCGCAGTGGCGAGGCGCTCGCCGCGCTGATCATCCCGGCCGACATCCCGCAGCAGATCCAGAGCCTGGTCACGACCGGAGTGGGCAGCCCGACCGTGGAGCTCGTCCTGAACTCGAAGGATCCCCTCGAGCGGCAGTTCGTCGACCAGGCCATCAACTCACGCCTGGGCGATGTCGAGCAGGCCGTCTCCAAGCAGGTGCTGCGCGTCGCCGTGAGCGATCTGGGCCAGGTGCTCAACGGCGGCAGCATCCAGTTCCTGGGCCAGAGCTTCCCGCTGCTCGGCCTGCGCAACTCGCGCACGATTCTGCGCGGCACGATCGCCTCGCTGCCCGCGGGCTCGCCCCTCAAGGTCGCGTTGCAGCAGGTGGTCGACTTCTCCAACCTTGCCATCGAGGGGCTCGGGTTCGCCAGTCCGGTGCTGGGGTCGATCGGGACGCCCTTGACCGTCAACCGCACCGAGCTCTCGGGGTCAACGACGCCGACCGACGCGTACGCGGTCGCCATCGCCGTGATCGTGTCGCTGATGTTCTTGGCGCTGTTGCTGGCCGCCGGCATGCTGGCCATCGAGCGCGAGGAGCACGCCTACTCACGCCTCGTGCGCGGATTGATCTCCCCCGGGCGGCTGCTGGGCGAGAAGGTGGTGCTGTCGGCGGCGTGCGCGGGTGCCGTTGCCCTGCTGATGGCCGCCTGCGTGTCGGCCTTCGTGCACCTTCAGTGGGGCCGCTTTCCGCTCTGGGTGATCTCGCTGGCGTTCGCCGCGCTCGCCTTCGGTGCTCTCGGGGTGGCGATCGGCGGCCTCGCCCGCGAGGTCCGGGCGGCCTCGCTGCTGGCCTTCCTGCTCGCGCTGCCGATTGCCTTCGTCGCCCTCGTGCCGGCGAACGCGGTGTCAGGCGGGCTCAAGGTCGTGCTCGATGTGATCGCATTTGTGTTCCCTTTCAAGGCCGCGCTCCAGGCGGTCGGGAACGCGATCAACGGAAGCGAACCGGGGCTTGGCTGGCCCGTGCTGCACCTGCTGGTGCTCACCGTCGTCTTCTGGGTCATCGCCCGGCTGTCGGTGAGGCGGTTCGCCCAGTGACCGCGACCGGCGATCAGCGCCCGCGAAGCCTGCCGGCCATCTTCCCGCGTCGTTAGCGCTTGCCCGTCATGCTGCGGAACATGAGTCCGCAGACCGCGGCGATGATGATCAGGATGATCGGCCAGCCCGCGCCGACGACGCCGAACACCGAGAGAACGAGGCCCGCCACGCCCAGCGTGCCGGTGACGCCGCTGAGGACCACCAGCCTGTAGGCGCGCTGCTCGCGCACGCGACGCGGTGTGTAGGAGCCACGCTTTTCGAGATTGCTCACAAGCGCAGACTAGCGCTCCGCCGCCTCCGTGCGGATAGGGTGCGGGCAGTGAGCGACTCGGGGCCGCATCAGATCCTCTTCTACGACTACGTCGACGACGTGCTCGCGCGCCGCGATCCGCACCGCGACGCCCACCTCGCGCTGCTCCGGGCCGAGCGCGACGCGGGACGCGTGGTGATGGCCGGCGCGGTCGGAGATCCGGTCTCCGGCGCCATGTTCGTATTCCGTGGGGCCGATCCCGAGCCGGCCGAAACCTTTGCCCGTCGTGATCCGTACATGGAGGCCGGTCTGGTGACCGGATGGCGCATCGAGCCCTGGAACGTTGTGGTGGCGTAGCGGCGTCCGCGCTCGCGGCGTCGGCCGGCGCCGCGAGTCTGACCCGACCCGGGCGGGGCTGGAGCGCCGGTATGCTCGAAAGGGCGATGGCATTTCCGCAGACCCGCCTGCGACGACTCCGAGCGACCCGCGCCCTGCGTGGACTCGTGCGCGAGACTCACCTGCACCCGGCCGATTTCGTGTACCCGATGTTCGTCGTCCACGGGCCCGACCGGCGTGAGGCGATCGAGGCGATGCCGGGCATCGACCGGTTGTCGATCGCCAACGCCGTGACCGAAGCCGAGCAAGCCGCCGCCCTCGGGATTCCCGCGGTGCTGCTGTTCGGGATCCCGGCCGCGAAGGACGAGAACGGGTCGGGGGCCTGGGACGACGAGGGCGTCATCCAACTGGCCACGCGGGCGATCAAGGACGCCGTGCCCGATCTGCTCGTGATCACCGACCTGTGCCTGTGCGAGTACACGAGCCACGGCCAATGCGGCGTCGTCCGCTCCGATGGCGTCGTCGACAACGATGCCACGCTCGAGCTGCTCGCCCGCACCGCCGTCTCGCAGGCCCGCGCCGGCGCCGACGTCGTCGCGCCGAGCGACATGATGGACGGCCGTGTCGGCACGATCCGGGCGGGGCTCGATGACGAGGGCTACTCGGCCACGCCGATCCTCGCCTACTCGGCCAAGTTCGCCTCCGCCTTCTACGGCCCATTCCGGGAGGCGGCCGGCTCGACCCCGGCGTTCGGCGACCGCCGTGCCTACCAGATGGATCCGGCCAACGCCGAGGAGGCGCTGCGGGAGACGGCGCTCGACGTCGACGAGGGTGCCGACATCGTGATGGTCAAGCCCGCCCTTCCCTACCTCGACGTGATCCGGCGCGTCAAGGACGAGACGCACATGCCCGTCGCCGCGTACAACGTCAGCGGCGAGTACGCCATGATCAAGGCCGCCGCCGCCGCCGGCTATCTCGACGAGCGGGCCGCCGTGCTCGAGACGCTCACTTCCATCCGGCGCGCGGGCGCCGACTTCGTGATCACCTACCACGCTAAGGATGCCGCGCGATGGCTTCAAGAGACGTGACCGCCACACCCAAGCTGAGGAGCCGCAAGTACGGCGCCGCGATCCCGCTCGACGAGGTCGACCGGAGGTTGCTGAACCTGATGCAGGGTCGCTTCCCGATCGCGCAGCGTCCGTATGCGCAGGTCGCCGAGGCCGCCGGGCTCAGCGAGGAGGAGACGATGGAGCGGGTCCGGCATTTGCTCGATGAGCGGATCATCCGCCAGGTCACGCCGATCTTCGACACGCGGGCGCTCGGGTACTCCTCGATGCTGGTCGCCGCCAAGGTCGACCCCGAGAACCCATGGCGCGCGGCCAACATCATCAACGCGCACCCCGGCGTGTCGCACAACTACCTGCGCAATCACGAGTTCAACATCTGGTTCACGATCGCCACCGAGCCCGATTCGCCGCTCGGGCTCGAGGGGACGCTCGAGGTGCTCGGCCGGATCGCCGGCGCCGAGTCGATCCGCCAGCTCCCGACGCTGAAGCTGTTCAAGATCCGGATGGACCTCGAGATGGAGGGCGGGACCGATGCGCTGGCCAAGGCGGCCGAGGCCGTCGAGCCCGCAGAGACCGAGCGCCAGCCCTACGACGACCTCGACATCGCGGTGATCAAGGCGCTGCAGGGCGATCTGCCCGTCGTGGCCGAGCCGTTCGCGCCCGCGGCCGCCGAGCTCGGGATGTCCCAGGCGAAGCTCCTCGCCCACCTCGAGGCGATGCAGGAGCGGCGGCTGCTGCGCCGGGTGGCCGCGATCCTGTTCCACCGCCGCGCCGGCTTCAGCGCCAACGGGATGGGCGTGTGGAAGGTCCCGGACGAGCAGATCCTGGAGATCGGGCCGAGGATGGCCGCGTTCCGCGGCATCTCGCACTGCTACCAGCGCCCGACCTACGCGGACTGGCCCTATTCGGTGTTCACGATGGCGCACGGGCGCTCGAAGGAGGAGTGCGATGCGATCCTCGACTCGATCGCCGAGAGCACCGGGATCGCGGAGCGCTCGACCCTCTACTCGTCGACTGAGTTCAAGAAGATCCGGCTGCTCTACTTCACCGACGACTACCGGGACTGGGAGCGCGAGCACGCGAGGATATGAGGCCCACGGCGCGCACCCAGACCGACGCTCGATGAGCGCCACGCGACTGAACTCCGCCCGCTCGGAGGAGCTCTACCGCCAGGCGCTCGAGCTGCTCCCGGGTGGGGTCAACTCGCCTGTGCGCGCGATGCGCGCGATCCGGCGCGACCCGCTGTTCATCGCGCGCGCGGCGGGATCGCGGATCTGGGACGTCGACGGCAACGAGTACGTCGATTGGGTCGGCTCGTGGGGCCCGCTGATCCTCGGCCACGCCCATCCCGCCGTGATCGAGGCGGTCATCTCCGCGGCCCGGGACGGGACCACGTTCGGGGCCCCGACCGAGGCCGAGGTCTCGCTCGCCGCCCAGGTCGCCGCCCGCATCCCGTCGGTGCAGATGCTTCGGATGACCTCATCGGGCACCGAGGCGACGATGAGCGCGCTGCGGCTGGCCCGGGCGGTCACCGGGCGCGAGCGGGTGCTGAAGTTCGCCGGGGCCTACCACGGGCACGTGGACGGACTGCTGGCGCAAGCCGGCTCGGGACTTGCGACGCAGGGGATTCCGGCCAGCCCGGGCGTGACGGCGGCCGCCGCCGAGGCCACCGTGATCGTCCCCTGGAACGACTTCGACGCCGTCCGCGCCGCCACCGAGCGCCACCCACTGGCGGCGCTCGTGGCCGAGCCGGTTCCGGCGAACATGGGCGTCGTCCCGGCGGCCCCCGGGTTCCTGGAGTTGCTGCGTGACCGTGCGCGGGCCAGCGGTGCGCTCCTCATCTTCGACGAGGTGATCACCGGCTTCCGGGTCGCTCGGGGCGGGGCCCAGGAGCTCTACGGGATCACGCCGGACCTGACCATCATGGGCAAGGTCCTCGGCGGCGGGCTTCCGGCGGCGGCCTATGGCGGCTCGCGCGGGCTGATGCGGCGCATTGCGCCGGCGGGCGACGTCTACCAGGCGGGGACTCTGTCGGGCAACCCGCTCGCCGTCGCGGCCGGCCTGGCCACGCTCGCGCTGCTCGACGGCGCCGCCTACGAGCGCCTGGACACGGTCACCTCCCGCCTTGCGGCCGGCCTGCGTGAGGCGGCGGCCGAGTCCGGCTGCGCAGTCGAGGTCCAGCACGTGCCCGGGCTGCTGACCGTGTTCTTCACCGCGGCGCCGGTCGAGGACTATGCCGCCGCCGCGGGGTGCGACCTCGACGCCTACGGGAGCTGGTGTCGGGCGCTGCTCGCCCGTGGGATCTATCCACCACCGTCGCAGTTCGAGGCCTGGTTCCCCTCTCTGGCCCACACCGACACCGATGTCGACCGCACCATCAGCGCCGCGTCGGAGGCCTTTAGGGAGGTCGCGTCCCGATGAGGAGCGCCGGCGACGGCGCGCAGGCGCTGCGGGCCGCGCTCGAGGCCGAGGGCGGGACGGTGGCGGCGTTGCTCGAGGACCGCATTCCGGTGGCGCCCGCGCTCGACCAACCCGGCCCGGCACAGCTCGCCGCGGCGGGGCCGCGCGCGCGCTCCCGCGCCGCCGACTACGAGCTGCTGATCGAGATGATCCTCGAGGGCTCCCGGCTGCACTACGGCGCGCCCGTCGTCGTGCGCACCGAGGACCGCGATCTGGCCCTGCTCATCGGCGACCAGCTCTACGCGCTCGGCTTGGCCCGGCTCGCCTCGCTCGGCGACGTCGCGGCGGTCGCCGAGCTGGCCGATGTGATCTCGCTCGTGGCCCAGGCCCACGTCGCAGGGGACCCGTCGCTCGCGGACGCCGTGTGGCAGGCGGGCGCGGTCGCGGTGGGATGGGGCGAGTCGCGCGAGCACGAGGCGGCGAAAGCGCTCGCGCGCGCCGGGCAGGGCGGCGCCGTCCAGACGCTGGAGGAAGTCGCGGCGGCCGCCCTTCGTGACGCTCGTCTCGATGTTGACGATAGGCTTCCGCGCGCGCTTCAATGATTGAGACGGTCTTTAGGCGAGGCATCAGTGGCTGACAGGCACAAAGAGACAAAGTCGAAATACACGGAAGATCGGGGCATCCCGGGCGCCTTCGAGGGTGAGACCGTTTCACGGCGCCGGTTCATGGACCTCGCCGCGAACGGCGCTGGGATAGTCGCCGCCTCCGCCTTTCTGCTGCCGGCGCTGGGCTTCGCGCTCGGGCCCGTCTTCAGCCGTGAGCCGTTCGCCTGGCAGCCGATCGGTCCGCCGTCGGACTTCACGCAGGACACCTACAAGACCGAGACGATCACGATCGTCCCGGGCCTCGGCGAGGTCGGCAAGTCGACCGCGTATGTGCGGGCCCGCAACCCGGCCATCGACACCGAGGCCGCCGACCAGTGGAACCAGTTCATCGCCCTCTCGTCGCGGTGCATGCACCTGGGCTGCCCCGTGCGATTCACGGCTGCCGCCGCGCGGTTCATCTGCCCGTGCCACGGCGGCGTCTACAACTTCCGCGGGATCCCGGTGGGCGGTCCGCCGGTGCGGCCGCTCGATCGCTTCTACACCCGCATCAACAACGGCCTGGTCGAAATCGGCCCGCGCTACTCGGTCAATTCCGAACTGCGGCGCTTCTCGGCGCGTGATCCCGGGCAGCCGCTGGACGGGATCGGGCAGTATCTATACCCGGCGCGTTTCTCGACCTCTGTGCGACCCTCCAACTGACAGTCATGCCCAAACTTCCCGCACCACCACTCCCCAAGTCCCTGATGCCGAAGCCGAAGCGGCCGGGTACGGGCAACGGCAACGGCAACGGCGCGCCGGAGCACCATCCCGCGGCCGAAGCGGGGATCAGCGTCGTCGACTGGATCGATGCGCGCACCTCGCTCTCCGGCGGCGTCCGCTGGATGCTCTTCCGGAAGGTGCCACGCGGAGTCAACTGGTTCTACACGCTGGGCTCGGCGACCATGTTTGCGTTCCTCTCGCAGGCCGTCACCGGCGTGTTCCTGGCCATGTACTACCGGCCCGACGCCACCGGCGGCGCGTACGAGTCGATCCGCTACGTGACCGACCAGGCGTTCCTCGGCCAATTCGTGCGCGGCATGCACAAGTGGGGCTCGTCCGTGATGGTGATCCTGATCTTCCTGCACATGGCCAGGACCTTCTTCTTCGGCGCCTACAAGTACCCGCGTGAGGTGACATGGATCATCGGCGTCGTGCTGCTGATCCTGACCATGGCGATGTCGTTCACCGGCTACCTGCTCCCGTTCGACCAGCGCGCGTACTGGGCCACGATCGTCGGCGTGAACATCAACGGCACGGGTCCGTTCATCGGTCCCTACCTGTCCGACTTCCTGAGAGCGGGGCCCGAATTCGGGGCCACGACGCTCTCGCGCTTCTACGCGATCCACATGCTGCTCGTGCCCGGATTGATGGCCGCCCTGATCGGCGCCCACCTCTACCTCATCACGAAGCTCGGCATCTCGGCGCCCCCGTGGCTCAAGGGCGAGCCCGCGCCCGAGCTCGAAGAAACCGAAGTGTGAGGACGCTGCCGTGAACCAGGCCGAGAAGGAGGCCTACCTCCGCGAGTACTCGATTCTGAAGAACGAGGGCAAGCCGTTCTTCCCCTACGCCGTCACCAAGGACGCGGTGATGGCCGTGATCGTGATGGCGGTGATCATCTTCCTGTCGCTGTATCTCGGCGCGGAGCTTGGCCCCAAGGCCGACCCGACCACGACGACCTACGTGCCGCGCCCGGAGTGGTACTTCTTCTTCCTGTTCGAGGTGCTTCGGGTCGTCAAGCCCCCGGCGTTCACGCCGTTCGCCACGATTGGCGTGCCGACGATCTGCATGATCCTGCTGTTCCTGCTGCCCTTCTACGACCGCAGCCCGGAGCGCCGCATCGAGCGCCGCCCGATCGCGCTCGTCTCGGGCATCGCGGTGATCCTGGCCATCGCCTATCTGACCTACGAGGGCGCCAACTCCGGTTCCCCGAACCAGGTCGACATGAAGCCGCCCTCGACTCTCAACGCGCAGGAGGTGGCGACGTTCGAAGCGGGCAAGCTGGTCGTCGGCCAGTCGGGCTGCCTGGCCTGTCATAAGATCGGCGACAACGGCAACGATGGGCCGGGTCCGCAGCTGACCCACATCGGTTCCAAGCTGCGCCCGGCGGCCATCGCGCAGACGCTGCTCAACCCGACCGCTCCGATGCCCTCGTTCAGAGGCCTGAAGCAGCAGTATCCGCAGAAGTTCACCAACCTCGTCGGCTTCCTCTCCGAGCTTCAGTAGCAACTGACGGCAGGCCCGATGACGTCGAGCTCTTCGCCGGCTGACCGCGGTGCCCCCGGCACCCTGGAGGAGCCCCAGGTGCAGGCGATGTTCGACCGCATCGCCGGCCTGTACGACCGCATGAACACGGTCATGACCGCGGGGCTGCATCACGCCTGGCGCCGTCGGGCCGCCGATCTGGCCCGGCTCCGCCCCGGCGACCGGGCGCTCGATGTCGCCACGGGCACGGGTGATCTGGCCTTCGAGCTGGCGCGGCGCGTCGGCGCGGCGGGCGAGGTCATCGGCTCGGACTTCTCGGAGGGCATGCTCGCCCTGGCCCGCGCCAAGGGCGAGGCGGGCGATGTCGGCGGTGACATGGCGGCCGTCCGCTTCGAGCACGGCAATGCGCTCGCGCTCCCCCGCGCCACGGGCGAGTTCGATGCGGCCACGGTCGGCTTCGGCGCACGCAACTTCTCCGACCTGCCGAAGGGGCTGAGCGAGATGGCGCGCGTGGTGAGGCCCGGCGGCCGCGTCGTCGTGCTCGAGATCACCTCGCCGCAGCGGCCGCCCCTGTCGACCTTCTTCGAGCTGTGGTTCGACCACGCCGTGCCCGCCCTCGGGCGGCTCGCCGGGGACCCGCAGGCCTACAGCTACCTGCCGAGCTCGGTGCGCCGCTTTCCCGGCCCGGAGTCGCTAGCCGCCATCATGTTCGAATGCGGCCTGCGCGATATTCGGTACGTCCTCACCGCGGGGGGGATCATCGCGCTCCACGTGGGGACGGCGAGGTGAGCTCCGTGACGGCGGTCGTGATGGCCGCCGGCGAGGAGATCCCGGCCCTGATGGATCGCCTCGAGCGACGCATGGCGACGCTCGCCGATGGCCACGGGCCGGTGCTCGCCCGGCACGCCGGCGACACGCTTGCCGCCGGCGGCAAGCGGCTGCGCCCGTTGCTCGTGTTCCTGGCCGCCGGCGTTCCTCCGCCCACCGGGGACGGGATCGTTCGCTCCGCGGTCGCGGTCGAGCTGGTGCACGGCGCGACGCTCGTGCACGACGACGTCCTCGACGGCGCGGCGCTGCGGCGCGGGCGCCCCACGGTCGTGGCCGCGGGCGGGCGCCTGCTGGCCACGGCGGCGGGCGACCTGCTGTTCTCGCGGGCGTTTGCCGAGCTGGCCGGCTCCGGCTCCGCGGAGCCGGTGCGCGTCCTGTCCGGCGCCACCTCCGAGCTCGCCCGCGGGGAGCTGATGCAGCGGGCCGACGCCTGGAACCCCGAGGTCACGCTGAAGCGCTATCTGGAGCGCTGTCGCCTCAAGACGGCCGTGCTGTTTCGCGCCGCGTGTGAGCTCGGTGCCCTCGAGGCCGACGGGCCCGTCAACCTGCTCGGCGGCTTCGGTGAGCAGATCGGCGTGGCGTTTCAGATCCTCGACGACGTGCTCGACGTCTCAGGGCCCCCGGAACGGACGGGGAAAGCGCGCGGCACTGACCTGCTCGATGGGACCGTGACACTGCCGCTGATTCTCGCCCGCGCCCGGGATCCGGAGCTGGCCGCCCTCGACCCGCGCACGATTCGCACACCGGCCGACGCGGATGGCGTGTGCGAACGGATTGCCGCCACGGGAGCGCTCGAGGTCGCGAAGGCCCGCGCGCTGGAGCTGGTCGCCGGGGCCAAGCAGGCCCTGCCCGCGCTGCCCGAGCGGCAGCGGGCCGCGCTCGAGCTCGTCGCCGATGGCGTCGTCGAGCGCTACGCGTAGCCGGACGCCGGCTAGAAGTCTTCGGGAAGAATCAGGTCCGACCGCAGCGCGTCGGCGAAGCGATCGACCTGGTCGGCCATGTTGGCGTGGGTGAGGCGCTGAAGGTCGCGCAGGATCGCATCGACGCCCTCGTCGAGCTTCTCCTCGAAGCGCTCGATCTCGCGCTGGTGGTAGACGCCCTCGCCCTCCCACATGCAGTTGGGGCAGCGCAGCGTCAGCTCCCAGTTCTCCCCGCCGGCACCGGTCCAGGCGACGGGCTGCACGAGCTCGCAGTCGCACTGGGGGCAGACGTGGAGGCCGGGCGCAGCGTGCTCGGCCTCGTCGTGGAAGCGGACGACCTCGATGCTGCGGCCACTCGGCAGGACGATGCGGCGGACAGAGTGTTGGTTCGAGTTCTGTTTCATGATCGCGGCCTCTCTGATCCTCATCATCGGCCGCTCGGCGCGATTGCTTTAGCGGCTTCCTCAGGCCTACGGACAGACCGCTCGCTACCCTTGAAACTCCCCTGTCTGGAGGCTGCAGCGATGCTCCGTAACCCCACCGCAGATCTGCTCGTCGTGCTGCTGATCGTGCTCCTGTTCCTCGGGCCCAGGCGGTTGCCGACGCTCGGGCGCCAGCTCGGCCACGGGCTGCGCGAGTTCAAGGACTCGATCACCGGCAACCACGGCCACGAGGAGAACCCCGAACTGGGTGATTCCGCGGCCGGCGCGCGGCCTGCGCCACCTTCGGGCTCAGGGTCCGAGCACACCTAGAGCGGGATAGGCTGGCTTGGAGATGGCGAAGGTTCTCCGGCCCATCGGGCACGAAGATCACCTCAGCATCGTCGATCATCTCGACGAGCTGCGCTCGCGCCTGTTCGTTTCCGGCGCCGTGCTGGTGGTCGCATTCGGCTTCTGCTTCTGGCAGAACCAGGCGCTGCTGAAGATCCTCAACCGCGCGCTTCCAGCCTCGCCCAAGACGAGCGCGAACCATCTCTCCGGTCTGACCAGCGACTCGGTTCGGGCCGCCCACGGCCTGGCGCTCGCCGCGGCGGCCGAGGCGCGGCTCGCGCGGTCGCCGACCCAGTCCACGGCCGACCGCCAGGCGTTCGCCCAGGCCGCCGCCGGGGACGCGGCCGCCGCTCGGGCGCTGCCCCAGGCGACGCCGCAGCGGCTACCGATCACGATCGGGATCGGCGAACCGTTCACCACCACGATCACGGTCGCCTTCTACTTCGCGCTGCTGTTATCGCTGCCTGTCCTGATCTACGAGGCCTATGCGTTCGTGCTGCCCGCCTTCACGCCCGGAGAGCGACGGGTCGCGGTCCCCCTGATGCTGCTGGCGCCCCTGCTGTTCCTGATCGGCGTGTTCTTCGCCTACTTCGTCGTGCTGCCGCCGGCGGTCCACTTCCTGCAGGGCTACAACAGCCAGAACTTCGACATCCTCGTGCAGGCCAAGACGTACTACTCATTCCAGGTGATGACGATGCTCGGCGTGGGCCTGGCCTTCCAGATGCCGCTGGCCCTGCTCCTGCTCCAGCGCCTCGGCGTGCTCAGCGCGCGGACGCTCACCCACCAGTGGCGCTACGCTGTCGTCATCTGCGCCGTGATCGCAGCGGCGCTGCCGGGAGTCGATCCCGTCACCACGGCGCTGGAGATGGTTCCGCTCCTACTGCTCTACCTGCTCAGTATCGTGATGTTGCGTTTCGCCGACAGACGCGCTGCCAAGCGCGCCGCCGCGGAGCTCCAGCAGATCGACAACGGACTCGACCCCACCTGATCCACCCATGCTCTTCGACCTACGTGGCCGCGGCCGTCGCCGCACTGTGCAAGTCATCTACCTCGGCCTCGCCGTGCTCATGTTCGGCGGCCTGGTGCTGTTCGGGGTCGGGGCCGGTAACGGTTTCGGCGGTCTTCTGAACGCGTTCACCGGGAGCGGGTCGAGCACCGCCGCGGTCCAGTACGTGAGCCAGCAGGCGAAGAACGCCCAGAAGCTGACCGTGCAGCAGCCCAACAACCCCGCGGCCTGGGCGGCGCTCGCGCAGGCCCGGGCCTACGATGCCGGCCAGGGCTCCAACTACGACGTGAACGCCGGCAACTACACCGCCGCCGGCAAGAAGGTCGCTCAGGCCTCGGCTGACGCCTACGCGCGGTACCTGGCGCTGGAGCCGCACCCCAACTCCGACCTGGCCCGGCTGATGGCCGTGCGCATCTATGCGCCGCTGTCCCAGTACGCCAACGAGGCCGCGGCCTGGGAGGTCGTGACGCTGGCCAACCCCACCGTCTTCACCGACTACGAGTACCTAGCCGCCGCGGCCTACCAGGCCGGACAGACGCGCAAGGGCGACCTCGCCGCGGCCAAGGCGATCAGCCTCGCACCCAAGGTCCAGCAGCTGACCGTCAAGCAGCAACTGCAGCAGGCCAAGTCAGCGGCCACCGGGTCGTCCACCACGACCACGACGACGCCCTCGACAACCACCGCCGGCGGCTAAGATCCCCGACTTCAAGGGCCGTTAGCTCAACTGGTAGAGCAGGGGACTCTTAATCCCAAGGTTGGAGGTTCGAGTCCTCCACGGCCCATTTGAAAAGCCCCGCCGCGGCGGGGTTCCTCACACGAGGCCTCCCGCCCCGCGCGGTGTAGCCGCTTCTGCTGCTGACGAGCGGCGATTGCAGAGACGGTCCGCCCGTGTCGGCTACGCGAGTTATGCTGGTCTGAAAGGGACCCATGGGGCTTCGGCACTTATCCGCGTACGTCGTTGTGCTGGTGGTGAGCGGCGTGGCGGACATCGCCGCGGCGCTCAGCGTGTGGCGCGGGCGGGGGCGGGTCGCGCGCGCCAGCCTGTGCGCCGTGCTGGTCGCCGCCGCAATCTGGTGCGTAGCCTACGCGCTGGAGTTGGCGACATCGGGCGATAGCCGTGTTCTGTGGGGCGCGCTGAAGTTCATCGGCACGACCCTGCTGCCGCCGGCGTGGCTGATCTTCGCCCTGCAGTACACGGGGAGGCTGACCCGGCTGGGAGGGCGGCTGCTCGCCGCGCTCGCGGTCGAACCGGCGCTCGTCCTGTCGTTGCTGGCATATTCGCCGACGCGCTCGCTGATCCGCTCCTATCCGACGGGCGAGCTGCGGGCGCCGCTGCCCACCGTCCGCCTCGGGGTCGCCTACTGGGTCCACTTTGTCTACACCAACGCGCTCGTCCTCGCCGGAAGCGCAATCCTGCTGCTCACGCTGATGCGGATCTCGCGCCTGTACTGGCGCCAGAGCGTCTTGCTGGGGGTCGCGATCTGCCTGCCGTTGATCGCAAACGTGATGTCGAGCTTGGATGTCGCGCCGTTTGCGCAGTTCAGCGCGGCGCCGGTCGCGGTCTCATTGTCGGCATGGACGCTGGTCCTCGGAGTGCTTCGCTACCAACTGCTCGATCTGCGTCCCGTCGCCCGGACACTGGTCGTCGAGACGATGCGTGACGCCGTCGTCGTGGCCGACGCGCACGGGCACGTGGTCGACGTCAACCCCGCGGCGCAGCGACTGCTCGGTATCCCCGCCGCAGCGCTGATCGGATGCCGGGCCGACACGCTGTTTGCCGACCACGAGACACCGGACGGACACGGTCCGATGCCACCCCACGAACTGTTGCGAGAGGCCCGGGACCGCAGAGGAGACCTGGAGCTCGTCGTGACGCCCTTGATCGACCCCCGCGGGGCGACGGCTGGTCGCGTGCTTGTGTTCCGCGATGTCTCCGAACGCAAGGAGCTTGAACGCAACCTGCGGCACCTGGCCTACACCGACGCGCTAACCGGCCTGCCCAACCGAACGCTGTTTCACGATCGGCTCAAACAGGGGCTGGCGGTCGCTTCGCGCCGGGACAGCCCGCTGGCCGTCTTGTTCCTTGACCTGGATCGCTTCAAAGTCATCAACGACAGCCTCGGGCATGACGTCGGCGACCGCGTATTGATCTCCGTCGCCCGGCGCCTGGGCGCGTGCCTGCGGGACGAAGACACGCTCGCCAGGCTCGGTGGGGACGAGTTCGCGATCCTGCTGCCGGAGACATCGGGCGCTCGCGGCTCTTCGTCGGTGGCCGCCAAACTGCTCAGAGCCCTGGTCGCTCCCCAGGTTATCAATGGCCATGAGTTGACCGTGGGCGCGAGCATCGGTATCGCCTTGTTTCCGGAGAACGGAAGCGATGTGCAGTCGCTGCTCCGCTCGGCGGATGCCGCGATGTACAGCGCCAAGGCGCGCGGGCGGGGGCGAGCGGCATTGTTCACGCCCGATCTTGGGGAGCGCTACACGCTCCGCCAGCAACTCGAAGTCGAGCTACGGCGTGGTCTGCGCACCGGGCAGCTGCGGCTGGCGTTCCAGCCCTACCACGAGCTGAACTCGGGGTCGATGGTCGGCTACGAAGCTCTTGTTCGCTGGAAGCATCCGCGCAGCGGCCTGCTTGCGCCGGCGAGCTTTCTCGCGCTCGCCGAGGACGCCGGCCTGCTTGAAGCGATCGACCGCTGGGTGCTCGACGAAGCCTGTCGCCAGGCCCGCAGCTGGCGCTCCCCGCTGGCGGTCTCGGTCAACGTTTCACCCGGGCTGCTGCGGGCAGGCGACCTTCGTCAAGACACCGCCCACATTCTCGGGCAGACCGAACTTGACCCGGGGCGCCTGACGCTCGAACTGAGCGAACGTACCCTCTTTGACGATGAACCGGAAGCGTTCGGGATGCTCTCGGAGATCGCGACCACCGGCGTCGGAGTGGCGCTCGATGACTTCGGCGCCGGGTACGCGTCGCTCGGGCACCTGCGACGACTGCCGCTCACACAGCTGAAGATCGACCGCTCGCTCGTCGCCACTCTCGGTCAGAACGGCGACTCGCCGATGGTTGCGGCAGTGATTAGCTTTGCGCACGCGCTGGGACTGTCGGTGACCGCCGAAGGGATCGAGCATCCCGCCCAGCTGGAGCGCCTCGTGGATCTCGGATGCGACTTGGGCCAGGGATTCCTGTTCGGGCAGCCGCAGCCCGCCAGCGCCCTGAGTGGCTCGTGAGGACCGGACAGGTGGAGGCTGCGACTCTGATCGTTTGCGCGCGCCCGGCGCGCCGCGGATCGCGGCGCCACTGAGCTCGGTCAACGCGCGACGTGCATCCGTGGGTGCGCGACGTGCATGCGTGGGTGCGCGAGATGCATGCGTGGGTGCGCGACGTGCATGCGTGGGTGCGCGACGTGCATGCGTGGGTGCGCGACGTGCATGCGTGGGTGCGCGAGATGCATGCGTGGGTGCGCGAGGTTGCTCCCGGATGCGGTTGACGCCGCGATTGCGTGACCGGGCATGAGCACGAGAGCGGCCAGCACGGCTCCGAGGCCGGCGAGCTGACGGGGTACCTGTATGTATCGCATCGGTTGCGCACCTTTCTTGATTTGACGCTCCCGGGCGATTGGTCGGTCAGCAACCGGCGATAGGCACGGCTCGACGGAATACCTGGACGGATGTTGCCCGGGCAACCTCCGCAGCTACAGTGAAACGAGAATGTCGTTCCAGCCGGGCCTGGAGGAACAGGAGCTGCTTGCGGACACTTTCCGTCGGGCCGGCGCGGTTATGACGCCGCGCGAGCGCTTCGCGGAGGTGGTCGTGACTGTTGGCTTCGTTGTCGCGGTCGCCGCGCTATGGCTGATCCAACCACCGGATTCGTTCGATGTCGCGCCTGCTGCGGTCTGCTTCCTCGTCCTCGTGCTGGCGGCGCTGGTGCGGATCGACACGCCGTTCGGCTTCACGGTCCCCACTCAGGTCGCGTTCGTCCCGCTGCTGTTCGCGGTGCCGGTCGCGATCGTGCCGATTGCGGTGCTCGTGGCCCTGGCGATCGCGCGCCTGGGCTACGTCGTGCCCGGAGGGATGCCGCGCAGCAGGCTGATGCAGTCGGTCGGAAACGCATGGTTCTCGATCGGGCCGGCGGCCGTGTTCGCGATCGCGAACACGGCACCGCGCGACGCCGGCGCGGGGCTACTGCTGGCGGCGCTCGGCGGGCAGTGTGTCGTCGACTTCACCGTCTCGACGCTCAATTTCGCGATCGCCAGGGGCGTTTCCCTGACCGCACAGCTGCGCGACTGGTGGGTCTACGGCATCGATGCGGCGCTCTCCCCGATCGGACTGGTCGTCGCCGAGGACATCCACGCGACACCCGCGGCGGCGCTGGCTCTGGTTCCGCTGCTGGGATTGCTGGCCGTCTTTGCGCGTGAGCGCCATCAGCGCCTGGAGGGCCTGCTCGAACTCAACCGCGCTTACCGCGGAACTGCGCGGGTCCTGGTCGACGTCGTCGAAGCCGACGACACCTACACGGGCGAGCACAGCAAGTCCGTGCTGGACCTGACGCTCGCCGCGGCCAAGCAGTTCGGCCTCAGCCCCGAGAAGCGGCGAAACGTCGAGTTCGCGGCGCTGCTTCACGACGTCGGCAAGATCGCGATCCCCAAGGAGATCATCAACAAACCCGGGCAACTAGATCCACAGGAGTGGAAGGTGCTCAAGGGCCATACGATCGAGGGCCAGAAGCTGCTCGACCGCGTGGGCGGGTTCATGCGCGAAGTGGGGCTGATCGTCCGCTCGCATCACGAGCGATGGGACGGCAGCGGCTACCCGGACGGCCTCTCCGGGGAGGACATTCCGCTGGAGGCGCGGATTATCGCCTGCTGCGACGCCTGGAACGCGATGCGCACCGATCGCACCTACCGGAAGGCGCTGTCGCACGAGCTGGCAGTCGGGGAGATGGTCTCGAACGCCGGCCGCCAGTTCGACCCCCACGTGGTCGAGGTCCTGCTGCAGATCATCGAGCAAGAAGCCGACGGCTCCCAGCGAGCGGGGTCGACGAGCTCGTGACGGCCGAGCGCGACTGCCGGCCGGCGGCGACACGCTGCTGCTGGCGGATCTGGTCTTTGCTGAATGCGTCTACGTGCTGGAGTCCTTCTATGAGGTCGACCGCCCACGGATCGCGGTATTGATGCGCTCGACGCTCGCGCTCGGATGCATCGAGACCCTGGATGGAGCGCTGCTGCGACGTGCGCTGGAGCTCTATGAGCTTGACCGACTGGACTTCGCCGAGGCACACCTCGTCGCGCAGGCCGAAGCCACGGGCGTCGCGGAGATCGTGCCGTTTGACCGCTCGATCGACCGTGTCGACAGCGTTCACCGACGAGAGCCGTAGTCAATAGCCGGGCTTGCCACGGTTTGCGTGACACCGGTGTCCACTCGACGGGGCGGGGCTACTGCGTGTCGTCCAGAGCGGCAGCGACGATTGGCCGGTACGCCACCGGCGTAGCAGAGCCACGGCACGCGCTGACGCGCTCGGTCATGCGTGCGCTCGACCCGAAGAACCTCCTGAACCGGGGGGAGATCCTGGCGAGCCCTGCCGGCTGTTGGAGGCTTCGGTCAACCGCTCGTGCAGCCGTTGACGCAGCTCGTCGGAGTCGTAGTGGCGGTGCGCGGGGCGTTTGCGCGCGACGATGACGCCCGTCGCGGCGACACCCGCGAGGCCGGCGAGTCCGATGATCTTCCACGATGCGCGCACAGGTCGCATAGGTTAGTTCGGTGAACGGTTCGACGGTGGCGCTCGATCAGGCCATCGAGATGGCCTCGACAGGCGATATCTGGCTGTTTCGCGGACGCTCCGCCGCGGACTTGGCGATCCGCGCCATGACCAACAGCCCGGTAAATCATGTCGGAATGGTCGTCGCTATCGACGACCTGCCTCCGCTGCTTTGGCACGCCGAGCTAGGTCGCTCCCTACCGGACGTGTGGACTGGTCAGCGACAGCGCGGCGTTCAGCTGCACCACCTTCGCGATGCCATCATCACGTGGAATGAGCGTTACAAGCAGCGCGCCTGGGTCCGGCAGCTGGACGGGACGATCGAGCGCCATCACGAAGACAGGGTGATCGAGGTCATCGACCGCTACGACGGCCTCGCGTTTCCTACCACGCTCGGGTTGATCAGGCAGTGGGTCAGGGGTCGCATCCGGCGCACCTCCTCGCTCGAGACGCTCTATTGCGCCGAGCTCATTGCGACGACCTACCAGCACATGGGGCTGCTTCCAACCCACCGGCCGGCCAGCTGGTATGACCCCGGGCGCTTCTGGAGCGGAGACCACCTCAGCCTCGTCCCGCCGTTCTCGCTCGGCGCCGAGATCGCGGTGCGCTGAACCCGTACGTCGCTCAGCCTGAGCGACCTTACCCCAGCTTCGCGTGATCATCCGCGGTCCGAGAGCGCTCCTCGACCTCACCCGCACGATCGCGATCAAGTCGACCTCGCTCGGGACCCGGCGGACGACATCTACTCTTGTGATTGGGCCGGCCCGCGTGGCGCGACTCCTGCGGTAACGACGTTTCGCGACTCTTGCGTCCGGCTGGGCTCTCCGCTCGGCCTCAACCAAATCCGTCTTGCCGTGGCAAGGGTCCTCGAAGAGAATCGCCGCACGATGTTCGCGAACGATTGGAGGTTGCCGTGCCGCTCTACCTAGGTCACTTCAAATACTCCGCCGAGGCGATGAAGGCGATGATCGAGAACCCGCACGACCGCGGCGCGGTCGCCGCCGAGGCGGCCGCGTCGCTTGGATGCAAGCTGCACGGCATCTGGTGGGCGTTCGGCGAGCGCGATGGCGTGTTCCTGTTGGAGGCACCGGACAACGTCGCTGTCGTCGCGCTTGCGATGGCGGTCGGCGCGAGCGGACAGATCAGCACGGAGACCACCGCGCTGCTCGACATGAACGAGGCACAGGAGGCCATGCGCAGGGCCGCGACTGCGACTTTCCGCCCGCCGAGCTAACCGGCCGCCGGCCATCCATCCGTGCTGCTCGGCCTCACGCGAGGAGCCGTAAACGCTGGTATGCCGGATCGCAGCGCGGGCGAGCGAGCTAGGTGCGAGGAACAAGCACGAGCTTGCCGGCTACGTGGCCCGCCTGCCCCTGGCGATGGCTTCGGCTACCTGGCCGAGCTCGAACGAGCGAGTACGGACCTCGAGCTTTCCCTGCTCACCGAGCGCGGGGAGCTGGAGGCGGGCGGCGGCGGCGGCGAAGGCGGCCGACGGATTCGTGCTGATGACCGCGCCCAGGCGCGGGCCTTGGTGGGCCGGCGGCGCGGCGGGCGCCACCGCTATACACGCAGCGGCGACGAGAAGCCACGAGGACGCGCGCGTACGCTTGGCCGTCGGCCTGAGAATCATGGCCGTGCGGCCTCGAACCCGCCGACGAGGGAGACCACGGCCATCCGGGAGGCAGGCCTGTGGGTCTGCCCGACAGCCACATGGGGCGTCGATGTGCGTGGCCGCAGGGCGTATCTCTTTGGGCATGCCCGATGCAGGTCCGCGCTTTCGGTTGTTGCTCCGTCTATCGAGGTCCCGCGGACGCTGCGTTCCTGCTCCCGCCAGCGTTGTCGTGCTCGCGCTCAGCTTGACCGCATGTGGCGCAAGCAGCACCCGGGTTGCGTCGACGACCCAAGGATCAACGTCGACAAGCACCGCCACGACGACCACCGCACTGCCCAGCAAGCCGCCCGCGACCCGACCGCGACGCACTTCTCGCACCAGGGCCGCAAGGGGGACAGCAGCAAGTCACACGACGTCAACGACCTCGACCCCGCGCACGGCATCCAACACTCACATCACGACGAGCAGCCGTACCACAACAACGACCAGCCGGTCCACACCAACGGCGAGCTCGCCGCGTCCGCACGGCACGACCCCGGTCTATACCCGCCCGATCCACGCCACGTTTGCGGGTGAGAAACACGCGCCGAAGGTGAACCACCCCTGGGGCTACTCGCTCACCGTCACAGATGCGAAGGGACACCCGATATGGGAACGGTGGACATCGAGTTCGCGCTGGCCGGGCAGGTGGTCGGTCATGAGACACCACCAACCCACCCGATCAGGAACGGCCGCTGGCACGACACGCTTCAGTTCCCCGCCGCATCCGTCGGCGTGCCGCTCGACGTGCAGGCGGTGGTCCATACCAGCCTGGGCTCGAGCACCCTCGATTGGGCGGTCAAAGTCAAGCACTAGCCCCCGCGCGCCGACTGGGTGTCCGGGCCGCGATGAGCGCGCGCTCAGCCGATCAGCGGCAGCGCACGCGCCTCGTCGAGCCTGCGCAGCGCGTCCTGCATGCGCTTCGTGACGAGTTCGTAGCCCCTGTCGGGATCGCCGGACGCTAACCCGAGCTCCTCGCGCAGGTCGATCGGCGGGAGCACCGCGATCGAGATCTTCGCCGGCAGCGGAACGCGTCCCGGGAGGTCGAGCACCGTGACCCCCCACGGTGGGGCGATCTGGACGGGCGCGACGTCGATCCGCAGCAGCTGGTGGAGGTGTAGCAGGCGCGCGATGTGCTCGCCCTGGCCGAGGAACAACGCCGTCTCCTGGCCGCCGATCGAAACGACCGGGACGATTCGCACGCCGTGCTTCAACGCGAGCCGCACGAAGCCGGTCCGGTGGGCGAAGTCAATCTCGGCGGAGTGCCAACTGGCGCGGTAGGTCTCGTGGTCGCCGCCCGGATAGACGAGCAGCGCTGCGCCGCGCGCGAGCGCGCGCCGCATGTTCTCCGGCGACGCCGGCACCGTCCCGTACGGCGTGAGCATGGCCCGGATGCCAGGCACCTTGAACACGAGGTCGTGCGCGAGCTGGAAGAACTCGCGCTCAGGGCCGAAGTGGTCGTAGAACGCCTGCGAGAAGATGAACGTGTCGGCGATGAGCGTGCCGCCCGAGTGGTTGCCGACGAGCAGCACCGGCCCGCGCGCCGGGATGTTCTCGAGCCCGCGCACATCGGCGCGGAACCAGACGTCCGCCATGACGCGCAGCGCGGGGAGTGTGCGCGCGATGTACTCGGGGTCACGCAGCTCGAAAGGGTCGGCGGCCGGCGGTGTGCGCGCGAGATGGCGCGGGTCGGCGGCGTGAGCGACGTCGACCGATAGGGCCCGGAGCATCCGCGCGTCCGCGGAGACGGCGCCGAGCATCCGGCGCATTCCGCTGCCACGGCGGTCACGCACGACCATCGCCAGCTCGCGACCCTGCGGCCGATCGGTGGTCTGTGGCATGGAACGCCTCCTTGGTCGCCTCCGACGATACGACCGGGGCCGGCGCCCTGCATCGGTACGGAGTACGTGGTGCGTGTCAGTATCTGGCGATCGCCCCGAGACGCCACTGCATTGGGACCGGGCACCGACCGCCGGCATACCTCCGTGCGCGGGCTTGCACCGCTTTCGTAAAAGTGATATCCAATAGAAATCACTTTACGAGCCACCAGTTCAGGTGGAGGGATCATGAGCCAAGCCGTCCAGCCATACCGCCAGCCCGAGGCGACGCCCGTCGGGCACTCGGGGACCCGCGTCGATATCCATGAACGCCCGGCCTGGGCCATGAGTGGCTGGGCCGGCGTGCTCGTCGTCCTCGCCTGCATCGCCGGTGCCGTGCTGCTCTCCGGCTCGACGTGGATCATCGCGCCGATCGTGGTCGCTGTGGTGATCTCGACCTCACTCGTGATCGTGCCGCCCGGCCACACCAAGGTCGTCCGGTTCTTCGGCACCTACGTCGGCACCATCCGACGCACCGGCCTCTGGTGGATCCTCCCGCTGGCCGACCGGCGGAGCCTGAGCATCCGGGTCAGGAACTTCGAGACCAACCATCTGAAGGTCAACGACGCCGACGGGAACCCCGTCGAGATTGCCGCCATCGTCGTGTGGCAGGTCGCCGACACCGCGCGCGCGGTCTACGCCGTAGACGACTACGACAACTTCGTGCGCGTGCAGGCCGAGTCGGCCCTGCGTCATGTCGCGACCACGCATCCGTATGACGATCCAGGCGAGGAGGGAACGTCGTTGCGCGGCTCGGTTGACGTGGTAGCGGCAGAGCTTGCGACGGAGGTGGCCCAGCGGGTCGTCATCGCCGGAGTCGAGATTGTGGAGGTCCGCATCAGCCATCTCGCGTATGCCTCGGAGATCGCCCAGGCGATGCTGCGCCGCCAGCAGGCCAACGCAGTCGTCGCGGCCCGCTCGCGGATCGTCGAGGGCGCAGTGGGGATGGTTGACCTTGCCCTTTCCCGGTTGGATGAGCGCGGGATCGTCGAGCTCGACGAGGAGCGCAAGGCGGCGATGGTCAGCAATCTGCTCGTCGTGCTCTGCGGTGACCAACCGGCGTCTCCGGTCGTCAACACCGGAACGCTGTATACGTGAGCCGCGAGCGCAAGCAGGTGCCGCTGCGCCTCGATCCGGCTGTGCATGACGCGCTGGCCCGCTGGGCCTCCGACGAGTTCCGCAGCGTCAACGCTCAGATCGAGGTCGTGCTCCGACGAGCCCTGGATGACGCCGGGCGGATGCCTCACCAAGCAAGACCGCTTCCGAGACGGGGTCGACCACCAGCCCGAAGCGCCTGATGGGAGCCGACCCACCGCGCTCATCGCCGCCGACCAGGCGGCGGGCGGCGGTCCGGCAGCGACCCGGGTGACCGGCCGTCCCTCCCCAGCGCGCGCGGCCGGCGTGGCGTGACGGTTCCCTAGCCCGACTGGACGAGGTGGCGCTCGAACGCCCAGACCGTCGCGGCGGTCCGGGTCCGCACGCCTGTCTTGTCGAAGATGTGCTGGACGTGGTGGCCCGCCGTCTTGGCGGAGATGCCGAGGGTCTCGGCGATCTCCTTGTTGGTCTTTCCGGCGGCGAGCGCGAGCAGGACCTCGAGCTCGCGGTCCGTCAGGCCGGCGGGCAGCTCGTGGGGCCGTTTCGCCACGCGATGTCCGGCCGCGGCGAGCACGGCGTCGACCGCCTCCGGGCACAGACGGCCATCGCGGGCGTCGCGCAGCAGCTCGGCCTCGGCGCCGGCAGCGTCGAGCGCGGGTCGGTGCGGGCGCCGCTCCCGCATTGCCTGGTAGGAGTCGGCGGCGGCGAGGATGCGTGCGGCTCGGCCGAGCGCCGGCGCGAGCGTCTTACGGTGGTAGCCGGCGCCGTCGAGCCGTTCGTGATGGGCACCCGCCAGCTCGCCGATCGATGCAAGTGCGGGGGCGTGCGCGAACGAGCGCTCGGTGAAGTACGGGTGCAGCTGCACCCGCTCCCAGTCGGTGAGACCGAAGGGCCCCGGCTTCTCCCAGATTGCGTTCGATATCGCAACTCGGCCGAGGTCGAGCGCGAGTGCGGCGCGCCGCACCATTGTCACCTCGTCCACCGAGAGACCAAGGCGCCAGGCGGCCGCCTCGGCGAGCTGAGACGTGCCCTCGGCGTGTCCGCGCAGCCAGTAGGACTTGAGGTCGGTGAACGTCCCGACCACCCGGAACGCGGCGTCGATCTCCTCGGCGGTCATCCACCGCTGGGGCGGCGGCTCGGCGGCGATCGCCTGCTCCCAGATCAGCGCGTCGTCGAGCCCGTCGAGCAGCTCGTCGAGATGGTCGGTCGCGAGGGCGGCCAGGTGCGGATCGTAGGCGCCGCCCGCGCGCTGCTCGATCACGTCGCCCGCCCGATCGGGGCCCCCGGCCGACAGGAACACCGAGATGTCACGCGCGACGTGGAGCACCCGCGCCGGTGGCCCGATCGCCTCCCCCGCGGCGGCGCCTGGGAACCCGTTCCCGTCCCAGCGCTCGAAGACGTACGCCAAATTCGAGACAACGCCGGCGCCGAAGCCGAGCCAGCCGGCGAAGCGCTGCGCGACCTCGCAGTGCAGAGCGAACGTCGAGCGCGCGATCTCGAGCGCGTTCTCGAGCGCGTCGGCAACCATTGCCTCACGAACCTCAGGCGGTCGTCCTTGTCCCACCACGTCCACGAGGAACGCGCCGACTTCTTCGGGGTTGCCTCCGTCGACGAGTGCGAACTTGGCGCGCGGCTCGATGTCGTCCCCGAAGAGCTCCGTCTGCTCGGTCGCGTCCGACGTGCAGCCGAAGGAGTGCAGCAGGGAGATGTAATAGGCGTCCACGAGCTCCGGCGGGGAGAGCCCGGCGAGTTCGCCGAGGCGGACCGCGAGGATCGCCGTCCTCAGCGCGTGCTCGAGCGGCTGACCGGTGCCCAGATCGGTCGCGATCGACATCGCGCCGATCACCTCCGCGGCGCGGACGGGCGCCTGCCCCTCAGACGGTCGCGCTGCAGACGGGCTGCGTCCGTCGGATGCCATGGAGTAGATCCTATGCTCGCGACGCCCCGAGGTGCTAGCGATTGCTCAGCAGGGCGCTCCAGAACGACGCGCATCTCCCGGACCGTGGCGCGATCGCCCGGGCCCCTGACGAGGAAAGCCGCCCACGTGGGCGGCTTTCCCCTCCATCGGCGGCGTCCGTACCTACGCCACGACCTGCAGGTGCTCGTTGGGGTCGATCGCCCCCAGGCTCTCGACGACGTCGAGGGTGCCGTTACGCACCTGGGCGATGTACATGCTCATCCGCACGTGGTGCTGGCCGGGCACCATCTCGCCCGGGCCGCCCGGGCCCTCGGCGATCTTCGCGTGGTCGAGGGCCGCGACGACGGCAGCCTGGTCCAACGAGCCGGCTTCCGTGACGGCGGCCTCCCAGAGCTTGAGGCCGCGGTACATGCCCGTGCACCCGCTTCCGGCGGTGAAATGGGGCCCGTCCGGGAAGCGCACGTTGTACCGGGCGAGCAGATCCTCGCTGAACGGGTCGCGCAGCGACTGGTAGTAGTCGATGCACCCATACAGCCCCTCGGTGTGCTCGGTGGGTAGCGCGGCGACGAGGTTCTCGTCGAAGTACGTCGTGACGATACGCCCGCCACGCTTGGTGAAGCCGGATTCGTAGAGCGCCTCGAGGAACGGGAAGCACCCGGGAGGCACGGTCGTGTTGAACACGACCTCCGCGCCGCTGGAGTTGACCCTGTCGACGACCTCGCCCCAGTCGGCGTGATCGATGGGGAAGTACTCCTCCCCGACGATCTCGCCCCCGTTGGCGGAGGTGAGTTCGTGGACCTTCCTGTTCATCACGTGCGGCCAGATGTAGTCCGCCGAGGGCAGGTAGAACGTCCGTGCTCCGGTCTGCTGCATCACCCACGGGATGAGCGGCTCGACCTGCTGTGCGGGAACGGCGCCCGTGCAGAAGAGGAGCGGGTTGTACTCCTGCCCCTCGTACTGCTCGGGGTAGATGTAGAGCGTCCCGCCGTCCACCACCGCCGGGCTCTTGATGGCCTCCCTGGTCGAGCTGAAGATACCGCCCAGGATCAACTCGACGTGGTCGTTCTGGACGAGCTTGGTGGCGTTGGCCGCCGCCCGCCGATCGTCGGTTGCGCTGTCCTCGATGAGCAGCTCGACGCTCCGGCCGAGCAGGCCGCCGGACGCGTTGATTTCGTCCACGACCAGCGTCGCGACGTTGGCCTGGGCGACGCCCATCACGGCGAGGGCGCCCGTCTGGTCGGCGATCACGCCGATCTTGATTGAGTCTCGCATGATGTCGCTCCTACGCCTCGTAGTGCCCGCTGAGCTCCGCCACCTGCGGCCGGCCCTTGTGCCCGGCCTCCTGCATGATCGGCGGGACCTCAGGGTCGGAGGCGAATCGCTGCCAGCCGTCGAGATCCCAGTCGAAGATCACCCAGGCCCGGTCGCCCTCGTTGGGGTCGCGGAACACGAGCGCGCCCTTCGAGCCGTGTTGCCTGCGCTTCTCGGCACCCTTGGTGGAGAAGACACTCGTGAAGCGGTCGAAATCCTCGACCGTGGTCGTCGCCAGGAGCATTCTGGTCCTCCTTCTTGTTTCCGGCGTCTCTGAGCGACGCCGAGGCTGGCGCGAGTATGCGGTCGGGGCGATCGAGGCACATCGGGCAATTGCCCTATGCGGCGATCGGTTGCCCAACGCTGCTGGCTTCGGCTTTGCTCAGCGGCGACCGCGTTCTGATTGGGCTCTCGGCGGTCGTCAGCTCGACCGACATCGAGCGCAGTCGTGAGTTCTACGAGCACAAGGTCGGCTTGACCCTGTCTCCCGATACGGTCCCGAACCATCTGCTGTTCGAGGCCGGGGACGGCACCACGCTCCTGGTCTACCGGCGCCCGTCGCCCAATCTGGCCGAACACACGCAGGTGCGTTTCTGGTGCCGGGACGTGGCCGCAGACGTCAGCGAGCTCGTCGAGCGCAAAGTGGAGTTCGACCAGGTCGGGTTCGGCGATTTCAAGATGGTCGACCACATGCTGACGACACCGGTCGGCAGCTCGGCCTGGTTCAAAGACCCGGATGGCAACACGATCGCGCTCGTTCAGCCTGCGTAGCGCGCCGCGGCACTGGTGACGTCGAGCCGCCGCCCTCTCCGGTCGTACGCGCATCGCCGGGGCTGAGGGGCGTACGCAAGTAGGGTGTGAGGCCTTGCGTGCGATTCTCGCGCTCCGTGGATACGCGCGCTCTCGACGGCGATCGGCGGTCACGATCTGCGCGATTGGCCTGATGCCGTCGCTGGCCGCCATCGCCGACGCCGGGGCCGCGCGAACCACGGCCTTGGCCGTGCAGGTCGCGACTCCAGCGAGAGCGGTTCACGGCAGCGACGGCCGCGAGCACGTCGAGTACGACCTCGTGATCAGCAACGCGTTCACGGCGCCCGTGAGCCTCGACGCGATTCGGGTCAGCAGCGGTGGGGCGGTTCAGATGGGGATCCCGACGAGCCGCCGGCACGCGCGCGTCTCGACGAGTGAGAGCCCGAGGTCGACGGACACGACGCGACGTAGTTGGCCGACGATCTGCGGTCCCACGGTCGTGCTGCTCTCGAGGTCGCCGAGGAGGCTGCCGATCGCGGTGAGGTTCCCGCTCGCGACGCTGCCCGCGGCCCCTTCGATGGTGCGCACCCGCGAGTCGATGTCGGAGCGGAGCTGGTCGATCTCGGCTCGTGTTCGCCCGGCTTGCGCGGCCGGAGGGAGGCCGAGCGTGTGGGCCTCATTCGACATGCGCGTGGTTGCGCTGATCGCGTCCTCCATTCGGGCCAGCGGACCGAAGCTGAGGTCGAGGCTCGTAGCATCGCGTTGGAGCTCGGTCTTCCAGTCGAGGATGTTCGTGCAGGTCGCCGAGGCCCACTGCTGATCGGCCGCCATCCGCTGGGCTGCGAGCGACGCACCGGCGCTGGTCTGAGCGTTCTGCGCGCCGTCCTGGGCGCCGGGGAGCGTGATGGCACCCGTGCCGAACGCGACCACGCCGGCGGCAGCAATGCCACCCATGATCATTAGGACTCGAGCGAGCGCGACGGTCATTGACTCCTCGAGGGATGATCCACGGTGCGGTAAAGCGCGGCCGCCGATCATCCCAACAGGACCGTAAGAAGACTCCACACGAGGGGACCAGGACGGCTGCCCATCGGTGTTCACCGTGAACGCACGTCGCCATTCGGTGCTTCGGTGTGCCCTTATCGCCGCCCGGGCGGGTCGGAAGCGGGTGTCGCCGAACCGATGCGAGACACCATCGCGATCTCTGGCTCGCTCTTGCCTCTCAGGGCATGGCGCGATCATCCCACCGACGAGTAATTTTGTTAAGACAGACAATCTCGTCGAACGATTCGGAGTGCCAATCCAGGCCGACGCATGCTTCCCGCCGCTCTCGCCCGGTCTGCGAGACTCGCGCTGTGACCGCGCGCCTCGTGACGATCCCGATCAGCCACTTTTGCGAGAAGGCGAGGTGGGCGCTGGATCGAGCCGGCGTCGACTACGTTGAGCAGCCGCACCTCCAACTCGTGCACATAGTCGCCGCGCGCCTGGCCGGCGGCGGGCGAACCGCGCCGGTGTTCGTGACGGACTCCGGGGAGGTGCTGCCCGACTCCACGGCGATCCTGCGCTGGTCCGACACGAGACTGGCGCCGGGCCGGTGGCTGTATCCCGAGGGCGCGCTCGGCACCGAGGCAGCGGTTCTGGAGTCTTTGTTCAACGAGCAGTTCGGGCCCGACACGCGGCTCTGGGTCTACGAGGAGACGTTGCCCGTGGTCCACGACATGGGGCCGTGGGTGCTGTACGGGATTCCGCGCTGGGAGAAGGCGTTCTTCCGCGCCTCGGGCCCGTTCGTCGGCATCTCGATCCGGCGCTACCTCCATGTCGACGCGGAGGCCGGCCGGGCTGCGCTCGCGCGGATCGACCAGGTATTCGACGACGTCGCGGAGCGCTTGTCCGACGGGCGCCGCTTCCTCCTCGGGGACCGCTTCACCGCGGCAGATCTCACGTTCGCGGCTCTCGCCGCGCCGGTGCTGCTGCCCGCGCGCTACGGGTCGCCGCTCCCGCCGCTCGAAATGATGCCGCCCCGGCCCGCGCGCGAGGTCGAGCGACTGCGGGCCCAGCCGGCGGGCGCGTTCGCCGACCGCCTGTACACAGAGGAGCGGGTCCGCGTCGTCCCGACCCCGCCGACTTGAGCGCTTGCGCGGCCGCGATATCGACGCCGAATCCGGGACGTAGCTCACCCGCACCGCGACCGAGGTGCGGGTCGTCGTCGCCGCTGCCGCCGCGGGGAGCG
>Ga0208478_1000041_pt1 | contig 50989 bp, 48 predicted proteins | sample NGESurdeep072012_5_FD_184462 | JGI IMG/M metagenome (GOLD analysis project Ga0208478, IMG submission 184462) | Arctic peat soil microbial communities from Barrow, Alaska - NGEE Surface sample 415-2 deep-072012 (SPAdes) | ecosystem: Environmental > Terrestrial > Soil > Wetlands > Peat ...
TATTTAATAAATTAGCCTTGAATATGTCTAATTTAATCGTGCTAAAATGAACTCAGAGGAAGAAGATGATATTGTGCAACCGGAAAGGATTCCAATTTACCGGAAAGGAAAAGAGATCCTTGATATAGTAAGTATTATCTGTGCTCTTGTTCCTGAGAACGACGAACAGCTTAATGAAATTAAATCCTGGATGTTAAGTGATGCGGCACAATTGACAGTAAAAGTGGCTGGCGCTGAAGCAGCTGGATTATATGACCTTAAGATGGAAAATGCTGCCATTATTCGTAAAGCTGCACGGGACCTGATAGTCCAGCAACATTCACTCGATATGTTTGGGTTTGAATATATAGAGTATTATCAAATTATCAGAGAGCTTATTGAGGAATACAGGCTCCTGTTCATTGACTGGGTGGCAGGATTCGATAAATGGGATTATATTATCGACCGCTGGGGACTTTTTAATCCACCCGGTGTTGGCCCTTTCGACAAAGATCCCGACGATGATATACCATTTCATGGTTTTGAAGAAGATCCCGATGAATGAAAAGCTGATAATCATGCATGTCCAATATTTTAGTATTTCTGGACATGTCGTCAAAACATGTCCATTTTTATCCTGAAATAGGGGTTCATATCAAAGATCGAAGTTTACAAAAAGTTGAAACCTGAAATAAATCGCTTAAAATATATTATTGATAATAAAGCACATAATAAATACATAGATTCTCACCCCGACTTCGCCCTCCGAAGTTCAGGTTTGTCTGAACAAAGGCGGGCTTTTTATCTCGGCAAGGAAGTCCGTGAGTCCCGCCAACGCGTGACGAGCAATCTTCTCATCCAAATTGTTAATATTTATGGCCTTGTAAATCAGATATTTACGAGGCCATTTTCATGAGTAGTACAAAAAGTAGTACAAATTTATATCATGTGATTAACTGAACTAAATGTCTCAGTCAGGTTTTTTCACATCTTTTCAATTATTTCTTTTTTTACCAGATCAAATCCTTCTTTAGGATCATAAGTTTCATCAGGACGAAGCAAGGCAGTTGTGTCGCCAAGGAACTCCGGATCATTCGTCTAGCTCAATTTCTGCATTAACGATAACTTTCCACCGGTTCTTTGAAGAGAAACCTTTGGTAGGAGCAGATGCTTTTAACGGAATCCTGAAAAAATCTAAGTCATTTTTCTGAGAAGCTTCAAATAACTCGTTAGCAAGGTTCTCGTTATTTATAACTTTCTCAATTAGATATCCAAGTCTTTGTATAGCAGTAGAAGGAGTCGAAGTAAAAAATATTGGATCAAACTCTTTGGGATCCATTTCCTCTACAAGTTCATTCAATACGGTCGCTACTCTGGTAATTCCTCCGGACCTTTTTTCAAATTGAACGAGATCACTTGCAGTTAATACCGGTGAAGATACTTTAAGATAACCTGATTCAGTTTTCCGTTCTTTTAGCAACCTGCTTTCAATATTACTTTTACTGATGAAATTCACTTTTAATCCCTTCTTATGAGAAGGCCGGAGCACCGGGAAATCAGTCATTACAAAATATTCCTGAGGTTGCTGGTGTGCCGCTCCATATAAATCTGCAGCACTTAATAATCCTACATAATATGATCGGTTAAGATATTTCATAAAATTGTCCATGAACAAAGCAGCAGGAAGAATTCCTCTGTTTGCATATTGTGCAGAGATTATTAAATAGAATCCTTTGTGGAATGAAACTATTTTCCCCTTCTTCGATAATCTTTTTAAAGCACTTTTAATTGCTACTCCGGAGTAGTTCGGTAATTCCTCCTCTAACTGGTTCAATGAAAATGAAATTCTTCCCTTTTTTTCAAGATTTTCAATCCATTGACTTACATTTATGTTTAGCTGTTCCAGCATATAATTAAAAGTGATATTTTGCGAAAGGTACCGTTTTTCGGCCTTTTATGCAAAATATCTATTCTGTTTTTTAAATTGTTGTCGAAAAGAATACAGTATTTCCTACCTTTCCTTCAGCATTCATTTTAATCATTGCGGATAAAAGAGTGCCACTTTCTTTAGAAAGTGCCCAATATGCATTATATAATATAAGTCTATATTCTCAAACTAAAGGATTAGGATGTCGGAACCTGGCAGGTAACCAGGGAATACTTAATAAGAATAAATCTTTTAGAAAAAGATTAGGGTTAAAGAAAAATGAACATATCCGTGGGATGATTGGTATTGGCTATCCAAAGTTTAAATTTAAAAACAAAGTGCAAGGGGAAAAAATGAGTATTCAATGGAATGGCATACAAAATTGATACATTTATAAGTGCAACCAGGATACTGACGATCCCGGTTTAAAGAAAAGGTTTGGAGATAAATACCTGGAATACAAAAGAAATGTACCCCGGTGGATCCTGCGACTAAAGCCAACTTTTTTATGGAATTATTTGACAGAATCTTTATCAAAGGATATCTTTAAATAAAAAACAATGAAAAACCTGTTAAGAATATCATTCGCGCTGATCCTGATCTTAGCAACAGCAAATCTGAAAGCACAGATTCAACCTGAAAAACCTGTCAGGATTGCCATTGCAGGTATGACACATGATCATATAGGATTTATCCTTGACAAAAAAAACAGGCCGTACATGAAAATTGTCGGCATATATGAGCCCAACCGGGATCTTGCGAGAAAATATGCCGGCTCTTTCCATTTTGACAGCACCCTGGTTTATAACAATCTTGAAAAAATGCTGGACCAGGTAAAGCCCGAAGCTGTAGTAGCATTCGGATCAATTTACGATCACCTGGCTGTTGTTGAGGCCTGCGCGCCAAGAGGCATCCATGTTATGGTTGAGAAGCCTCTTGCAACCTCGATGGAACATGCCAGAAAAATGCAGGATCTGGCTTCAAAATACAAAATAATTCTGCTCACCGATTATGAAACATCGTGGTATCCCTCTACTGCCAAGTCGTGGCAACTGGTTAATGATAGTAATTTTGTAGGAAGGATCAGAAGAGTTGTCATACACGACGGACACCAGGGACCCAAAGAGATCGGATGCAGCAAGGAGTTCCTGCAATGGCTTACAGACCCGGTACTAAACGGTGGCGGGGCAATAGTTGACTTCGGTTGTTACGGGGCAAACCTGATGACCTATCTTTTGAAGGGAGAAGAGCCTCTTTCGGTAACAGCTGTGACAAGGCAGCTTAAGCCGGAGATCTATCCGAAGGTTGATGATGATGCAACGATCATTGTCACTTATCCTGCCTCTACGTGTGTTATCCAGGCATCGTGGAACTGGCCGTTCGGCAGAAAGGATATGGAAATTTACGGGGAAACAGGATATATCATTGCACAGAACGCTAAAGAGATGAGGGTCAGGAACCAGAAAACACGGGATGAAGTGGCCAGGCGGGTAACGGCAGATGACATTGCCATATACGAAGACCCTTTTGCCTTTTTTGCAGGAGTCATCCGTGGAAAAATAACCCTGACCGGGTACGACCCATATTCACTGAAAAATAATATGATTGTGGTAAAGATTCTTGATGCCGCAAGGGAATCGGCCAGAACCGGAAAGACTACAGTATTTAAATAGATTGAAGCATCATTCTTTTCAAGACAGAAAAATATCCCTCACACTGTTCTTCAACCTGTTAACAATTAATGTCTCTCAGTCTCTCCCTTCCGCAGTGCGGAACTGCGTCGTGTTGCTCCTGGTTCCGTTGAGCGGAACTGAGTCGTTTCACTCCTTATCTCCCCGTCACCCCCTCTTCTACTAAATCTTGTAAAGCAAAGAAAGTACATACCGATCTAAATGATGTATTTAAGATCAGTCATCTACCTGATTATGTGTGCTCTATAAAATCCGTCACTGATTCCGTCACCCAGAAATTTAAAGACTCCTGCAAATCATTGATATTGATAGATTGATTTATATTCATATTTTTATATGAATATTTTAAATATTAAATTGTCAGTTTTAATTTGTAGCATAAGTGAATTTACCTATCAAATATGGCTTACCTGTAAACCTATTGTCAGCTTGCTTTAACAATACTTCTGCTACTTATAAGTATTATTGGTTTCTCTCAATACTTCAATGCTTAGAGGATGGCAAAATAAAAATTAAAAAAAAGTATTTATTTGCTCGAATGATCTCAAACGCCTGGTATACTGTTAATTATTTTCATATTTCATTTGGTAAACAAGATAGACTTCAAAGAGCAATTGAGACCATTAAGAACTGTGAACCTCTTACGATTGATGATAAAAGAGATAAAATTCTAAATCATCTTATCAATACAAATAACAAAAACTCATTAGATCAACTCAAATATTTCAACAACCAGGTTCCACACTGGTTTTTAAGTCCATGGTTTCCTCAAATGAATAGAAATGATATCTATATAGCCTCTCAAGGATTTAAAAACCAATGCTTATATTCTTTGAATGAGGAACAGATAGAGATCAATGAGGAGTGGCTTAAATACATCAACCAAAACATTAAAGTTCTTAAGGATTTTTGTTACTGGAATCTTGTGATTTTTTTACAAGCTAAGAATCCAAATGTGCCTGATATTCCAAACAAACTAATAAAGCCAGCACTAAGAAATAGCTTGATAAACCAGAGAAAGAATTTTTGGGATATTGTTGTCAAAGAACTTGGCTCTGTTGACTGTATATACACTGGAAAGAGATTAACTATTGGAAATTATGCAGTTGAACATTTCATTCCTTATTCTTTTGTATCACATGACTTAATTTGGAACTTGATACCTGCAGATAAATCATTCAATAGCACTAAGAGCGATAAACTCCCCACTCTTGATAAATACTTCAATCCGTTTTTCTTAATGCAAGAATCGGCCATCAAGATTGTCAAAGAAAAGACACCTAACAATAAATTGTTGGAAGATTACCTCACAATTTTTTCAGATCTCGAAGAATTAGATGGTTTATCTGAATGTTTTACCAAAGATAAATTCAGAGACAGATTACAGCCATTAATTACTATTGCCTCAAACAATGGTTTTGAATTTATGTATTAAAAGATGAAAGACTTTTCTGAAATACCAAAGGATAACATGTTATTGAAGGGAAAATACTTTTTTATCATGCAAGATTCATTCCCAGTCTCTCCTGGTCATTTGCTGATTATCGCAAATAGCAGTAAGAAAGATTACTTTGAACTTAATAAGTTAGAAGTTGAAGAGCTGAATTCTATGATTCATAAATGCAAAGAAATTATCGAGAAGGACTATAAACCTGATGGATACAACATTGGTATGAATTGTGGTGAAGCTGCAGGACAAACCGTCTTTCAGTTTCATTGTCATGTTATTCCTCGATATATTGGTGATATGAAGAATCCAAGAGGTGGAGTCAGACATTGTATTGAGGGCAAAGGGTATTATTGATAATTTTATTGACGTTTTTCATTTTCGAAATTCATTACAATTCTGTCAACCTATATTAAATCATTAAATAAAAGGAGGTAAATATGGCTTTTAAAACAGTATTTATTGCACATGCACCTGATGCAGATCCTGATAAGCATCATAATCTGATAGAAACAGGTAAATACAAGCTTTATACTTATGTTGTAAAAACACAGAAAGAAGCGATTAAAGTTTGCAAAGATCTTTATGAAAAAGAAAAAATTGAGTCGGTACTGCTTTGTCCAGGCTTCACTCATAAAGATATAGCCGAAATCTTCGAAGCACTCGAAAGTAAAGTCGCTGTTTGTGTTTCCAGAGGTGATGGTCCCAGCAGTATAATTACCGCTCCTATTTTGCAGAGGGAATTTTTTGGGAAATGATTCATTGAAATTATGATCTTTTAAAACCAAAAGATTGATTTTGATTCCGTATTTGTTTGACTATGTGTGCGTTAGAAAATCCATCACCAATTCCGTCACCCTCTAAAACCCAAAACCCCGCAGATCATTGGCCTTGTTGGGTTTTTGTATGATTAATATTACATTTTGCCGTAGACAAGTGTAAATGAGTATTCCGGACTATAGTGTAAACATCGTATTGACAAAAGATTTGAAAACCAAAGCAAATTATTACCTTCATCGCTTAATTATGATAAAGACGAATATGCTTCTTGTTCTCCCAACATTCCCGTTACACTTGCTCTTATCTCTTACTCAACCGCTATATAGTACAAACGTTTTTCTAGGTACCTTAAAAGATGGCATGGTGCAGCGAAAAACAGAACTCACCTAACGGTTTCACCGCTACAGTTTAATAATGTGGCTTATCTGGCTTATTCCCTTCTTTGGCGGAATGATGATGGGAATGACAAATTGATTAACTGAAGAACATCAAATTACAAGCATTCAGATTCATAGATATTTTTTTAAAAACGAAATCTGAATCCGTACTAATAATTATTATAAATTTGTCTGAAAACGATTTTATTATTGTATATAAAACTGATTGCAGATGAGTTTACTTTTTAGACAAAACAGGAAGGTGGGAGACAACAATGAGGTGAAAAAGTATATTATTCTTTTCGATGCAAACTGCAAATTGTGCAATAATGTTGTCCGTTTTATCACGGGAAATGACAGTAGAAAAATATTCTGTTTCATACCTCTCGAATCGGTGAAGGGATCAGAATATTTAAGCCGATATAATCAAAAAGATGTAAACAAAGGATCGGTGTTGTTAATTCAGGATGAAAAGATTTATACGAAGTCTAATGCAGTACTACACATTTTAAAGTGGCTGGATGGCTTATGGCCTTTATTTTATGTATTTATTATAGTTCCAGGTTTCATAAGAGATCCTGTCTATGACGTGATAGCGAAATACAGATACAGATGGTTTGGAGCTATTGAAGACAGACAGGATTACAGATCGTGTTAACTTATACTTCCTCCTTCCGAAATTGTTTTCGGTTTTAAATTTAAAAATCAGATTAAGGGAATTATCTTTAAAATTTATAATTTCAGAAGTCGTGCCACGGTCGGCTTCCCTATAATTAGGTCTAATCAAAATTAGAGAAAATGTACTGAATGGTCCTGTTTTAGGCTGATAACGAGTATGTTGCAAAATTCATCACCACTTCCGTCAACAAAAAATTTAAAGACCCCTGCAAGTTATTGACTTACAGGGGTCTACGTTTGAAGGTTGTGGTGCCACCAGAAATAGTATATATAATTATTAGTCTATCCAGTAAGGGTAAAAACTGATTATCTTATTACATAATAGATAATTTAATTATCAGACCTCCATACGTTCCCTGATGTACCCTTCTGTTTGTTTATTTGTGAAATAAACATAGCATCCTTTCATTCCCCTTGTAAGAAGCGTTCTGTAAATGTTTTTAACATGCTTCTCGAAATTATCTGTGCTTCTTTTCAGCATCGGATCTTTGGTGGCAGTTATATCTGCCGATAATTTTCCGGAAGTCAAATCCACACAGAGATCATTACCAATTATCACCCCTATATAATCGAATTCAAATCCCTGCGCGGTGTAAATACACCCCACCTGTTTAATTCCTTCCGGGCGATATGCCCATTCATACCACCTGACGTAACCTTTTGGAATTGAGGTTATTTTGTCATGTGTTTCCCAGGGCATAGCAAAATCCCCGATCTTCACATCTTTGACAAGTTCACCGTTACTGTCTGTCTTGCTGCTCCATGGCCAGCAGAAACCGGCAACCATTCTTGCAGAGTTTGGTTTCTCTTTCTCCTTTTCAGTAAGGATCTCCATTATCTCCTGTGGGGATGAGAAAATCCTGAAATCAAACTGGTCATCCTTCCTGAAAATCCTCTCTTCATCAGTGTATCCGAGAACCGATTCAATCCATAGCAGGTAATCATTTGAACCCATGCACCTGTATTGAGTTTCGAGAGTAACCTCATGAATACCTGCATTGTATTTTGCTGCAGCTTCTCTTATCAAACCCGAACTTCCTACCTCTGATGAACGTACATTTTGCCTGTCATCTATAAAGAAAACTGTAGTTTTGGAACATCTTACCAACTGCTCCATCTGCGGCATATCACTACGATCTTCAGGCTTTGTATACTGGTGATTGCTGTTTTTTTCTATCCTGTGAGCTTCATCAATAAGAAGTATGTCAAACTCATTTTCCTTTGTCCTGCTCGGTATGAAACGATAGAGATTTGAGAACATTATTTCACCTCCTCTCCCAACAAGTTTTTGCAATCCTGATGTGAAAGGTTTTGATTTACACCCATACAGGACATTCTTTTTCTTTAATGCTGCTTCAGCAAGAATATTTAAAGCGATAACCGATTTCCCTGTTCCTGGTCCACCATGAACTATAATTACCGATTTTTCATTTCTCTTTGCCGACATCCTGTACCTCGCCCAGATAAGGTTCTTGGCTACAAGCTGCTCATTAAGCAATGAGAACACAACATCATTCTTAATGATTTTATGCACATTCTCCAGCAGCTTCTTTGAAGGATGGAGACGACTCTGCATAAACCGGTTAAATATTTCAAATCCGGAACCGTTTTCAAGAAGTTCTCTGATTCTTATCCCAAGCAGCTTTGTGTCTTCTTTAGTAAAGAGAGGAAATTCTGCTATCAGATCTTTGTAAACCGGACTGTGCAGACCCTTCCCATCCGTTCTGGAGTAATTATGACAATAAGCACAACTGAATAAAGAGAGAGTCGGTTCTTTCTCAAACTCCTCAACAAAACCCTGCATATAATTATGATACCCCTTTACCTGCTGTGAAGGATGAGGAACAATCCTTTCCTTACCTCCGGTATATGTTTCTACAAAGTTCCCCTCTTCAGCAAGAGCCTTTACATTCGACCACTGTTTGAGTTCAATAAGGACGACATTTGAAATATTATTTTCCCCTTTGCCAAATAACAGACAGTCAAGTCTGCTCTGGTTATATGGTACTTCATATTCCAGGGCAACAAAAGTGTCATGTATTTTACCCAGTTCCAGCAGATCTCTCACTCTCGAAAGACTATTCTGCCATGAGACAAACTCAGGAATACCAGGATCCTTACCAAGCCTTGCCTTATAATTTTCCGACATGATATCGGAAATAGTATTTTCCCTGACGTCATCAATAAACCTTTCGGAAGGAGCCTGGTAGATCAGCATTGGTTATAGTTCGTTGTATTTTTTCGCAGTTCCCTTTGACTTCTCTACAGGGTATTTCTCGTTATTCTTCCTGATCTTTTCAAGTACTATCTCCTTTACATCAAAGCCATGTTTCCCTGCCAGTAAGAGGCTGAATGCAAGTACGTCAGCAAGTTCTTCCTTCAGTTTGTTTCTGTCGACAAGTTCTGATTCCTCAGTCGTTTTCCAAAGGAAAAGCTCATTCAGTTCAGCGGCCTCAATTGAGATTGCCAGAGCAAGATCTTTCGTATTATGAAACTGTTCCCAGTGCCGGGCATCACGGAATTTAACAAGTTCGTCTATAAGCAATTGTAGATCATTCATTGATTTAAGATTGGTTGTACTAAGGTATTAAAATAATATATATTATCCTGATTAAGATAAAGAGCACAAATGTAAAATTGAACAACAGATAAATGTATCCAACCGATATGTTCGCTTTTCAAAATTACCGATGCTTTTTTTTAGCATCGGGTCTTTATTGGTCTATCTCCTTTCATATTCCATTAAGCAAAGAATTTTAGCTTAACTTACTTTCCGGAAAAAAGTAGCAGTTCCACTTTGCTACTCCTTCAAGAGTACATTATGCGGTCGGGCAAATTGTGCCGGGCATCTACTTATCGACATGCTAATGAGCAAATTACTTTATAGTATTCTTTCATTTAATATAGAAATCAAATGTTATTTTAGTCCATGTTTCCATTCCTTCATAAAATTCAGCTAAATTGGATTTATCTATCCAGGTTGCCGTCATTTTATCCATTTCATTAATATATACCTCTTTATTTGATACATGGATGTTATACAAAAGTCCAATATGAACCCTGCCAACCGAAATTGTATCATCATTTATAAAGCCAATAAATTCAATATCCTCTATCAGACATCCATTTAGCAATTTGACTTCTTCATATAATTCTCTTTTTAATTCATCAATTAAATATTGTTCTTTCGATTTCATAGAGTCGTCAGGGTTCATATGACCCCCAACTCCTAAAGAGAATTTATTGTGTAATCTTTTTTCTGTCTGCCTGGATGTCCTCCTGAATAAATAAAATGATTCATTATTGGAGATAATTGCATACGGAATAATTTGTTTAAAAGAAGGGTCTTTTTCTAATTCACTTCTTCTGAGAAACAGACCATTTTGAACAATCCTTTTTAATACTTCACTATTCTCCTTTATTAAACCTTTTTCTTTATAGGTCATTAATTTCCAAAGCTCGTCCGTTGGAAAAGCAAATACTAATTCGTCCATGTTGTTCATAAATTAAGCGTAAAGGTGTAAAGGCAAAGTAGTCTTGCAGTCTTGCGGTCTTGTGGTCTTGCTGTCCTTTATTTACTTGATTTCAGATACTTCATTAACATACTTATTTTATTTATCAGGATTTGAATTCGCTCCCTTCTTTCAGTTGCTATTGATTGAGGTATAAAATTTTGGTCTTCAGCTATGTAGTACATACTTTTTACCTCTCCTGATGAGCCTTTTGAAATGTTGAGGAACTGTTTAAACTCTGTATCGCTGTTTCTGCAGAAACCTTCAGCGATGTTATTCATTGAAGATATTCCAGCTCTTGTGATCTGATCCTTGAATGCAAAGTCATGACATTTTCTCAAGTCCGAATAAATTAGATTAACAAGTTCTCTCGATATCTTCCATATCTCGAGATCTTCGAAATTTTTGATTGTTCCCATCTTAGCACGTTTTGATATGGGAACTAAATTAATAAAAATAATTCATTCAATGGACTTCACGACCGAACGACTGCAAGACAGTACGACCGCACGACCGCGTTAAACAGCCATACTCCTTCTGATTGCAGGATGAGGATTATAATCTTCTACAACAAAATCATCAATAGTCAGCTGATCAAAGGGTTTTTTTGCAATGTGCAGCTTTGGCATAGGTTTGGGTTCTCTTGACATTTGTTCAAGAATAGCAGTTACATGATCATATTTTTCTTCATTTCCGTCACTGGGAGCATTTTTATTAATCCAGTCAACAACTTCCAGATATTCTTCTCTTGCAGAAACATTTCTTATTCTTTTTTGCAGCTCCTTGAAATTATCTCTATGCCATTGAGTTCTCTTACCAATACCAGCATAAAAATGTGAATCTCCAAAAGTATGGATAAATGTTTTTGGAACCATCTCTGCTTCCTGAGCAATTACCCGGGTAAGAGCAGCATAGCTGGCTATATTAAAAGGAACACCCAGGAATTGATCACAGCTTCTCTGGTAAAGCTGCAATTCCAGCTCGCCTTCTTCATTAGCAGTTGCCTGATATAAAACATGACATGGAGGTAAGGACATTTTTGGAGTGTCTCCGGGATTCCATGAATCAACAATATGTTTTTTCCCGGTTGGTTTTTTTCTCAGACCATCTATCAATTCTTTCAGTTGATCTATTTCAACAAACCTGTCTTTGTCATGATCAAAATATTCCCATCTTCTCCATTGTTTCCCATAAATTGGTCCGGCATCGCCCCATCTTTCTGCAAACTCAGGATCTTCTTTTATTCTCTGACCATATTCTTCCATTGCTTTATCCCAATCAGGAGAATACTTTGCAAGCCCTTCAGAAAAAATTCCTTCTTTTTGCATTCCGGGAAGATTGCCTTGAAAAGCATCAGGTCGCCATACAGGGGCGTTATTGTCTTCAAGATATTTAATATTTGTATCCCCTCTTAAGAACCATATTGTTTCATGAAACATAGATCGTGTAGCCATCTTTTTAGTAGTCAATAATGGATACCCTTCTCTAAGATCATATTCGTTCTGATACCCAAATAACGAGATAATCCCGGATTCTTTGCTTCCTCCTTTAAAATTTGAACGATTAGAAGTTAAAATTGCTTTTGAATGATCTAAATATTGTTGTGCCATTTCTTATTCAGTTAAAAATCAATACTATTTCATGAGTATAATTACACTGGTTATTTTTTTTAAAAGTAGCTATTATTCCTATCTGTTATCAGACTCCAATGTTTACTTAATAGAAATTATTAACAAAAGACGTTAATCGTTTTTATAGTATGATAAATACTTAAGTTTTTATAAAGTTGAAATTAACGTATTTGCGAAATTTTTAATAAATTGCTATGATTCTCCATTCTTGTCAAAATTAGTGGTTTAAAAATGGTATAGCAATGAAAAAAATATTTTCGATTTGTATAATAATTGTTACAGTTATTGTATTATTCCTTACAGTCGATTGCAAAAAGGATGTGCCTGCAAAATTAGCTGTTATATCAACTACACCTGTAACTAACATCACAGCAATAACTGCTGCAAGTGGCGGTAATATAACTTCTGATGGGGGTGCAGTAATAACAGCCAACGGAGTCTGCTGGGGTACAGCAGCCAATCCTGCTACTTCAGATTCAAAAACTACTGATGGTGCTGGTACTGGTCAATTTGTAAGTGAAATCACTGGATTGACTGCAGGTACAACTTATCATGTACGCGCATATGCAACAAATTCCGTTGGTACTACGTATGGTGCAGACATGTCATTTGCAACATTAGGACAGTCGCCTTCATCAGTAACCCAGCCAGCAACAAATTTTACGGCATCCGGAGCAACATTAAACGGGACAGTTAATGCCAACTATTTATCTACGACAGTAACATTTGAATATGGATTGACAACAAGCTATGGAGAAGCAGTAACTGCAGGACAAAGCCCAGTAACAGGAAACAGTACCACAAATATTAGTGCAGATATTTCAGGTTTGACTATAGGCATGACATATCATTTCAGAATAAAAGCTGAAAATTCTCTTGGAACGACTTATGGAAGTGATGTGACATTTACTACTATAGTTTCAGGCACAGTAACTGATATAGACGGCAATATTTATAACACTATAACTATTGGTACTCAGGTTTGGATGAAAGATAACCTGAAAACAACTAAGTACCGTAATAGTGATGCAATAGGTACAACCACTCCTGCAACATTGGATATAAGTCTTGAAATTACGCCCGAATACCAATGGGCATATGATGGTAATGAGAGCAATGTCGCTACTTTTGGCAGGTTATATACATGGTTTGCGATATCTGACAGCCGTAATGTTTGCCCCACAGGTTGGCATGTACCCTCCGATGCGGAATGGACAACACTTACAGATTACCTTACAAACAATGGTTATGGCTACGGAGGCAGCGGAAGCAACATTGCCAAATCTATGGCAGCAACATCGGGATGGACTATATATACAACAGCAGGCACAGTTGGCAACGACCAAGCCAGTAACAATAGCAGCGGTTTTTCAGCTCTTCCGGGTGGCTCCCGTAACAACAAGGCATTTGTAGACGCTGGCAACAACGGTCTCTGGTGGAGTTCTACGGAGACCTTAGCTACTTATGCATTCTATCGGTACATCATTTACACTAATACCGTTATTTTAAGTAACTACTGCGATAAGAATACTGGTTTGTCTGTTCGTTGTTTGCGAGATTAGATTGTCTATTTGCCTATTTTAATTTAATTACAACACCTTTGTGTGGTATGGTTTTTTTAAAATATGGATACTTATGATGAACTATCCGGATATAAAGGAATCCATGATTTATTGTCAGAATTATCAAATTGAAGGTATTCCTCTATAAATTAATTATCAGTGTTTGATGACAGTTTTAAGCCATTTACGGTCAGGCGACATTATCGTTAAAGAGCAAATAAGCACAACAGATTAAGTTTATGGAGTTGTTAGACTTTTGCAAAAAAAAATAGGATATGGATATTATTGAGACAATTAAAAAACGAAAATCAAATAGGACATTTAATCATGTTGCATTAAAACCTGCTGATAAGAGAGACCTCGAAAGTTTCATCTTTGACAATAGTAAAGGCTTAGAAAATGAGGTTGTAAATTTCAGAATCATTGAAAAGAACAATGGTGACAAGCAAATGAAACTGGATTTGGGTATGATTAAAGGGCACAATACTTATATTTTGGGGACATCAAAATCTACAGTAGCATCAAGGGTGAACTATGGCTACCTTATGGAAAAGGTCGTATTAAAAGCCACAGAAATGAATATGTCAACTTGCTGGGTAGGATACTTTGACTATGCCTGTTTTAATGAAGTGTCCATTGAAGAAGGTTTTGATATACCAGGTATAGTAATAATCGGATATTCTGAAGAAAGACAAACATTTCAAGAGAAATTTGTAAGACTAACAGTTAATGCTCCAAAAAGACACAGTTGGGACAAGTTGTTTTTCAATTACAAATTGAAAACACCTCTTACTCCTGAGTTTGTAAAGAAATACAGTGATTCTCTGGAAATGGTCAGATTAGCCCCATCTTCCGGAAATACTCAACCATGGAGATTGTTTTTTGATGAAACATTGAATGAATTTCATTTTTATAAAAAATCCATAAGCAAACGATACGAGTTAAGAGGATTACATGATATTGACATGGGTATTGCTATGTCTCATTTTGAGTTAACATCTTTGCAAAACGGACTATCAGGAAGCTGGCTTAAAAACACAAAAGAAAAAGTTGATTCGATTGTTGATTTGCAATATATAATGACCTGGAAGTGTGAATAAAATGCGCGAACACCCAACAGAGACTCTAAATAATTTGGTTTCAGAGGGTTTAAGTAGTTCTTTTTCCGCAGTTAAGGTTTAACTACTCACCATGCTCTGACCACAGGCTTTTAAATAGAAGGTTTTTTTCTAATGGCTATTGTGTTCTTTTCAGTTGTTGTCATTTCTTCTTTGCCTTGGAGTACGCTATTGCTACTGCTTGTTTTTGCGCCTTTTTCATCGACTTTGGATGGCTCGTTCCTATTGTTCCATCCTTCTTGTACTTGTGAAGTAGTTCCTCAATGTTTGAACTGATTACTTTTTTTGACTTCCCCTTTTTTAGTGGCATCTTCTTATGGTTTAAATGATAATTCTTCGGTAATTCGGTTTTAATCATCAAGCAATTCTGATAGGTTCTTCATATTTTCATCGACCCAATCATATCTGACTCCAAATTCCCAATACTTTTGTACATTTTTTAATCCTAATTCTTCAGTTAAGATAAATCTAAGTCCATTGAATGTGTATAAATAATTATCACCCTCTCTTTGAAGGCATTTTTGGCTTGTATTGACTATTGTCGCACTGACCATATCCTTTGAATGTTCCTTATCTATAGCTGGTTTTAAGTATACTTTTTGACCAACTTTAAGCTTTCCTAATTCGAGTAAAGTCGCTATTATTGATTTTGCAGGTTTTCTTTTAATTGCACCACCTATAACATTATTCTCAGGCAGAACAAATGATTGTGCTAAAAACTCATTCCCATCAGAATCTTTATAATAATTGAAATTTACAGCATTAATGTTCAGGTAATATGGTCCTTTTGCTAAATAATTAATTATCCTGATAGTCGAGTCATCAATTTGTGAACCGACAATAATCATCTGGTGCTCAGAATTTAGTTCTATCTCTTCTGCATTTTTGTGAAAAGCTGCAGCAAAAAATTCTTCAATATCTTCGTAATCTGATTTCCCATATGTATTTAAAATATTGGTCAATTCATCATAGCATAATTCTTTTATCCATGTAGCCGAATCAAGAACATGAGTAATAACTTCATGATTAGGTTTATCACGTTTAAAATCAATAATTACTAAATCACCACTTGAATTGATAGCTAAAATATCTATCTTTTTACCGTACGGCGAAACTACCTGACTTCCAATTAAGGCTAAATTTTCAGACAGTATTTTGATATCTTCAATTAGCCATTTTTCAAGTCGATGTTCGTAATCAAGTGGTTCCTTACTGATTTTTATGACACCATCCGATTCAATTTTCCAGAGTTTTATCTGTTCCATCACAAAAATCTTTAGAATTATAAAGTTAATGATAAACAAGATATTAATGCAATATAAGGGGGTTAGATATTTGCTGATTTTCTATTTAACTTTATAGGTAAACACTAAACTTTACCTATCATGGAAAATCCATTTGAGTTAATCGAACAAAAACTTGCGACTATAGAGGGAGAACCTGACAGTCTGATTAATAGTATTGATAATACAAAAGCAGATACACCCTGGAAAGGTTCTCTTTATGCTACGCTGACCATAATAGCTGGAATTATTATTTCATTTTTGAATTAAATAATCAATTTGTTTTGGATGAATATAATGCGTCCATCGCCCAATAAGCGACACTTTAAGGAGTTTAGAGCACACCATTGACAATCGCATTATAAATATGTAGATTCGAGTTCTTACGTCACAAGAACGAATGCCAATGACTATAATATATATTCCGATATAACTTTTTAAAAGGAACTTCCGGTTGTCGAAAGTATAATGCTCCCCGAATTTAAAACCGCTGGTTTAATTTAAATTTGATAACTTTAAACCAGTGAATTATGAAAGCAAAAGAACAAAAATGCGACGCAAAAATGTAAAATTATTAGCAGTAACCTTGTTTTGTATAGGGTTAAATGGACTTCAAGCACAGACCGTGAAAGATAATGACGGTAATGTTTACAAAACTGTAACCATTGGCACACAGGTTTGGATGGCTGAAAATCTGAAAACCACGAAGTATAATGATGGCACAGCGATACCATTGGTTACAGATGATAAGGCATGGGATGTATTAACCACACCTGCTTACTGCTGGTATAAAAATGATGCCACCGCCAATAAAAATACTTACGGTGCTTCCTATAATTGGTACACAGTTGGTACAACTAAATTATGCCCAAAAGGTTGGCATGTGCCTACCGATGCAGAATGGACAACGCTGACAACATATCTTGGTGGTGAAAGCATTGCTGGGGGGAAACTGAAAGAAACGGGTACAACCCATTGGGAAAGTCCTAATACTGGGGCAACCAACGAAAGCGGTTTTAAAGCACTTGCGGGTGGTGACCGTGAATTTGGAACGTTCTCATATATAGGGTACAGTGGTTACTGGTGGTCAGCAACGGGAACCAATGCAACAGAAGCAAGATATCGTTCCATGGCTTACTATGGCAGCAAGGTCGGAAGAAACAGCATTTTTAAAAAGATGGGTTATTCTGTTCGTTGTTTGCGAGATTAATAGACTATTTGGCAATTGACTTGAATACTCATATTTATTAAATTAGTATTGCTCATTACTGATTTAGGTTTTAGATTGCAGCCAATCATGCAGTTCCTCGTATTGTTATAATTTCCGCCAGCTTTTAAAATTATCATAATCGGGGAACTGTTTTTTAAAGCACAATTGTTATTTGACATATCAAAAAAGGCGACACTTCCCTCACGCTCCTGCCCAACACGATTGTATTGCAGACATTGACTTTCACATCACGTGTCGCCTTTTTCTTATTAAGGTCAGATGACCCAGAGGCGGTACTTAACCTTGCTTGTAGCACGAGGAAATGCAGCGAGACAATTCAGACAGTACCGCCTTTTTCTTTTAGATGAAATAGACATGTAATTTCGTATATTTGATAAAAGCAACAGAACTCAATGTTATACATAGATTAGCTGCAAATCATTGGATTTTATCTTGCAATGAAATAGTTGTGCATTATTTAAGACGTTGGTACTGGATATTAATAATGATAAAATAAATTATATGAGTAAAGAGATAAATAAGAGAATTTGCCCTGTTGAATTAGCAGTAGGACTTGATAATTCTATAAGGAGATTATTGCAAAATCCACAGAAAATATTAAAACCATATATTAGTGAGGGAATGACAGTTCTTGATTTAGGTTGCGGACCTGGTTTTTTTTCAATAGAAATTGCGAAAATGCTAAGAGAATCCGGAAAAGTTATTGCTGCTGATTTACAACAGGGGATGCTTGAAAAAGTAGACAAAAAAATTAAAGGGACGACATTAGAGCAGAGGATTACAATACACAAGTGTGAAGACAATAAAATTGGGGTTACTGAAAATGTGGATTTTGTTTTAGTTTTTTACATGATTCATGAAGTGCCAAATCAGGACAACCTATTAAGAGAATTGAAGTCAATCTTAAAACCCGATGGAAAAATATTCATAATTGAACCGAAGTTCCATGTTTCAAAAAAATCATTTGATGAAATGATTAATAAAATAAAAGACATTGGGTTTGAGATTATAGATAGACCAAAGGTTTTTATTAGCCGGACAGTTTTACTGAAAATTAAGAAATAGAAATGTTGGTTTCCATATCAAAAACTCATTCAACAAGAGAGTGACTTAATAAAATATTATTGGAAATAAATATGAGAAACTTTTTATCACCATTAAAATTGAAGGATTGTTTAACCCTAATCGGTTTAATTATTATTGGATTTGGTTGGCTTTTGGTAGACCAAATCTTTTTACCAGAAGTATATCAAAGGTTTATTGCCTTTTTTATACTGATTTTTATACTATATTACTTCCAATTTGCTATTAACAAGCCAGTTAATGTTATAAATTATGCAAATTCAATTGCATTAATTACAGTTTCCTTTATTGTTATCGTAAGTTTCATAATGCATGTGATTATTACCAATGATTTTACTTATAAGTCAATATTGATTTGGGTGATTTCGGGGTTATTGCCTTATTTAACAGGATTTATTTACTTGAAAACAAAGAAAAAATAATGCACGAACGCCCAAAAATAAAACTTCATGCATTCATCATAAACGATTTTAAAGAGGTATCAAATGAAGGAAATACTTAAAATAATACCGATTGTGCTATTTATGTTTGTTGGCGTAATCAGTATGATTATGGCATTTAAAAATTTATTTTCCAATAAGTTTTTACCTTTTCTTGAAAAGGCTGCCAATAAAAGATGGGATGAAATTGATAATCCTCTTAAACTTGTAATATTGTCACTTCTGAGGCTTGCTGGTCTTGGATTTCTAATTATCGCCATTCTATTATTGGCTTTTCCTATAGTCAGTTATTTTATTCCAAATAATTTTTACAATTATTCAATCCCCATTGTAGCCTTAATATATTGCACAGGACTTTTTGTTACTAATTATTTACTGTATAAAAAGACAAAAGCAGATACACCGTGGAAAGGTTCTCTTTATGCTATGCTTGCTATAATAACCGGAATTATTATTTCAATTTTGAGTTAAATAAATGTATTTTAGATAATTATAAGAATTTAACAAAAATATAATATGGATAAACTGAATATCCTATGGACAACGGACAATAAAGATACTGTCCTTCATATGCTGTTAATGTATGCGACAAATTCAAGATTAAATGGATGGTGGCAAGAAGTTAATGTGATTATCTGGGGAGCATCAGCCAAATTGGTTGGAACAGACAAACAGATACAAGAAGCTGTTTCAGAAATGCTTAATCATGGAATTACAATTGAAGCATGCAAAGCTTGCACTGATAATTACAGGTTTTTCCAAGCACCAATTGGCTAATACAATCATTTATGTCCAAAAAGGTGCTGATTATTCTGATTTTAGATTAATTGATATATTAATCAAACCAGAAGAGGATTTTCACGATTTAAAATTTACCCGAAAGCCTGAGATATTTGTTTTTCGTGATAGTTTAACATATATACGCCATTCACCTTCTAAAGCCAGATTCTGTAGTTTCCCTGGTAGATTGTTTATTACTCCATGGGCATTGAGAGAGGCAGCACAAGGAAAAATTTCATTGATAATATACGTTAGACATGAACTTTCTCAAGGTTTCCACCTTCTTTGACTGAGTTTCATTGGATTTTTCATTGCTATGGATAAGTTGGCGTTAAATTCAGTGTCGATTAGAAAAACAAGACTTCAGCTGAGCAAAATAATTTTTGTCCCCACCAGATTGGCTGTAACCAATTAATACTCACTTTCCTTTTTGTTAAAAGATTAACAATGGCATGAATTTTGTTTATTTAACTTTGAACCAAGACCTAATCTTTTCAAGATACTTTTGCTTTTAAATCTAGTTTCTATTTGATAAATAATGATTTTGTGAGAAATTTTATCATATTTATTTTGATTCTTGCTTCCTTCAGTTGCAAGAAGGAAGAAAAGATTCCTGCTGGAACAAAGTTAAGAGGACCAATTCTTATCAGTTTAATAGGTGATAAAAAAGTAACTTTAACATACTTCTCTCAATTTCTTCCAGACAAACAATTTCATGCTGATATATTGCTGCCATACAAATTAGTTGACCCGGATTATTTTGATATTTATGAATCCGAAGAACTAATAAATAACTTTAAAGAAGTCATTGAACTTAAAAATGATAATATTTACAAATACACACTTGATGGCTTGAATAATGTTACACCCTACTATTTCTACGTTGTGGGGAAAAAGGCAGGATATAAGCCTCTCTGCTCGGATACCATAATGATTATTCCAAATCAAAAGTTGACTTTTAATACACTCGTTTCAATAAATAATCATTCAATATCCTCCGTTTCCTATTCGCCAGTTGCAAACAAAGTCGCATATGTGGATAAAAACTATGCCTGGAATGGTGGAGCAAATTGCTGCATGGCAGAGTCGATTATTTTATCTTCAACTGATAATCAAGACTCTGAACTATTAGCAACTTTTTCTTATGACCCAAACTGGTCATCGAATGGTGATACAATTGTATTTGCAGAAGAAACTCAGTATCATGGATACTATTCCCAGATTGCAGTATATGATTTGACCTCTAAAACAATCACCAAACTTACAAATGATACAACTTACTATTATAACCCGTCATTTTCACCCTCAGATGATAAATTGCTTTACCAATCAAATAAAAACAGACCAGATATAAGTTCCACTAATATCTGGTTGATGGATTTAAATACTTTTAATACAGAACTCATCATAGATTTATCAAAGAATAATTTTATAAACGCCTCTAAACCTGATTGGATGAATGAAAATGATTTTATATTCCAGGGAACAGGTATAAATAATATGACAAGCATTTATAAGTCTTCTATACTAACAAAAGAAATAGAGCCATTAATAGAATCAAAATGGAATGATTACAATGCTGCAATTTCGCCAAAGGCTGACCAAATTGCGTTTATTAGCGACAGGTCTGGTAGCGAACAACTCTGGTTATACAATCTACAAACAAAAGAGTATAAGCAATTAACAGGATATGACGATAGTGAATATTTTGATGGAAACTGGACAAAAATCAATTGGAAGGACAATAATCAGTTATTATTCACATTCGGGGATAATCGATTAACAAAAGTGTTATTAAAATAAAAAAATTGTGACAATGAAATGGGGAAAAATTATAGCAATTCTTATCCCGATTATTTCAATTACTTACTGTAAGAAAGATAACAGCATAGAAAATGCTGAATGCAATAATCTGACAACGGTAGATAGTTGGACAACAATAAATTTTAAAACAAATTATACGATTCAAGTGCCATCCGGATTTAAAGGTTTGGGAATGACAGGATTTGAAGGAAACACATTCTTTAAATTCTCAAATGATAGCACAATTAATCTGACTTATGCATATTGCAACGAGTTATTTTGCAACGATTTTGGAGACACATTACCAACTATTATTCCTGCGAGTATAAAAGTTAAGGATAATTCGGAGAACCTCATTTCATTGGATAAAATTCAAAGATTTTGTCAAAATACAGAAACAATTGGTGTACTATACTATTCAAATGATACTATATCAAATAGTAAATTATACTGGAATAGTCGGTTATACTGGAAAGATAATGGATTATTTAAGCAAGCAATGCAAATAAAATTTCCGGCATCAGAATTAGAAACTGTGACAGAAATAATTGAAACCATTAAGACAAAATAACATACCATGAAAAAATATAGACTCTTTCTTGTGATTGTTGCTTTATTGACTGTTTTTAGTTGTTCAAAAGATAAATCTTATGAACCCATGGATATTAATTACCAGGCAAAAACAAATGTGAATGATAATAGTGTCATAAATGATAAAATAAGTTATAAAGACATACTTGGTTATGATACAAGTAATTATACTTTTTTAATTGATAGCAATGCTATAAAGAAAATCAGGAAATATTTCTTTCCTTCAGGTGGCCTTCCCTTTTCACTTAACGTAATGGGTGAGATAATTTATTCTGGCAAATTCTTTCCGGCATATTCTAACTCTCTGCCATGCGGGATAATAATTGACCCCTATACAATTGATAATAAACTAACAGTTCGGAACGATTCTGCGTTTTGCAATAACGATAACCAATTGTCAGACCAAAGGAATGATGTACGAATTATCACAATCCTGCAGAAGGATAAAAAACTTATTAAAATAGATATATAATTCCAAGAATGTAATGCATTTGCGCACAAGAAAAATATTGATTTCAATTTTGTTTTTGACGACTTTCATAAGTTGTGAAAAAAATGAATTGGGCAGTCTTAAATATGTGGAGACGATAGCAGGTGGATGTGCCCTGGACAAAGGTTCATCTTTAAAGAATAGCCAAATTACTCAGCCAGATACAGTAACATATTCAGTAACTAACGACAGTCTGAACATATTTGTTGGTTTTAATGCTACCTGTTGCTCAGAATTTAGCACTTCATCATCAATTAAAGGAGACTCTTTAATGATTAAAATTCAGACCATTCAAATTGGCTCATGTAACTGTATATGCTATTATACTTACAATTTTAAATACTCAGGAAGTGGTTATTATTATGATTATCATGCAAGCATTGATAATAGCAAGAATTTTTATGGACAGATAAAACCTTGATACTCGTAATAGTATTGATATTATGAAAAAATTAATATTTCTTCTGGCGTTTGTTGTTGTATTGTCCGGATGCAAAAAGGATGAAAATGGAATTACAAAATTTAAGATTGGGACTTTCCATGGGGAGAAAACCATTTATTATCCGAGTACACGTTATGGATCTGTTGACACGATAACAATTCAGTTTGACAGCACTACATACTCATATTCAAGTTCTAATGCACTTGATTTTGGCAGAGGAAATTATCTTATTAAAAATAATTCAATTGAATTTAATGACGAATTAGTAAGAAATGATTTATATACCTGGGATTGGATATTTTCCGGCATGTACAATTTACAAATAACCGATGATTCAATTATTCTGAATCAAAATAAACCAGGTCTGCAAATTTCATGCAGATTTAAAAAAATGACACTTTAAAATTATCCACCACTTTTCATACCTGCGCTACTGTTTCTGAGGATGGCAAGTATACTGCGCATATCAATAAATATGATTCGGGAAACTGGGGAATGTCAAATATGTTTACTTTTGGCAGACATATAAACGAGTTAGCGGTAATTTATAACCTTAATTATCAATAATTATGAAGTATAACATAAGACATGAATTTCATCATGAGAATGAATTTATTCTCGCCACAATCAAGAAAAGATTTGTTGCATTCCTCATTGATTGTATAGTTCTTATAATAATTTATTTTTGCATACTCATCCTGTTTGATTTATTCAATATGAACATTTCGAAGATAAATGTCCATGGTATTTTCGATGTTGAAATTGAAATGGATAACACGCCTTCATATATAATTACCTTTTTGAAATTTCTATTTGGACTTTTGCCGGTCCTTTATTTCACAATCTCGTTTTATTTCTGTAAGGGACAAACCATTGGGAAATATTTTCTTAGGATAAAGGTACTTTCTTTGTACCATGAACATCTCGGATTGTGGCATTGTATAGAACGAAGTCTGGGTTATTTTGCATCTGCACTTGAGTTTGGATTTGGATATATACAAGCCTTCTGGAATCCTAACAGAATGACGCTTCATGATAAAATTGGTGAGACAATTGTAATAGAACTTCCTGTTAAAAAACATAAGTAATTTTGTATCAATTTAAAATTAAAAAATATGAATATAGCAGTATGGATTATTCAAGGCATTCTTGCATTATTGTTTTTAATGGCAGGAATAACGAAATCAACTTAACCCAAAGACAAATTAGTAAAAAGTCTTCCCTGGGTAAATGATTTTTCGTTACAAACAGTTCGTTTTATTGGAATTTCGGAGTTACTTGGAGCGATTGGGATAGTTGTTCCGCAGTTAACTGGAATATATCCAATTCTTTCACCGATTGCAGCAGTTGGGTTAGCAGTGATTATGGTGTTAGCAGTTGCACATCATCTACCCAAAAAGGAATACAAGGAAGTTGGCTTTAATACAACTCTTTTAATTCTTGCTGTTGTAGTTGCTCTTTACAGATTTTAATGATTAAGGATGTGAAAATTACTTTCGGTGATAAAAAATAAAATTAGGAATTTCGAGAGCAGATATTGCTGATTTTATGTTTAAACAAACAAAGGATAATCAATACATTCGTTTAATGCCAATTATTGGAAGTTAGTTTTTTCTCACCCCGACTGAGCAAATTAAACTTATCCCGACCATCAATTTCTTTGATTTTAACACAGGTTTTTTAGTAAAACTAATAACCGCTAATTGACATGTCAGAATTAAAGTAAGCATGAGCAGTTTCTGGAGAAATTAAATCAATTCATTAGTACATTGTCTTTAGCTTTAATTAATATCATAATAGAGCTGCTTTTCACTATCTGCTGATATAGACTTAACTTTCTTATTGATTCTGTTAGTAAATGAAGTGGTCAACTTAGTTATCCATAATACAACAAACTTAAAATTACACCTTTACTGGTAAACTTTAGGCTGAAGATTTACACAGTAAAGAATAATCATTAACGATTTTTGTTTTTGAATTGTCTATTTCCTATCTTTGGTACAGAAGGTTTATCCTGAACAATTAAACCTGTTCCTGGTGATGTTGACCTACTATGATAAGTGATTCCAGTATTAGAAGTGTTTATTTCATGCAAAACATGTTTATTGGCTGAAGTTTTCATTACCTGAAACTATGATACTAAAGATCAATCAAACGATACCAATCCTCAACCTATGAAATTATTTCTGACCCAGATGAAGAAGCTGATGCTGATGTTCCTGATTATTGGGACATTCGGCTCAGTTTCCGGACAGGTAATAGTTAAAGGCAAAGTGATCTCTGCTGATAACAACACCCTTATGCCCGGAGTAAACGTTACCCTGAAAGGCACCACTAACGGTACTATAACTAATAACGAAGGTACCTTTAATATCACTGTGACAAAGAAGGATGATGTCCTTGTTTTCAGCTTTGTAGGATTCAATACAGTTGAAATACCTGTGGGTAGCAAAACTTCATTCGAAATAAAGATGATCCCAAAAATAACCGAAATTGAATCAGTTGTTGTTATGGGATACAGCAACAAGAAGAGAAATGAGATCACCAGTGCCGTCACTACCGTTTCGTCTGACAAGCTTATGGATGTCACGTCAAATGATATCGGAACAATGCTTCAGGGGAAAGTTGCCGGTATCCAGGTCATAAATGGTTCAGGGAGTCCCGGGTCAATACCCGATATCCGCATCAGGGGCTCATCATCGTTCAGCGCTCCCAATCAGGGACCTCTTTATGTGGTTGACGGAATTATCGGAGGGACATTTGATCCGAACGACGTCGAGACAATAACGGTAATGAAGGATGCCGGAGCTACTGCCCTTTACGGTTCACAGGCCAATGGAGGTGTGATTGTGGTCACCACCAAAAAAGCCAAAACAGGCAAGCCTTCATTCGAATTCAAGGCAGTTACCGGCTTCAGGATAGCCGATCAGGGACATGTTGAAATGATGGACAGTAAAACACTTTATAACTATCAACGTGAGATCTACCGCGATCCTGTCACCTTTGAGGTAGATGACAGGAAGTTCCTTGCAGCTCGTCCAGCTTCATTGCTGGATGTCAACACGAACTGGTTGAAGGAGGCTTTCAAACCGGCTCTTGTGCAGAATTATTTTCTTTCTTCTTCGGGACAGACAGAAAAGCTGTCCTACTACATAGGAGCAAGCTATTATGATGAGAACGGAACATTTATCAACAGTTATTTCAAGAGGTTAAATCTACGGGCGAACAGCACATACAAGTTTTCAGACAATGTAAGCCTGACCAATAATATTAACCTGAGCGGATCGGAAACCAGGGGCGCTGACTATATGAATATATATTATGCATATACAAGTATGCCATGGGACGATCCATACGACAAGAACGGCATACCCAGGAGTTTCAAGAATGCAGATGGTATCTGGTCAAAGGATAAGATAAATCCGATCCAGGCAGCAGACAATTCAGAGCTCAGCAATATTGGCTTCTCGCTTGATTATGATATTGATCTTACAATCAGGTTCGCCGACTGGCTATCATTTTCTTCAACCAACAGGGTAAGTGCCTCATCGTACATGGATAAGCAGTATTATTCAGCTTCCTGTGACAATCTATCATACTTCGGAACTGGTTTTGTGAACTCGAGAAACGACATAAGCTACGGAGGAATTTCAACCGACCTTCTGAAATTTCAGTTCACGAAGGGAGCGCATTCGCTTAACGGACTTGTAGGATTTGAAGCCGGCGGCGATTATTCTGATTATATCAGGGGATCGGGTACCGGAATACCTGAAGGATTGAGTGTCCCCACAGTGGCATCCGGACAATATTCAATAGAAGGTGCACCGATTAGTTCTGTGATGCAATCACTTATCTCACAGGTCAACTATATTATCAATAATAAGTATTTCCTTACAGGTTCATTCAGGGTTGACCAGTCTTCTTCTTTCGCACCGAACAAGCGCACGGCAATGTTCCCAAGCCTTTCAGCAGCATGGAACATAAACAGTGAGGAATTCATGAAGTCTGTATCAGCAATTAATAACCTCAGGCTTAAACTTAGCTGGGGGAGAACAGGTATGAAAGATATCGGGCCTTATAAATATATGGAACAATTCCGTTATGCGACGCAATACAATGGTCTTCCTGCAGCCGTGCCTTATCAAATGGCCAATCCAAATCTGACCTGGGAGCAGACTGGGCAGCTCAACCTTGGCCTTGAGGCAGGATTTTTCCAGAGGATCAACCTGGATTTTAATATTTACAGGAACCTTACTGACAATCTTCTGGTTTACAGGGATCTTCCTCCATCAGGTGGTTTCCGGAAGCAGTGGCAGAATATCGGAAAATCTGAAAATAAAGGTATCGAGCTTGAAATCTCAACAATAAACATAAAAACTGCTGATCTAAAATGGACAACTGACTTTAACATAGGCTTTTGTAAAAATACTCTTTCAGGCTTCGGAAATGATACCATTCAGAATGCCAACGCTTACGGTATAGTGCAGATATATCATAACGGCGGCACACTCTATTCCTGGTATGCGAAGGAATATTATGGTATTGACCCTGCTAACGGTTCTATGCTGTGGGTAGGCAACGACGGTAAACCGACTCATGATTATCAGGCTGCAAGGAAGATCGAATACGGGAGTCCGCTGCCCAAAATACAGGGCGGATTCGGAACTGAGCTGACATACAAGAGCTTCTCACTTCGCGCGAATTTCTCATATGTATTAGAAAATAAGATTTATAACTATTTCAGAAGATATGTTGATCATGATCTTCAGGACGTTGGATTCAATGTAATGATGCCAAGGAGCGACTGGAAGATCTGGCAGCAGCCTGGCGACATTGCCGACCACCCTCTTCCTCAGAACGCTATCAACTCATATGATCCATCAACCCGTTTCATTGAGGACGGAAGCTACCTGAAAGTGCGGAATGTGACTCTCAGCTATGAACTGCCTGCATCTGCCCTATCTATGCTAAAGCTTGCCGGATTGACAATATCCCTGGGGGCAGACAATGTTTATACATTTACACGTTTCTGGGGCCAGGATCCGGAAGTGTCGATTAATCCTGCCAACGGGCTGCCCGGATATGCGGAGTTCAAATACCCCAACAACAAGCAGTTCGTATGTACTATCAATGTCCGATTCTGATAACCGTTAAACTGAAAAAGATGAAAAGTATATTTTTGAGTATCATCATTCTTGTATGTCTTGGCTATTTAACTTCCTGCGATCTGAATATCATACCAAGTGATGCACTTACCGAAAGCCAAATTAAAAGCACCTCCGACGGACTTACCAGCCTTGTCAACGGCGGTTATGCCCAGTTCAAGGATATCCCTTCCGGGGAAAGCTCAAACAACTGGTATCTTCGTCAGTACTTCCAGCTTAGTGATTTTGCCAGCGATGATATTGTCTGCGGATATAAAACTGAGGACGATCTTATTAACAGTTTCAGGTATAACGACAGGGCTGCTGAAAAATCGAATATTAACAGCTTCTGGGAAGTTTCGTATAAGATTATTTACGGTGCAAATGTTGCCATCCAGATGGCCGAGGGGAAGGGTAGTGATCCTGTTACGGACCAGCTGAAGGGTGAATGTTATTTTTTGCGTGCTTTTGCCACACATGACCTTGTCAGGCTATTTGCAAAACCCTATTCAGCATCAAACAGTTCATTACCCGGGGTTATTCTCCGGGAATCAGCCGGCGACGGTGCTCCAAAAGCAAGGAGTACTCTGGCTGAAACTTACGATTACATTACATCCAGCCTTAAAACAGCTGCTTCATTAATGAGCGAAAACATACCAGAAGCAAGGAACAACCGCGGATTCGCATCAAAATACAGCGCATGGGCATTGCTTTCGCGTGTATATCTGTACATGGATGATTATCAGGATGCAATCTCATACGCCGATTCTGTGATTAATTCAGGTGCGTTCTCCCTTGAGACGACAAATTCATATTCAGGTTATTTTGCCAATGCCCTCAGCGAGCCGGAAACCATTTGGTGCATACCGTTTCTGCCAGTGGATGACAAAAAAGAGGCCTCTGTGGCATCAATGGTTTATAACGGGGCAAATTGCTGGGGTGAAGAAGGGGCTTCACCTTCTGTACTCACTGAAATGGGATTTGGAACAGATATTATGAATGTTGATGTCCGATGGAAGTATATTGAGACAGCTAATCCTGGACTGAAGAACGGTGTGACAATTTATTATATCGGGAAATTTTCGGGTCAGGGAGGTTCACCGACACTGAGCTCACCAGTAATGCTCAGGTTGGCGGAAGTATATCTTAACCGGGCCGAAGCATACGCGAAGATGGGTCAGGTGGTTGATGCTCTTTCAGATGTGAATGAAATACGGACAAATCGCATGGTCGTACCGGATGGGGGGACCCTGGGTGATTATCTTTATGATGCTGTAAGGGACGGAATCACTTCCGACAACATTCTTGATATCGTTCTCAAAGAAAGACGGATAGAACTTTCTTTCGAAGGGCACAGGATCTTCGACCTTGTTAGAAATAAAAGGGACCTTGTCCGCAACTATTGGGGTTTTCATCTCGATTCATACAACGGGATCCCGGGAGCAAGCGAACCCGGACTTAGTGCTTCGGGTGTTCTGATCCATTCCGATGATCACAGGGTTGTTTATCCCATTCCTTCCAGTGAGATCAGTACGAACAAACTTTGCGTTCCCAATAATTAACCATAAAGTACACAGAATCATGAAAAATATTAATAATATAAAACTTATGGTAGCATTGGCAATACTCATAAGTATGTTATCATGTACAAAAGAGGGGGCCTATACGCTAACCGAAACACCGCCGCTTGATTTTAAAACCTACTACAACGGGCTGGCGGTCACTTTTGCCAACCGCGCTAAGAATGCGACAGAAATAAAATGGAATTTCGGTGATAGTACTCCGGAAGTCAGTGGAGACTCAGTTGTTCATAATTTCACGCAGACCGGAAATTATCTTATTTCAATGACCGGTACAGTGGATGGCAAGACATGGATTTTTCATACTGTATTGAGAGTCGATAAGCCTTCGGTGGTAAGTCTGACAGACAATTCATTTGCCGACTGGAAAGGTGTCACATATCCTGATTTTCTGCTTGAGGGGACTGACCATGTTATTAGAGGCAAAGTGGATTATGATGCCAATTACGTTTACATTTATCTGGAATATGGTACCGCGGGAACAAACGGGCTTGCAACTCTTGACGGGGCCATTATGGATCTTTATATGGATAATGATAATTCTCTCTCAACAGGATTTTCTTCGGCTCTTGGAGCTGATCTGCTGTATGAGGGGAATATCCCAACCGGATGGTTCGATTTTTACAGGTTCCTCGGTACTGACCAGTCGCAATGGTCTTGGAAAGATCCTACGAGTATTCCGAATGCGATAGTTGAGGGATATACCGAAGAGGTGACAGATACAGTCAGGATGGAATTCGGATTGTCACGAGATGCGCTGAATATCAGCAAGGATGTTTTCAATTTCAAACTTGTACTGAATTATTCCGACTGGTCGGCAGAAGCCGGATCCCTCTCCAAGGATAATGACACAAGGATCGTTGTTCATATGAATAAGCAGAGCAAATAGACCGGTTCTATTCCTAAATTCCTTCTTTGCATGATACAAGATCCTGTTCATACCTCATTCAATCCCGATACGCTTCGCTCCCGAAAGCTATCGGGACGAGGATTTCAGCTCTCCTCATTACTCGTATCGGAGAGCGTCAACCGGATTTTTACTTGCAGCTCTGTACGATTGCCAACTCACTGTTATCAATGCAATGAGCAAAGCAATGACGCCTGCCAGAGCAAATACCCACCAACCTATACTTATCCTGTAAGCAAAGTTTTGCAGCCATTTATGCATGGCATACCAGGCAATGGGACATGCAATTATTATGGAAATAAGTATCCATAATAAATATTCTTTTGACAGTAAGAAGAATATTTCAAAGGACTTTGCCCCGTTCACTTTCCTTATCCCGATCTCTTTTGTCCTGTGCTCTGTCATAAATGAAGATAATCCTATCAACCCGAGACATGAAATGATGATTGCCAAAAAAGAGAAATAACCAAATATTTTGCCCATTCTTTGTTCTGTCCGGTACAAGTTATCATAATCATCATCAAGAAAATGAAAATCAATTGGTAGTCCGGGATTAAATGATTTAAAAGTCTTCTTGATAAATTCAACAGTTGAAATTATTTTATCAGGTTTCATTTTGATATAGAAATTGTTAGATGCTCTTAGTTGCATAATGAGCGGTCCAATTTTGTAATGTAACGATTGAATGTGAAAATCTTTTACTACTCCAATAATATTTAATTTTGATCCTTGAGGAGTTGTTATTTTTTCCCCGATGGGATCCTTAAAACCCAGGACTTTTACAGCCTCTTCATTTATCACAATTGCAGTATTATCAGTTGAAAATTCAGAAGAAAAGAAGCGCCCTTCTTTAAGCTCAAGTTTATAGGTTTTGGCATAATCCACATCAGCACCAAGCCCATGAAATAAAACATCATCACCTGCCTTTTTCCCTGCCCAGGTAAAACCGTTCCTGGTACCCTCATTGTAGAAAGGATTCCATGCCCTTGTTACACTAAGTATGTCCGGATTGCTGCTAAGTTCTTTCTTTAAAGCTTCCAGCTTAGGATCTGAAGGGCGTGTGGGGAACATAAAATAACCTATGTTGTCTTTATTAAAACCAAGGTTCTTATTTTGTATATATTTAAGCTGCGTTTCAACTATTAAAGTGCATATAATAAGCAGGATAGAAAGGGAAAACTGGAAAATAACCAGAATTCTTCTGAATCCGGCGTTACCAGGATTTTTATTAATAACACCCTTAATTACATCCAGTGGCTTTAAAGAAGACAGATAGAATGCCGGATAGCTTCCGGCCAGTAAAACGCAAAACAATACAACAGTTATTAAACCGATATATAAACTGGCACTTTGATAGTTCACACTCAACTGCTTCCCTATAAGGGTATTAAAGCCGGGCAGCAGTAATTCGACAAAAATCATCGCGATTACATGGGCCACCAGTACAATCATCAGAGATTCTCCTAAAAACTGGAAGACTATTTTTCTTTTGTTTGCTCCAGCCATTTTACGTACCCCAATTTCCTTTGCCCTCCTGGCTGATTGAGCGGTAGAAAGGTTCAAAAAGTTGATACATGCAATAATGAGAATGAAAACAGCAATGAGGCTCAAAATCCTGACATAAGTAATATCACCTGTTCCGTAATCATCTGCTTCATATTTTCCTGAAGAATATAAATGAATCTTTTTGATGTTTTGAAGGAAAATCTCCGAATTCGATTCTTTGTTATGCTTCTTAATGAAATCCAGGATTTTTTTATCAACTATCTTACTATCTGTCCCTTTTTTAAGTTCAATGTAAGTATTAAACCTCTCGCCCCAGCCATTTATGTGTGCTCCTAAATCAGTTAACCACTCAATAGGGACTAAAAAATTAAACTGGATATGACTATTATGCGGCATACTCTTTACAACACCGGTGACTGTTACCATATAACCACGTGAAGCCAGTGTTTTGCCAAGCGCTTCTTCGTCACCGAAGTATTTCTTTGCTGTTTCTTCCGTAATAACAATATTGTGAGGATCATTTAAAGCGGTATTAATATCTCCACGAACAAATTTGATATTAAACATTTTTAAAAAGTCCTTATCAACTGAGGTAACCTTTTCTTCTATGAATTCATCTCCTTTTTTTAATGTTAGTGGGTTAGGACAGAATCTCACAGACCTGATTATTTCAGGATATTCTTCTTTCAGAGCAGGGGCTAATGCGCCGGGAGTTGGCACTATCATGGAGCTTCCTCCGCCGGAGAGATTCTGGTTTTCAATGACACGATACAGCTCATCTGCATTTTCGAAATGCCTGTCGTAGCTCCACTCATCCTGTACCCATAAAAGAATTAAAATAGCAGAGGCCATACCTATTGCTAAACCAATAATATTCAGAATTGAATAAGTTGCATGCCTTTTAATATTCCGGAGAGCGATTTTCAGGTAATTCCTAATCATTGTTTTTATTTGTTGTAAAGTTGTATAGTTGTATAGTTGTAATTAAAGTCTTTTTACCACGGAGTGACACGGAGTTTAAGATACTCACTCCTCATGTTCTTCCTCTGTGCTTCTCTGTGAGCACTATGTAAGTTCTTCGAATTCTTCATTTTCTTGCACTTTTATCTTTTTACGTTTATTCCCGGTAGAGGGCAGTGAGTTACGTGTCCACGGTAAAGATGCTAGACGGTACCAAGTCCGGGTGAAGGATGTGAGCTTTGGGTCATGATAAAATAGTCCAGATGACGAGCAAAAAAACGCACCAGCGCGTCGGCCGGCAGCCCCATTGACTTTGTCTTGGCAGAAGAAACAGTCCGTTCTATTGAAGATTTCTAATGTGATATGCATACGCTCATCATGATAATACCATTATTAATCAAAAAGTCTTATTCCAAATTAATAGTTGCATTCAATGATTCTGAGAATCTTGTTGCTTTTCTGAAGCTTTTAATGGTGTATTCATCCAAAATCTTCCTGAATTGTTAGAGATTGAAATACAGTTCTGTTCAAGTGGCACCGACTCTATAAAACAATTATTCTGAAATTCCAGTGGCTTATTATATTCCTGCACAAAAAGTTCCCTGTACTGCCGAATTTCAAGATCTCTCTGCTTGTTAAGAATATTGCCATTAATATCTTTTAGGCCGGTAATATTTATTCTGCAGGAATCAAGAGTAACGTTATACTTTTGGTTAAACAGCGTCAGATATAGGGTATGACCATCTGCTTTGATTTTTCTTATTCTTGCTTTTACATCTCCTATCGTTATATCATAGTTTTTTCTATCTTTTGCTGAAAGTGAATCAATTTCATTATTGAAAACAACGACAGCTGTCAGATCAGATAAAAAATCCTTGTATGGCTCAACTGAAACCCAGTGTCCACTCTTGATTTTAAAGAAATCATTGTCAGTTGAATCTGGTATAATGAATGCATTATTGAAAGAAATGTATCTAAGACACATTTTGGAATCCAATGACGGCTCATGCCCATATTCAATCTCAATATTGAAAATCTCCTGCTTCTTTTTTTCTGAACTAAAACATGAGGCTGAATACTCAAGCCGGTGTATCGAATAGTCATCAGGCTGAATGAATATTGCACCTTTTGCCTGGTAAGTATTCTGAGTGATCTGAGGTTTTGCTTTGAAGTTTATCTTATATAATAATGTATTTCCATCATAAATACCCTCGGGGCTGGAAAACATATGGTTTCTGAGAAACCTCGTCGTCAGGGTATCTATAAAGAAAAAAGTTTTCTGATCGAAATTTCTTATTGCGTCGTGAGTAAGTAAAACAAAAAACTCATTCCCATTATGGTCGCCGACAAATGCCTTGGGCATTTGTTTAAACGAGATATCAGAATGAACTGATCCCGGAATGTCATAATAAGGAGAAAAGTTTATCCGTTTGAAATCCACATTCTTTCTAAATTCGAGCAATCTGTGTCTGTTTGAATCTGATGGATAGGCAAAGCCCTTATCCAGAGTCTGGATGATCGCCTCATTCAGATTAAGATAACTATTGCTGTCCTTCTGATAATCCCGGTAATATGAAACATAACAGAACGGTTCAGCCGGATTATTTTTCTTAATATTTCTGAGCGCCCTGGCTATTATAATTTCCGGGCTGAGTCTTCTTTTTCTTGCAGTTACACTGACCTCATTCAGAACATAGATATTGGATATGAGCTTAAGGTTGTTCATTCCAGTTGTTTTCAGAACACTAAAAGCCACCGAAAGCCTGTGAAATCCTATACAGGACACGATCAGACTGTCAGATTGAAATCCGGGATTATTTAATATTCTGAAATCACCTTCAGCATTTGAAATGACCCCAACTTGAGAATTTTTAAGATGTACTGTCGCGTATGGTACAGGTTCGGATGTTTTAGAATCAATCACTTTTCCTCTGATATAATCAGGCTGCTGACAATAAATTACAGGATGATTAATCGGGAAAAGTAAACCAACAAAGATCAGGTGTCGTATCATATCTGTTCGATTTAAGAAGTGTCTCGTTCTGGAATAGGGTTACCCTTTTAAGCGTGACATAATGTTTTATGCCATCCCGATAGCTATCGGGACCGGTAGATGGACTCTAAAGCTGGAAATCAAGCATTATTATATAAGAAACTCTTACAGTCATTCCCCTGAGTTTACCTGGAGACCATTTTGGGGATGATTTAACTGCTTTCACGGCTTCGTTGTCTATCAATGGATCAACTCCTTTTACCACTTTAACATTTGAGACGCTCCCATCATTCTCCACAATAAAAGTAATATATACTTTCCCTTGTATACTATTAATTGTAGCTACTTCAGGATACTTGGTTTTCTTCTGAACCCATTCACGGAATTTATTTATATCGCCTCCTTTGAATGTCGGCATAATATCCACTGCTGAATAGATACCATTGCCACCGCCTCCACCTGTTCCGCCTTCAACGCCACCCAAGTAATTTCCTGTTCCGTTTACACTACCATTATCTGAACCATTAATATCGCCTATATCCCCTAAAACCAACCCTATGGAGTCAGATTTTACTGCAACTGGCTTTTCAAATGGAAGAATTGAATCAACAACTTTTGGGGCAATATAGGCGTTTTCGGCAGCCTTTAACCTAAAAGATTTTAATTGTGGCACCGATGGAGGAGGAGGCATTTCAGGCATATTGGTTGGACCCGGAGGTTTTAGATTCTCCATTGTTACAAATAAAGAGGAATATACTTCTTTGCTTTTTTGTTCGGGTTTACTTAAGTAGGGAATTAACACGGAGATGCTACCAAATAAAACAGCCAAAATAATGGATGTAACAACTACACGATTGTATCTTTTTCTTAATAAATATGCTCCATATTTCTTATTTCGCTTTTCAAAAATAATATCATCAAATTCAGGGATTTTCATTTTCTATGGAGCAAGTTTTAGTTTCCTTACAGTAAAATTGAAATATCCTGTTCCCAAAAGTCCTTCACCACTTACACCTTCGATTCTGCCAATAAAATCAGTGTTGATATCCGAGCAAAAGAAACTCAGAGTAGCCTCACCGTTTTCATCTGTAATTACCGATGGCTCCCACAACAATGTGTTTCGGAAGTCAGGAATCTCAGGATCAATCATATCCTTATCGTAGTTTGGTTTGTAAAACTCGCGTGTACCGTAGTAGGCTTTAACTCTTGTAAGATTGTTTAGTTTTAAAAGTTCACTTTCCGTATATTTTGGACGCCAGTATGTTATCAATCGTACACGTTCACCAGGTGTGTTATAATCATAAATTACCATATATTGAAAACCTTGTCTCGGTTTTGTAGTACCTGGTTCATTACGGTCATGTCTGGGACAATTCAATACACCATATCGACAGACATAATCATCATCCGCTTTAGCCATTTCAATACTATCCAGAGATCCCAGGTACTTTCCTCTTATTGTCTTTACTCCCTTTCCTTTGATTGTGACTTCTTTTATCCTGATAATGCCAATCTCTGACTTATATAAATCGGTCGAGTCTGTCTTTTCTTTTATTAAAGCTTCCAGCGGGTACGTAATTTCACTAAATTTCAATAGCCGATTGATTTTTTCAAAAGAGTCATTTAATCTAATATTAAAATTAAATTCAGGAGGTGATAAAGGATCCCACGATTTTTTCTGGCGTTGAGATTCATAAGGTCCAAAGGGTTTCAAATAAACATAGTCATTTTCCCATTCTTTCAAGCGGTCTGCAGAAACATTAAAGTTCCCTGCCGAATCTGCTGGTATTACAATCTTAATGCTATCCTTGTTCAGGGAAAAAGCCATAACGAAAAAATGCTCCTTGAGAATCTTTTTTTTCATGTTCGGATAATAAATTTCCCCTTTTATTCCATCAAAAATTACTTTTTCACTTGCCTTTTTTAATTTTTCAAGGTTTGGTTCATTCCATACATACTTTCTCCATCCCTGGGTCAACATTAGTAAATCCAAAGCTTCATCACTGTCTTTACTATTGCCGTTGAAATAAAAAGATGGGTTAAATATTTTACCCTTTAACTGACTGGAAAGAAAATAATGTGTAAGAATGTTATTTGCGTCACCGGAATTTTGATATAGTTTATCAAAAATACTTACTCCAAGATTTGCCATTATTGGTTGTCCATATTCATCTTTTACAGATATTATCAAGGTTGCTTTTCCTCTCGTGGGATATGTTTCTTTTGATAAGTGTGTGGTTATATTAAGCTTCCGGTCCTTATTAATATAAATGAGTCTCTCAGCTACAGGTATCAAATTGCTATTAAATAATGTAACTTCAGCAATCCCCTGGGGAAGATCCACAAGAGGAACTTTTATTTTTAAGACATTTGTGAGTTTGGCTGAAGTCATTCCGTAAACAATTCCCCTACATTGAATTCTTAAATAGATGGAATCCGCATTAAGACCTGGACTTTGAGTTACTTTAAAAATGAGTGATTCTTTGTTTCTGGCAATTAATTGCATGGAAATCCCTATAGGATAAATTTCAGGTAAATAAAAAATGCTATCTATTGAAGGTTCTATTAATCGAATTGTGTACTTTTTCCCAAGACTTGGTTTAAATCTAAGACTTCCCATCCCAGCATGAAAACTTTTAAAAGTTAGTAGAGGAGTAGAATCTTCATATAAAGTACCAGTAATATCGCAAGGCAATCCATTTATTTTTACTGCCTTAAAGGCCAATTTACTATAAATTCCATATACTAGATTTCCACCTTCAGGAAATGTTGTGAATTGTACTGTCTTAATCATTTCTGGTATCGAGATAACTTTAGATTCTTGAGTTATATCTGTTTTTATTCTTATTTTTCTAACAGCGCTAAATTCAGTTATGTCGTTAAAAATTGAGTTAGGAGTAAATGCTTCAAGAAAGTAGTCACCTTCAGGAAGAGCAGATTCGAGATAAACCCTCCCGTCCGCAAAACCATTTTGAATTTCATATTTTTCTTGCCAGACAATTTTTTTGTTGTCCTCTTTAACTAATTGAAGGTAAAGAGTCTTACTTAGTAATGAAGGAATCAAGGTTTGTGAATTGAGCAGATAAACTTTAAACCAAAGATCTTCACCAGTTTCATAGATATCTTTATTAGTTTGGATGTAAGCATCCTCCAGTGCCATATTTTTAGACAATGAATTTAATCTTTCAGCTAGTTCAATTTGCTGGGAACTATAAGATTGAGCAGAAAGTGATAAATGCAAAACAAGGATTAAAATCAATAAAGGAAAATGCTTTATTTTCATAGGATTCTCTACTGCTGAGTTTTCTTCACCTTTTATCTTTTTACTTTTGTCTTTTATCTTTTATCTTATAAATCGGCTACTGGTGTGCGTGCCTACTCATACCTCAACGCTTCTACCGGATTCTTACTCGCTGCTCTAAACGACTGAAAACCTACCGCAAGCAATGCGATAAACAGAACAATCAGACTAACCACCGCAAATATCCATGGATTTAAAGTAATCCGGTATGCATAGCTTTGCAACCATTTATTCATGCCAAACCAGGCAATAGGGCTAGCGATTAGTATTGAAATCAATACCAGAACAAGGTATTCCTTTGATAACAGGAAGAATATCTCAACCGGCTTAGCTCCGTTCACTTTCCTTATCCCTATTTCTTTTGTCCTGAGTTCAGTCATAAATAAGGATAGTCCGATAAGCCCGATACAGGATATTAATATTGCCAGAAAAGATGAGTAAACAAGTATCTTGCCTATTCTCTGTTCAGTCCGGTACAACATATCATACTCATCATCAAGAAATTTAAACTCCAGTGGATAATTAAGGCTGTATGACTTAAAAAGCTTTTTTATATAGTCAACTGTGGAAGAAATATTTTCAGGTTTCATTCTGATGTAGCAGTTGCCACTGAAGTATGGAGATAATTTCATAATGATAAGCGGATCAATTTGAGTCTTTAAAGTTTTAAAATGAAAGTTTTTAATTACTCCAATGATTCTGAATTTCGATCCATTGCTTGATAATACCTGTCCGATAGGATCTTTAAATCCCATGATTTCCGTTGCTTTTTCATTGACCACCAGCGTGGTGGTGTCACCTGGAAAATCATTAGAAAAAAACCTGCCATCCTTCATCTCAAGTTGAAAAGTTTTTGCAAAATCAACATCAGTATAAAGAGCGCTGAAATAAAACTCACCGCCTGCTTTGTTGCCCTCCCAGTCAAAACCTTCCGCAGTGCCATCTTTGTCGAAAACATCAGGAACTTCTATTGTTGTACTCAGTATATCAGGATTTTTGGCAAGATCTGCTTTTAAAGTTTCACTACGAATACCACTTCTGATCTTGAAATGACCAATTTGGTCTAGTTTCAGACCCAGGTTTTTATTCTGCAAATATCGAAGTTGACTTCCAACAACCAGTGTACATATTATTAGCAAGACAGACAGAGAAAACTGGAGGATGACCATAACCCTCCTGAATCCTGCATTACCCGGATTTTTATTAATTATCCCCTTTATTATGTTCAAGGGTTTTAAGGAGGACAAATAAAGTGCAGGATAAGCTCCAGCCAAAATACTGCAAATCAGCACAATAGAAATTAAACCAATATACAGGTGAGAGTCGCGATAATTAACAAACAAATGCTTTGCTGTCAGATTATTAAAGCCAGGTAACAACAATTCCACCAGGATCATTCCGATGATATGAGCTACGAATACAATCAACAGCGATTCTCCCAGGAACTGGAAGATGATTTTCGTTTTGTTCGAACCTGTCACTTTGCGCATGCCAATCTCCTTTGACCTCATTGATGATTGGGCTGTTGCAAGGTTCATAAAGTTTATGCAGGCAATTATGAGTATAAAAACTGCTACAATACCCAAAATCCTTACATATGTAATATCACCATGACCGGATATATCAAAAGAATATTTCCCCGAAGAATTCAAATGGATATCTTTAACGTTTTGAAGAAAAATATCAGGATTGTAACCTGGGCCTTTCACATTACTTTTGACAACATCTTTAATTTTATCATTTACAAATTTACCGTCAGTTCCTTGCTTGAGCTCTATGTATGAAAAACAAGCTCCATGCACGCTCCACTGATACTTCTCTGCGCCAAAAAATTTAAAAGAACCTAAAAAATCAAAATGCAGGTGACTATTATGCGGAAAACTCTTTATAACACCAGTTATAGTAAAAGTTAAACCTGATGTCTTCAATATTTTGCCAAGCGGATCTTCATTGCCATAATATTTTTTAGCCATCTCTTCTGTAAGAACTAAATTATTGGGGCCGTTTAATGCACTATTTAAATCACCTTTTATAAATTCAATATCAAACATTTTTAAAAAGTTATCATCAGTAAAGGCCACTCTTTCAAATATATAATCATCTCCATTTTGCATTGAAATAGGAAAATCCGTATACCTTGAGGATCTGATTATTTCAGGATACTGTTCTTTTAAAGCTGCTGCCAGCGGTGATGGTGTTGTTGCTTCCTGATACAAGTGACCGTCTATACTGATAAATTTCTCAAGTACACGATAGAGATTATCTGCATTTTTGAAATGCCTGTCATAACTCCATTCATCCTGTACCCATAAAAGAATTAAAATTGAGCAGGCCATACCAATAGCCAAGCCGCTGATATTCAGAATTGAATATGTTGAATACCTTTTGATATTCCGAAGTGCGATTTTGAAGTAGTTCTTAATCATAGTTGCCTGGTGTTGGTTGCTAGAGGCCTGTTGCTGGGTGCTGGGATAACCGCAACTTAATTACATGTAAGTCATTGCGATCCCGCGAAGCGGGAGAAGCAATCTCCCTCTCTCCTTTTCTCCCAGTCTGCTCTTCCTCACTCCTTAACTTCCAATTACCATACCAGTATTTTTTACTCTCTGAAAATTAATCAATTAAGCAATATAATAAAAAATATATTATTTATATTTGCCTAATATAGGGACATTTTATGTCCATAATATAGACATAACATAAGATTAACATGACATTAGCGGAGGTAAATTGATTTTTCTTTGCTCCCCCTGGGGCCGGGGTAAACAAAGAAAAATCAATTTGGAAACCAGGTGGGTCCTTTTACTCAATAATTTAAACCACAACAATGAACGGCAAATTATTGATTGTCGACGATCACAAACAGGTACTGAAAGCATTGATCCAGTTACTTGAACCTGAATATGACAGTATTACAGGTATATCAAATCCTAATCAAATCATAAGTTGCATTAACAAGGAGGAGTTTGATGTTATCTTACTGGACATGAACTTTTCTGCTGGTGTTAATACAGGCAATGAAGGTATATACTGGCTCAATCGTATATTAAAATCAGATCCCCTTGCCGCTGTGGTTATGATAACTGCTTATTCCGATGTTAATCTGGCTGTAAGGGCTATAAAAGAAGGTGCCACTGATTTTGTAGTAAAGCCATGGAACAATAATAAACTTATTACCACCATGCAGACAGCATTTAAACTCAGGCAATCAAAAATTGAGAATAAAAAGCTCCGCGACAGACAAAAGCAGATAAACAAAGGGATTTGTAAACAATATACTCCTTTGATTGCGAAATCCCAGCCAATGGAAAATGTCTTGAAGGTAATGAACAAGGTAGCCAGGACAGATGCGAATGTTTTGGTAGTAGGAGAGAATGGAACCGGAAAAGAGTTAATTGTAAAAGAGATCCATAATAATTCGCGCAGAGCCGACGAAATCTTTATTAGCATTGACATAGGCACAATTGCTGAGACATTATTTGAGAGTGAAATGTTCGGGCATATTAAAGGGGCATTTACTGATGCCAGAGAAGATAAAACAGGGTGGTTTGAGACCGCTTCAGGCGGCACCTTGTTTTTGGATGAAATAGGCAACCTTTCTCTTTCTATGCAATCAAAACTACTAGCAGCCATTCAAAATCGGGTAATAAATAAGGTCGGTTCAAAAACGCCAATCCCTTTTGATATCCGTCTTATCTGTGCAACCAATAAAAATCTGGAAGAAATGGTCTCAAAGAATCTTTTTCGCGAGGATTTATATTACCGGATTAACACAATTGTGATTGAAATACCTCCTTTGCGTGATCGAGGTGAAGATATTGTTTTGCTTGCAGAGCATTTTTTAAAGGAGTATGCAAACAAATACGAGAAATTTTATTTGAAATTTAGCAGCAAAACCCTGGACAAACTCATGAAATATAACTGGCCGGGAAATGTCAGGGAGTTACGTCATACAATAGAAAAAGCAGTTATATTATGTGAATCTGATATCCTGACGCCAGAAGATTTTATAATCTCACATTCATCACAGAAAACTTCTTTCCCGCAAAAGCCACCGACATTTGCCAAAATAGAAAAACAGGCCCTGCAAATTGCTCTGAACAACAATAATGGAAGTGTTTTAAAAGCGTCAAAAGAATTGGAAATAGCAAGACAAACCATGTACAATAAAATGCAAAAGTATAACCTATAGAAAGCTACAAACATGTTATTAAATAAATTCTTCATCAATGTACTTATCCGGGTAACTTTTATTGTATTAACCAGTGTAGCATTAGGAATAGTATTACAGCATCTTGACCGTGGATACTATTATACCCTGACAGGTATGATTTTTCTGATCATGCTTCAAGCCTGGTTGCTGGTAAATCAGGTTAATAAAACAAATGCAGATCTGGAAAAATTCTTTTCATCGGTTCAGGATCATGACACTTCCGTTCGATTTTCTGAAAATATAAGGAATAACTCATTCAGAAAATTGCATGACAGAATGAATGATTTAAATACGGTCATTCAGAATGTTAAAATTGAAAATGAGAGAACAAGCCATTTCTTACAAACAGTGGTTGAACATGTTGATATTGGACTGTTATCATTTGATATGAATGGCAAAATAGAAATTTATAACAGGGCTGCAAAAAAGTATTTAAATGTTCAGCAACCTCAGCAACTATCGTCTTTAAAAGCTATGAATGATGAAATATTTAAAATTATTAATACTATAAAACCTGGGCAGGAGATATTGCATAAAATGAAAATAGAAAATCTTTTACAAAGTATTTTAGTAAAAGCCACCGAGCTAAAATTTGAAAGCAATGTAATAAAACTGGTTTCTTTTCAGGATATTACCAATGAACTCGATAAAAAAGAATTGGATTCATGGCAAAGATTAATCCGGGTGTTAACCCATGAAATCATGAATTCCATAAGTCCGATTACTTCTCTTACAGCGGTGATTTCAGGGTATTTTAAAACGAAGGACGATGAAAACCCGGTTCCATTGGAAAAAATTGATCATCAAATAGTTTCTAAAACACTTTCCGGGTTGAATACTATTGAAGAAACAGGAAAAGGATTATTGGATTTTGTGGATAAATACAGAAGCTTAACATCATTACCAAAACCTAATTTAAGCAAATTCACTATTGATAGCCTATTCCGGAAATGCCAAATCCTCATGGAATCAAATATTTCCAATAACATAAAAATTATTTCAAGTGTTTATCCTGAAGATATTGCTATAGTAGCAGACTATGCCCAGGTTGAACAAATTCTTATCAATTTAATAAAAAACGCTATTGATGCTTTATCCGATAAGAAGAACGGAACAATTCACCTGAAAGCATTCTATGCCGATGATGGCACATTAATTCAAGTTGAAGATAATGGAATTGGAATATCCGGTGATATTATTGAAGATATTTTTGTACCATTTTATACAACCAAAGAAAATGGTTCAGGAATAGGGTTAAGCTTGTCAAAGCAAATAATGCAAAATCATGATGGCACAATTTCAGTGAACTCAGCTCCGGATAAGGGATCTAAGTTTACCTTAAAATTTCAAGACTATCCACCAGTATTTTAATATTTCTGGACATGTCAGCTAAACATGCCCACTTTATGCCAACATCGATTTTCTCAACCTTACAAAAGAAAAAGTCTTTCTGTGAAAGCCGGAAGGTTTTGTTTTTTACCTTTATCTGATAAATTACTGCCACTCAATGACTAACTACAACCGTATTTCTTCGATAGATATTATGAGGGGACTAACCCTTGTGCTGATGCTGTTCGTAAATGACCTGAATATGAACGTCGCCCCTGCATGGCTCGGTCACCGTGCTGCTGAATTCGACGGTATGGGTCTCGCCGACTGGGTATTCCCGGGATTCCTTTTTATCGTTGGAATGGCTATCCCCTTTGCATTCTCAAAGAGATTTTCTTCAGGCCAGTCTCTCTATGAAATCAGCCGGCATATAATTACAAGATCTTTGAGTCTGATTATCATTGGTGTCCTTATGCTTAACACCGGCAGGGTCAATCCTGAACTTACAGGTATAAGCAAAAACTTATGGGCTATATTAATGTACCTTGGGGTATTCCTTTTCTGGAATGATTATCCGGATAAGGAAAATAAATTTTTTACAATTACCGGGCTAAAATTTACCGGGCTTGCAATCTTCGCCTTTCTGGTCCTTAAATTCCGATCCGGTCAACCACAAAATAATGGTTCATTGATTACCGGATGGTGGGGCATCCTTGGATTGATCGGATGGGGATATCTTGTATCAGCTTTTGCTTATGTTCTATGCCGTGATTCAATTTTGAAAACATCCTTATTCGCATTGTTTTTTCTGATAATGAATATGCTTTCAGACTGGAAACTGCTCGGATTTCTTGATCCTGTTAAACCAATCTTCGGAATTATAATTGATGGGAATGTACCCTTTATTGTACTCTCAGGTTTGATTGGCGGACTGATAATAAAAAAAATAACAGTTAAAGAATTCAAAAAGTCTGTACTGGTCTTTGTTGGCCTGGGGTTAATTTACCTGATGGCAGGATTTGTCCTGAGAAAGTGGTTTATCATCTCAAAAATTCAGGCTACTCCAAGCTGGGCAATGATATGCAACGGTATCAGCTTCCTTATATTCATACTCTTATACTGGATAGTCGATGTCAGAAACAAAATAAAGTGGGCAACCTTCCTGCAACCGGCCGGAGAAAACTCTCTTACTACCTATATTGCCCCTGATATACTTTATTACCTGATCTGGAGTTCCGGTATTCCGTTACTTATTTATAAGCAATCGCATGAGCCGCTGATCGTAGTAGGCGGATCATTAGTCTGGGCCTTGTTAATGGTTGGATTAACCGCACTGTTGGCGCGTCTCAATATTAAATTAAGAATATAGCAGTAATACGTATTGATTATTATAAGATTCCTCATTTCGCTACGCTTCATTGACGCCAGATTTTTTCAAGACCATGAAATACTGCTTTGTTTAATAGAACATTACCGTTTTTTGAAAACAGTTTTAGACTGGTAAACTTTTCTGTCGGAAAGACAAGGTTTGTCATAACCAGTCTCCCATCATCAACAAAAACTTCTACAGATGAGGCATCGACTAATATATGCATCTTTAACCGGGCTCCTGCTATATATGGTGCTGTGGAAATTCCTGCAAATTCTCTTGAAAAAGCGGAATTGCCTGCCGCTCTCCGGTCGATATAAAACTGCTTCTGAACCGTTGAATAGCCTAGTATAAATCTCTCCTTTAATCTATTCTCAAGAATAATGCCCAGTGAATCAACCCCTGTTTCTGACAGATTAAACTCAAATGACAATTCACTTTGCATCAAAGATAACCGGTCGGATATAATTTCTTTTTCGCCGGTAAAACTTTGCTGTTTAATATTAATTGTATCAGATTTACTTCGAAGGTTTTCAAATTCTATTACTGGTTTTGAAGTAAGAAAATAGTGCCCTGTTTCGTATTGCAATGATAATTCGCGCGGAATGGTTGTAGCACTGCGCCAGACTGTTGTCGGCACAACAGTGGCATATTTCCAGTTGCTCATCCATCCAATGAATATTCTTCTGCCGTCGCTCGCCAGAATATTTGACCAGGTCACACCTGCATAATCGTCACGACCCCAATCTATCCATTTCACATTTGTATTGTCCGGAATAAATTTATGCCCGTCAAACAAACCCGTAAAATACTGTGTTGCTGATCCGCTATTTGGCCCACCGGGATTTATACTGACTAGCATAACCCATTTTATAACATCTGCTCCTTCAACTTTAAGCGGAAAAAGGTCGGGACATTCCCAAACGCCTCCATGCGCACCAACTCCCATGCCGAACTCACTTTCAAATGTCCAATCCTTAATATTGGGGGAAGAATAAATATGTACCCTGTCGTAAACCGCCATAATTAAATTCCACTTTCTTGTCTTTTCATTCCAGAACATTTTTGGATCTCTGAAATCGCGTATCCCGGGATTTTTCAGAACCGGATTTCCTGAATATTTAGTCCATGTCCTTCCTTTATCAAGACTGAATGCGATGCCCTGATTTTGGAAGACATTGCTTCCACTCTTTTCCAGGATGGGGTTATGGTATGTAAATATTGCAACCATTGGAGGATTACCAACAGAACCGAATCCGGAAGTATTGTTTGCATCCACAACAGCACTGCCGGAAAAAATATACCCAAGTGAATCGGGATAAAGGGCAACTGGCAAATGTTTCCAGTGAATAAGGTCAGGGCTCACGGCGTGGCCCCAGTGCATCGGTCCCCATACCGTACTGTCGGGATAATACTGATAAAACAGATGGTATTCACCACTAAAATATACCAGGCCGTTCGGATCATTCATCCAGTGGGCTTCAGGTGAAAAATGAAACTGAGGACGGTATTGCTCCTGGTAATATCGGGATATAGTTCTTTCTGTTGCGGATTTTATATTGTCCCTGGAAACACATGAGAAAATCAACAATCCTGTAAATGAAACCAGGAGAAAAGTCCTTAGATGCTTACTCATTACGCCCTGTTTTTTGATGCTCATTGAGTATGAATTTTTCAATCTTCTCATAGACCATTTCAGGTGTCAGCCAATTCATACAGGCAAAATCCCCTCTTTTGCATTTTCCTTTTCCATAAATAGTGCATGGCCTGCAAGTCAGCTCTTCGACCGGGATACGGATCGAAAAGTCATCAGGCTGCATCCAGGCTCCAAACCCAGATAAAGGATCAGTACCTCCCCATAATGAAATGACTTTTGTTCCCACCAATGCTGCCATGTGCATGTTAGAAGAGTCCATCGAAATCACCATGTCAAGCTTGCTCATGAAGACCAACTCATCATTGAGACTCAGTTTCCCCACAAGGCTTACAGAACCCGCAATTCTGCACTGAAGCGCAAAAAGTCTTTCTGAATCTTCAGTGCCTCCAAAAAGCCAGAATCTGCATTTCTGTTTTTTTGCTATTAGCTCAAGTAGCCTGACCATATTTTTTTCGGGCCACATTTTTAATTTATGTCTTGCATATGGTGCTACCCCAATGTTCAATCCGCTATGTGCACCAGAAATCAATGTGGTTTTTAAAACTTGTTCAGGAGATGGGACAATCCACTTATCTTTAGTAGGAATTACCGGAAAGCCAGCCTTAGCGAAAACATCACAGTATCTTTCCACAGTGTGCTTCAGGCGGAATTTTTTCTTTCCGGAAATCAGTAATTTCTTTTCGCTTCTCCCTTTATCTATTACTGCTACCGGGACACTGGCAAGTCTGAAGAAGAGTCGTAAAATCTTAGATCTTAATACATCATGCAAATCAATTACATAATCAATTTCAGATTGTTTAGTGATGTCTTTAAAAAGCCGTATCAATCCCGGAAACCCATGGTGCCTGTCCTTTAAGTCGGGGAAAAAAAGATCAAGTCCGGAAACAGAAGAAAAGAATGGTTTGAAGACAGTGCGGGTGAGAAGCATCAGTTCAACTTCAGGATATTGCTCCCTCATCCCCTTTAAAACAGGAATTGTAAGGGCTACATCGCCCATGGCTGATGTTCTGATAATCAGGAGGCGCATTTCAGTATTTTTCGTAGGATTTTTCCTCGATAAGTCCCGAAGACGTTTTAATATTTATTTCTCTTTTCAGTTCAGATCTCTTATCGTTTTTAACATATACGGCGCGCGCAGTTGAAATAAAATCATTGCCAAAGTCCTTCTTTCTCTCAAGGTCGCGGATATGGTCTTCGATATCCCATAATTCACTATTCACATCAAACAACGATTTATATAAGGGATCCGACGTGCCGATGATGGAAGATGAGGCATTAATAAGTTCATTGTATTCCTTTTGAAGGTTTGCCTGCTTGACTTTGTCTTTGATCCTTTCAAGCTTTATCTGTATAATGGTAAGCTTATCAATTATCTCGCCGTTTGATACTTCAATTTTCATTTTATGACTATTAAAATTCAAAAGTAGCATCTTTCTTCTTCAACTTTTATCTTTTTACTTTTATCTTTTGTCTTTGCTAATACGGATCCACATCAACTGCAATCTTAAGCGCCGAGGCTCCTTTTTCTTTTTCGAGCCTGTCAATTGCCTCAATAATCATTTGTTTAGCTTTTGCAGGAGGTTTTTCTCTTTCAATTTTTATGAGTATGGTTTTGATATACCACAATTGAACCTGGGAAATAACAGGTGATTCAGGTCCCAGCACTCTTTTACCGAATATTTCTTTGAGATACCGCCCGAGAATATCCGAGTAATAATTTAATTGTGTCCGGTCTTTGTGCTTAATACTTATTTTAACCATTCGACAAAAAGGAGGATAGTTGAAAGTCATTCTTTCCTCAGACTGAAGTCTGAACATACTAACATAATCATGACGGAGTACCAGTCTTATTATTTTATTTGCAGGGTCAGATGTCTGGATCACCACCTTACCCTGTTTCTGTCTTCTGCCTGCCCTTCCGCTAACCTGCTCCATAAGCTGGAAACTTCTCTCATGTGCCCTGAAATCAGGATAGTTTAAAAGGTTGTCGGCATTTAATATCCCTACTACAGTAAGATTCTCAAAATCAAGACCTTTCGAGATCATTTGTGTCCCTATAAGGATATCGATCCGTCGCTCTTCAAAAGCCCTGATTAATTTGTTAAATGAATTCTTATTCCTAGTGGTATCCTGATCCATCCTTGCTACTCTGGATGCCGGAAAAATGATTTTTATCTCATCCTCAATTTTTTCTGTCCCGAATCCTCTTGTCACCATTCCAGTCGATTGACAGCTTCCGCATTTTGATGGCATGCTTGTAGTATATCCGCAGTAATGGCATACTAGCTTCCCGATTCCCTTGTGATATGTCAGGTTAACAGCACATTGAATGCATACAGGTATCCATCCACATTCCGAACATTCGATATAGGGAGAGAATCCTCTCCTGTTCTGAAAAAGAATTATCTGTTCATCTTTGCCGAGCGCATCATCCATTGCCTGAAGCAATTCAGGAGTAAAATGGGAAACCATCAGTTTCTTCCTGTATGCTTCCCGTGTATTGGCAAGAACTATCGAAGGCAGTTTAATAAGGCCGAATCTCTCTTTCAATTCTGTTAATCCATACTTCCCGTTAACAGCGTTATTATAGCTTTCAACTGATGGAGAGGCTGAACCCAGGACAGTTTTTGCATTATGCATAGCGGCCAGCATAATTGCAGTATCACGAGCATGATATCGAGGTGCAGGGTCATGCTGTTTATACGACCCGTCATGCTCTTCATCCACAATAATCAATCCCAGGTCGGAGAAGGGAAGAAAAAGAGAAGATCTCACCCCGAGAATCAGCCTGTAACTCTTTAAAGGGTCATTTTCTGCAACTCTCTTCCATATTTCCACCTTTTCCGGATCACTAAACCGAGAGTGATAGACTCCTGTAACCGCTCCAAAATGCCTTTTAAGCCTCAGGATAATCTGAGTTGTAAGAGCTATTTCGGGGAGCATATAAAGAACCTGTTTCCCCTTCTTCAGCTGCTCTTCTATCAGGTGAATATATATTTCCGTCTTCCCGCTGGACGTCACACCATGCAGCAATACAATATCTTTTTCATGGAATTGGGATTTAATTGATCTGAAGGCCACTGACTGAGCTTCACTAAGTTGCTTTATTGGTTCCTTATAACTATCAGTTTCAGGTATTCTGGAAACCGGTTGAGATACTGATGTAAGTATGCCCTTATCTATCAGAGCCTCTAATATACCTGGTAAGGAATGCGATTCAGATAAAAGCAATGACTTGCTTAACATTAAAATTTCTGTTCCTGTTGCATATCCTGTGAGTCTTATATAAGCTGAAAGGATTTCCTGTTGCCTGGGCGCTTTTTTAAGTTTATCGAGAAAATTATTTAACTCTTCTTCAGTAAATTTTCCGGAAAGCTTAATGAATGTTTCAAGTCGGGGTTTAAAATTATTGAGACCTATTTCGTTTGGAATAGCAGCTTTCATCACTTCTCCTTCGCTGCACAGATAATACTCTGATATCCATAACCATAATTTAAGTTGTGATTCATTAATCAGGGGAGTTCCGCTTAGCACATTAGTCAGCGGTTTTACGTTTTTAATTTCCGGTGGTTTATCGTGAACGCTGCAAACAATTCCTGAATAGAGCTTTCGACCGCCAAACTGAACAGTAACCATAACTCCGGGTTTAACATTTTCAATAATATTATCAGGGATCCTGTAAGTGAATCTTCCTCTTACTGCCAGGGGCAAAATAATATCAGCAAACCGGTTATTTGTCATCTGTTAAAGCAGAATGCAAAGTAAGAATAAATGGCAGAATTCAGTTCGATTTTACAAAACTTGACATGACTGTCAACAGATGTTCCCTTCTGATTGGTTTGATAAGGCAGGCATCACATCCGGCTTCCAGAATAATATCTTTATCATCTTCAAAGATAAAAGCAGTCTGAGCAATAATCGGGATGTCTTTGCGGATCTTTCTGATCTCTTTGGTTGCTTCTATTCCATTCATCTCCGGCATCTGCATATCGAGGAGCACAACATCAATATCAGGGGTTGTTTTTATTATTTCTATAGCTTCAAAACCCGATCTGGCAGTGACAATTGTAACTCCGGTATCAGCTAGTATGCGGTTCAGGTAGATCAGCACATCTTTATTATCGTCGACAAGAAGACATTTTCTTGAACTCCAGTCAATGTGTTTCAATATAGGTTCGTTAATCA